>Ga0209172_10000873_pt1 | contig 74849 bp, 61 predicted proteins | sample LarsenN4metaG_FD_184113 | JGI IMG/M metagenome (GOLD analysis project Ga0209172, IMG submission 184113) | Hot spring sediment bacterial and archeal communities from British Columbia, Canada, to study Microbial Dark Matter (Phase II) - Larsen... ... | reverse complement strand
CTCGAGCGAAAACACCTTGACTTGAGAACCCGAATCAAGCGCCTTGCGCGGCGGACGATCTGCTTTTCAAAATCCGAAGTCATGCACGACACCACAATTGGCCTTTTCATTAATACCGTCTTCTTTGCATTAAAAATCAATCTTTAAGTCACGACCAAATAAAGAGTACATCATCTCTTTAAATCTAAAAAATAGGTACATGAAAAAAATCATTTTTTGCTGCCTCATCGCACTGCTCATTCTAAGTGCTTGCAAAGACTCTTTGAACGATACTTCGCCTACTCTTACGATACCACCAGTAACATTGACACAGCAATTTACACTGGAAGAAGTAAAAGCGATTGGCGCCCAATACGATTTGGATAGCCTTGTAACGATGGAGAAAAATAGCCTGCTCCTGTACTTTACTCGTGAGGAATTGGATGATTACTTCCAAAAAGAAAAGAAAAATCGCGACTCTAACAGAGAATACGGAGTATATTTTGAAAAAACTAAGGACATACGTTCTTTTGATGACTATCTCCATTTGATCAATTCTCTGCCCATTATGAAAGAAAGGCTGATAGAGCGAAAAGGTGGCGAAGAAGGCTTTCAAAAATGGGTAGAAGAGCAAAGGAAAATCAAATGGCACATCTATCGCGACGAAAAAGGCGTACTTACTTGGGTGCGCCCTAAAGATGACGATGGAACAATTCCAGGAGAACGAATAGATAACAGAAGGAAATAACTTTTTGGTAGAGGAGGCTAAAGACACAGCATATCTTGGCCTGTTCAAATTAAATCCTTCCCGATGTCTCTTCTGAAATATTTTCCTTCAAACGCCACAACTTTGGCGTTGCGCTTCGATTTGCGAACAGCGGCGGCAATGTCTTTTCCAAAACTCGTGAGAGCGATGACACGCCCGCCGTTGGTGACGACTTCGCCACTTTTTTCCGAAGTGCCGGCGTGAAACGCGATGCTGTCTTTTACTTTTTCCAAACCCGCGATGACTTTTCCTTTTTGATAATCGCCCGGGTAGCCGCCGCTGACGAGGAAAATCGTCGTGGCGACGCGTTTGTCGGCGCGGATTTTCACCCTTCCCAAAGTTTCTTTGGCGCAATTTTCAAACAGGGTCACGAGGTCGTTTTTCAGGCGCGGGAGCACGACTTCCGTCTCCGGGTCGCCCATGCGGCAGTTGTACTCGATGACGTAAGGCTCGCCGTTGACTTTTATTAAACCGAAGAAAATGAAGCCTTTGTAAGGAATTTTCTCTTTTTTCAAACCTTGCACTGTCGGGCGGATGATGCGTTCTTCCACTTTTTGCCACATCGCCTCATCCAAAAACGGCACGGGACTGACGGCGCCCATGCCACCTGTGTTCGGCCCCGTGTCGCCTTCGCCAATGCGCTTGTAATCTTTCGCTTCCGGCAGGATTTTGTAATTTTTACCGTCGGTCAAAACGAAAACGCTGAACTCGATGCCGCTCAAAAATTCCTCCACGACGACGCGATGACCGGCACTGCCGAATTTTCCGCCCAGCATTTCCTGGAATTCTGCCGCCGCTTCTGCGTGTTTTTGGCAAATAACGACCCCTTTCCCGGCTGCCAGACCGTCGGCTTTCAACACAATCGGCAGGCTGTGTTTTTGCAAATAGGCCAGACCTTCTTCGACGTTTTCGCCCGTAAATTCCCGGTAAGCGGCAGTCGGGATTTTGTGGCGCTGCATGAATTGTTTGCTCCAGGCCTTCGAGCCTTCCAGCGTCGCGCCGGCCTTCGAAGGGCCGATGACGGGGATGTTTTTCAAGTTTTCATTTTCCTGAAAAAAATCCCAAATGCCGCGCACGAGTGGTTCTTCCGGGCCAACGACGAGCATACTGATTTGATTTTCAAGGCAAAAACGACCAACTGCCTCGAAGTCGAGCGGGCTGAGCGCCACGTTTTGGCCGCAAGTGGAGGTGCCGGCGTTGCCGGGCGCGATGAAAAGTTGGCCGCAGCGTTTGCTTTTCGAGAGTTTCCAGGCCAGGGCGTGTTCGCGGCCACCGGAGCCGAGGAGGAGGATTCGATGTTGGTTGTCGGTTGTCGGCATGGTCAATTTTAGAATGAGCGGCGAAGGTACGGCGACGGCTGAAATACAAGAAGGCGAAGGTCGCGATGACCTTCGCCTTCATTTAGGATGAAACTTTCCGAAAGTTGTCAACTTTCGGAAAGTTGGGTGGTCGTCTACTGCCCAAATACGAACTGCACGATGTTGGCGCCCATTTGAAGGGCTTTTTGGCGGGCGTCGGGCGGGTCGTTGTGCACGTCGTCCCAGCCGTCGCCGAGGTCGGTTTCAAAGTTGTAAAAACAGACGAGACGGCCTTGCCAGATGAGTCCAAAGCCCTGAGCAGGCTTGCCGTCGTGCTCATGGATTTTGGGTACGCCGTTTTTGAAATCGAATTTTTGGTGATAAATCGGGTGGCTAAATGGCAATTCCACGAAATCGAGTTCGGGAAAAACTTTTTTCATAGCCGGCCGCACGAAGGGGTCGAGGCCGTAGTCGTCGTTCAAAATCAGGAAGCCGCCGCCTTCGAGGTAGGCGCGCAAGTTGCGGGCTTCGAGGTCGCTGAAAAGCATGTTGCCGTGCCCGGTGGCGTACACGATGGGATAGTTGAAAAGGTCGGCGCTGCCGGGTTCTACTGTGGCGTAGTCGGTCGCGTCGAAGTTGGTTTTGAGGTTGTCGTTGCAAAATTTGGCGAGGTTCTTCAGCGAGTTCACGTCGTTGTACCAGTCGCCGCCGCCGCTGTATTTGAGCAGGGCGAGTTTCAGGGTAGGCGGAAATGGGGGCTGGGAAATGGGGGTGAAGGCAGTATTTGCCAAAAACAAAAGAGCAAGAATCAGGAGTCGCATATCTCGTATTTTTCTGCTTTTCAATGAATTAAAAGTTTGTTGAAACACAGAGGTACAGAGGACGCAGGGGAGCAAGAGATTTATAAAAATAACACTCTGTGTTCTCTGTGGCTCTGTGTTAATCTTTTTGTGTTTTTGAAAAATCAAAACTCCGAATCATCCACGTTTTCTAAAAAACGCCGGATTTCGCCCACGACGCTTTCCACACAGCCGTCTTCAAACGGCGAGCGAAGGTTGGCTGATTTTACCAGTTCGAGGAAGGATTGGCTGCCGCCTGCTTTGCAAAGCGCAACATAATCGCGCCAGGCTTCTTCGTGGTTTTGGCGGTCGCGCATCCAGAACTGGAACGCGCAAATTTGCGCCAGCGTGTAGTCAATGTAGTAAAACGGCGAATTGAAAATATGGCTTTGTTTCTGCCAAAAACGCCCCGCTTCGAGGTGGGCGTTGCCGTCGTAATCGCGCTGTGGCAGGTAGGTTTTTTCCAAATCGCGCCAAACGGCGTTGCGCTCGGCGGGTGTCATGCCGGGGTTTTCATAAATAATATGTTGAAATTCGTCCACTGCCACGCCGTAAGGGAGAAACTGAACAGCGCCACTGAGGTGCATGAAATAATATTTGTCCGTCTGCTCGCCGAAAAAGAGCCGCATCCAGGGCCAGGTGAAAAATTCCATGCTCATCGAGTGAATCTCGGCGGCGTCGCTCGTGGGCCAGTGGTACTCGTCGAAAGGAAAGTCGCTGCTGCTCCACACCTGGAAGGCATGGCCGGCTTCGTGGGTAAGCACGTCAATGTCGCCGCTCGTGCCATTGAAATTGGAAAAAATAAACGGCGCTTTGAATTTGCTCATGTAAGTACAGTAGCCGCCGGTGGCTTTGCCGTCGCGATTGACCAAATCCATGAGTCGGGCGTCTTGCATGAACTGGAAAAACTGGCCGGTGTCGGGGCTGAGTTCGTGGTACATACGGGCGGCGTTGGCGACGATTTCGTCGGGTGTGCCGACGGGTTTCGGGTTGCCGCTGGGGAATTTGTAATCTTCGTCGTAGTATTTTAATTTGCTGATGCCGAGACGTTTGCGCTGCCGTTCGTAGAGTTCGGCTGCCAGCGGGACGATGACTTCGCGCACCTGACGACGGAAATTGGCGACCATTTCGGGGCTGTAATCGGAGCGGCGCATGCGGGCATATCCGACTTCCACGAAGTTTTTGTAGCCTAATTTTTGAGCGATGCGGTGGCGCACGCCGACCATTTTATCAAAAATGCCTTCCATCGCAGCGGCATTTTCGGTAAAAAAATGCCATTTGGCTTCGGCGGCACGGCGGCGGGTGTCGCGGTCGTCGGAGAGTTCGAGCGGGTGAATGCTGCTCAAATTGTAGGTCGCGTCGTCGAACTGAATTTTCGCCTGCGCTTTCAGTTTGGTGTACTCCGTGCTGAGCGTGTTTTCTTCCTGCAAATCTTCGAGAATGCTCGGCTGAAAGGTTTTGAGGGCGAGTTCGGCGAGTGTAAAAAGTTGATTCCCAAATTTTTGTTCCAATACGTCGCGGAAGGGCGAAGCAAGCAGCGCCTGGAAAAAACGGTTGTTCAGGGCCTCGAATTCGGGCAAATTTTCGTCGAAATAGTCATTTTCTTTTTCCCAAAAAGTGTCGGTAGTGTTCAGTGTGTGATGGACGTAGCAAAGGTTGTACATCGTGAAAAACTCCTCCCGCACGGCATTCAGTTGGGTGAGACTGCTGGTTTGGGCCGCGGGTGTTGGGGCATTTTCAAACTGAAGCAGGTGTTTCTCAAAGTTTTGCGACACCTCCGCCATCTCCGGGCGTGTGTAGGTAAAGGATTCAAAAGTCATTGTATCGGAAAAAAGGTTGGAGAGGGTTTATGAATGAGTGACGGTTGATTGCGCTATTTTCGCCGCAAAAAACGGGAAAAATGATGCGACTTGTATTTGCCATTCTGCCGATGATAGCTATTTGCGGACAAATAACCGCACAATCAACGGCTTTCGTGTTCAAAAGCGGCCTGAGCATGGGTACGCAAAAGTGGGACAACAGCCTCGACCGGCAGTTTCTGTTTCGTTATCACGCGGCTCTGGGCTTCGAATCTATCAACAACGACGACGACCGTTTTTCGCTCTACGGGCAGTTTGGATATCACGTACGGGGCAGCGCGATTCGTTTTCGCACCTTCAATGTGGGGTCGGGTTTTCTCGGCGACCAGTTTTCGCAACCCTTCGAATTCAACAACTTATCGTTGCAGTTGGGTGCGAAATTCCGTCGCCCGGCAGGCCAGGGCAATAGCCGCTGGTTCTATTTCGGCGGTTTGCGCGGCGACTACAACTTGAGCGACAACCTCGGCGAATTGCAGCAAAATTTCAATTTCTGCAATCCCGGCGCTTTGCCACTCGAAGGCGGCGTGCAAACCTGGCTGTTCGGCCTTTCGATGGGCGGCGGTATCGAATTCGCCTTCAGCGAACTCGTTGGCGGACAAATCGAACTCTCGATTCATCCCGATATTTCGCCCCAATACCGCCAGGGCCCCATCCCCAATGTGATTGACCAATGTACGCCTGGCGTGATTTACACGATCCCTGAACGCCGCATCCGCAACACGACAATCGAACTTTCCTTCGGCTTGCGTCTGCTCCGAAAAGTGGTGTACGTCGAGGATTAAGAGGCAAAAAATAAAGGGTAAAATTTATTTTTTGCCTCTTGCCCCTGCATTCTGCCTTTTGCTTATTGTTGTTTACCCAGTTCGTCCCAATATTCCACCGCACGGCGCGTGTGCGGGATGCAAATGGAGCCGCCGACCATGTTGGCAATTGCGAAAATTTCGAAGATCTGGTCGGTCGTGACGCCGAGTTCGTAGCATTTGCCGAGATGGTATTTAATGCAGTCGTCGCAGCGCAGTACCATCGAGGCCACGAGGCCAAGCATTTCTTTGGTTTTTACGTCGAGTGCGCCTTCCTGGTAAGTCTGGTTGTCGAGGCTCCAAAAGCGTTTGATAACCTTGTTGTCGTGTGCCAAAATGCGCTCGTTCATGCGGGCGCGGTAGTCATTGAATTCGGTAACGAGAGACATGTGTGAGAAGTAAGAAAGTGAGATTGTGAGGGACTTGCCTTTGAAAGGCAGGTGCAAATTTCAAAAATGATGAGAACAGTTATTCAGAGAGTTTCGCAAGCCAGCGTCGTGATTGATGGCGTTGAAAAATCCCGCATCGGCTGGGGCTTTTTAATTCTTCTCGGCGTCGAGCAGGACGACACCGACGAAGACATCGAATGGCTTTGCAAAAAAATTGCCGCGCTCCGCATTTTCTCCGATGAAGCAGGGCTGATGAACCGCTCGGTGCAGGACATCGAAGGGGAAATCATCGTCGTGAGCCAATTCACCCTTCATGCCAGTACGAAAAAAGGCAACCGCCCGTCATTCATTCGCGCTGCGCGGCCTGAAATGGCGATTCCGATGTATGAAAAATTTGTAGAAAAACTCGCCCAAGAATCCGGGCGGCCTGTGCTGACGGGCGAATTCGGCGCCGACATGAAGGTCTCGCTGCTCAACGACGGCCCCGTGACGATTCTGATGGATTCAAAAAGCAAGGAGTAGTGTTTCCCCAAAAAAGAAGATTGTTTTCATTTGGTTTTTTGGGGTTTAGCCGCCGGAAGCAAAAGCGGGGGCTTTCCCAAGAGCCGGTGACTAAAAAACCAAAAAGGCCGCCGGACCGAAGTCCGGCGGCCCAACCCCATTTTCTTTGAAGTGATTTTTTCAAAACAAAAAAGCCGATAGACTTTCGTCTAACGGCTAAAACCCCAAAAAACCAAATGAAAACAATCTTCCTACCTAATATCTTGAAGGGTTTCCAATTTTTATTTTGTAGACCCTTATTGTTCGTCTTACACCAATATAAACGAAAAGGGGTGTGAAAGGTCACACCCCAGAATAAAATTTTTCAGAAAAATTTTTTTTAACACCTTTGGCAAATAAAATGCGCGAGGCATTTTCCTTTGTACCCTCTTCACACTCAACCGTTTCTGATTATGCACCCGATTCTTAATACCATTCACAGTTACAATCGTTACCTGCTTTTGATTGCCCTGGCGTATGTCCTGTACCGCGCCTACACGGGCTGGCTGGGACGAAAATCCTTCACAAAAAGCGACAATACTGCCGCTGCCGCGCTCCTGGGTTTGACGCATTTGCAGTTACTTATCGGTCTCATCCAGTACGCCTTCACGAGTGCGTACACAAAAACGGCTTTCGCAAACATGGGGGCTGCCATGAAAAATGAGTGGCAACGCTATTTCGCCGTAGAACACATCACTGCGATGTTACTGGCAGTAGTTTTTATCCAACTGGGCCGCACACTTTCCAAAAAAGCGACGAATGACACGGACAAACACAAAAAACTGGCGATTTATACGAGCATCGGCGTCCTGCTGATTGTCATTTCGCTGGCGCCGAAAGGCTTGTTATTTGGTTCGCTGGCTTCGGTAGCAACGGGCGAATAAACTTTTTACCGATATTTGCGCGGTTGAAAAAACCTCCGGGAGGCTTGAACTTCCCGGAGGTTTGTTTTTCCAAAAACGAAATTTTGAGGTCATGCAAAAACCGTCCATACCTGAAGGTACCCGCGATTTTGGCCCCGAACAGGTGCGCAAACGGGCTTATATTTTTGACACTATTCGCGCTGTTTTTGTCAAATTCGGTTTCCAACCCCTCGAAACGCCGGCGATGGAAAATCTCTCCACGCTCACCGGCAAATACGGCGACGAGGGCGACAAACTTTTGTTCAAAATCCTCAACAACGGCGACTTTTTGAAAGAAGTGAACGAGGAAGCCCTGGCCAATCGCGACTCAGCCAAACTCACACCGAGCATCGCCAAACGCGGCCTGCGTTACGACCTCACCGTGCCGTTCGCCCGCTACGTGGTGATGAATCGCGGCACGCTTTCTTTCCCGTTCAAACGCTACCAAATCCAGCCCGTGTGGCGAGCCGACCGGCCACAACGAGGCCGCTACCGCGAATTTTTCCAGTGCGACGCCGACGTGATTGGCTCCGACAGTTTGCTCTACGAGGCCGAGTTGACGCAGATTTACGACGAGGCTTTCGCCAAATTGGGCGTACCCGTCGTCATCAAAATTAACAACCGGAAAATCCTTTTCGGCATCGCCGAAGCCGCCGGAATTCCTGACAAATTCATGGACATGACAGTGGCGATTGACAAGTTGGACAAGGTCGGAATCGAGGGCGTCAGGGAAGAATTGGCAGGTCGTGGCATTTCAAACGAGGCCGTTTCGACGATTGAAAAAATTTTAAAAACAACTGATTTAGAAGAACTTAAGCCGTTTTTTGCAAAAAGCGAAACAGGTCAAAAAGGCGTGGAAGAACTCGCTCGCGTCTTCCATTTTTTGGGAAAAACAAGTCTGACAAACGAAGTCAAATTCGACATCACGCTGGCGCGAGGCTTGACCTACTACACGGGTTGCATTTTTGAAGTGGCCGCCAAAAATTTCAAAATGGGCAGCATCGGCGGCGGCGGTCGCTATGCCGATTTGACGGGCGTATTCGGTGTGCCGGGGTTGTCGGGTGTGGGCATTTCCTTCGGCGCCGACCGGATTTACGACGTGATGGAGGGGTTGAATTTGTTTCCCGAAACTTTGACGGAAAGCGTAAAAATCATGCTCGCTTCTTTCGACGAACCGACGTTCGAGTATGCGTTTCAATGCGTGACGCAACTTCGGCAAGCGGGCCTGGCCGCCGAATTGTACCCGGAGCCGGGCAAATTGAAAAAACAATTCGAGTACGTCGCCAAGCGCAACATTCCTTTTATCGCCATCGCGGGCGAGACGGAAATGCAAAGCGGAACTTTGACCGTGAAAAATCAAAAAACGGGCGAGCAGGAAACGATGACGGTGGCGCGGTTAGCAGCAAAACTTTCGGAAAGTTGACAACTTTCCGAAAGTTCGGACAGGCTATTTTTTCATTTTCGCCAGCGCCGAATTGCCCAAAGAAGTCAGCACCGAAGGATTGGCCATGCCTGTATGTCGTTCTAAAACAACGCCTTGCGGGTCGAGAAACAGTACGGTCGGCAGAGTTTTGACTTCATAAATCGAGGCAATCGTCTTGCCCGACGGCGAGTCGAAGTCGGTGCGGAAGTTCAAAAAATGTTTGTTCAGGTAACGAAAAGTCTCGGGTTGGGTCAAAATTTCTTCCTCCATGACCTTGCAGGGGGCGCACCAACTGGCGTGAAACTCCACAAAGACAGGCTTTTTTTCCCGTTGTGCTTGTTCGAGCACGGGCATGAGGCGTTCGCTTTCGAGCCAGGCGATGGCGTTTGCTTCCGGCGTTGTGGCGATGGGGGCAGGTTTAGGCGGAGAGGCGGGTTTGGGGCGCGGCGGTGGCGGACTGGCCGTTTTTTGGGAAGAATTGCAGGCAAAAAGCGTTGAAAGACAAAGCAGAAAAAACAAACGAAGCATAGTCGGCAGGCGGTAAAACTGTTATTTTTTGACAGAATTTATAAGATTGACAGGTTGTGTTGACGTGTTTCGGAGAAAAATATCCTTTTAATCTTGTAATTCCTGTCAAAAACGGGCTAAGAACGCAAACGCAGCAGCGTCCGGTATTTCAAATAAGTCTCCAAAGCGGCAATTCTGCAAATTGTCCAGCCGGCGCGCCCGTCGAGGAAACCCAGTTTCAGAAAATAGTTTCGGATAAATTTGAAAAGCGGGCTGAAAATGACGTTGAGCCACGAAGCGCTTTTGCCTTGTGCATGCAAGGCTTGAGCGGCCATGTTCGCGTATTTGCGGACTCTTTCAATGTGTTCATTTACAGAGTAATAACTGTAATGCAGCAAATCACCCTCCAAATGGCCAATGCTGCTACCTGCCACCAGTTCTACTTTTTCGTGTACGGCGTCGTCGCCCCAGCGGCCTTTTCGAGTGTCGAACAGGCGCAATTTACGGTCGGGATACCAGCCCGAATGGCGAATCCACTGGCCGCAATAATTGGTAAGACGATTCAGCGTGTAGCCGTTGTGTTGCCAGTTTTCTTTTACAGTTGAAATGGAATCACGCAATTTTTCACTCAAAACTTCGTCCGCGTCGAGGGACAAAACACAGGGGTAAAGTGCCTGCTGTAGCGCCCGGTTTTTCTGCGCACCGTAGCCTTCAAAGGCATGCTGGATAAAACGCGCGCCTTTTTCCCGGCAGATTTTTTCCGTGTTATCTGTTGAAAATGAATCTACTACGACCACATCATCGGCTACGCCCGCAAGCGCGTCGAGGCAACGCCCGATGTTGCGTTCTTCATTGAAAGTGATGATGACGACGGAGAGTTTTACCATGTAGAAGTCGGCATTGGCAGTGGCAGTTGGCAGTAGCAGTTGGCAGTGGCGGTTGACAGTTTTATACTGCTGAGTGCTACTGCCAACTGCCACTGCTACTGGCCTATTAATATTGGGGCAGTTTTGCCGTTGCCCATGATGACAACTTTGGCGTTGGGCGAGGTGGCGAGTTCTCTTTGCACTTTGATTTGTTCGTACTGAAGCAGTTTGTCGGTCAAAGTCGAGGTCAGAATGCGTTGATAGTCAGCGATACCCTGTGCTTCCACCCGTTTGCGCTCAGCCTCTTGTCGTTCTTTTTCCAATACAAATTTCATCTTTTGTGCCTCCTGTTCGGCGTTGATTTTTGTCTCGATAGTCTGGCGTACCGAAGCAGGTAAAGTAATGTTGCGAATCAAAATGGCCTCGAGTACGATGCCGCGCCCTGAGAACTCTTTTTCAATACTTTGAAAAATTTTCTGTTGAAACTCATCGCGTTTGGAGGAATAAAGCGCTACTGCGTCGTAGAACACGGCGTTGTCGCGGATTTTGGTGCGGGACACGGGCCGAACGATTTTGTCGGTGATATCGCGGCCAAGTGTTCGCAGGATTTCGGGCGCTTTTTCAGGGGTAATGCGGTACAAAACCGAGAGGTCAATCACCACCTCCAAGCCGTCGGCAGTCAAGACGCGAATGGCATCGTCGCCTATTTTGTCGCCCTCGTCGTGCACGGCGGACATGGTATAGTTTTGGGTGCGCACATCGTAGCGTTTGACTTCCATGAAGGGGTTGATAAAGTTCAAACCTTCTGTCAGAACACCTTCCTGGACTTTGCCGAAAAGGGTTTTGACACCGACTTCACCAGGCTGAATTTGAATAAAACAAGCCGTGGAAACCCCGAGCAGCACCAGTACGATACCAATGTAACGCCCTGTTTTTCCGATGTTTGCAAGGTTGGGATTGGCTTTGGCAAGGGTGGCGGCAACGCCGATGACGAGCAGGCCGAGTAGTACGAGAAACATGATTTAAGACTTTGGATGTTAGACTTTTTGACGTTCGACTTATATCTGTCCAATGTCTAATCGTCCAGTGTCCAACGTCATTTTTAAGCCAAATGTGCGCGGTTTGGCGTCCGCAATGCTCGCAATTTTCGAGGAGAATCCGGCAAAAGTCGGCCAAAAACTTAAGCGGTCGGACGATTTCAAATCGTCCGACCGCTTCGCGTCAGATTGCCGAAGCAAACTGTCGCAAGAACCGCACGTCATTTTCAAACAGCAGCCGGATGTCGCCAATCTCGTAGAGTCGCAGCGCCTGCCGCTCGATGCCCATGCCGAAAGCGAAGCCGCTGTATTTTTTCGAGTCAATGCCGCACATTTCCAGCACTTCGGGGTCTACCATGCCGCAGCCGAGGATTTCAAGCCAGCCCGTGCCTTTGGTGAGGCGGTAATTTTTTTCCGTGTCGGTGCCGAGCCAGATGTCCATTTCCGCCGAAGGTTCGGTGAATGGGAAAAATGAAGGGCGCAGGCGGATTTTCGGTGCGCCGAACATTTCCTGGGCGAAGTACAAAAGCGTCTGTTTCAAATCGGCAAACGAAACACCCTCGTCCACGTAAAGCCCTTCCACCTGGTGGAATTGCGCGTGCGAACGCGTCGAAATAGTCTCGTTGCGATACACCCGACCCGGCGCGATAATGCGAATGGGCGGTTTGCGCGACTGCATCACCCGCGCCTGCACGGGCGAAGTATGCGTGCGCAAGAGCATTCCCGGTGCATCCACGACGTAAAAAGTGTCCTGCATGTCGCGGGCGGGGTGGTCTTCCGGCGTGTTCATAGCCGTGAAATTATGCCAGTCGTCTTCGATTTCGGGGCCGTCGGCGACGGAAAAGCCCATGCGTGTGAAAATGTCCACGATGCGGTTGAGCGTGACTGCAATCGGGTGGCGCGAGCCGAGCGGGAGTGGCTCGCCAGGCGCGCTGAGGTCGAGCGACTGACCGGCTGCACTCTGGGCTTGCGCTTCAAAGGCTTCTTTGAGCGACTGATATTTTTCTTCGGCCTGCTGTTTGAGCGTGTTCATCAGTTGGCCGTAGTCGCGTTTGCGTTCGTTCGGCACATTGCGCATTTCTTCCATCAGGCTCTTTATCAAGCCTTTGGAGCCGAGGTACTGGATTCGGAATGCTTCGAGCGCTTCCGGGTTGGCGGGCGATTCGGCAGCGAGCGTAGCGAGGGTTTGCTGGGCTTTTTCAAAAATATCGGCCATATCGAGTGTTGGACGTTGGACTTTAAATGTTGGAATCCGGAGATTTTTTAATGAAAAAAACGCCCGCGCGATGTGTGGAGGGCGTTTTTGCAGGGCGAAGGTCGGAAAAAATTTTGAGGCAAAATATTCGCTCAATCACAGGATTCCACTTGAAGATAATCCATCAAAACGGGAATCGGTTCCGCGTCGCGTGGGGAGCCGTCGTCGTTGGTCCAGCCTTGAAAAGCGGCTATGCCCACGTAGGCAGGTTTGAATCGCAAGTCGAACGGGCGAGCGCACACTCCCCAAATATTCCACTCGTTGTTTATTTTTTGAAGCACTTCTATTTTTTTGTCTTTGTAAACAATTTTGAGCCAAAAGGTCTTCACCGGATGGCCGTCATTGGCCGGGTTGCGAAAATGATAGTAGCCCATTTGTGTCACCTGGCCTTGTTCCTGGTAGTCGGTTGTCGTGTGCTGAACGCCCGGACGGTCTTCTGACGGAGACCAAAAACTGATGCCCGCCCGCAAATGCGTCTCCCGGCTGAGTTTGTCGTCGAATAAAAAAACGGTGAACTGCTGGCAGTTTTTTTGCGGGTCGAATTCGTCCACTTTCGCGATAATCGTGAAGCAATCGCCGCTCACTTTTTTGTACAACAGGTTTTTGATCAGGCGTTGCTCGTCGGGTTTTACCCAATAGTCGCCGCGCAGGGTGTGCAGTGTAAGAAACCCTTCTCGCCTTTGCTTCGACCACCATGCGGTATCGGGATCGAACCATTCAAAACCGTGTGCGCGGAGTGTTTCCATGCGGGTATCGTCAAAATCTTCTCGCCAGTTCCTGAGTGTTCGGGGCCAGAATAACCAGAGTAGCAACCCGCCGAGCGCGAACACAATCAGAAGCGATAGGCCTGTTGCCAGCCGCGATGTTTTCCCTGTTGCCAGCACGGCCGTTGAAGTTTCCGTTTTTTCTACCCCGGCGTATTTTTCCAATGTTTCCACGAAATCCCGCCCGAACGAAGGTTTTTCCAATTGCTCGGCGGGGCAGACGGCAGGGTCTGTATAATAAAATAATTTGCGAAGCCGAATGAGGGAAACGGAGAACTCTGCGCCAGGAACATTTCTGATAATGTCGTCCCGCAAATCCTCGTAGGCGCCTTTAAAGGTGCTCGGTCTGAATCCGTTTTCGTTGGAATGCCCGCGCGCAAAACGCTGCCGCACTTGCAGGCGCAGCTGCGATGCTCCTTCGGAAGTAAGCTCCCTGATTCTGGACATGAGGCGGCGGGTTTAAAAAAGTCAAATGTAAAAAAGCGGGCGGAACAAAAAAAGGAATGAAAATAAGAAGGCAAGGAAAAAGAAAATACGGAAAAGCAGTGTGAATCTTTGACGGCTTTGTAGCATTTTTTGACGGCTGAACTCTCCTGAACCACCTCAAACCCTTTTGCCCTAACCTGTATAATCTAAAGAACCCTGAGAAGGGAAAGAAGCGAACCTGATGGAAGCTAAAAAGCCTTCGGTTACTTTACAGTGCCGAAGGCTTTTCATTTTGGGAAAATTCCGAGTGTTACTGGACTTTATCGCCTCTCAGAATTCTGAATCTTTTTCGGGCATCTACGGCAAAAACGCTACCCGAATAGTCCATAAAAATCTTTTCATACAGGGCTTTCGCTTTTTCCAGATCGTTCATTTTGAACTCATAAAGCTGCGCGAGGTTGTACAGCGAATTGTCGGCCCGAATGTCATCCTTGTATTTGTCGGCCACTTCCTGGTAGAGTGCGGCGGCTTTCGGGTAGTCGCGTTTTTTCTCATATACCTGGGCTTCGAGGTACAAAATATCGTCCTGGAGCGAATGTTCCGGGAAATTGCGGCGCAGGGTGTCGAGTTTCAGAAATGCTTCTTCAAAGCGATTTTGGAACACGAGCATTTCGGCGGCGGAATAAAGCGAAATGGCGGCGGCAGTAGTGTCGAGGTTCAGGTTGTCCATAATAAACACCGATAAATCGAGCGCGTCATTGGCTATGAGTTTTGAAGTGGAGGCTTTCAAAACGTCGAATTGCGCCTGCGACCACTGGAAATCTCCGTTGAAATACGAAAGCCGCGCGTTTTTGAACCGGGCCTCCTGGCCGAGTTGTTCTTCCTTGAAATCTTTGTCCACCTGGCTGTAGAGCAACGTACTTTCCCAGATGTCGCCGTGCATCAGATAAAAATCGGCGAGGTTGATTTTGGTACGGGCGAGCGTGTTGCGGTCGAGATTGGCCGTATTTTTCAAATCTTCCAGCAGGGCGATTGCTTTCGGCATGTTATTGATGAAATAGGCCTCCAAATCAGCGAGTTGCAGGATAATGTCTGCCGTTTGTTTGCCTTTGCCAAACTGATCGAGGAAACTTTCATACTCCGTTTCCAACATTTTCAGGTCTTCCTGTGTGTAGTTGTACCCCTCCGTTACTTTTTTGCGGCGACACTCCATCGCCTCGCGTTTGGCGTCGAAGAAAAAGGGGTTGAGCCTACCTTTTTCTGCTACCAAATAGTCGTATGCAGAAATCGCAGTGTCGTAATCTTTCGCGTCGGCAGCATCGCCGGCGAGGTTGAAAATACGCTGTCCGTTCTCGTCGTAGCGTTTGTCGAGTGCCTTGTACTGGCGCAGGGCACTTTTAAAATCCTTGCGCTGCACAAACGACCAGGCCAGCAATTCCACATAATCCGGGTTGTCGCTTTCCTGAATACGCGCATAGAGTTGGGTTTGTAATTCCGTAAAATCCGAAGGCGCCAGGTAGCGCGCCAAGAGCGTTTGCACGGAAGGGATTCTGCCGGGATCGGCGCTGACAGCGTTCAGATAATGCTCGATCATCTTGGCAGGGTCGCCTTTACGACGGTAGAGTTCGCCGAGATTGAAAGCAAAACGGTTGGGGTCTTTGAGCAGTTGAGAGCCGCGTTCGTAGGTTTGTGTTGCCCAGTCGTATTTGGATCGGCTCATAAAAAGAGAGGCCAGTTTATTCACCGATGCATAATCGGGCGCCATTTTCTCGATGGCGCGCTGGTATTGCGCTTTCGCCTCGTCGGGTTTTTCCATGCGCTCATACAAGTCGCCATAGGTGACGTAAAGGGCGACGTTGTCGGGTGTTTTGCGCAACTGCTTTTTGATCGCTTTTTCGCACTCGTCGTAGCGTTCGAGATTGATGAGGCAATCTACGTAGCGCGCAAAAAAGATATCGTTGCGCTCGTCGCGTTCGAGCAATTGGCTGTACAAGGCAGCAGCCTTCTCATATTCGCCATTGTTGAAATACTGGTTGGCGAGGTTCAGGTCTTGTGCTTGCAAGGGGCTGGCATGCAGGCTGAAAAAAAGAACCGCCAGCGCGGCAAGGGGCAATATGCGACTTCTCATGTGTCAGGATTCTTGACAAATATTGTAAAAATAAAGGGAATAACGCAGCGAAGGCAAATTGTGTTTTGGGTTTCGTCCAACAGCCGGAATAACCATGCCAACGTTCATTTTCGGGCCTCCACAATCTTTTCGTACGCTTCATTGATTTGTTGAAATTTCTCTTTGGCGTGACGCATCGCGTCGGACGAGGCTCCGTTGGCGGAGAATTTGTCAGGATGCCATTTCATCGCCAGGGCGCGGTATTTTTTCTTAATGACTTCCAGCGAATCGGAAGGCTGCGCGCCGAGGATGGCGTAGTGCGGATCGAGCGGCGTCCAGCGTTGTTGTGTCGCCGTCCGCGACTGGTAGTAGCGGCTTTTCAGCCGCTCGTACTGCAAACGCCCGATGTGAAAAATGCCCGCTGCCCGCAGTAAAATCACCTCTTCGCGCGGGTGCAAGCCGCCGTCGGCAGCCGACACGGCAAAAAGCAAATCCATCATGTTTATCACGTGGTGGCGTTCGCGGCCAAAATCGCGGTAAAATGCCCGCGCATAATGGTCAAACGGGTCGGTCGAGTCTTTTGCTTGTTTCCAGATTTTTATAGCCTGCGCCCGCCCCCGGTCGTTCATGCGAAACTGGTTGCGCATCAGAAATTCCATGTGCGCGATTTCCTGGCGATTTACGGCGCCGTCGGCTTTCGCGATTTTGGCGCACAGCGAAAAAACGTAGTACAAAAACTCGCCTTGCCTGCGCTGATAGGCCTTGAACTCCGCATTTTCAGAGGCTTTTTCCCTGGGCTTGTCGAACAAAAAATGCCCGGCCAACGAACCCACGACAAACCCGATGAGGCCGCCGAATGGGATACCCATCAGGTCGAACAGGAAAATGCCAACAAGCCCGCAAATGATTTTACCCCTGAGTTCCAAAGCGCGTAGTTCGGTGTTTGTGGTGGGTTTGTCGTGTTCCGATTTTTTGATAAAAGTTTGAAAAACAGTTTTTTGAAATCAAAATCACCTGACGATCAAAATCCGACAACCCGTAAAGTCCGGCACAAAAATAAGGAAACGAACGCTGAACGCTCCGTACCGTTCAATGTCTTCTACCGGCAAGCCGTTATTTTTAATTTTTCAAATGCAAGTCATTTTTGGCAGTCCAAGTTGTTTGACCGACTTTTACGCGTTCAAATGCGAATTTTGCCAATCATTTTTCAACCAAATTCAACATTTAAAACCGATGGTAACGAGAAACGGATTCACCCTGATGACCATTGACGAGTTCGAGCAATGGATGGCGACCCGACAGGTGGCGCGCACCATTTTGACCTTGCAAGAGCACCACACCTTTTCGCCGGGTTATGCTAACTTCAAGAATAACAACCATTTCGCCTTGCTGGTCGGCATGAAAAATTATCATGTCAACTACAACGGCTGGGCCGACATCGGGCAGCATTTCACGACTTTTCCCGATGGAAAGATCGCTACCGGGCGGAGTCTTGAAAGTTCGCCCGCCTGCATCTTTGGCCGCAACGCCAACGCGATTTGTATCGAAAACATCGGCTATTTCGACACGGGCAAAGACGCGATGACCGCCGCGCAACGGGACACCATCGTGCGCTCGGCTGCGGCGGTTGCCAAGCGATTCGCCTTGCCGGTAAACACGGACCGAATCGTGTATCACCACTGGTTCGACCTGCGCACGGGCGCCCGCACCAACGGCAACAGCGGCTCGGTGAAAACTTGTCCCGGCACGGCGTTTTTTGGCGGAAACAAAGTAGAGGACGCGGAGAAAAATCTCCTGCCGCTCGTGCGAAAAGCCTTGGGCGGTCACTTTGGCGGCCAACTGACAGGCATTTTGAAATTCGGCTACGTCACGGCGGATATGCTCAACGTCCGCAAAGGGCCAGGGACGAAATTCGCCAAAGTGAACACCGCCACGTTGGGCGCGATTCTGCGGATTTACAAAGAGCAGGGCGGCTGGTACAAAATTTCAAAAAACAACGAAGAATGGGTGGCGGGCAACTACGTGAAAGACGTACAAATGGCCGAAGTGTTCAACACGGACAAACTGAACGAGCGCGCCGGACCCGGCACAGCTTTCCCGGTTGTGGGGACTTATTTGCGCGGCGAAGTGGTTTTTATTTTCGAGCGCTCCGGTACCTGGGCAAAAATCAGCCTCGACGATCGCTGGGTGTCGGCTAATTTTTTGAAACTGCTGTAAAATCCTGATGACGACTCCGATTTTGCTCTTGCACGGTGCGCTCGGCAGCGCCGCACAATTTGATATTTTAAAAACACATTTGCCGAAAGACCGCCCGGTTTTCGCCTTGAATTTTCCCGGTCACGGCGGCGAGCCGACGGATGCGCCGTTTTCGATGAAAGGTTTTTCCGACTTCGTTTTGCAGTTTTTGGAAAAAGAAAAAATCTCGCAAGCGGACATTTTCGGCTATAGCATGGGCGGCTACGTGGCGCTGTATTTGGCCTGGAAAAATCCCGAACGGGTGCGGCGGATTTTCACGCTCGGCACCAAACTCGACTGGTCGCCCGAAACGGCAGCGAGCATGAACCGGATGTTCAACCCCGAAAAAATTGAAGCCAAAGTGCCGCAATTCGCTGAAAGTTTGGCAAAAACCCACACCCCGCTCGACTGGAAAGAAGTTTGCCGAAACACGGCTGCTTTTCTCGCCGACCTGGGCGACGGCAAGGGTATTCCAAAAGAAGCGTTCGGCCAAATCGCCTGTCCGGTCACGATTGGTCTCGGCGATTCGGACAACGTGGTGACGCAGGAGGAAAGCCGCACCGTCGCCGATGCCTTGCCGAATGGCCGTTTTGAAATATTGGCGGGTTGCAAACACCCCATCGAACAGACTGATTTTGTACTTTTGGCGGAACGAGTGAAAGAATTCTTCGCCGAGATGTAACCCGACAGACTGCCGCGCTGTCTCGTGCAGCACAAAACATGAAAGCAGGTCGGCGCTGTTCGCCGGTAAAATATGTCCGCGACCTTATCAGACGAAACCCTTGTTCAGCAGGCGCAAGCCGGTCGGCAAAGCGCGTTTGCGATGCTGGTGAAACGCTACGAGCAATACGCTTTCACGCTGGCGCTGCGTTTCGTCAAAAACCGTGAGGACGCGCACGAGGTGGCGCAAGACAGTTTTCTCCGGGCATTTCGCTACCTGCCTGATTTTCGGGGCGACGCGAAATTCACGACCTGGCTCTACAAAATCGTTTACACGACCTCGCTGAATTTTTTAAAAAAACAAAATCCTGAAATCCAATCGCTCGACGACGAAAATCGCCCCATTCGGCTGAAAGATGAAGGCGTAGCGGATGCCTCCATCGCGATGGAACGCCAGGACCGCAACGTCTCGCTGCAAAAAGCCATCGAAATGTTGTCGGCAGACGACGCGGGCATCATCACGCTGTTTTACATGTACGAACACAGCCTCGAAGAAATCTGCGACATCATGAGCCTCACGATGAGCAATGCGAAAACCAAACTTTGCCGGGCGCGGCAGCGTTTGAAGGTGATTTTAGAAGAAAAATTTGCAAGCGAAATTGCTTGATTGACTTTGGACATTAGACGTTAGACAAAATGTGACTTTCAAAAGCCTATGGTCGAAAGTCAAAAAGTCCAACGTCCCAAATCGAATTGTTATGGAAAATAACTTTTTGCTCGACGACGACCTTTTGTGGGACTACGCCGACGGTTTTTTGACCGAAGCAGAAAAACTCCGCGTGGACGCTTACCTGCGGCAATACCCCGAATGGCAGGAGCGGCTGGAAGCAATTTTGGCTGAAAAACGCGCCTTCCACGCCACGCCGTTAGAAAAACCCAAACCGGGTTTCTCCGACCGGGTAATGGCGGCCTGGGCTACTGAAACGCACGCTAACTATGTCGCCAACGCGAAGGGCAAAGACTGGATTATTTATCTGATTTCGTCGGTGTTGGGGCTGTTTATCTGCGCGGCATTCATCGTGGCCGGAATGCAAGCGGCGCCGACCAATTTGCCTGTGGAAATGCCGAAAATGCCGACTTACGATTGGAGTCAAATCTTTGGCAACCAAATACTTCAATACGGACTTTTCTTCTTGCTGGCTCTTATCACGCTCAAATTTGTGGAAAAATACCTGGAGCAGCAGCGGGTGTTGGATAAGTTGAAAACGCAGGGATAACAAGATTTTAAAATTTGGATAAATTTGCCACGAAGGCTCAAAGGCATGAAGAATTCTTTCGCCCTGCGAGCATTCGTGGCAATTCTCATTTTATGGAAAAAGACAAAAAGAAGCCGCTTTTCATCAATCAGCCGGAATACCCTGGCGGGCCGAAGGCGCTGACAAAATTTATTTACGATAATTTGAAATATCCGGCAGCAGCTGTCGAGGCTGGAGTAGAAGGCATGGTGACGGTGGACTACGATATTGACCACGAGGGAAAAGTGACGGCGGCGCGGGTGCTGCAAGGCATCGGTCACGGCTGCGACGAGGAGGCTTGCCGCGTGGTGAAGTTGCTAAAATTCGATGTGCCGAAAAATCGCGGCGTTCGGGTCTTGTTCCACAAAAAGGCGCGTATCCAGTTCAAGATGCCGAAGCAAAAAGCGACTACTCCCGTGCAAACCCAAATGCAGGTGAATTACACGGTGACACCTTCGCCGGTCATTGAAAATCAGGAAGAAAAGAGGGGGGAGACGTATAGTTACACGATTCAGTTTTAGGTGGAGAAACTTCAACACAGAGACACGGAGGGCACAGAGAATTGAGTTTGCTCACTCTCTGTGCCCTCTGTGTCTCTGTGTTGTAATCAACTAAAACTCGATCTCATAACACCCCGCATCCGGCATCGTCGCGTCGCGTGTTTTCCCATCCAAATCTTTGTCAATGCCCGGTATCGGCGCCGCGTAGCGGTTGGCGATAGAATTCATCGTGTCCAGGCGGAAAAGATTTTTGTTCGGGTCAAGGAAGATAGTATCCTGGCTGTCGGCGTTCAGGCAAGGCTGGCAGAAGTCGAAAAAGTCAGGATAAGCGTTGGCGTCCAGCAAGTCGCGTACCCGCACAATGCAGTTTTTGAATTGATAATCGAACTGGGCGGGGTCATCGAGCCGGTCGAAAAGAGTGATTTGGTCGGCGCGGCTGCCCATCAGGATGCAATTTTGAAACCTCGCTTTCAAGGGGTTTGACACGTAATTCACGCAAAAATCATCGAGACAAAGCGCGTTGCCCATACGCAGCGCCTCGCCGTCCACACCATAACTCGCCGCCGTGCAGTAGGTAAAATTGTACTCACCGCCGTATTCCAACTGAATTGAAAAACCTGTATTTCCCCAAAAAAGACAGTTTTCTGCATCAATTTTGGCGTGAACGCCGATAAGTCCACTGCTCGCTGTGTTATAAATCTGCGTGTTTTTCAAAGTCAAATCCACCGCCGAATCCGCCCGGATGCCAATGATGGAATTGCGCACGATGCAATGCTCGATGCGATGCCCCTTCGTCCCCGCTTGCAGCCAGATACCCGTCCATTGGCCTGCTTCTTCTGCAAATTCCGGCTCCAAACGGTCGCCTTCAAAGATGACGGGATTTTCCAAAGTGCCTTCCACAATCAATTTTCCAGAACCGAAAAACGCTAAAAAGCCGTCGTTGTAGCGGTAAATCGCCGTGTCAGCCACCTGTTTTGCCAGGCCGCCGTGCACATGAATCCGCGCCCCGGCGGGGATGCGCACCGTGCAGTCATCAATGCCGAGCACGCCATAAATCACGTAGGGTCGCGGGTCGTCCCACACCCATTCGCCGCCGTCGCAACCGAGCCCTACCACGCCGCCTGCCCCGAAACGCGACGGCAGGTAAACGGCATTTTGCCCCCAGGCTTCAAGCACGACCGTTTGGAGGTTGCCGTTCGTTTCAAAAATCAGGTTTTCGGCGAGCACAAAAGGGCTGGAACTCACGGGCTCATCGGGGTTGATCGTCACTTCCGCAAAGACGTAGAGGCTGTCTTCAGGCGCGATTTCGATGTTCTCGTGGCTGTCGCCCGGCAGTCCGTCCACGTTCAGGTTGAACTTCGAGGACGCGCCTTTTTCGAGATAAATTTTTGAAATCCGGATGCTCTCTTTGTGCCGGTTATACACTTTTAAAATGCGCGTCGCCGAGCCGATTTCGGTAAAAGTTGTGTCGAAACGCAGCGTGTCTGTGCTGAATTCGAGTTTGTCCGCCGCATCAGTGGTGAATTTTTCTTTTTGGCAGAAGGAAAGGAAAAGTGGCAGCAGCAGGAGCAGTGGCAGGTAGTGGCGGAGTCGCATCGTGTGTTTGAAAATTTGTTCGAGTAAGGGCGGCAAAAGTAAGGCTTTGGTTGCCCTCTTCCGAAACGTTAATTTTTTAACACGCCGTACTTTTTGCAGGCCTGCATTTTTCGAGGCTGAGTTTTCAAAAACGAGCGAACGCGGAGTGCTGTTCTCCACTTTGGCAAAAGTTTTTCTCCAAAACATCATTTTGAAAAACAAAAAAGGGAAAGCAAATTCTTAATCACACGCCAGCATTTTTCCCGCCTTTCCAAACATGATTTTGGAAGTCCTTCAAGCATAAAACCTCAAACTCCATCCCGAGTACTCGGGAGCAACTTCAAACTAAACACCTGTTTGCAAAACTTTAACTTGAAAATCTTAACCGTTTTTAACTTTCTCTTAACGCCCGTCGTTACTTTTGCAACGCCTTTCAAAAGGTCGGTCGCGGTTGGGTAAGTTTTGAATTAGAACCCAACCTAATCAGGGGTTTTTGGAGTCAACATGAGCAAAAAACAAACGATTGACGTGCTGATTCCGGCTTGGAATGAAGAAAATGCCCTTCCACTCGTGCTGGCCGACCTCCCGAAAAACCGGGTTCGACAGGTGCTCGTTTGTGACAATGGCTCCACTGACCGCACGGCAGCAGTAGCAAAAGCCTCCGGAGCAATCGTGGTAAGCCAGCCAGAGCGCGGCTACGGCAACGCATGCCTCGCCGGAATACGTTACTTGAAAGGCCTGCCTCCGTCCGAACAGCCCGAAATTGTAGTGTTTCTGGACGGCGATTACTCGGATTACCCGGAAGAACTGCCAAAAGTGGTGGCTCCGATTTTGAATGACGGAAAAGACATGGTCATCGGCTCGCGGCGATTGGGCAACATGGAACCCGGCGCGATGACTTTCCCGCAGCGATTCGGCAACTGGCTGGCGCCTTTGCTCATTCGTTGGTTCTACGGCTACCGGTTCAGTGACCTGGGGCCGTTTCGGGCGATTCGCTGGGAAAAATTGCTCGAACTCGATATGCGCGACCGGAATTTTGGCTGGACAGTGGAAATGCAGGTGAAAGCGGCGAAACACAAATTGAACTGCGCCGAAGTGCCTGTGCGATACCGGAAAAGAGCGGCGGGGAAAAGCAAAGTTTCCGGCACGGTGAAGGGGACGATTCTGGCCGGATGGAAGATTGTGACGACCATTTTCAAATACTTGTTTTGATCTGAAATCTCAGATCAAAAAATAAATAATCCGCCTTTAAAACTCAAACGAACAACTTCCTACCTACACACAACTCATTCTAACTCAATATGTACGGTCTTCATTCGCTTTTCGAAGCATTCAAGTATCAGGCTTTCGTTGATTTCGGCTACCTGATGCTGCTCATCTACTTTCTCGCTATGAGTGGCGTGACGATTTACGCCCTCTTGCAGTTTCATTTGTTGTATCTGTACAAAAAATACCACAAGGAAAATCCGAAGATTCAATACAAGCAGTACGGCCCCGACGACCAGGATGTCCCGTTTGTGACCGTGCAACTGCCGATGTACAACGAGATGTACGTCGCCGAGCGCATCATTGACTATGTGGCGGCTCAAGAATATCCGAAAGAGAAGTTTGAAATTCAGGTGCTCGACGACTCAACCGACGAAACGGTGAACATTGTAGCCGCCAAAGTCGCCGAGTATAAAGCCAAAGGTTTCAACATCGAGCATATCCACCGCGTGAACCGCCAAGGCTACAAAGCCGGCGCCTTGCAGGAGGCCATGCCAAAAGTGAAAGGTGATTTTATCGCCATTTTCGATGCCGATTTTACTCCTCGTCCCGACTTCCTGCGCACGACGATGGCTTATTTTGAAGACCCGAAAGTGGGTATCGTGCAGACACGCTGGGAACACATCAATGCCGACCACAGTATGCTGACGAAGTTGCAGGCGCTGCAACTGAATGTCCACTTCACGGTGGAACAGGCGGGCCGTTCTTACGGTAATTTGCTCCTGCAATTCAACGGCACGGCGGGCGTGTGGCGCAAAAGCGTTATCAACGAAGCCGGTGGCTGGGCAAGCGACACACTGACAGAGGATCTTGATTTGAGTTTCCGTGCGCAGATTATGGGCTACAAAATCCAGTATCTGGAAAAACTCGGCAGCCCCGCCGAACTACCGGAAGACATGAACGCGCTGAAAGGCCAACAATTCCGCTGGAATAAAGGCGGCGCTCAAAACGTGCGTAAACTGCTGAAACTCGTGTGGAATACCGACAAACTCAGCGGTGTTCAGAAAATGCACGCCATCAGTCAGTTGCTTGCTTACGGCGTTTTCCTCTGGGTGTTCATTGCTGCCGTGAGCAGTATCCCGCTGGCGTTCGCGTTCGAGCAGTTGGGTATTTCGACGCACTTCCTGTCGTTCTCGGTGCTGGGTTTGTTCTCGGTCGCGGCCATTTCTTACACGGCCAATATCACCGCCGCCATCAACCGCACGGCGCCACCTACTTTCTGGGAAAAAGTGCGTTTCTTCGGTTTGTTCATCTCGTTCATGCCGATTTCGATGGGGCTTTCGCTGTACAACGCGGTCGCTGTTATCGAAGGTTTGCGCGGCAAAGTGTCGGCTTTCGTGCGCACACCGAAATACGGCGCTACCGATACGCCGCAGGCTTCGCAGCAAAAAGCGGCTTACAAGGCCAAAAAAATCTCCTGGGTCACGATTGCCGAAGGCATCATGGCGCTCGTGTTCGCCGCCGCCGTTGTGGTCGGTTTGGTGACGGATAATACGGCGTTCGTGTTATTCCACTCTATGCTCTCGTTCGGCTTCGCCACGATTTGCTACTACTCGGTGAAGCATTTGCGGTTGAGATAATTGTCATTCTCGTAAGGGAATCTGCTCGACACACTTTTCTCGAATATTCCGAAAAAAGACGTTGTGCAGATTCTTCCAGAATGACAAAAAAGAACCCTCGCGTCGGCTTTCCCGGCGCGAGGGTTTTTTATTTTTCAAATGCAGTTAAAATCACGTTAAACCCTGTTTGCCCCTCTTGCAAACTATTTCCGGCAGCCATAGTTTTACTGTGAAAATGAACACTAAAACAATCTTTTCACGCCCAATCAGATAGTTATGAAGCCCGGATTCAATCTTGCTTTGTTAGCTGCGATAGTATTTTCCTCTTCTTGTTCGCAGCATTTTATGTACCGCCCCTCGCCCGTCCAGCCGGATGGCGCCAATGTTATTTACTCGCATGGCGTACCGGCGCTGCGCACTTCGATTCAAGGTTGCGAAGTGGTGGCAGAGTTGACTTCCAAAGGCGAGCGCGACATGAATCTCAACCTCTACATCCGTAACAACAGCGATTCTATTTTTACTTTTTATCCCGAACAGGTGCAGGTACACGGCTACAATCACGCACGCCAGAAGACTCCTTTTCGCGTGTTTGGTGCGGACGAGTACATCCGCTGGAAAAATACCCGCGATGCCTTGATAGCGGCGGGTGTTGTCGTTGCCACAGTCGCTACTGTTGTCGCCATCAATGAGGCTTCGGGTGGTGGCTCGGTCGGCGACGGCGGAAACACCTATAACTATTGGTCGGACGGGTTGGGTTTTGCTTACGACCTGACCTGGTGGATGGCCTGGACGATTCCCGCTATCGTGGACGAACCTTTGTCGCCGCCGGCTTATTCACCCGATTTTCTGTTGCGCCCGCACACCTTGTATCCTGGCGAAGCGGTGCAAGGGATTGTGAAAGTGCGTGCCAAGCCTGAATACAAAAACAAAATGCTCGTGGAAGTGCCGGTGAACGGGGCTTATGTACAGTTTGTGTTCGACCGCCAGCAAACGTATCGCCGTTGAGTTGCGCTACCTTTGCCCTGTGTTGCCGACTTCTGAAAAAATTATCCGCTATGCCGTCAGTCTTGCGCTCGCAGGGCTGACGGTTTTTCTTGGTTATTTTGTAAAACGCTCTGATTTCGTGCCGTTTATTGCGGCTTACGGGGCGTTTTTCGGTCTGTACGTTTGGCTGGTTTTTTTCCGAAAAAACAAATCGGAAACGGAGATGCGCTGGTTCGTCGGGCTGGGAATCGCCTTGCGCGTGTTGCTGCTTTTCAGTGTTCCGAATCTCTCCGACGACTTTTACCGCTTCCTCTGGGACGGCTATTTGACGGCGGCGGGGTTTCACCCCTTCGCGCATCCGCCGATTTATTTTATTGAAAATCAGGTTTTCCCGCAGGGTATCACGCCGGAGTTGTTCGGAAAACTCAATTCGCCCAACTATTTCACCGTGTATCCGCCGGTTTGTCAGGCTGTTTTTGCAGCCGCTGCTTGGACGGGCGGTGGCGTTTTTGTGATGAAATTGTTTTTGCTGGCGTGTGAAGTCGGGACGATAAGGCTGCTTTACGGCTCAACTTTCCGAAAGTTTCAAACTTTCGGAAAGTTATCTCCCTCGTTGCTTTATGCTTTAAACCCGCTCGTCATTCTCGAAATCGTCGGAAACTGCCACTTCGAAGGTGCGATGATTTTTTTCCTGATCGCCGGGTTGAGGGCTTTGGAACAAAATAAGGAAGGGCGGGCTGCCATTTTCTGGGCGTTGGCGACGGCTTCCAAGTTGCTGCCGCTGATGTTTTTGCCCATTGTGTGGCGCTGGCTCGGCTGGCGAAAAGGTCTGATTTTCAATGCAGTATTTGCCGGAGTGTGTCTGTTTTTGTTTGCGCCGTTGTTGCCGGTCGTGCCGAATATCCTGTCAAGCCTCGACCTTTATTTTCAAAAATTCCAGTTCAACGCGAGTTTTTACTACCTCTTTCGGGCCGTCGGTTTTTGGCGAAAAGGCTACGACACAGGGGAGGCTTTGGGGCCAATGTTGGGCCTGGCGACGGTGGTCGGGATATTTTTCATCGCGTGTAAATATAAACCTCATAGGTTTTCAAAACCTATGAGGTTTGGCCTTGCGGACTATTTGCTCCTCGCTCTCATGCTCCAACTTTCCCTTTCCGCGACCGTACACCCCTGGTATGTGACAGTACCGTTCGCTTTGAGTTTGCTAACGAAATGGCGTTTCCCGATTGTCTGGACGGGCTTGGTCGCGTTGTCGTACAGCCACTACGCGGGCGGTTTTTTTCAGGAAAATTACTGGCTCATTGCGTTGGAATACGGCGTTTTGTGGCTTTTTATCTTTTGGGAAACAAGGCAAAATCGCGAGTCCTGAACCATCACTCTTTCCCGCTTTCGCCCACAAAATAGTCCTCGCGGTTTTTGAACAGGAAATTGAAACTCGTCATGCTGCCGTAGCAGCGGGTGATGTATTGCTGGAGGTTCACTTTGTCCTCGTCGTCGAGTTTTTTGTGGGCGTTGATGTTTTGCTCGAGCACACGAAGGCGGTCGCGCATCATCACGATTTTATGGAAAAATGTCTCGACGGGGATTTCTTTTGGCTGAACGCCGTCCGCCGTAAGGATCATTTTGCCGTTTTTCCAGCGGTCACCGAGCGGGATTTTTTCAAGACTAATGCCCGACCACGTGCGCAAAATCCGCATGAGCGATTGTTCCGCTTCGGTGAACGTGACGGATTCTTCCGTCGGGATGCGTTCCACGATTTGCCAGTTTTCATAGTCTTTGCCCACCATTTTGAGGCCGAATTGGGTGAAACAAACTTCGTAGGCCGCTACGTGAAGGCGCACTACCACGCCGTCGCCGAAAGCCGGGTGTTTCACCCGCGAGCCGATGCCAAGGAGTTCCATTGTCGAAATTGTTGAGTCGTTGAGATTGTTGATGTGTTGAGTTGGTTATTTGAAAAATGCCGTCAATCGTCCACCGTGTACCGTGTACCGTCGTCCACCGTTTGCCAGATAAACCGCATCGTGACCCAAACCAGGAAAAGCGAAATGAGGGCAAAATGCCAGGGGACCTGAATATCCTGTTCGAGGTCAACGGACGAAACTTGTTTGCCGTAGAGGTATTGGCCGACGACTTGCAGGGCATTGTTGAAAAAATGCGCCAGCGCCGGCACCCAAAAATTTTGCGTTTTCCAGAAAAGCCAGCCGAGCAAAAATCCCAACAACATACGCGGCAAAAATCCTTCAAACTGAAAATGAATGAAACTGAAAATGGCTGCCGAAACGGTTATTGCGAGCCAGGGGTTGGCGATGCGGCGCATCAGTTGTTGTTGCACGACGCCGCGAAAAATGAGTTCCTCGCCAATGGCGGGCAAGAGGGCGATGACGGCAAGATTGGCCAGGAGTTCGCCGACGTTTTCCATCGTGAGCAGGCCCTTGAGCATGGATTCCGTTTGTTCTTCGGCGATTTTAAAAGGCTCCGGGAACGGAACCATCTGGTTGATATTCAGGGAAAAAAGTACGAGTGGAAGCGAGACGGCCATGAGCAAAATCGCCAGCGCCGCGATGTTGAATTTGGGCAAATGACGCGCCCGGAGGTAACCGCGCCAATGCTGTGAGCCAAAGATGCCGCGATAAAAAAGCCAAACGGTGAGAAAACCCGCCACCGCGAAAGTGAAAAAATGGCCCAACCCGAGTTCGAGTCGCGCCTGCCAGCGGTCGGGAGCGGGAGAATCTTCAGTGAGGGTGGGGGCGATATTCCAGCCGGCAGCCACTGCGGTGAGTTGGAAAATGCCTGCGCAGAGAATGCACAACAACACCTGCACTCCCAACACCGCTCGCACACGCGGCTCCGGTGGCCGGTAAGGAGATTGTTCTTCAGAAATATGTTGTTCGGAAATGTTTTCTTCCATGCGCGGTGATTTTGCGCCAAAGGTAAGGACTGGAAGAAAAGAAAAACTATGCCGTCAGTTCCCGTATATGCGGCATCATGCTCTCAAATGCTATGCGGATCAATTACCGTCAATCCACCGACATTTTTGAAGTCACTTGTATTTCGGGAAATCAATTCAAAGCCATTTACAAGTGCAGTGGAAGCGATAATCGCATCGGGCAGTTTGATTTTGACCTGCTGCCGAAGTGCAATCGTTTGGTTGACAACATCATCGGTCAATTCCAGTACGGCAGCGTCATTCATAAAATCAATCAGGAACTGGTAGGCTGCAGGAGGAGTATTGTAGCCCAAAACTTCGATTTTCGTAATGACCGATACTTGAGGTACCGCATTTACGACACCATCCATAAACTTCATGCCGCTGACTGGCAAAATGCCAGAGAGGTAGTCAATGACGGCATTACTGTCAATCAGATACTGCGTTCCCATTCGTTCCGGCTTTCAGCGATGTGTTTTTGCAAGGCTTCGCCTACTTCGGCGGTCAATTTGCCAGCGTATTTTTCGGAAAGTAGTGGAGCGGAAGTGGCTGGTGTCTTTCCATTCGACTTGGCAGGAAGTTGTTTGTAGGAGATTTTTAACCGCTCCAGCAAAGGCAGCAGCACTTTTAGGTCTTGCTCTTTTTTGATGTCTATGACCAGTTGCATTGATAAAAATTTTTACAAAAATACAAGTTTTTTAAAACACAAGCGGGAGCAACTTCCTCAGTCGCTCCCGCTCGTCGTGTTACTGCCACTGCCAACTGCCACCTACTTCGCTCCTTTCAAATATTCCTCCACCAGTTGCTTGTAGTAGGGCTTCAAAGCCGGGCTGACGGTGCGGAATTGTTCGATTTCGGCACGGCGTTTTTTCAGGTATTCTTCCAGAGCGGGCGGCATTTTGGCCGGTTGTTGTTTGGCAGTTTGAGCCTGGCGTTGTTCGTCCTGCTCGCGCTCGCGCTCGGCTTTTTCGTGTTCGAGCAAGCGGGTTAGGATGTCTTGCTGGCGCTTAAGCGTTTCGTTGTTGAGGCGTTTGTTCACGAGATCAATCTCGGTTTTATTCATTTCCTCCATCAAGTCTTCCAGACCTTTATCGCCTTTGCCTTGCTCCATTTTTTTCTTTTGCAATTCGCGCAAGGCGTTGCGGAGCGCGGCCTGTTTAGCGGCCATTTTGGCAAATTCCTCGCTCATGCCGGGCTGTCCTTGCTGGCCGGGTTGACCTTTGCCTTGTTTTTCCAGACGCTCTTTGAGGTCTTTCATAATTTTATTGAGGTCTTCCTGGCCTTTGCTCATTTTGTCTTTCGGCTCACCCTGGCCTTTACTACCTCCGGGTTTTTGGCAAGCCTGACTGCCCGGCATCATCTGGCTCATTTGCTGCTGCATTTGTTCCATGACTTCCGAGAGCATGAGGGCGAGGTCGTTGAGGCCTTTCATACTGCGTTGCTGGTGTTCGGTGGCGCTGTTGATGCGGCGCTCTTCGAGTTCTTCCAGACTGTTTTTGATGGCGGCTTTGATTTCCGTGACTTTGTCGGTGATGATGCCTTCCATCTGGAAATTGCGGCTGGCGAGGGCTTGCAGGCTGTCTTCAACGAGTTTGAAATCGTCCTTGATTTTGAACTGCTGCTGGGCCAACTCGACATAACGCGGCGTATTCACCGTCGTCTGGCTCACATCTTTCATAGTTTGTTCCTGGTTGAAGGAAAGGCCCACGAGGTTTTCGAGCAGTTGGCGCAGGGTTTTCATGTCTTCTTCCATTTGCTCCATTTCGCCTGCCTGGCTGTTCTGCTTCATCTTGTTCGCCATTTCTTTCATCTTGTTGGCGGCAGATTTCTGCTTTTTGCTCGCGCCTTTTTTCTGCTTCTGATTGATGTCTTTCTTCGCGTCCTGCATGTCTTTTTGCGCGTCTTTCATCTCTTCCTTGTTATCCTCGATATTTTCCGGACGCTTGAGTTCCTCATTCTTTTTGAGCAAATCGTCCATTTTTTTCTGCAAATCCTCCATCTTCTCGTTCAGTTTCTGTTGTTCCTGTTCGAGTTGCTCGTCGTTTTTATTGCCTTCCTCGGTATCTTTAGCGAGTTCTTCCTGTTCTTTCGCCAGTTCTTCCAGTTGCTCGATTTGTTGCTGGAGCAAATTTTCCACTTCAAGTTGTTTGTACAATTCCTGCAAGCGTTCGAGGTCTTTGCTCAAGTCTTCGCTGTTCATCTGCATCTCCTCCATTTTTTCCAGCATATCCTCCTTATTCATCTCCTGCAAAAGTTTTTGGATGTCCTCCATGAGTTGTTTCATCTCTTCGGACATGGTTTCTTCAAACATTTTTTCCAACTGTTCCTGCTTTTGTTGCTGCTCCTCGTTCTGCTGGTCGAATTCCTGTTGCTGCTCTTTGTTCTGGTCAAAGTTCTGTTTGGCCTGCTCAATTTGTTTTTGCAACTCTTTCTGACGATCCATAAGTTTCTCCATTTCCTTGCGGGTCTGCCAGTCCATCTCTTTCTTTTGCAACACTTTATCGCGCAGTTTTTTCAACTCTTCCTGCACCTTAAGGCTTTCTTTCATGGCCTTTTCCAGGTCTTTTTTGATTTCCTGGCTGTTGTCGGCTTGTTGCTGACGGAACTCGTCGAGCGTCGGCATCCGGTATTGCATGAGGCCGGTGCGCGCACTTTTTGAGCCGTTCACGCCGTCGTTGTCGAACACCTCGAAGTAGTACGTCACTTCGTCGCCGGGCTCGAGGTTGAGGTTGCGGACGTCCCAGGTGTACTCGTATTCAACCTGTTTGCCTGCCGGTTTTTCGATTTTCACGGTATTCATCGGCATTTGGCCGCCTTTGGCTTTTTTGATTTGATAATTGAAAGTCAAATTCAAAAGGCCGTAGTCGTCGGAAGCGTCGCCGGCGAAAAAGGATGTTTTCAAATTAGAACTGTCTTTAAATTCTTCGACCGAAATCTGCGGATGCAAATCGGGGATAACCGTGACGGTGTAAGCCACCGAATCGGCGCCTGCGAGCAAGGCGTTGCTAAGGAAAACCTTGTAGGTTTCGTCCTTCATGGCGCGGCGGTTAAACTGGAACAGTTCGTCGTCGAAGCGTTTGGCTTCGGCGTTCGGGTCGTTGCCGAAGCGAAGGGCGAGTTGGTCGGTGTGTTGCGCATTGAATACCCAGCCGATGTTCGTGCCTTGCGGCACCACGAGGTCGCCGACATTGGAGAGTTCTTCTGAAGCGCGACCGATGTAGGCCGGGAAATTGAGTTTTGTGCTGAAAGACAGGATGTTGGGTTTTTTCAAAACTTCCAGCATGTAGTCGCGGCTTTCGATAGCGCCGGAAAAAAGTTTGAATTCCGTGTCTTTCTGGATGTTGGCGAATTTGTAAGAAAACTCATTGGCCGCGTCTTTTTCCAAACGGTATTGCACATTGCCGAGGTTGATGAAAACCTCATTGGGCAAAGCCGAACCTTCCACTTTTACTTTCAAAACGAAGTCCGAAAATTGGACGGCTTTGAGGCTGTCGGCATTTATCAAAAACTTGAATGGCGCGGGTTTTTCAAACTTCGTCGTGCTGTTCCAAAGGCGCATCGTGCCTTCGCGCAGGATGTTCGGCGCGCCCAAAAAGAGGAACAAAAGCATCAGAACGGGCGGCAGGGCATAGCGCAGGTACTTGCGGTTTTTGCCCAGGTCAATGGCCGACGTGAAAGGCACAATTTTGATTTCCTCGCTTTTCTGATTGATGCTTGCGTTGATGAGGTCGGCGTAGATGGCGTTGCTGCTTTGCTGCTTCAACTGCAAGATATTCAGCAATTTGTCCTTCACGTCGGTGAAATGCTGGCCGATGATTTGCGCCGCCTGCTCGTGACTGATGACTTTTCCCAAATGAAAATAGTGCATCAGCGGGAGGGCGACCCAACGCCACAAGGCTGCGCCGCTCATCGCCATAAAACTCCAAAACATGGCTGTGCGAACGCCTGTGCTGAAGTAAAAATAGTACTCCGCCACGTTGAGCAAAATAAACAGGCCGAGCACTGCGCCGACGGTGTAGAGCGCGCCGCGCAGCAACTGGTTGATGTAGAACTTGCGGATGAAGGCATCCAACTTTTCGATGAGCAGGGAATAATTGTCTTTCAGCATATTATAGCGAAATTAGCGGACATTAAGAGTCATTAAAAGGGGGCATTCAACTAGTGAAAAAAGACATTTTTTGCAAAATGACACCTACTGACTTTTAATGACCCATAATGACCTTTTCAACCTCTCAAAGGTTGTTTCGAGCGGGCAAAATAAACGGTTTTTTGGACGAAAAGTTGGCCGTTAACGGTTTTTAACGGGTTGAGGCAGGTAAGTTTTTGTGCGACGCAGTTTTCCACGGCGATAAAACTCCTCTTTTTGAAGCCGACCTTGCTCGGTGTAATATTTCCAGGAGCCATGTTTAACCGATTTTCTTTTGCCTTTGACGCAAACTTTCTCCTCGTAAGTTTCTGGGTCAAAAGTAACAATCGTATCAATTGAACTTTTAAAAAGAACCTTATAATGTCCAACAGCAGCCAACTGGCCCGTTTGGTAAAAAGATTTAAATTCACCTTTCCGATAGCCATTTTCATATCGCTCTCGAACTACCGGGCAAGTATCTCCTCGCTGCCAGCATAGGTGCAAGCCGTCTGCTTTTCCGTTTTTAAACTCTTGATAATCAACATTCCACAAAATTTCATTATGCCCCAGGCGTAAAAAAATTCCGGTAGAAGTTGAATCAACCTTACTTAAAATAACGACTGCTTTATTCTGTTGTAAAAAACTCACTTCGTGTAGGCTATCCTCAACAGTCTTTAATCGGACTTCTATTGCTTTATCAGGGGCATAACGTCGCGCAAGTGGGTTCAGGTGGGCAACGCCAAGGCAATTCTTCTCAATTCTTTCTTCTGCCTTCACTCCGCTCTCGTAAAAAACTTGGTAATAGTTGTCGCCATCAAACGCTGGAAATGAAGTCACCTTTTGAGCTTGTAGAGCCGATGAGATGAAAAACACAAAAAGCGTTAGAAAGATAGGATAATACATGACTGTTCTTCCCTGAAAGTGAGGAATTTATTTGCCTGTACTTTGAAGCCGAATCTGATTTATCTCCTAAAAATGGCGCAACTGTAGCACTTGCAAAGAAAACGTTTTTTTGATTTCACGTCTTTTCAACCTCTCTTTTTCTACGCTTGACCTTCTCCTCGCTACGCTTGGCCGCCTTATTCCGGCACGCACCACACCCTCGCCCCCACTTTTGCCCCATCGTTCAACAAAAACATCTTGCTTTGAAAATGAGAACATTTCTTAGAATCTCCATCATCACCACCCTCACCATTGCCCTCGTCGGCGGAACCATCTGGACCCTCTTTGCCAAACGTGACCACGCCCGCCAACAAGCGGAACAAGCACTTCAAACCGTCGCGCCATCGGTCGAAGCCATCGTCGTCGAAGCCCGCACGGTTGAGTATGCGCTCGATGCAGTGGGCAAAGCCGAACCTTCCGCCGAAGCAGCCATCGTCGCCGAAAATCCGGGCCGCATCACCGTGCTTAATATGCGCGAAGGCGGCACAGTCACCAGAGGCCAAGTCGTCGCTGCGACCGACATCGAACTGCACCGTATTTCTTTAGAAGCGGCAGAATCGGCGCTGCGACAAGCCGAGCGGACGCTGACGCGTTTGGAAAAACTGAAAGCCGAAAACAACACCACCGAAGCCGAATGGGAAAATGCCCTTTACTCGGTGGAGCAAGCCCGCGCCAACGTCGCCACCTGCAAAGAACGCATCGAGGACGCCAAAATCCTCGCGCCCATCAGCGGCGTGGTGACGAAGCGCAACATCGAACACGGCTCCGTCATCCAGCCTGGCCAGACGCTCGCGCAACTGACCAACGTGGCGACGCTCAAAGTCAATGTGCCGCTTTCCGAACAGGACATCATCAAAATCAAAAACAGCCAGCCGGTGAAAGTCGCTTTCGATGCTTTGCCGGGCAAAATGGCTTCGGGCCGCGTGTCGAACATCGCCGTCGTGGCCGACGAAGCCGGGCGTTTCGATGTGGAAATCACCGTGCCCAACACTTCCGGTCAAATTCGTTCGGGCATGAGCGCCCGTGTTCAGTTCGGCGGTACGACGCGCAAAAACGTCGTGACGATTCCGAAAACGGCTCTCATCAGTCTGGCCTCCACGCCGTCCGTCTTCGTCCTCGATGCCGAAGGGAAAGCGCAACTCCGCGCCATCGAAGTCGGCAACTCGTTGGACAACAATATGCTCGAAGTCCTTTCCGGTTTGCAACACGGCGACCGCCTCGTGGTAAAAGGCCAGGACAATTTGAAAGAAGGCGAGCAGCCGGGTTTGTAAATTTCGACAGGATTAACAGGGTTTACCGGATTTTAGACCCTTTTTCCTGCCTCGTTCGGTACGCTCGCCACAGTCCTCCATGGAGGGTTTGAAGTGTACGCTCCGTTTGTCATCCTGTAAGGTAACTGTCCGCTCTACGAGGGGAAAGCCCGCGTTTTGCCCGCCGTAGAGCGGACAGTTCCTGTCAGGATGACAACGTAGAGTGTGCCGTAGAGTACACCTTAACCGGAACAGATTTTTACAAATCACCGAATCCACAAATCACCAAATCCTCATTTCACCAAATCCCCAACTCCACAAATCACCATTTAAACAAATCACCATTTTCAACACACTTTCCAGTCATGTCACTCACAGAGTTATCAATAAAAAAAACCTGTCGTCATTTTAGTCGGCTTCCTCGTCTTGTGCTTGTTCGGCCTGTTCGGCTACACGCAACTTCGATACGAACTGCTGCCAAAATTCAGCACCTCATTCACCAACATCACCACCGTTTACCCTGGCGCATCGCCGGATGAAATCGAATCGTCGCTCACCAAACCCATCGAGGAAGCGGTGGCTTTGAGCGACGGCATCAAACACATCACCGGCACCTCGTCGGAAGGCGTCAGCACCGTTTTCATCGAGTATGAATCCGGCGTGGACGCCGACGAAGCCTTCGAAGACGCGCAGCGTCAGGTCAATAAGATTCTCTCTGATTTGCCCGAAAATGCCAAAACGCCCGTGCTGTCGAAGTTGAACGCCAACGAACTGCCCATTCTCCGCATTTCCGCCACCGCCAACATCGCCGGCACCGAGTTCGGCGAATTGCTCGACGAAACCATCAAGACACGCCTGACCCAAATCAAAGGCGTGGGCGAGGTGGAGTTTATCGGATTGGAGGAACGCGAAATTCAGGTGGAACTTGATGCCCAACGCATGGAACTGCGCCAAGTGTCGCCCTTGCAAGTCGTCGGCGCTTTGAGCGAAGGCAATCTCAACGTGCCGGCCGGCAACATGGATAATCCTTCCGGCAGCACCTCCGTCACCATCAAAGGCAAAGCCTCGGCTATCGAGTCTTTGAATGAGGTCGTGGTGGCTACTTCACCATCCGGCGACCAAGTGGAACTTTCCGAAGTGGCGACTTTGCGCGACGACAAAAAGCCGCCGGAAAAAGCAAACCGTTTGAATGGCAAAAGCGCCGTTGGCATTTCCGTGAAAAAACAAACGGAGGCAAACGCTCTGGAAGTTAGCCAAAAAATGCGTTTGGCACTCAAAGAACTGGAAGAAGAATTTGCCGCAGAAGGGTTGCAATTCGACGTGGCGCAGGACAGCAGCGAATTCACCGTCGCCGCCAATAAGGCCGTGCAAGTGGACCTGGCGCTGGCGATTTTGCTCGTGGCGCTCGTGATGCTCGTGTTTTTGCACAGCCTCCGCAATGCCTTCATCGTGCTGGTCGCTATTCCCGCGTCGCTGGTTTCCACCTTTATTTTTATGTACGCCTTCGGGTTTTCGCTCAACATGATGACCCTGCTGGCGATGTCGCTTGTGGTCGGTATTCTCGTGGACGACGCGATTGTCGTTTTGGAAAACATCCACCGCCACCTCGAAATGGGCAAAAATTCCTACCGCGCCGCCGTGGATGGCCGGAACGAAATCGGCTTCACCGCTATGGCCATCACGATGGTGGATGTGGTGGTGTTCCTGCCGCTTGTTTTCGTGGAAGGCATTGCGGGCGACATCGTGCGCGAATTCGCAGGGGTAATCGTCGTTTCCACTTTGCTGTCGCTGCTCGTTTGTTTCACCCTGACGCCAATGATGGCCGCTCGTTTTTCCAAACACGAAAAACCCGGACGTTTCGGAAACTGGTTCGAGCGCCAGTTTGCAAAAATGGAAAACGCCTACGGCAACCTGCTTGCAGGTTCGCTGCGCCGCAGGAGGTTGGTGCAAATCGGCGTGTTCTCGCTGTTCGTCCTCGTCATGACTTTGCCGGGCAACGGCTTCGTTGGCAGCGAGTTTGTGCCTTCGATGGACAAAGGCGAAATCGCGTTGACGGTGCAAATGCCCGCCTCCGCCACCCTCGCCGAGACCGACCGCGCCGCACAGGATTTGGAAAAAGAATTGCAGGCGACGATGCCGGAAATCCGCAAGATTTTCACCTACGTCGGCTCGGCCGGCGAAACGTTCGGTCCCGCGCAAACGACTAATTTTGAACTGAATATCACTTTTTCTTCCAAAGAAGAGCGCACGAGAACGATTACAGAACTGGCGCAGGAAGCGAAATTCAAAGCCTTGAAAATCCCCGGCGCAACGGTGAAATCTTCGCCCATCAACCTCTTCGGCCAGGCCGACGACGCACCGATTCAACTGGCTTTGCAAGGCGACAACCGCGACTCCGTGCGCGCCGCAGCCGACCGTGTGGTGGAAGTTTTGTCAAAAATTAGTGGAGCCTCGGACCTGCGTTTGTCTTCTCAAAAACGCAAACCTGAAATCCGCATCGAGCCGAATCACGAAAAACTCGCCGAACACGGCCTCACGACCGAAGACATCGGGAAAACGACTCGCATCGCCCTTTCCGGCAACGACGACTTGGAAGTTCGCCTCGGCGACTCGGAAACGCCCCTGCGCATCCGCCTTCGCTCCGACGACGTTCAAAATCTCGACGCCATCAAACGCCTCACCCTGACCAACCGCTACGGCAAACCCGTGGCGCTCCATCAGGTGGCGCACATCAGCGAGGGTTTCGCGGCTGCTTCGCTCGAACGCAAGGAACGCAACGTATCCACGACCGTTTACGCCCAAGCCGTCGGGCGACCCAGTGGCGACATCGGCAAGGAGTTTAAGGAAAAAATTGCCGGCGAATCGCTCTACGGCTGCAAGATTCAATACCTCGGCGACCTCGCCAATCAGGAGGAATCGTTCAGTTCGATGGGTCTGGCTTTGCTGGCGGGCATCGTGCTGATGTACCTCGTGATGGTCGCGCTATACGAGTCCTGGACTTCGCCGTTCATCGTGTTGTTTTCCATCCCGGTCGCGTTGGTTGGCGCCATACTCGCGCTCGCGCTTTCCGGCGAAACGATGAACATCTTCTCCATCTTCGGCATCATCATGATGACGGGCTTGGTGGCGAAAAACGCTATTCTCTTGGTTGACAGAGCCAATGACAATCGCAGCCGAGGCATCAGCGTACACGACGCGCTCATCGAATCGGGCAAATCGCGCCTGCGCCCCATCCTGATGACGACGCTCGCTATGGTAATCGGGATGTTGCCCATCGCCATCGGGCACGGTCTCGGCGGCGAACTCAAACGCGGTCTCGGCTGGGCGCTCATCGGCGGCCTGAGCAGTTCGATGTTCCTGACGCTCGTGCTCGTTCCGACGATTTATTACGACTTTGAAAAACTCAAAACCTGGTTTGCCAAAATCTTCAAATCCAACGGTCATGATGACTCTGATGATATTATTGCTGATGATTTCAATCTGGCTAAAAAAGCAGTGGCAGCCGTAGCAATCGGCTTTATCGTCCTGTTCAATTCAGGAGTTGTGGCGGCGCAAAACGCGCAGCAACTCTCGATGGAAGAAGCCGTCGAGTTGGTGAAAACCAAAAACCTCTTGCTGCGCGCCAGCCGTTTGGAAATTGTCAAATCGCGTTTGAAAGAAAAAGAAATCAAGGCGCAACGGATGCCGACGGTGGCGATGGAAACGCAGTTGCAGCACAACATCGAGTCGCCGGTGATTTTTATGCCGAATTTTCAGATTGACCCTGCAACGGGCGAGTTCACGACGGGCGACGAGTACAACGCCATCCGGGTTTACGACAAAAATTCCTACACCGCGAACTTGACGCTGAGCACGCCTTTGTTCAACCCCTCTATCAAAGCCGCAGCCGACGCGACCAGGGCCGAAGCCGATGTTCATCAGACGGATATTACTTTTGAAACGAATGATAAAGTGTTTGAAGTCAAAAAGTTGTATTTGCAAATACTGATTGCCGAAGAGCAGCATCGTCTCGCGCTGGCCTCGCTCAACCGCGCCAAAGAAACGCTCACAGACACGCGCGGCCTCTGGAAAAACGGCGCGGCGCTCGACCTCGACACTTTGAAGGCTTTTGTCTCCGTACAAAACCTGACACCGAATGTCTCGAAAAGCGAAAAGACGGCTTTGTTGCTCAAACAAACGCTCGCGGCCATCCTCGATTTGCCTTCGGCAGACATCGTTTTGACGGACAAGTTGGAATTTCAAAACTACGAGCAGGCGGAATCCGCCGCGCGGCTGGCCGAAATGGCCTATGCTCAGCGGCCTGAATTCCTCCAAATCTCGCCCCAAAATTCGCTGCTCGACGCTTCGACGCGGCTGGAACGGACGAAATACCTGCCCACGCTCACGGCTTTCGCACAGGGCGGCTACAACGCGCAGTCGTCGAACCTGGAAGCCTGGAATGCCGATTGGGTCGGCTCGGCTTTCACGGGTTTGAAACTGAAAGTGCCGATTTTCACCCCGACCATCAAACCTGCGTTGCGGCAAATCGAGGTGTCGCGCACTCAGTTATCGTTACAAAAGAACTACTTGCAGCGCATGGTCGTCACCGAAATCGAACAGGCAGGCATCAACCTGCGCGACGCCCGCGAACGCTACGAAAATCAGCAGGCCAACATCGCCGCCGCCGAGCGCAGTCTCTCGCTGACCAAGTCGCGCTGGAAAACCGGCCTCTCGAAACTCTCCGACGTGTCGGACGCGGAACTCGCGCTCAACCAGTCGCAAACGAACCAGTTGCAGGCGCTCTACGATTATTTGATTGCGGGCATCGAGATGGAAAAAGCATTAGGGAAATAACATTGGAGGAAGGTGTTTCACGGTTGAGGGGTTGAGATTGTGGAGGGGTTGAGATTCAAAGCTCGACACCCTCAACTTCTCAACTTTCTCAACCAAAACTTTCAAAATCATGGAAATAAAAAGAAAATCGCACTTCAAAAACCCGGCGCTGGACAAGCGTTGGTTTGAAAACTGGGTATCGGAACTGGAACGGGCCAACGGAAGACGTTATGCCCGCATAGAAGTCGAAACCGCGCTGGGCAAAACCCAAATCTGGGGGCTGAACCTTGAGAACGATGGCTTGGAAACCCTCGTCATTTTCCCCGGCGCCCGCACGACGGCTTTGTTTTGGGATTTCAACCGGGGATTAGATAATTTGAACGGGCGCTTCAAAATTTTCCTCGTGGAAACCAACGGCCTGCCCAACGGGAGCGACGGCGACACGCCCGACATTCATTCGCCCGGCTACGGCGAATGGGCGGCGGAGGTTTTTGACAAATTGAACATTCAAAGCGCCTTCATCGCGGGCGCGTCCTTCGGCGGGCTGGTTTGCATGAAGTTGGCTATCGTCGCTCCTGAGCGAGTGAAAGCCGCGTTTTTGCTAAATCCGGGGTGTTTGCAACCCTTCTCGCTTTCGTTCAAAAACCTGTATTACAACCTGTTGCCGATTCTTTTTCCCAGCCCGAAAAACGTTTCAAAATTTTTGGACAACGCTGTTTTTTGCAAGCCGCATCATGCTTTGTCGGGTATTTACGAACGGCTGATAATTGATTATGAGTTGTTTGCACTCGTCCGCTACAAGGACAACACGCAAAAACCCTACTACATGGGCGACGAACTGAAAGCGGTGACGACGGACACTTTTTTGCTTCTGGGCGATAAGGATTTGCTTTTCCCCTATGAAAAATCGGTAGCAAATGCCAAGAGCAAAATCGGCTCTTTGAAAGAGGTCATCGTTTTTGAAAACGTCGGGCACGGGATAGAAACTTACGACAAGGCACTCCAAACGATAGCGTTACACTGTCAAGAGTATTTTTACACGCAGTAAACTTGGTAGTCCAGCATTTCACCGCAAAGGCGCGGAGACACAGAGGGTTTTGTCTGTGTCTCCGCGCTTTTTTTATCCCCGACATTTCATTCCCGTTTTCCTACGCTTGACCCTCGCCTCGCTACGCTTGGCCGCCTTTGTCCGGCAAATTCAGTATTTTCACTCGCATTTTTGTCTTATCAAATTCAATTGAAACAGCCATGAACAGAGCGACTTTTTTAAAAATAGCAGGCGGAGCGGTACTGGCGGCGGGCGGGGCGGGTTACCTGCTCAGCGACCGGAAAAACTTTGTCAGAACCGACATCCGGGCCACCGCGACGAAATCGCCGTTGCTTCCCGACGAACGCGAAATACTCTACATGGCCTCCCTCGCGCCGAGCGGACACAACACCCAGCCCTGGTTTGTCAAATATCTGGAACCGTACCACTGGATTATCGGCAACGACCGCAGCAAATGGCTCCCGGCGGTGGACCCCACCCAGCGGGAAACGCTGTTGTCCATCGGGGCATTTGTGCAAAATCTCGAATTGGCGGCCAACACCTTAGGCTACTCGTGCGAGTTTGGACTGTTGGCTCAAAGCAATCAGGATGAAAACGTCCTGTCGGTCAGGCTGAAAAAAACGGGTTCGACGCCTCGCTTCGATTTGAACGAAATAAAACTGCGGCGGACGGTGCGTTCGCATTACAACGGCGCTCCGCTGCGCAAGGAAGATGTTGATTTTCTGATGGAAAACGAGCGCGATTACTTCGCATTTTTTGAAAAAAACAGCCCCGAACATACACTGCTCAACGAACAAACCATCGAGGCCAATCAAGTACAAGCGAACCGGGACGACGCACAAACAGAACTCTCGGAATGGATGCGATTTTCCAGCCGGAATGCGGAAAAATATTGCGACGGCCTGACGGTCGCCAGCATGGAAATCGAAGGAATCGCCGGTTGGTACGTTCGGAATTTTTACAAAAAATCAAACGTGATGGCGCCTGATTTCAGAAAACAAGGCGTGGACATCGTGAAAAAACAGGTCGAACAATCGGGCGGCTGGATGCTCATTACCAGCAAAGACAACTCGGTGGAAACGCTCCTGGGAACCGGGCGGCGGATGCAGCGGCTTTTCCTGAAAATCCGGCAAAAGAGCATCGCCCTGCACCCGATGACGCAGATTCTGGAAGAGCCGCCATTCAACCAAAACATCGCCCAATCGCTCGGCATCGCGGACAACATACAGTTCATTTTAAGGATGGGGTATTTGGACAAATATCCCGCGCCTGTCTCTTTGCGCCGACCCGTCGAGCGGTTTGTCCGGTAAATTCATTGCTCTTCAAAAATCATTTTTCGTTACTATTTACCACATAGACCGCATAGAAAATTTCACATAGAAAACATAGGATCATCGCCGCGCAAACTCTATGTGGCCTATGCGAAATGTGTATGTGACCTATATGATGGGTAGTTGCCATTTTTCAAACAATCTAAAAATTCAGAAGCATGAAAAACAAAGCACTTCTACTCGCAGTATTTGTCGTTTTGACGCAAAGTTTGTTCGCGCAAACCGACACGACCCAAAGCACTTTCTGGCACCCCAATCCGCCGCATTATGCAGTGAAACAGGCATTTGAATGGGAGAGCCTTTTCCCGATGTTCTTCACCGGCGGCTATCATTTTGCCGCTGGCTACCGCTACGAAAAATTCCGGGTAAGATTCAGCGTCATCAACGGCGGCGACTACGACGCGGAGCCTGCGGGCGTGAACAACAGTTCGGACGAGTTCAAGCGCTACTACAAAACTTCGCCGGGCATTTTTCTCGGCTATAATGTTTGGAAAAACCTCGAACTGTACGGCTTTGTCGAACTGCACACGTTCAGCATCGAGCAAAAAAGCACGGGCATCAAACAGGATTTGGAGAGCACCGATTACGGCGCCGGGCTGAGTTACCAGTTCTTTTTCGGTCGCCGTTTTTACGTACAGCCCGGCATACATCTCTATTTGCGGAGCGACAAAAGCCTTGATTTTGGCGAGGCCCGCTACGACATTCCCAACGCCGACATTGCGCCTGTGATAAGGGTCGGGTATCGTTTGTGCGCGAAGTATTGATAAGATTTCTGAGCGTTTTTCGCCTTGTTTGATTTGAAAAACGCCGGATAAGGCGAAAAACCTCTTTGTCAAAGTATAATTTTACAGCATGAAACGCCTGCGTCTCAAACTTTTGCCCGAGCAATGGATGCGCTTCGTAGTGTCGCCCCTCATGGGTATCTGCTCCTACCAAGCCATCATGGCGACTTCGCCGCAACACCTTGTCGAGAAGCTCGAGAAAGAGTTGGGAGCGTACCCCTTTGTGCTCAGTTTCGTGGTTTGTATGGTTGGCGCAGCTGTCGTAGTCGAGATAAATATCGCTGTGAGCCGCCGGCTCGACCGTCATTTGAAATGGGACAAACAACCGTTGCGACGAGCCAGTGTGCAGTTTTTGATTATTGTCGCCCTCACAGTCTTTTTAAGCATCGCGGGAAGAATGGCTTATTTTCTGCTTTTCACACCGCCCGATTATATCCGGGCGGATATGCCCCAAGGGGCGGTCAAAAATGGCGTTATCACTACTTTTTTGGCGCTTGTTGGGACGGGCGTTTACTTGGCTTTGAGTTTTTTCCACCATTGGCACAACTCTCAAATGGAGGCTGAACAATATAAAATCGCCGCTGCCGAGGCCCAGTTGGAAGCCCTGAAAGCGCAATTGGACCCGCATTTTTTGTTCAACTCGCTCAATACGCTGACCGAATTAGTGGAAATCAATTCGTCCAAGTCGCTCGATTTCTTGAAAAGTTTCAGCCAAGTCTATCGCTACGTTTTGCAAACCCGCGAACACGAATCGGTGACTTTGCAGGAAGAACTCGACTTCGCCGACTCTTATTTGTTTTTGCTAAAAACCCGCTTCGGCGAGGCTTTGCAAGTGGAAAAAAACATCGAAGAAGCCGATTTGGGAAAACATTTGCCGCCGATGACCTTGCAACTTTTGTTGGAAAACGCCGTGAAACACAATGCTTTAACCGCCTCGAAACCCTTGCGCGTCCGGCTCTCGACGGACGGCCAGCAGTTGACCGTCCAAAACAACGTGCAGGTCAAATCGAGCAAACCCTATTCCTCCGGCATCGGCTTGAAAAATATAAAAGAGCGCGTGCTGCGACTGACACACCAAGAGCCGGTTATCGAAAACAGCAGCGAGGTTTTTACGGTGAAAATCCCGCTACATTGATTTTCAAACATGAAACGCCCACGACTCAGTCTTACGCCCGAACATTGGATGCGCTTTTTGGTGTCGCCCCTCATGGGCATCGGCTCCTACCAGGCCGTTGTCGCCACGACGCCGCAAGCCAACATTGACAGGCTGGTGCGGGAGTCCGGGCATCAGCCCTTCGTTATCGGTTTTGTGGTTTGTCTTGTTGCGGCTGCCGTCACAGTTGAGATAAATATTGCCGTAAGCCGTTGGCTCGACCGTTTTTTGAAATGGGACGAGCAACCGCTAAGGCGAGCGGGCATACAGTTACTGACGATTCTTGCGCTCACAGGCGTGATAAGTCTGATAGCGCCAAGGGTCTATTTTTGGCTTTCGCCCATGCCGGATGCTCTTGAAGGAAACGTCCCCTGGGCGATGGTAAAAAACAGCATTGTGGGTTTGCTCTCGACGCTCATCGGCACCGGTATTTATTTGGCAATGAGTTTTTTTCACCACTGGAAAACCAAAAGTCTCGAAGCTGAGCAGTACAAAGTCGCCGCCGCCGAAGCCCAAATAGAAGCCCTGAAAGCCCAGTTGGACCCGCATTTCATGTTCAACTCGCTCAACACTTTGACTGAGTTGGTGGAAATCAACTCCTCGAAGTCGCTCGATTTTTTGAAAAGTTTTGGTCAAGTGTATCGCTATGTGTTGCAAACCCGCGAACACGAATCGGTGACCTTGCAGGAAGAACTCGACTTCGCCGACTCGTATTTATTTTTGCTGAAAACCCGATTCGGCGAGGCTTTGCAAGTGGAAAAAAACGTCGCTGAAACCGATTTGGAAAAACATTTGCCGCCAATGACCTTGCAACTTTTATTGGAAAACGCTGTGAAACACAATGTCTTAACCGCTTCCAAGCCCTTACAGGTCCGGCTCTCATCCGACGGTAAATGGCTGACGGTTCAAAACAACCTGCAACCCAAATCGAGCAAAGGCTATTCCTCCGGCATTGGCCTGAAAAACATCACCGAACGGATGCTGCGACTGACCGGGCAAGAGCCAATTGTCGAAAACGGCGACGGGTTTTTTACGGTAAAAATTCCGCTGCAATGACCCATCCATTCAACAGTGCCGGATCATACGTTCGGCTTTCAAATCACCAAATCGCCAATTAAACAAATCACCAAATCACCAATTAAACAAATCACCATTTTCAACTGCCATGAACATCCTCATCATAGAAGACGAAGCCGCCGCCGCGTCGCGCCTCAAGCGGCTCATCACCGAAATCGCGTCCGATGCCGAAATCACCGGCGAGGCGGACACCGTAGAATCCGCCGTGCAACTGTTCAGAACCGCCGGGGCGAACACCGACCTCGTGTTCATGGACATCCAGTTGGCCGACGGCCTGAGTTTTGAGATTTTTGAAAAAACGACCGTCACGGCGCCTGTCATCTTCACGACGGCTTACGACGAATACGCGCTCAAAGCCTTCAAGGTCAATGCAGTAGATTACCTGCTCAAGCCGATTGACCGCATGGAACTGATGCTGGCAGTGGAGAAATTCCGCAAGGCGCAGCCCACTTCGGTCGAATCTATCAGCAACGATTTGGCGATGATACTAAAATCTGTCGCGGAACAAAAACCGGCCTACCGGCAGCGATTTTTGGTCAACTGGCGCGAGGAGTTTGTGCCAGTCTCCATCGCCGACGTCGCTTATTTTGTCACCGAAAGCGGCATTTCCTGGCTGGTGCGCAGCGACAGCAAGCGTTTCGTCGTGGACGAGACGATGGAGGAAATCGCGGCGCAATTGGACCCTGGCATCTTTTTCCGCCTCAACCGTCAAGTCATCGCCCGCCCGGAGGCCATCAAGCAGATTCACAAACATTTCAATGGGAAGTTGAAAATCACTTTGCACCCGAATTTAACCGAGGAAGTATTTGTAAGTCGCGACACAGCACCGGAGTTTCGGGCATGGCTGAACCGATAGGAAACCGCTCGCTCACTGCCGGTATTTCTCCTCAAACCGCCGGTTCAAGTATTTCTGCTTGTTGTCCAAATTGATTTCCCGGCCCTGAATAAACGCAGCCGTCACATTGCAGCTGCGCATATCGAGCGCGTCGCCTTCGCTGATAAAAAGCGTGGCGTCTTTGCCTGTTTCGAGCGAGCCGCAGGTAGCCTCGATACCCAGAATTTTTGCTGTATTCAACGTCAAAGCACTCACTGCGGCTTCTTTTGGAAGACCGAAACCAACCGCTTGCCCGGCCTGGAAAGCCAGGTTGCGCTGCCGCCACGCGCCTGTTTCGCTGAAAGCGAACAACACTCCTTTTTCGTGCAACTGCGCCGGCGTCCTGAAGGGCTGATCCACCGCTTCGTCTTCGCGGCTGGGCAGGCTTTGCGTGCGCCCGAGAATGACCGGAACATTGTACGTTTTCAAAAAATCGGCTACAAGCCAGACTTCATCCGCGCCGACGATGACAACGCGCAGGCCATAATTTTCGGCAAAAAGCACGGCCTCCTGGATGGTTTTGGCGCTTTCCGTATGCACAAAAAGGCTTTGTTTTTTGTCCCAAAGGCCGCGCATCGCCTCGAATTTCTGGTTTTTTACTTCCGGCGCAGTGGCTTGAGCGTACGCGCGCGCTTCGTTGAAAAACTGCCTCAATGCCTGCACATCTTTCTCATATTGCTCATTACGACGCTGTTCCTGCGGCTCGCCGAATCCAAAACCGCCACCTGTGCGCGGGCTTGGCCAGTTCAGGTGGATGCCGTCGTCGGCGCGGTAAGTGGCATCTTCCCAGTTCCAGGCGTCGAGTTGCACGACGGACGAAGTGCCGGAAATCATGCCGCCAGTAGGCGTCACCTGGGCGAGCAGCACGCCGTTGCTACGCACGGTTGGCATGACTTCAGAGTCGGTGTTGTAGGCCACGATGCTGCGGGCGTTGGGGTTCATCGAGCCGACTTCGGCAGCATCGAGGGTGGGGCGGGCGGCTTCGATTTCGACGAGGCCGAGTCTGGAATCCGGCGCGATGAAGCCGGGATAAACGTGTTTGCCCGTCGCGTCGAAGATTTTGCCATACTTCGTCCGGTCAATGCGGATGGTCGTGGCGTCGGCCACGAGCGTCAGTTTGCCGTTCTCGAAGCCGATGGCGCTGTTCTCAATGACTTGCCCGTTGCCCAAGTGCGCGGTGGCCCCCATGATGAGAATCGCCTGTTTTTGAGCGGGCGCGGGCGTGGGGACCTGGGCGAGGAGGGAGAGAGGAAGGAGTGAGAAAAGAATGAGTTGGTAGTTCTTTATCATTGATTATGAATGCTTTTAAACATTTTTACTTGATAGTGCACGTCAGCAACTTTTCTCCCTCGATGCTCCCCTCCAACAAATCCCCAATCTGTACTGGCCCGACACCGGCGGGTGTCCCGGTAAAAATGTAGTCGCCTTTGTGCAGCGTGAAATAACGGGAAATGTGGCAAATCAGCGTATCGAAACTAAAAATCAAATCGCGTGTGTGGCCATCCTGCACGACCTGCCCGTTTTTTTTCAATTGAAAATGAATGTCTTGCGGGTTTTTCAACTCCTCCAGCGGCACGAAACGACTGATAGGCGCCGAGCGGTCGAAGCCTTTGGCAATTTCCCAGGGATGACCTTTCGATTTGAGTTTGTCCTGCACATCGCGGGCGGTGAAGTCAATGCCGAAAGCCACCGCGTCGTAGTAGCGCGAGGCAAATTCCGGCTGCACCGAACGACCGTTTTTACACACGCGCAACACAATTTCACCCTCATAATGAAGGTCTTGTGTGAAGTCGGGATAATAAAACGGTTTGTTGTTCACGAGCAGCGCCGTCGGCGGTTTCATAAAAATGAGCGGCTCCGACGGCACGGGGTTGTTGAGTTCTTTGGCGTGGTCCGCGTAGTTGCGACCGATACAGAAAATCTTCATACTCGACGGTGCGATAAAAATAGTTGGCAAAGAAACGCATTCAAGCCGAAAGCCTGAAACCCTCACTCTACCAAAATTTCGTCCACAAAAACCCAGCATTTTTGACCGGCGGAGGCGTGCCACTTCGGGTTTTTCAGCAGATTTTCGACTTTTATTTTCAAAAAACGAGTTTTAACGGGCTTGGGCGCGGCCTCGCTGATGACGCCCGTTTTATTTTCCTGCATCGCTGCCGGCGCCGGATAACGCGCGCGAATACAGGGCTGCCAGTTTTGCCCGTCGTCGGAAGTCCAGACTTGCAGACCGTTCGGGGCAAAAATCCAGGAGCCGTTGTTTTCGGCGTAGTGGACGCTGAGTCTTTGAAAATCAATTTTTTCGCCAAAATCCAGCACGGCACTCAGGTGTTCGCCCTGATAACCGAGGAAATTTTTGTCCGTGTGCGTCTCGCCTATTTTTCCATCTATGAGCGACTGCGCGCCCTCGCCGGGATACTGCGGTGAAGGCGGCGCCACGAGCGTAGCGATTTTCGCCTTCCATTTTCTTTTGACAAATGACGCCTGCACAATCGGGCTGTTCTCCCAGCCGTCTTTCGCAGCCATCGCCCGCAGGGTCGTGGAGTGTTCGAACACGAGCGGTTCGCCTTTGTAGCGCTGCGACTGCGTGGTAGGCGAAGCCTGGTCGAGCGTGTAAAACAAACTGACCGTTTTGAAGGGGAAATCCAGCGCGACGTGTACGCTGTCTTCAAAAATATTTCGGGCAAAAAGAATCTTCGGCGGGCGAAGTTGAAGCGGCGCGGCGGACGAATCGCCTGGCTCGCCGGCATCAATCCGAAGACCCGGAATCTGCGCCCGAATGCGCTCCAAACCGGCTGGCGAAATGCGGCTATTCCACACGAAAAGCGAGCGAAGCATCGGCAGATTGGCAAGCGTCTCGATAGCCTCGTCGCCGGCGGAAGTGTTGGTAAGATTCAGATAATCAACAAATTGATGCCCTGACAAATTTTTCAAACCCGCACTCGTGACGGCTGTGTTCGACAGATTTAGCCGCGTCAGATTGGGCAAATTTTTCAGCATCGCCAACATTTTATCGTCCGCGTTGGAATGACTCAGGTCGAGGTGAACGACTTGTTCTCCGACCTTTTCGAGCAAATCCATTTTGGCCGCATCGAGGTCTTTTTTCCCGGCAACGGACACCGCGAGCCAGGGGAGGTTTTCACCTAAAACGGTGACCGCGATATGGCTTTTGCGCAGCAAATCGAGGTCGTCCGGATCGGCAGGATGGACTTCAACGGTTGGGAAAACAGGCGTTTGCAATGTTGGATTTTCCGACGTTTGGAGCGTCGAAGCAGGCGCCGAAAAGTCTGCACCCGCAGCAATCCACGCCTCGATGATGTCAATTTCCATCGGGGTCAGTTGGCTTTTGCCTTTGGGCGGCATGTGTTCGTCGTCGTGGCCGGGCAGGGTGATGCGGCGAAAAAGTTCGCTCGAATCGGGGCTTCCGGCGACGAGCACGGGGCCGTGTTTTCCGCCTTTCAAAATGTTGTCGGGCGAGTCGAGCAGGAGCTCGCCTTTCTTCTTGTTCGGGTTGTGGCACGACACACATTTTTTTTCCAAAATGGGCTGGACGAAGGCCGCGAACGCCGTCGCGTTGGGCGAAATGGCTGTCGCAACTTTTTCATTTTCAGTTTTTTGGAATAAATAACCCTCGCCGTGCGTGAGCGACCCACCGAAATGCCCGGCTACCGAAACACCCCCGACCGTCGCCGCCAAAGCCGGAAAATACCAACGCGAACGACGCGCAAGCCAGGTTGCCACCGCCAGTGCAGCCGTCGCGAAGCCGAGCCACTGATGGCGCGCCAGCAGCGCCTCGTCGTAGCCGCCCGAACGCGAAAGCAGCCAGCCGCTTGCCGCTGCAAAGATGGCCGCCAGCGCCCCCAAACCGACTGTGAGGTCGAGGGCGGCGCGGTGTTCGTTTGTTTTTTTCCAAAAAGAAGAAGCCGCGAGCGCGCCCGCCAACAGCAGGAACCCAATGGGCAAATGCAGGAAAATGAGGTGGAGGCGGCCGAGAAATGCGGCAAAATCGGTCATGGCTTAGGCTCTTGGTCGGCTTTTTTCTGCGCCAGTTGGGGCAAATGCAAAGCCTCGATAGCGGCATTTTGTTCGTTTGTTGACCAAATGAAAAATTTGGCAGCGCTGTACAGGAATAAAAAAGTAAAAATCAGTCCGCCAACCAGGAACAAAATCCAGGGTAAAAATGCAGCAGGAGGATGCAGGAACAGTCGGATGCCGATAAAAATCATGACGAGCATGTTCGCGACAGCCATGTTGTGCGACATGAGGGAATAGACGTGCCAGGACTCGATATAGCGAAAATTGAGCGGCGATAACTCGCGCACAAGGACGAATTTTTCAGAAATCGAAATACGTTTTTCCGGCTTCGTGTCGTCGTCGAATTCGTACACTTCTTTTGCCAAATTGCCTTCAAGCCACTTGTTCATATCCCTGAAAAAACGTCCTTGCTGATATTTTCTGTAGAAAATCCGACCGACTGGCGTGATGGCAAAACCAATCAGGTAACCGGCAGAAATCAACACGGCAAACCCGCCTAATTTCAGATTTTGGGCAAAATTCAGAAAGTCCTGCAAGGTGTCGAACCGCGCATCGAGCAAGAAAGACGCCAGAAGGATGAACCCGCCCGGCAGCGCGTAAGCGAAAAAATCAAAGGCTGAATTGATAAGTTTTTCCATGATTTTCAGACTTTGCACAAACGTAAAAATAAAAAATCATGCAGGGAAAAATCTTCCGAATCGCGCTTGCAATCGCAGCAATCATCGTGTCGCTGGCCGCGCATCGCTTTCGTTTTTCGCCCCGACCGCCCGAAGGAACGACCTTTCTCGAACCCTCGCCCCAACGCTCCGGCGACCCGGCAGCGGGCTACCAATATTTGCTTTACGGCGACTTTGTGAGCAGCGGCATTCCGCTCAAGTTGTTCAAACGCACGTCCGGCGGCAACAGCCCCGACGACCTCGGGCGCACGGGCGACGCCGACGGTATACCCTTCAGATTCAACGTGATAACGACTGCCGCCGGCGCGAAAGTCGTGGCGCCCACCTGCCTCACCTGCCATGCCGAACGCCTGAATGGCGAGCTTGTCGTCGGCCTCGGCAACAACACCTACGACCACACGAACGACCCCTCGGCCAATTTTAAAATGGCCGATGTGGCCGTCAAAATGACCTTCGGAGAAAATGCGCCCGAATGGGCGGCCTACCTCCCGGCGAGCCGCGCCACTAAAGCCATCGGCCCTTTCATCCGAACCCAAACGCGCGGCCCCAACCCGGCGGACAAGATTTTTGCCGCCCTTGCCGCCCACCGCCGCGCTGACGATTTGCGCTGGCTCGACACGCCCCAATTCGAGATCCCCGTGGAGACTGTGCCAACCGATGTCCCGGCCTGGTGGCTGATGAAAAAGAAAAACGCCCTGTATTACAACGGCCTGGGACGCGGCGATTTTGCCCGCTTGTCGTCGGCGTCGGGGATGCTGACCCTGACAGACAGCGCCGAAGCGCGGCGTATAGACGCACGTTTTCCCGACCTGATGGCCTGGATTCGGACGATCGAGCCGCCGAAATATCCTTACCCGGTTGACCAAAATCTGGCCGCCGAGGGCAAAAAGATTTTTGAAAAAAACTGCTCCAAATGTCATGGCACTTACGGCGATTCGGTGTCGTACCCCAATTTGCTCGTCAGTCTGGAAAAAATAAAAACCGACCCGCTTTTGGCGCAGGCGTACAAAACGCACCCGGAATATCACACCTGGTACAACAACAGTTGGTACGGGCAGGGGCCGCACAAAGGCCAACTTTTGCCCAACGACGGCTACGTCGCGCCGCCGCTCGACGGGATATGGGCGACGGCGCCCTACCTGCACAATGCTTCCGTGCCGACGCTGGAAGATTTGCTCGACAGCCCGCGACGCCCCGTTTTTTGGAAAAGAATTTTTGAAAACACGGAGGCCAACTACGACAAGGAAAAAGTCGGCTGGAAATATTCGGTCGAAACTTCCAAAACGGACGTGGACACCTACGATACGACGTTACCCGGCTACGGAAATGTGGGCCACAAATTCGGCGACCGCCTCAGTGCCGAAGAGCGGAAGGCGGTCATCGAGTATTTGAAGACGCTGTGAGAGAACTATCGCAAACGCCGCACCCACACCGCCGGGTTGCGTTTGGTGTGAACAACAGCCGCGATAAAAACCCTGGAAAGATTTTCGTCGACACGAAAAACGATGTAGTAGGGAAAACGCCTCATTTTCACTTTCCTGAAACGCGGGCGTTGTCTGACTAAGCCGAAAGATTCCGGTCGTTCAGCCAGTTCGTCGAGGCGCGCATAAAGGCTCTCGACGAATTTTTCGAGCGCGACAATGGACTCGCCCGCATACCAGTCGAGCACATCCCGAATGTCGCTTTGGGCGCTTTTGCCAATGATGACTTTATACGCCATATTTGGCTTTTACCCAATTTTTGAATGCTCCGGCTTCCATGGCAGATTCCGGTTCGGTCTCGTACTCCTCCCAGCGACGGTCGAGTTCGGCCAACTCTTCTTCCGAAAACTCAAAATCCCCGGCTTGTTTGTGACGAAGGTTTTTCAGTTTCAGAAAGGCGACAAAGTCGGCAACCTGCTTTTGCAGTTCGACAGGCAGAGATTCTATTTCATTGAACAATACAGCCTTATTCATCTTGCAGCATTTTGATGCGGATGTTTGGATGCTCAAAAATAGGGAAAAACGGGGAATGAAAAAAAACCGCTCACTTCCGCTCCTTCCCCCCGCCGGGCACAGGCGGGATTTCCTCCACCACTACCATCTCCCCTTTTTTGTTGATAGGGAACCACTCGCCGAAGCGGGTGACAGTGGCGGTACCGTTTTTGAAGGATCCCCTGACCTCCTCGAATTGCGGGGCGATGACGATTTGCCCGCTGGTGTCTACAAAGCCCCATTTCCCGTCTTTTTTAATCGGAGCCAAGCCTTGGAAAAAATCCTTGACATCGTCGAATTGCGGGGCGACGACGATTTGCCCGCTGGTGTCCACAAAGCCCAATTTTCCGTCTTTATAAACCAGAGCAAAGCCTTTGGAAAAATCCCAGACCGCATCGAATTGCGGGGTGACGACGATTTGCCCGCTTGTGTCCACAAAGCCCCATTTCCCGTCTTTTTGAACCCGAGCAAAGCCTTCAGAAAAAAAACCGACCTCATCGAATTGCAGGGCGACGGCGATTTGACCGCTTGTGTCCACAAAGCCCCATTTCCCGTCTTTTTGAACCCAAGCAAAGCCTTCAGAAAAAACCCCGACCTCATCGAATTGCAGGGCGACGGCGATTTGACCCCTTGTGTCCACAAAGCCCCATTTCCCGTCTTTTTGAACCCGAGCAAAGCCTTCGGAAAAATACCCGGCCTCATCGAATTGCGGGGCGACGGCGATTTGACCGCTTGTACCTACAAAGCCCCATTTCCCGTCTTTTCTAACCACAGCAAAGCCTTCGGAAAAATGCCCGGCCCCATCGAATTGCGGGGCGACGGCGATTTGCCCCCTTGTGTCCACAAAGCCCCATTTCCCGTCTTCTTTAACCCGAGCAAAGCCTTCGGAAAAACCATTGGCCTCATCGAATTGCGGAGCGACGACGATTTGCCCGCTTGTGTCCACAAAGCCCCATTTCCCGTCTTTTTTAAACTCGGCCAAACCTTCGTGAAAATACCCAACCTCATCGAATTGCAGGACGACGACGATTTGCCCGTTTTTGTCTACGAAGCCCCATTTCCCATCTTTTTGAACCGGAGCCAAATTTTCGTAAAAATCCCCGACCTCATCGAATTGCGGGGCGACGATGGTTTGCCCGCTTGTGTCCACAAAGCCCCATTTTCCGTCTTTTTGAACCCGAGCAAAGCCTTCAGAAAAAAAACCGACCTCATCGAATTGCGGGGTGACGACGATTTGCCCACTTATATCTATCAAGCCCCATTTCCTGTCTTTTTGAACCATAGCAAAGCCTTCGGAAAAACTCCAGACCCAATCGAATTGCGGGATGACGATGATTTGCCCGCTTGTGTCCACAAAGCCCCATTTCCCGTCTTTTTTAACCTGAGCCAAGCCTCCGGAAAAATTTTCAATTTTATCGTACCAGCCCCAATCCTTTATATGCCTGCCCTGCCGGTCGAGAAAAGTGCACAGGTTTCCTTTTCGCACTTTGTACCACCCATTGTTCGTGGGAAAAAAATAATTGTAGGCCTCCGACAGCCCTCCCTGCTTGTCCACGAGGTGGTAAAAACCGTCTTTCTGCGCCAGCGCCAGCCCGCTTGCTTCAAAGGGCTGCGGGTCGCTGAACACGAAATCCGTCAGCCGCTGCCCGCTGCGGTCTATCACGGCGAACTTGCCGTCCTTGTAGGCCCAGGCGCGGTCTTGCCGGAATCCGAAATGCCCGATGACCGTCTCGGCCTTGCGCAGGGCATTTTCCACTTCCTGCACCCGTCGGCGCTCCGCGTTTTTCACGGCCTCGCGGGCGGCTTTTTGCTCCGCCTGCGAAAAGGCGAACTCCAAAGCGGCGGTGAATTTTTTTCCGGCCAGGTCGTAGTGCCCGGCGCGGAGTTCGCGCTCGCCGGCTTTCATAAAGCGGGTGTATTCGGCACTTTGGGCCGCAGCGAAGCAGGGCGCGAGCAGGAGGAGGAAGAGGAGTTTTTGCATGGTGCGTGGGTGTTTTTTAGTGATGGGTACGCTGCGTGTTCATCCCCCTGCCCCCTTCAAAGGGGGAGTTTGGACGGCTGCGCCGTCCTGACGGTAATGATTCAGAGTACCGGGACGATATAAAGTGGTGTATCAAAACGACAATAAAACAGCAAACTATTTAAACAGCGCAGGAGTGAAGCAAAATAGAAAGTATTGAAACGACGCGGCGGTAAAGCGGCGCAATAGCATGGCGAAGCGAAGCGGATCAAACTCCCCCTTTGAAGGGGGTCGGGGGGATGAACACGCAGCGCACCCATCATACCTTCTTCTCCGCCTCCCTCACAATTCCATTCCGTTTTTCAAACTCCACAATCCAAACCCGCAAATCTTCTGCAACTTCATCGAAGGGGTAAAGCGGCGCAATAGCATGGCGAAGCGGATCAAACTCCCCCTTTGAAGGGGGTCGGGGGGATGAACACGCAGCGCACTCATCATACCTTCTCCCCCGCCTCTCTCACAATTCCATTCCGTTTTTCAAACTCCACAATCCAAACCCGCAAATCTTCTGCAACTTCATCGAAGGGGTAAAGCGGCGCAATAGCATGGCGAAGCGAAGCGGATCAAACTCCCCCTTTGAAGGGGGTCGGGGGGATGAACACGCAGCGCACCCATCATACCTTCTCCCCCACCTCTCTCACAGTCCCATTCCGTTTTTCAAACTCCACAATCCAAACCCGCAAATCTTCTGCAACTTCATCGAAGGGGTAAAGCGGCGCAATAGCATGGCGAAGCGGATCAAACTCCCCCTTTGAAGGGGGCCGGGGGGATGAACACGCAGCGCACCCATCATACCTTCTTCTCCGCCTCCCTCACAATTCCATTCCGTTTTTCAAACTCCACAATCCAAACCCGCAAATCTTCTGCAACTTCGTCAAAGCGGTGCAGCACTTCCCAATTGGAAAACCGAAGCACCGTGAACCCGACTGCTTCCAGCGCCTGTTGTTTTTGTGTGTCACGCACCTGGATTTCGTCAAACTCGTGAATGAGTCCGTCCAGTTCGATAATGAGCATCAGGTCTTTGCAGAAAAAATCGGCGATATAGTTTAGCACCGGGCGCTGGCGCAGAAACTCGTACCCCATGAGCCAGCCGCCTTTCAGCACAAAACTCCACAAGCAAATTTCGGCTTTGGTGGAGTGTTTGCGCAGTTCGCGGGCGCGGAGTTTCAGGTCTTTGTTGTAGTGCCAGTTGTTGGAAGGGGAGGCGGGGGTTTTCATAAATAGCGGATTTTTCGGCAAGAAAGGTAGGTTTTTTCGGCGGGAGAATTGCTTTTTTGAGTGTTTGAACTTTTTGAATCGCTCGGTTGGCATCGGTTCTCTTTTTGTAAATAGGGGGGGGGCTCTTGGTGTCGTTGTTCATCCCCCAGCCCCCTTCAAAGGGGGAGATTGGACGACTGCGCCGTCTTGTAAGCAAAAAGTAGGGGAAGCAGCGAAGCGCAGCGGGAACAAAGCAACGGAATAGCGTTGCGCAGCGAAGCGGAGTAAACTCCCCCTTTGAAGGGGGCTGGGGGGATGAATGACCGCAGTATGCTCTAAAACCGTCACTTTCCGCACCCACACCCCAACTTCCCGACCTTCTCCTTCAACTCCGCCGATTGCGGGTCGAGGCCGAGCGCGAGGCAGTAGTAGTCGCAGGCGAGTTCCCTGGCGCCATCGTCGTTGCGCGGATCGATGGCTTCTTCAAAAATAAACGCCTTGCGGCGGTAAATTTCGAGGGTGCGGCTTCGGATGACGTCCGTGCGGCGGATTTTTTCGTCCAGATTTTGATAGCCGGAACGCTGCGCGCGTTCGTAGTACTGCAAAGCGTCCCAATATTTTTCTCCAAAATACAAAGAATCGCCTTCCAGCACCATGCCCTGAATGCCTTTCATGTCTAAGGCGGAATCGCGCAAGCTTTCAAGATGGCGGCGGTCGTAGAGCGTGAGGCGGAAAAGGTCATTGTCCAGTACTTGCTCGTACAAATCCATCGCTTCGCTGTATTGCTGGCTGGAAAATTTGTCGTTCCCTTGTTTGATAAAATTGTCGCGGGCATTTTGAAGGCTGAAAAAACCAATGGCGAGCGTGAGCAGGAGCAACAGCAGGCTCAGCGCAGAGAAGAGGCGCGCGCGGCGGGCGTCGTTTTCGGCTTTCACCTTGAAACGCCGCTCTTGTTCGGCGATGCGGCGCTGTTCGGCGGCTTCCTGTTCGAGCCGGGCTTTTTCGGTTTCGAGCCGCTCGGCTTCGCGGGCTTTGAAACTCCGCACAATCGGCTCCACCAGCGCGTCGTGACTGATTTCGTAACTTTTACCGAGGTGGGTGATTTCGGCGCGGATGAGGCGGGTGTCGAGCAGTTTTTTCAATAAATCAGACTCGATGCGCCACAGCTCGCGCTCCACGCCTTCGGTCGCGCCCACGCGCCGTCCGCCCACGATGAGGCCGCGCTCGATGAAGTCGCGGGCGAGGGCGCGTTCGGCTTCGGGCAGTTCGGCGAGCGTGTCTTCGTAGTAGTTTTGGAGAATGTTTTGAATGCCCTCCGCGCCGCCGAACACCGTTTCGTCCACAGGCCGGGCGGGGTCGGCAGCGCCTTTGGCGAGTTGTTTTTCAATGTATTGGCACACCAACTGGAGTTGAAACGACTCGACCTCGGCGTTTTTGTTTTCCAAAGCGTCGAGGATAAGGCCGAGCGCAGCGGGGGCATAGGAAAATGGCGGCGTATCGAGTTCGCGCCCCACAAAAGCGGCTGGCCGGACGATGGCTTCGCGGGCGGCGGCCCGACCGAGCGGGCGCAGTTCGAAGCGATTTTGGAGGATGTCGGGGATGTCGGCACTGAGTTCGTGGAGCAGGCTGACGCGGTCGGAGCGGATGGCAAACACGACTTTGACCGGCACGGGCGTGTACCAGGCGAGGTTTTTGGAGCGATTTTCCAGCAGGCGTTTGGGCAAGCGATTGTTCACCAGGTCGGCGATTTCGCTGACAAAACGCTGGCGTTCGGGGGCGGGATGTTCAAAAAATTCTTCGAATTGGTCGAACACCAACACGGGCGTGGCGGGCGCCTCGTAACGCTCGAAACGGCAGGCGCGAAGGTATTCCCAGAGGGGCGCGGATTGGGGCGAATGGCCTGTTTGTTCCGACAATTCGGCGGCGTTCAGGTAGTTTTTCAGTTCGTTTTTCAACGCGTCGGTCGGGCTGACGGCGGTGTTTTGAAAACGAACCTTGACGCTGCGGTAGCGGTCGTAGTCGAGCAGGGGGAGCAGGCCGGCGTTGAGGAGCGAACTTTTGCCGATGCCGGATTTGGCGAACACGACGACGAGCGTGTTGGCCGTCACCTGCGCGTGCAGGCGGCGGATTTCGTCGTTGCGCCCGAAGAACAAAAACTGTTCGTCCTCTTCGAAGGCGCGGATGCCGGGATAGCGACTTTTTCCGGTCATGCGAGCCTCCTTTTTAACTGTTCCACAATGCGTTGCAAGGCTTCGTCGCGGTTGGCGGCGAGGCTGACGGGCAAGCCGTCGTCGGGCAAAGGCGTGATTTTTCGGAGTTCGCTGTTGGCGCGCCAGTCGCAGGAGCGGGCAATGACTGGTATGAGGCCGCCGGGTTTTTGGCGCTGCCATTCTTTCGCCCACTCAAAATCATGGTCGAGCAAATGGTCGCTGGCAAAAAAATCGGGGCTGACGAGCGCGAGTACTGCGTCGGCAGCGGCTATTTTTTCTTTCAAAACTTCGTCCACGTCTTGTCCGAACTGGGCACGCGCCCGGTGAAAAAGTGCGAGGTCGCCGTTTTTTTCGGCGGGCAACATGGCGCGTTCCAGCCCGGTGAGCATCTCCCCGTCTTCCTGGGCAGCGATGACGACGACGTTCTTTTGCCGGGCTGCACCGTCGCCTTTCAGCCGGGCGAGGGCTTCATCGGCAAACGCTTCGATGCGCTGGTCTTCAAAATGAAAATTGAAATGTTCCTCGTAAAAAGCGCGGGTCGAAGCGCTCATGGGGTAGTTGTCGGCCTGCGGCGCGAAGGCCGTACTGCCCGCGAGGTTGAGCGCGTCGAGCAGCAGGCGGAAATGCCAGTTTTCGAGGTCGAAGCCGAGAAAAATGTAGGTGTGGAAAGGGCTGAATTTTGCCAGCAAGTCGTCGGGCAGGGGCGGGTTTTTCTCCAATACTTTTCGGACGAAAGTCACCTGGCCGGAGGAAGTGAGCACGAGCGACTCTTTGTCTGTGACCGAACCCAACAAGTTGTAAACCAGCGGTTTTTGCGGGCTGACGAGGTCAATGTCGAGGTCTTTTCCGCCGAAAGGCACGGGGCGGCGGAAGTTGTAATGGCGCAGACGGGGTTCTTTGTCGGCTGCGAGCAGGGCACGGTGCAGCAGTTCGTCGGGACTCGTGTTGACAAAAAAAGAAACAGGCAGTTCGGCCAGTTTTTCAAAAACGGTTGGCAACGTTTGGCTGTGGGTTTGATAAAAATCGCCCACTTTGTCCCACATGTCCACGAGGCGTTTGCGGTCGCCGTTGGTGTAGCGTTGGGCGATGTAGGGAAGGTTGCGGCGCTCGGCGGGGTCGTATTCTGCACCTTCGTTGTCGAGCAGTTCGGCCAAATGTTCGGCGAGCAATTCGCGCAGGGGCACGATGCCGTCGCTGGCCACGCGGGGGCCAAGCAGCAGGATGCAACGATTTTCCCGGAAGTCGCGGAGGAGTTTTTCCCAGTTCATTGGTTTCCGGCGGGTTTGAAGGCCGCTTTTCTGTGAGGGCAAATCTGCGAAACTTTCTGAAAGTCGGGGGTACGAAACGTTTATTCAGTAAGTTGCCAAAATTAGATTAACCTGTTCACGCAAAGACGCAGAAGAGTAAAGTTCTAACAATCAAACCTTTGCGTTCTTTGCGGCTTTGCGTGACTACTTGTGCTTGGGTACTTATTTTAAACCAATTCCGCGTTGCCATCCACGAATTTGCAATCGAACCAAAAAGAGGAAATCCGCCACATGTCGTCGTCGCCACGCTCCAAATCGAACTCGTAAGCGCCGACAAAAATCCGTGTATTCCGACCGGAATCGAGGGGTTTGAAATGCCAGGCAGTGCCATAACAAAAGACATGCGCATTGTCGTCGCCGTGAACGTCCACTACGAAATTGCCAACCTGATGGTGCAGCGCAGCGAGGTCGCGGAGCCCTTCGTCCCAACGCGCGGTGATTTCCTGCGGCGTAAGGTTTTCCGGTTTGCCGCCCGACAACGAGGTCATATCGAAGACTACTTGATCGGCAAAACATTTTTCCACCATGAGCCAGTTGCGGTTGTCAGTTTGGATAAAAAGTTGGTTCACCACGTCCACCACTTGTTGGCGTTTGATGAGTATTTCGGCTGAATAGTGCATAAAAATTGAAGTGAATGGATAAAAAAATTGGTTTAAACGTGCAGCAAAGTTGAATGGCAGGTTGTCGCCGCCGCTATGATTTTTGTCATTTCTCCGGATGATGCGTCGCGTCCTTTGCGCAACAAAAATATTTTTTTCCGAAAAATCCCGGATGTTTGTCGCCTGCATTTTCAGCCAAACATAATTTTTCCCGGATGAATACGCTCCGCTCCTGTCTTTCCCTGCTGCTGCTGTTTATTTTACAGCCTCTTTTCAGCCAAAACAACTTGCAATCGCCCGACGAATTTTTCCCCCACAAACGGGGCGAACAATTCACGCCGCATCACCAACTCGTTGATTATTTCGAGTACCTCGCTGCCAACGCGCCTGCCACTATGCGTTTGGAAAAATACGGCGTCACCAACGAAGATCGCCCTTTGCAAATCGCGATTTTTTCCTCGCCGGAAAATATCGCGCGGCTCGAACAAATCCGCCAAAACAACCTGAGAATGACGGGTTTAGGCGACGGCAGGCCTGACATGGCGAATCCTGTCGCCATCGTTTGGCTCAGCATGAGTGTGCATGGCAACGAGCCTTCCGGTTCCGAATGCAGCCCGATTCTGGCGCATCGCCTCGCCGCTCAAACCGACCCTCAAGCCCGTGAATGGTTGAAAAATACGGTTGTGATTATTGACCCTTCGCTCAATCCTGACGGCTACGACCGCTACACGCACTGGTACCGCATGGCGAGCAATTTGCTCAAAAACGCCAATCCCGACAGCCGCGAACACCGCGAGCCCTGGCCCGGCGGACGCCCCAACCACTATTATTACGACCTCAATCGCGACTGGGCCTGGGCCACACAGGTGGAAACCCGCCAGCGACTCGCCGTGTATCAGCGCTGGATGCCGCACGTGCATGCTGATTTGCATGAGCAATACGTGAACAATCCCTACTATTTTGCCCCTGCTGCCGAGCCAATGCACGACTACATCACCCCCTGGCAACGCGATTTTCAGACAAAAATCGGGGAAAATCACGCCCGCTATTTCGACCAAAATGGCTGGCTTTATTTCACGAAAGAAACTTTCGATCTGTTCTATCCCTCTTATGGCGACACTTATCCCATGTTCAGCGGAGCCATCGGCATGACCTACGAACAAGCCGGGCACTCCATCGCTGGCCGGGCAATCGTGACGCAAATACACGACACGCTCACCTTACACGACCGCATCGCACACCACCTCACCACGAGCCTCTCGACCATCGAGATGGGCAGTAAAAATGCGGCCAAAATTGTCGAAAATTTCCGCGATTACTACACCCGTTCCGCGAGCCAACCGCCCGGCTCGTACAAGGCTTTTGTCATCCGCGAAACGAACGACCCGAATAAAATCAATGCCTTGTGCCGCTTCCTCGACTTGCACCAGATTCGCTACGGCAGGGTAGGGGGCGGGATGTCGGGCGTGAAGGCGTTTGATTATACGAACGGCAAAGAAGCGAGTGTTTCCATCAATCCCAACGATTTGGTTATCAGTGCCTACCAGCCCAAAGCCGTATTGGTCGAGGTGCTGTTTGAGCCGGAACCGCGTCTGTCGGATTCGCTCACGTACGACATCACGGCGTGGGCTTTGCCTTTCGCGCACGGCCTCGAAGCCTATGCGCTGAAAGAGCGTTTGGAGCCGAAAAAAGCCTTTGAGCCGTACAAAGTGCCTGAAGTGAGACTGGCGGCTTCACCCTACGCCTGGTGCATACATCGCCGCTCGATTGCCGAGGCTGTTTTTTTGAGTGAAATTTTGCAAAAAGGTGTGAAAGTGCGCACAGCGACCAAAGCTTTCACGATGACCGACCAACAATTCGACGCAGGCACTTTCGTCATCAATCGCGGCGACAACCGCCTGATTGCGGCTGATTTGGACAATATCGTGAAAACTGCTGCGGCGAAAGCCAATGTGTCTATCCACCCGGTTTTTTCCGGTTTTTCGGGCAAGGGCAGCGACCTGGGATCCGACGCTTTTGCCCCCATCGAACAGCCGCAGGTGGCGCTTTTGTATGGCGACGATGTGGACGAAAACGCGTTCGGTCACACCTGGTTTTTCTTCGAACGCGAGCTGGGTTATCCCGTGTCGCCCATCCCTTTGGAAAAAATTCACCGTGTCAATCTCGATGAATTTACCGTCCTGATTGTTCCGGGCGGCTCTTACGGTCTCACTGACGCTCAGTTGAAAATCATACAAGACTGGGTGAAAAGCGGCGGCAAACTCATCGCTTTTGGTAGCGGCGTCAGAGCGTTTGCGGGGAAGGAAGGTTTTGATTTGAAACCAAAAGAGGAGCCGAAAAAAGACACGACCGCGGCCCCCAAACCTTACCGTTCGAGGGAACGCGAGAGCATCAGCGACCAGGTGCCGGGCGCTATCGTGAAGGCGAAAGTGGACAATTCGCACCCGCTTGCCCTGGGTCTTTCCGACTATTATTTTTCTCTGAAAACCGGCGCCGATGCCTATCAAATGCCGGATAAGGCGGCTGCCGTAATTTACCTCGAAGATTCGTACCAGACCTATGGCTTCATTGGCAGCCGGGTGAAACCGCGTTTGAAAAAGACGCCTGTTGTCACCGCGCAGCGCATGGGCAGCGGCCAGGCTGTTTTTTTCATGGACGATCCGTTGTTCCGCAGTTTTTGGGAGCAGGGTAAAGTCCTGTTCGCCAATGCGGTGTTTTTCTGAAGTACGGCGGATTTGCAAATCCGCTATACAAAAAGCCCGTCGCGAGACTTGCTCGCGGCGGGCTTCTTTTTTTGAAAAGAATAACTAACCGCCACGCGGGAAATTGGCCTCATCTTCGTCCACAGCATCGGGCGGGGCCGTCGTCAGTACGCGCCAGAAGAAATAGCCTGTGACGCCTACGACGAGCAGATTGGCCAGAAGCATGAGAATAAGAGCGCTGCTATTCATGATTTAAGTTTTTGAATTTGAACGATTTGGCTTTTCCGGGATTTAAAAATCGGCAGGTCGGACTATTTCTTTCCAGCCAAACCGCGTCGCAGTTGCGCCCGGTAAACCAGCCACGCAATCGTCGCGAAAACGGCTACCAGCAACAGGCGCGAGCCATTGATATAAAGCAACTGTGTGTTTAGCCGTTCTACGGTAGCAGCGTCGCTGGCCGCTTGTGCGGCGGCGATTTGTGCGTGGATTGCCTTGTTTGCGATAGTATCGATGATGCCGCCCGAACTGACCAAACTGCCGAGAAAAACGCTTATCAGAATGACCGGCGTGACGTATTTGATGATAAATTTGAAAATCACAGGTACCCGGATATCGGCGCCGCGTGTGATTTCTGCCCAGCCTTTGTCCATGCCAAAAATCCACGCGAACAGGATAATTTCGAGCATGGCGAACACGACAAGCGACACCGTGCCAGCCCAGTAATCGTACTCGCCAAATACGCCGTAATTGTAAAACAACACGGTGGGCAAGCCAAGCACGAACACCATGAGGCCGAAAGTCCAGGCCGATGCTTGCCGTTTCCAGCCAAATTCGTCCTGTAAAAAACCCATAACAGGTGTGCCCATCGCCAGCGACGATGTAATGCCTGCAAAAAACAGCAAACCAAACCACGCTACGCCCGCCAGCGCCGCCAGCACAGGGCCCCATTGCTGAAACAGGAAGGGAAGTGTCTGGAAACCGAGGCCAAAGCCACTGCCGCCAGCCACCATTTGCTGCACTTGCTCGATGCCGAGATAGCCTACGGCAATCGGTATGAGAATAGCGCCGCCGAGACACACTTCCACAAATTCGTTCATCCAGCCTGCGCTCATGGCGTTGAGCGCCACGTCGTCGCGCGAGCGGAGGTAAGAAGCGTAGCATTGAATGCTGCCCATGCCGACCGAGAGTGTAAAGAAAATCTGCCCGGCGGCAGCGAGCCAGACTTTAAAATCCCAGATGGATTCGAATTTGGGCGTCCAGAGGAAATTGAGTCCTACTGTGCCGTCGTTGATCGCGCCTGCTTCGCCAGCCGTAAGCGTGACTCCACGGACAGCGAGGAAAATGCCAAAAATGATGAGTAGCGGCATTCCTATTTTTGAGGCCATTTCAACGCCTCCGCTAAGCCCGCGTGAAAGAATCCAGGTATTCAGTGCGAGGCAAAGTATCCAGAAAACGATGGGTTCGCTCGAACCGAGCGCCACGTATTCGTTGAAAAAATTACCGACTTGTTCCCTTGTCTGACCCTGAAATGAGCCGCTGATCGAATGCCACATATAGGAAAGCGTCCAGCTTTCCAAATAGCAATAATAAGCCGCCACAGCGAGGTTGGTGAAAATGCCGAACACACCGACGTATTTCCACAACTTCTGTTTTTTAGGCGCCATACTGTTGAGAATGAATGGTGTAGAATGATCACCATGCGTTCCGCCGAAGCGCCCCATGCTCCATTCCACAAATAAAAGCGGCAAGCCCATGAGCAGGAAACAAACCAGGTATGGAATGATGAAAGCGCCGCCGCCGTTGTTGATCGCTTGCGCAGGAAAGCGGAGAAAATTGCCGAGGCCGACCGCGTTACCAGCCATCGCCAGCACCAGGCCAACCCGGCTACCCCAGGATTCTTTGCTTGACATTGAATGATTTGTAAGGTATGTTAGGAGATTTAAGCGAAAAAGGGATAAAAAATTTCGGCGTGAAAGTAGAAATATTTTGCGTCCAGCCATTTTTGCAAAGAAAAATGTTTGGAGAAATAACAGATCGTAAAACAAATAAGGCCACCCGGTAGAGTGGCCTTATTCGTTTTAAGATTAAAAATTATCGTTGCAATTTGCTGTGAAAACGGCTGTAACCAAAATAAACAACCAAGCCCAATAACATCCAGCCGAGCGCACTCAACAAAGTCGGCCACGGAAGCCCGACAATCATCGCCGCACAGACCAACATGCCAAGGATTGGCACAAGCGGCACGAGCGGCGTTTTGAAAGGCCGTTTGATATCGGGGTCTGTGCGGCGCATGATCAGGACGCCGGCACTCACCAGCACAAAAGCAAAAAGTGTCCCGATACTCGTCAGGTCGCCTGCCACATGGCCCGGAATGAAGGCTGCGAACAGACCGACGAATGCAAACAAAATCCAGTTCGACTTATACGGCGTACGGTGCACCGGGTGGACTTCCGAAAAGGCTTTTGGAAGAAGGCCATCGTTTGACATGGAATAAAAAACCCGGCTTTGCCCCAGTAACATCACCAAAATAACTGATGAAAAACCGGCCAAAATAGCCACTGTTACAGATTGTGCGAGCCAATCGTATCCCGGCATCGCCTCTTTGATGGCATAAGCAACCGAAGCCTCCTTGCCAGCCCGCATAAAATCTTTGTAAGGCACCAGGCCAGTCAGCACGTGAGAAAAAAGTATGTAGAGAATCGTGCACACGACCAGCGAACCCAGGATACCAATCGGCATATCCTTCGCCGGGTTCTTGGCTTCCTGCGCTGCTGTCGAAACCGCGTCGAAGCCGATAAAGGCGAAAAATACAATACCTGCACCCGTCAACACACCGCCCCATCCGTGTCGGAAAAAGTCAGTATAGCTGTACGACGAACCGTCGGGCAATATCGCAGGCGTCGTATCCGCCGGAATCATGTAGGGTACATGCAGGTCCGGGTTGATAAATTGCCAACCCAATGCGATAAACATCAAAACGATGGCGACTTTGATGAACACGATGATTGCATTCACAGCAGCCGAGCCTTTCGTGCCGCGAATCAGCAACATGGTCAGTGCCAGGAGAATAAACAACGCCGGGATATTCATAATGCCTCTTACCATGCTGCCATCCTCCTTTTGGAACGCCTCCAAAGGAGAATGACACCACTCGTAGGGGATTGCACCTCCGAGCAATAGATTTAAATATTCACTCCAGGCGATTGAAACAGTGGCTGCCCCCAGTGCGTATTCCAGCACCAAAGCCCAGCCGATAATCCAGGCCACCAACTCACCCATAGTGGCATAAGCGTAGGTGTAAGCGCTGCCCGCAATCGGAATCATACTGGCAAATTCTGCATAGCACAAACCCGCGAAAGCGCAACCCACTGCAGCAATGATGAACGAAATCGTGACCGCCGAGCCGGCATGACCACCTGCCGCTGCCGCTGTGCGAACAAACAGCCCCGCACCGATGATGGCGCCGATACCCAAGGCGACCAAATTGTAAGCGCCCAATGTTCGTTTTAAACTCTTTTCAGAGTCGGAAGCACTCGCAAGCAATTGCGACAGAGGTTTTCTTACCCAAAAATTAGACATAAAAGTTAAATTGTTAGTAGAGAATTTGTTTTTCGGCGGAAAGATAGAGGTGTTTTTAAACTTGAGATTTTGGATTCGGACAAATACGACCGATAAGAGATTTTATCGCTAACACCCTACCTTAGCAGCATACTTTGAAAAAAATCAAAAAAAACAATCATGGTCAACACGATAAAAGGCCTCATCGGCGAAGGACAAACGCAGGAAGCCATCAGCCAAATGGCAAAATTCGCAACCGGACAGTCCGACCTCCACAACGCGGTCATCCAGATAAGCGGCCAGTTCGCCCAAGCCAATTTTTCCTTTGCGATGAACATGACCGACGCGACGGCAAACCAGGCCGCCATTTCCAAGATAAATTTCGCCCTGCTCAATCTGCTCGATCAAATGCAGTTGCAGGGGCTGTTTTCCGGCGACAGGCCTTCGCCTGAAGAAGAAGAGGGGCCGAGGTCGAAGTTGCTGTTCCTCGCCTCCAATCCTGTTGACATGGCAGTACTTCAATTGGAAAAGGAATACCTCGAAATCCGCAAAATTTTCAAAAACCACCGCAAAAAATTCATCATCACGGAAGAGTTCGATGCTTCGCTCGACACCTTGTTCGAGGCGCTCGACCGGGAAAAGCCGCAAATCATCCACCTGTCGGGCTTTTCCGATGAAAGCGGAGTTTTTCTCTCCAATAAAACCGACCGTACTTCTTACCTCGTGCCGTTCGAGTTTTTAGCGCCTGCTTTCAAAATGCTGAGAAGCAGCGCCGAATGTGTTTTTTTCAACACAGGTTCTTCCAACCTCTTTGCCAAAGTCGTGTCGCGCTCCATTCGCTATGCCGTCGGCATCAAAGGCATAGTGCACGACCACGAGGCCATCACGTTTTCCAGCGGCTTCTACGCCGCGCTGGCACTGGAAAAAGACTATGAAAAGGCCTTCAAAATGGGACGCGACCTGCTGGCCAACTTGCCGCCAGGGCCTCCGGGCAAAGCCGGTAAAAATGCCGAACCTGAAAAACCGGAGCAAAAATTCTTCCTTTACCAAAACGGCCTTTGCGACGAAGACACCGACACGCCCGATGACTTTTATGTGCTCAAAGAGGAGGCTGCGTCGAAAGGAAAAAAATGACAGCACCTGTCGCCATGACCGCCTTCATTACCCGCACGCTATCCGACGATTCCGAGTTCAAAAAACGGCTCGCAGCAGCAGTTTGGCAAGTCGAAGGCCAGTCTTTGGTCACGCTCTCGCCCTTGCCTTTTTCCGAAATTCCCGCCGCCGACTGGGTCTTTTTTTCAAGCAAAAACGCCGTACGGTTTTTCTTTGAAGGAAAGAATTCACCGGGCGACTTCAAGTCACCCGGTGAATGGTCGGGCGTGAACGTAAAATGGGCTGCCCTCGGCTCGGCGACCGCCAGGGCGCTGGCGGAATATGTCGGCCAGGTGGATTTTGTCGGCACAGGCGAGCCAGCGGCGACGGCCAAGGCATTTCGGTGCGTTGTATCCACTTCAACCGTCATTCTTTTCCCCGCCGCCCGGCATTCCCGCCAAAGCGTGATGTCGTTCCTTGCCCCTGATGTTCAATGCGTTCACTTCCCGATTTACGACAATCGCCCTGTCGCGGAGCCGCCGCATTCGGACGCCGACGTGCTTGTTTTTACCAGCCCGATGAACGCGCAGGCGTATTTTTCAAAAAATAATTTAAAGGAAAAACAGCGCGTCGTCGCTATCGGCGCGACGACCGCCGAAGCCTTGCGCGAACTGGGAATTTCAAAAATCGAAGTCGCAACCGAACCGACCGAACAGGCTTTGGCAGAAGCCGTGCTGCGTTTGCAATGGTAATTTCTACTTTTGCGACCTGTTTTTTGAACACACCCGACACTGCTGACACCGACTTTCACGGAAAAAGAAAAATTCGGTGAAATCGGCGCTTTTCGGCGTTAAGCCGTGTTCGGAAAAACAAAATTTGACTCTACACAATAAAAAATCATGGCGAAAAAACCTTTACCCGGTAAAGCACAACAGCGTCCGCAGCCCCGTCCGCAACCCAAACCGCAGGCAAAAGCCAAACCTGCCGCCACCGGCGAAAGCCGCGAACCGGCAGGTTGGCTCACATTCGCGCTCGTGGCACTGGCCATCACGGCTTTGTGCTACCTGCCCTCGCTCTCCAACGGCCTTGTCAACTGGGATGACGACCCGAACATCACTGAAAACCCCAACCTCGCACGTATCAACGAGGATGGGTTGGCCAAAGCGATTCCGGACATTTTCAGCATCGAAAAAGGCGCGGTCATCGGCAACTACAACCCCCTGCCCATCCTGACTTTTGCCATCGAGAAATCGCTGGCCGGCGGTTTCGGCGAAAAACACACCCGCCTGATTCACATCACGAACCTCTTGCTGCACCTGCTAACGGTGTTTTTTGTCATGAAACTGCTGGCGCGCATGGGCATCGGGAATTGGGGTTCGTTTGTCGGCGGACTGCTGTTCGGTATTCACCCGATGCGGGTGGAATCGGTGGCGTGGGCGACGGAGCGCAAAGACGTTTTGTTCGCCGTGTTCTTTTTTGCAGCGCTCGTCTACTACGTAAAATGGCTGAAACAGGAGGAAAAGGGCGAAAACCGTGTCGGCACCTATATTATTATGCTGGTGCTGGCGATGCTTTCCTGCTTCTCGAAAGTGCAGGCCGTCACGCTGCCGCTTTCGATGCTGGTGCTGGATTACTGGTTTCGCCGCCCCATGAATTTCAAACTGATTTTGGAAAAAACGCCATTCTGGGCGCTCTCGCTGGCGTTCGGTCTTATCAACCTTTACACGCTCAGGGCGCAAGGTTCTACGACCGACGACGTAACGGAATTTAACCTTCTGCAAAGGCTTTGCATCGGCGCGTACTCGTTTGTGATTTACCTCTACAAACTCGTGTTGCCCTACCCGATGTCGCCGCTGTACCCTTACCCGAAACCCTTGCCGATTCAGGTTTATTTACTGCCGGTTGTGTTCCTCGCATTCTGGTATTTTATCTGGCGGATGTGGAAACAAAGCAACGATGCGACCAATGAAAGCCGGGCCAACGACGGTCGAATCTGGGTTTTTGGCGCATTGTTCATGTTTTTCAACGTGATGTTCCTGCTGCAAGTGTTGGGTGCGGGGCAGGGTTTCAAAGCCGACCGTTTCACTTATGTTCCTTATTTCGGGTTTTTCGCCATCGCGGCGTGGTTTTTTGAAAAATATTACCGCCTCGAAAAAACGAAAGGCCTCGTACAGGCGCTGGCTGGCGTGTTTTTCCTCGCCTCTGCGGTCGTCACCGTTCGGCAAATCGGCGTTTGGAAAAACGGCGAAACGCTCTGGACCCACGTCATCAAATTTGAAGGAGTGACCAATTCTCTGCCTTACTGGAACCGGGGACAATATTTCCGCAACACCCTGGGCGATTACAACCGGGCCTTGAAGGATTACACACAGGCAGTGACCATCAATCCGCAAAATCCCGAACTGTACAACAGCCGGGGTAAAACCTATTTCGACATGGCTTTGTCGGGAAAATACAATGCGCAGCAACAGGAACTGGTGCGAAAAGCCATTCAGGATTACTCGGACGCGCTCTCCAAACCGGGCATCAAGCCCAAGACGCAGGCCGAAATTCTCATCAATCGCGGCGCCGCCAACGGCTTTTTGCGCAATTTTCCACAATCCATCCAGGACCTGACCGAAGGGTTGAAAATGGACCCGACCAACGACAACGGCTATTTCAATCGCTCCATCGCTTATTATAGCATGGGTCAGATAGACAACGCGCTGGCCGATTACGATAAATACCTGGAATTCAATCCCTACAACGCCGACGTGCTTTACGAAAGTGGCATGATACTGCGCTCGAAAGGCAAAAATCAGGAATCTATCGAGCGGCTCACCCGTGCCATTCAAATCAAACCGAACCTTGGCATCGCTTACCTCGAACGCGCGCGTGCCTACATGCAAGCAGGCAATCGCGCTGCCGCGCAGGCCGATTATCAGCGGGCGCAGCAGTTGGGAGCAGGGAGAAATGAATTGGATGCGCGGCTGGAAGCAGCCAGCGGGGGGCAGTGATTTCGTCTCAAAAGGTTGATAAGGGTTTATGAGAGTTGATATTTGGGCTGAAAACAACAAAATATCAACCCTCATAAACCCTTATCAACTTTATCAACCTTTTGAGGCGGCCTTTTTCACTCTCCCAAACACTTCGCTTCCCGAATGAGCACATCTATGCCCTGCACCTCGTAGTCTTCGTAGCCGGTGCTCCAGGCGATGCGGATTTTATCGAGTTCGGTTTTGCGCAATTTTTTCAGGACAGCGGCATCGAGATTGCATTGGGCGCGATAGGTGAATATTTGCCCTGATTCGTCGCGCGCGCCGTCGTCGTTGCGAAGATTGTCGAGGGTAAACATCGTGCCGTCGAGGAAGCGGAGGGTGACGATGGGGCCTTTGGCGAGGCTGCCGAACGTTTTGCGAGCGTTGGCGTCACGGATTTGAAAAGTCAGGTGCAGGTTGGCCTTCGGGCCTGCTACGGAGAGCGCCGCCTCGCAGATGATGTGCGGCTGACCGGCCGGGAGGATTTTTTTCATCACCTCGTTGGTGTAGCGGAAGAGTTCTTCGCGTTGGGTTTCGCGGTAGGTTTCGCCGGAGAATTCGTCGCGGGTGCTCACAGCGAGCGCACAGGGGCGTTGCGGGGGATTCCGCATGGGGTCGGCAGCGGGGTCGTAGGGTTTGTATTTAGGGCCGGGTTTTTCCGGTTTTTTCTCCTTGCTTTTCTTTTTGTCTGCGGCTGTTTCGGCAAGCGCAGTGGAGTCCACCGGCGAGCCACTCACGCCTTCATTACCGAGTACGGCTGCGATGGGTTTTTCTTTCGGCGGGTTCAGCAAATCGTCCAGGTCTTTCACCTGTTTCCAGGCTTTGCGGAGGTTTTTGCGCTGGCCGAGGGAGTCCATGCTGGCAAACTTGTCTGTAAAAGTCAGCGCCTGGGAGGCCTGTTTTTGATTTTTCTGAGCCGCTTTTTCTGCGTTTTTGGCATTTTTCAAAACACTTGCTAACGAGTCGAGCGTTGTTTTCGGTGTGAGTGTGTCCTGTTTGGCCATTTTCAAATTTTGCTCCGCAGCCTCGCGCACGATGGACGCTGTGAGGGTTTTTCGGGAAAATTCGGCTTCATAATTTTTTGCCTGACGCGACAATAATTCGGCCCAGTACGTCAGTTGTCCGGCTGAAAGGCTATCTGGATTGGGCAAAGAATCGGGCAGGGAAGTCCCCGCGTCCTGGGCTGAAACGGCGTTGTGAAAACAAAGCAAGAGTGCAACAATCAGGGTGCGAAATCGGTAGTTCATAAGCGAAACGAGGATGCAGAGCAGAATGTCGGATGGAAAAGCGGGGCAAGTTCTACTTTCGCGGCAAAAGTAAACGTCATTAGGGTCATTAAGGTCATTGGGAGTCATTAAGAAGAGTTATTGAAAAATTCTCTCAATGACCGCCAATGACTTCAATGACCTTAATGGCTTTCTCAATGACGAATTTTCAACTTCTCATTTTTCGCATGAAAAATCTTTCCGCCACGCTCACTTTTTCTCTCATTTTACTCCTGGCCGCCTGCAATTCGGGCAATAAACAGACACCTTCCCAAACGATGGAATTCAAAAAAATCCCTGTCACTTACCCGGCTTCGCGGAAAGACACGACCGTCGTGGACGATTATTTTGGCACAAAAATCAAAGACCCTTACCGTTGGCTCGAGGACGACCAGAGCGCCGAGACGAAAGATTGGGTGCAAAAACAAAATATTGTGACCTTCGGCTACCTGAGCCAAATTCCCTACCGCGACAAAATCCGCAAACGGCTGGAGCAAATCTGGAACTACGAAAAATTCGGCACGCCTTTCAAAGAAGGCGGCAAATACTACTTTTTCAAAAATGACGGCCTGCAAAATCAGAGCGTCCTCTACGTCCAGGACAAGCTCGACAGTGAGCCGAAAATGGTGCTCGACCCCAACACCTTCAGCCCCGACGGCACCACCTCACTCGGCGAACTCGACTTCTCCAAAGACGGGCGTTACCTTGCGTACAGCATCTCGAAAGGTGGCTCCGACTGGCGCACGATTTTCGTGAAAGACCTGAATTCCAACCAGTTACTACCCGACGAAATCAAATGGGTGAAATTTTCGGGCATTGCGTGGCAAGGCGACGGCTTCTACTACACCCGCTTCCCCGAACCCGCGCCGGGCGCCGAACTGACGGCCGCCAACAAACTCGGCGCAGTCTATTTTCACAAACTCGGCACCGAGCAAAGCGCCGACAAACTCGTGTACAGCGACAAGGCGCATCCCGACCGCTCGTTTGGCGCGGGCACGACCGACGACGAGCGTTTTCTCTACGTCTCGGGTTGGGAAAGCACCAGCGGCAACACGTTGCAGGTCAAAGATTTGACCAAAGAAAAAGCGTCGTTTGTGCCGATAGCGACGACTTTTGACAATGATTTCAACGTCATCGAAAACCTGGAGGACAAACTGATCGTACTCACGAACAACGGCGCACCCAACCAACGGCTCATCCTCGTTGACCTGGCGCAGCCGAAGCCGGAAAACTGGACGACACTCATCCCCGAAGATACGGCGGACGTGCTGCAAAGCGCGGCGGTCTGCGGCGGCAAAATCGTGTGTTCCTACCTGCACAATGCGTCGAGCGCACTGCGCGTGTTCGATTTGCAAGGAAAATTTTTGAAAGAAGTCGCCCTGCCCGAACTCGGCTCCGTGGCGAGCGTGAGCGGCAAAAAAGACGAACAACAGGCGTTTTTCAGTTTTAACTCTTTCCTGCGCCCGGCCACGATTTATTCGCTCGACATGAACTCGCTGGAAATCAGGATTTTCAAAGCGCCAAAACTGGATTTTAACCCCGACGCTTTCACTACTGAACAGGTGTGGTACACGAGCAAAGACGGCACGAAAGTCCCCATGTTCGTTACCCGCAAAAAGAATATCGCGTTCGACGGCGCGAACCCGACGCTGCTCTACGGCTACGGCGGTTTCAACATCTCCGTGACGCCGGCTTTCAATCCCTCGCGGGCCGCTTTGCTGGAAAATAACGGGATTTACGTGGTTGCGAACCTGCGCGGCGGTGGCGAGTTTGGTGAAAAATGGCACGATGCGGGCACCAAATGCCAAAAGCAAAACGTGTTCGACGACTTCATCGCGGCAGCCGAATATTTGATTGAGAAAAAATACACGGCTCGTGAACGGCTCGCCATCATGGGCGGCTCCAACGGCGGATTGCTCGTCGGCGCCTGCATGACCCAGCGTCCCGATTTGTTCAAAGTTTGTTTCCCCGCAGTAGGTGTGCTCGATATGCTTCGCTATCACAAATTTACCATCGGCTACGCCTGGGCGACCGACTACGGCCGCAGCGACGTGAAAGAGGAATTTCCCTGCCTCGTCAAATATTCGCCGCTTCACAATATCAAAAAAACAGCTTACCCGGCTACGCTCATCACCACTGCCGACCACGACGACCGGGTGGTGCCGGCGCACTCGTTCAAGTACGCCGCGACTTTGCAGGAATATCAGCAGGGCGACAACCCGACGCTCATCCGCATCGAAACGAGCGCTGGACACGGCGCCGGCAAACCGACCAGCAAACTGCTCGACGAGGCGGCAGACATCCTGAGTTTTATGCTCTGGAACATGAAGATGCAGGTGATTTATTGAGGCTTCGAGTGTTCAAAATCGCGGGGTTTCAGGCTTTGCCGGTTGGCACGTCTGAGACCCCGCAACTTTAGGCAGGGCTTGTGAGCATCATTGGAAAAAGCCCTTTAAATTCTTTTGCCATAGCCAAGTATTTGAAAAAGAGCGGCTTAGCCGATTTTTGAAAAAATAAAATTGCACAGCCCCCTGTTTTTGGTATGGTTTTTGGTTTTTCCGGCAGAATATGCAAGATAGGCGACAAATGTGGCGATAGATGGAGGTAAAACGTCATGCAATAAAGTCTCAAAAAATGTGCAGCGTTTTGATTGACAGTGTTTTGTGTGAAAATGCCCTAATGCCGCTCCGAAAACAAACTGCCTCGTTTTCCTGATTTTGCCGTAATCTTGCCGCTCTTTTTAATCCTAATCCTTCCTGCCGGTATGGTTGGTTTCTCGTGTAAAGTTGGTTAATCTCCCTCCATCCGAGGGCTTTTTGTTTTTTCAACACGACAGAAATCTGATTTGCAAACAGCATCTTATCATTCCAAACCGATTGCCTGCATGAAGAAATCTACACCCTTCTTCAGTCATCTTTCTCCACTTACCTTTTTCCCATCTTCAAATTTGTTGACCATGAACAACTCAACAACACTGCGTTGTATGAAGCGTATTGCCATGTCCGTACTGGCCGTTTGGACGGTCGTCACGGGCGCGCATGCGCAATG
>Ga0209172_10000871_pt1 | contig 74971 bp, 72 predicted proteins | sample LarsenN4metaG_FD_184113 | JGI IMG/M metagenome (GOLD analysis project Ga0209172, IMG submission 184113) | Hot spring sediment bacterial and archeal communities from British Columbia, Canada, to study Microbial Dark Matter (Phase II) - Larsen... ... | reverse complement strand
CCATCCGTCTTCCGGATGATGTACAGCATCAGCTCCGTCCCATCCCCGAACTGCAGGCTGAACCAGTCCCACCCGACCTGATCGGGATTCAGTTGGGTCGAGCCGAACTCGTGGTCCATCCAGCTCAGCCCCGTCACCGCGGAGGTCTTTCCGCCCACGGTCAGCGTGCCCTCCGTCTTCAGTCGCGTGAGCGAATAGTAATGCGAGGCGTGCCCCCGCCCCTGTCCTTTCTGGCTCACGCCGTCCGCCCCGTGGATCACGGGAGGCTTCAGCGAGACCAGCGTCAGATCCACAGCAAGGCCGCCGTCCTTCGCGCGGAGCCGCTGCGTGTTCCCGTCGCCTGCCACTTCCCAGTCTCCGACCCAGACGCGAAATGCCTTGTCGCTGGCCCCGGCCTGTCCCAGCCCGGCCCGGTTGATCCGCTCGAAGTAGCGGAAGGTCCTCCGCGAAATGTCCGAAATGGCGAAATGGGCCAAGTAGAGATGCTTCGCGGCCCAGCGGGAGGGGTTGGTCCGGGCCTCGGCCAGCCCGCTCCGGAAGAAGGTCACCTGGTAGCCATACTCCAGGCCGTTGCCGGTTCGCAGATGGCCGGTGTAGTACCACCACTCCGTCCGAAAGTCGTCGTGGGAGTAGTGATCGCGAGGGAAGGAGAACGCGTATCCGGGCAGCGCCAGGCGGAACTCCCCCGCCTCGATCCCCGGTACTGACACTAACCGCCAAGACGCCAAGAACGCCAAGGTCATCAGGGCGAAGGCCGTGACTGCCCTTCTCACAACCCAGAACCACCGGGACCCACGGCACCGCGGGGGGTAACCACCGCAGTGGCGTGGGTGCCCCGAACCCTCGAACGACCGAACGCTCTCATTCATAGCGCACGGCTTCCGCAATCGCGATGCATGAGGCACGCCACGCGGGGAGAAACCCGGCCGCCAGGCTCGCGCCGAGGGTGAGGAGCGCATACTCCGCCAGCAGGCGCATCGGGAAACTGAACTGGATCGTCCAGCCGAAGGACTGCTTGTTGATGACATAGATGAGGATGAGGGAGAGAGCCAGCCCGGCGAGAGCCCCCAGCAGGTTGGCGAGGAGCCCCATGCAGGCCGCCTCCCACATGACGGTGCGACGAATGCCCCCACGGGTGAATCCCACAGAGCGGAGCACGCCGATTTCCCGGGTCCGCTCCAGGACCGAGGCGATCAGCGTGTTGAGGATACCCAGGGCCGCAACCACGAGCGCGACGATTTCCAGGGCGTAGGTGATGGCGAAGGTCTGATCGAAGATTTCCAGCACTCGCGTCTTCAAAGCGCGATTGGACAACACCACGAGGTCTTCGTTACCCGAAAGCCGCGCGAGGATGTCCTGACGGACCGCCTGAGGATCGGCGCCCGGCGCAAGATAGATGACGATGGAACTCAACCATGGATCCCGCCAGAGGTTCTGAAAGAGACCGCGGTCCATAACCGCCAGTCCACCCTCGGTCGTGTAATCGTAATAGACCCCGGCGATTTGCAGGCGAATGACCTGACCGGGCGGATGCAGGGTGACCTCGTCGCCTTCCTGCAGCCGGTATCGCTCGGCAAAGGTCTCGGAGACGATGACTCCTCCCTGCGCCTTGGCCTCCCGCAGGATCGTTGCCGACTCCCCGCGGCGGAAGAGCAGTCTGCCTCGGCGGGCCATCACGTCGAAATCTCCCGCACCGAGGAGGAACCGTCCGCCCCGGGCGTCCTCCACTCGGAGCCCCCGGAACCCATCCACCTCGGCCACGCCGGGGATCCCGCGCACCGCATCCAGGACCGTCGCAGGAAGTCGGGTATCCGCAGCCTTGATCATCCGAGTGGCCCGGGATAGGTAAAGGTCTGCCCGGATCGTCTGGTGAATCCAGACTTCCACCGTCTCGCGGAAGCTCTGGATCATGGTCGAGACGCTCACCAGCATGGACAGCCCCACCACCATGGCGCCGATGGTCACCGCGTTCCGGCGCAGGCTGCGGCCAAGGTTCCCGACCGCCATCCGTCCCTCCAGGAACCTCGACCCCGCCAGGACGCCACTCAAAGCCCGTTGAAACAGGAGCAGGAAGGCCGGGCAAAGCAGCGCCGCCCCGAGAAGGAGGCTCAGCGCTGCCAGGTACCCGAAGAGGGGTTGGCCCCCGACGGGGCCGGCCTGTGCCAGACCGTAGGCGGCCAGGGCCAGGACCAGACCGGCGGCGGAGAGAAGCCTCGGCCGATGCCTGCGCTCCAGGGAGGCCGCGGCCAGATCCTCCCGAGGCGGAACCGCGGCGGCTTCCAGGGCGGGGAGCCAGGCGGACAGGACAGCGATGCCACAGCCCAAGAGGATGGCCTGAGCCATCAATCCGGGGGGCGGGTCCAGCGCTCCGGGCCGGACGAAGGCGTACAGCGAGGAGACCGTCTGGCTGACCGCACCGAGCGCCGCCCGGGCCATGAAGAGACCGAATGCGACGCCCAGCGCCGAGCCGATCAGCCCGAGGAGAGCGCCCTCGGTTCCGACGGTCAGCAGGATCTGGCCGCGGCTTACTCCCAGGGCCCGCAGGATGCCGATCTCACGCCGCTGGCGAACGACCGAAACCGACATGCTGTTGTAGACGAGGAAGACGCCGACGAAGAGCGCGATGAGGCTCAGGACGAAAAGGTTGAGCTGGAACGAGGCCAGCATCTGTTCCACCTGGGCGTTTCGCGCCTCGGGCCGTTCCACCGTGACCTCGGGAGGCAGGCGCCGGCGGAGCGCGGCCGATATCTGATCCGGATCCGACCGGTCCTCCAGGAGCAGATCGACCCGATCCAGCCGACCGAGCTTGCCGAAGTGAACCTGCGCCGCGGCGATGTCCATGACCGCGAACTGCCCGTCCATGGTCCGTGCCGCCCCGCGGTCCGCCAGCAGGCCACGGATCACGAAGGCCTTCGAGCCCGTCGGGGTGAAGAGTCGAACCCGGCCCCCGACCTGCAGGCCATGACTTTGCGCGAAGCGGTTCGTCAGCAGGATGGCGTCGGATTCGGTCAGCAGCCGGAGCGGATCCTCGATTTCGGGCGTAGGTCCCCGGTACTCTCGGACGACCGCATCGGTCAGGACGTCCACGCCCAGGACCAGCAGGGCCTCGCCGACCTCACCCGCCACCGTGGTGATCGCCTGAACCACCGGCACCGCCCGCGCCACCCCCGGCGCCTCTGCGATGGCGGGAAACAGGGTCTCGTCGAACCCCGGCTCTCCCGCGGACACCTGCAAGCGGCTCTTCCCTGCCACATGATCCAGGCTGTTGCGGAAGGACTCCAGCACCCCCTCGTTGGCCAACCGGATGGCGAGCACCACGGCCACCCCGAGGGCCACCCCCAGGATGGTGACGAGGCTCCGCATCCGATCGCGGGAGAGCGACCGCCAGGCGACGAGGCGGATCAGGTGGAGGAAGGCACGCATGGCAAGATAGCGTCGCTGGCAGGCTGGAATGCTGGCAGGCTAGAAGGCTCCAATAAGTCCGAGCACGGTGGCATCGGGTCTTAGCCTCCGAGCTTCCCAGCGTGCCAGCCTGCAAGCCTTCAAGCAGGAGGGCGGGCTACTGCCCGTCCGAGATTGTTCCGTCCCGCAGGTGAATCGTGCGCTGGGCAAACCTGGCGGCTTCCGGGCTGTGGGTCGCCAGCACGATGGTCACGCCCCGCTCGGCATTCAGCCGGGCGAGCAGTTCCAGCACGTCCCGGCCCGCCTTGGAATCCAGGTTGCCTGTCGGCTCGTCCGCCAGCAGGATGGGCGGGTCGTTCGCTAGGGCCCGCCCGATGGCCACGCGCTGCAGCTCCCCGCCGGACAGCTCGTGAGGCCAGTGATCCTTGCGGTGGAGCATCCCCACCAGGCGCAGCCGCTCCTCCGCCCGTTCCCGGGCGACCCGCGCCGGGGCACCCCGCAGCAGCGCGGGCAGCGCCACGTTCTCCCAGGCCGACATCGTCGGCAGGAGGTTGTAGAACTGGTACACGATCCCCACCCGGTCGCGGCGGAACTGGCTCAGGGCGCGGTCCGAGAGTCGCGCCAGGGAGCGGCCATCTACGAAGACCTCGCCCGCTGTCGGAAGGTCCGCCCCGGCGACGAGGTGAAGCAGCGTGCTCTTCCCGCACCCGCTGGGTCCCATCAGGGCGATGAATTCCTTAGGGGCAACCGCCAGCGAGACGTCCGCCAGCGCGGTCACCCGGGTCCCCGCCCCGTCGTAGATTTTCGAGACACTAACCAGCCGGATCATCCTCTGGGTCTTCCCCGATCAACCCCGAACCTCGCACCTCGCACCTGAGCAACGTTTCCATGTTGCCCCCGGGACCGGACAGCGTCAACTGAAATCCCCGGAGCACCGAAGCCAGCTCGCCCCATTCCGGGTTCTTACCCCGCTCCCAACTATTTCACCGCAAAGGGCGCAGAGACCGCAAATGGGAATCAGACCTCACCACATCCAAGACATATGACCGTTCAGGATCTTCGGACCCCCCTCGGACTCCGCCCCCCCGGGCGCAGAAATATCAGGGGTTCTCTGCGTGCTCATCCGCCAGAGGCGGATTTGCGCTCCAACCGCACTCTCTGGGCTCATCCACGGGGAGGCAGAGGACAGGTTGAACTTGCCCGGAGTCCTCAAGGCGGCTGCCGACTTGATATCTCGAACGGGCCCCCATACAATGCGCCTGCGGTTACAGCAAGTCGGAGACGGTCGGCTATGAAGTCCTGGGGAATGGTTCCGACCAGCAGGTGGTCTTCGTCGCTTCGGGAAAGGGGGTCCAGCGATGACCGAGACTCCGTCTGAAATCATCCAATGGGTGCGCGCCTACCTGGAACAGGACGAGGACATCATCGTCCCCCTCAAGAGGATGTGGAACGAGTGGTACGCCGCGCAGGGGACCCCATCGCTGGCGGAGTTCACGCGGATCGTGCTGTCCGACGATCTGGTCGAGGAGATGCCGGGCGTGGACCACACCGGGGAGATGGAGGGGATGAGCCCCGGGGAGCAGGAGGAGCACGAACGGGACATGGAGGCGCACGGCTTCTACTCGGGTCCACGTGTCAAGCTCAAGTCGAGACAGATCACGCGCGAGCACGTCGCCAGGATGTTGAAGAAGCACAACGACCGGATGGAGTGGGCGCTGCAGCAGGCGCGGGCGGCAATGCCCGAGGACATGAGCGAGGCGGAAGAGGGAAACCTGATAGATGCCATCCAGCTCGCCCGGAAGCTCCGCCGCGACCTGCGCGAGGCCGGCCTGGAGCCGCCGGAGGACGACTGGCCCACCCGCCCATCCGGCTAGCCCCTGCCGGCCATCTCCCGGTCGCTCCCACCTTCCCATTCCGGCCCCGATCACGCAGGCTGTTTTTGCCAATAAGCAAAAAAAGTCATGACATTCTCTGCTTTCCCGCAAAATCCGCCCAGAGGATTGCGGCGCCTCTCCTTCTTTTCTGCCGCCTTCCAGAAGTCCTCGTGCCTCACGCCACCACCCTTCTTGAACCGAGCCTTCACGTCAGCTACGGGTGCAATCTTCATAACTCAAACTCCTCTCCGCCGATGGCCACTCGGGACCTTTCCTTCACACCGATAGCCAGAATATAGCGCGAGGTTACACAATTGGCAACGCGGTCGCACGAGGGTTCACCTATGCGGTGAAGTGTCGAGCTGATTATTTCACCTGATAGGTGTAATCTGAATGCCCATGATTAGGCGAGTGGAGCTGAGCAGGCTTGCCCAGAAGCAGCTCTAGAGGACCCCTCGCCACATCGTGGAGAACTTGGCGGCATGGGTGGATGATGTAGAGACCCAGGGGCTCGAAGAGGCGTGGAAGATTCCCGGGTATCACGACGAGCCGCTACATGGAGAACGCCGGGGCCAACGATCCATCCGGCTGGGTCGTTCCTATCGAGCCATCTACGTTGTGAAAGGCGAAGGTGTTGTCCAGTTCGTATTGATCGAGGAGATTACGAAGCATGCGTATTAGGGAAAAGAGTGACACGATGAGCTTTCTGGAGAATGTCGCGGGTCGTCCTTTGACTTTGGGAGGACTCTTGGAATCCCTTCGCCTGAGCGAAGAGATGTCCCAGGCCGTGTTTGCAAAGAAGCTCGGGATCTCGGCCTCTCACCTCTGCGACATCGAAAAGAGCAGAAAAGTCGTCAGCCCCGAGCGCGCCGCGCGCTTTGCGAAGATCCTGGGCCGCTCGCAGCAGCAATTCGTCCGGCTCGCCCTTCAGGAATTGGTGAATGAAGCGGGCCTGAAGATGAAGGTGGACGTGGCCGCCGCATGAGACCCGCTGCCCGAATAGCCCCCCACTGCTCGCTCACCGGCAAGGCCCGTGGACGGGAATCCCCTTCGCGATTGAACCCGGACAATACGTTCCTCTTTCGGTCTTGCCCGCTCCCGCGGCTGACGGATCGAGCCGTAGCGCCTCGCATCGCCAGCATGACCGTGGCGGGAGTTCAAGGCAACAAGGTGACAAAAGTGGCAACGTCCCCCAATCCGTCCAATCCGCGAATTGCGTTTCGTGGGAAGAAGAACGGCCGGTGGTCATGGTTTGTCCAACAAAATCAGTTGATAACGAGAGAGGACTTTGAAATCCTCACCGGGAGAAGCCAATACTGAGAGCTCTCTCAGCCTGGCATCCTCGTTGGTCCAGTACGGCCAGGCTTCGATCATCACGGTAAGGGTCGAAACCCAAGGCGAAGACGCGTGGACCTCTGCTATGGGGGCGGCCTGCGGTCGCTTTCCGCTGGTTGGCCCCGGAGCTGTGACCTCCCCACCGCTCAAGCAACTCCGCGCTTTGGCCTGGCCCTCTTCTGGCGGGATCTCGGGGCGCTCTTCTGCCTCCCCTTGGTTCTCCTCGGGGGAAATAGGGTGTCCAGTGTCTCCCCGGCCAGCGCCTCCGGGGGCATCACGCGCGCATGCTCGCCAAGCGGCACGGGGACCGTCATGCCTTCTTCAAGGCGACGGTGGAACTCGCGGCGAAGCTCCTCCGGTGCGTCTGGGGCGTCTGGCGGAGTGGCCGGCCCTACGATCCCGCGCGGGTCGCGGGGGACCCCGCGGGGACCCAGGCGCGCCTCTCCCGCTTCCCCAGCTCGGACTAGGCCTCCTGGGCGGGTCCGGCAGCGACCACGCCGCATAACACCACTACGATGGAGCGGGGAAGCAGCTACTGGGCGAGGCCCCCCGGCGGAGCGGGAACAGAAAGGAACGCAGGACGGCTCTCCGTCGGAGGGAGGAGTTTACCTTGACGTCGAAAAAACAGCCTGGTCCCCTAATCGTACGAAAATCTGGGATTAATGGCCTTTGGCTACTTCCTCGACAAAAAGAGGGCTGTCAGTCAATACCAGCCCGGATACCGGTTTGATTGCTTCATTTCCCAAATAATCCGTAACCTTAACCTCGCCGTTGAGGCCGGCCGGCAAGGGAGAACGCCCGGAGGCGCCCCAGAGGACATATACGGGCTTCTTATTTGGGAGGATAAATTCATACTGCGAATCCGAAATCTTCTTTGCTGAACGAAATCCGCTCAACTTGGCAGTCATGACTCGATAGGCGTAATATGCCTGCCGAGGATGAAACTGAGTGTCCCGACCTGTCTTCTTGGGAAAATCCCAGCCCAATCCATAGAATTTAGAGCTCGAACCGTATCCGGGATCTTCTTTGGATGTCGGCAGACCGACAAAAGGAAACCAGAAGACTTTTTCCACGCCTTCGCCAAAGGCCCTGACGTATCGTTTGATCACTTCTTTGGCCATCTGCTCGTGGTCAGCTGCCGAGTTGATACCAATGACACTCGATGTCTCGGTAATCCACATAGGCTTATTGACGTTGTAGGCCTGCATGCGTTCCTTGATGTATTGGGCCGTCCGGATGATGCCATCGGATTTTTGGCTATAACTGTGAAAACTAACTATGTCATAGAATGGGGTATAATCACGTAACATGCGCTCTATGAGTTGCCTGACGAATATTCTTGGAGAATTACCGGAACTATCAATGGGGTCAAAAAACGCTGCGATGAGGACTGTCGCATGAGGGTTTCCTTCTTTAATTCCTTGATACCCGTTAACTAGCCATCGTTCATAGGGGTTGTCGGGGTTCTTAATGTCAAAAAACTCGGGGACAGTCACTTCATTAAGAACTTCAATATACTTCATTTGGCCATGGCCATGGAGGCCATCGTATCTTTCCGCGACATGCCTAGCAAATTCCTTAAAGTCATTGATATCTTTAGGTTCGCAGAAATCGCAGGTCTGAGTTTTCTTGCTAACGAGAGGCGGCTTTTGCCCTCCTTTGTTTTTGGGCGGATACTTTTGGTTGATGGGAGAAGCCGGTTCCAAATCTTTTGGCCTTTTCTTTGCCCAAGGCGGCATATTGACAAAATACCCCAGGATTTCGATGCCTGCGGCATTTGCCTTCTTGACTTTCTCATCCATTGCCAACCAATCGTACTGATTTTCCACCCGCTCAATCTGATCCCACACTATCCATTCCCGTACAATTTCGACTCCTGCCTTGCGCATCTCCTGGGAAAATTTTTCTATCCCTCCTTGAACACCGAAACGGCTCTTGAGGGTATCCCTGCTGCTTGACTGAGCGTAGCTACCTGATGCGACGAAGAGAATAGCCCCAGATATGAGCAAAACATGTCCAGTTGGTGCTCTACTCACCCGTTTGCTCTCCCCCACTACTTTTGCGCCATCCTGCGCGGCGCGCGGAAGCGCTTTCCCCAGTTGCACCCTCCCAACACAGGACATTCAAAGATCCGCTCCGCGGCCTTGCTACAAACCCACAGTGTCCTCCCCCTTTGGGTCACTCGCCGGGGAACCGCCTTCAACCGGGCAAGACGCTACCTCTCATCGGAGGGTGAAGTCAAGGTGGAAAGTTAGGCGGCAGAGGGCAGCGATCAGCCATCAGCCCGAAGCGAACCGTCCTGACGCCGTACTCAAGGCCGAGTCTCTCATTGAGGACGCTTCCATGAAAATCCACCATAGTATATTCGATTTTCATGGTGCATCTCGGCCGCCGATCCCCCGCCGGCCGGTCAGGGTTCCGTTGGGGAGCGCAGAACCGGCAGGGCGTGGCCAGGCATTGCCGAGACAGTCGTGGGGAGGAGACAAGCCCTACAGGCGGGCGAGGGCGTGGTCGTCCAGGTCCACGCGGATGTATTTCGCCAGGAGCGGGTGCACCCGCTCGATCTCTTTGAAGACCCGCTGGGCGATGTGGCGGTACGAGATGTGGCCCTGTTGCGCCGAGCGAAGCTGGACGAAGTGGTGGATCTCCCGCAGGTTCCAGGTGAACAGGACCCGCTTCCGGAAGGCCAGGGGCAGGACGTACTGCGCCTCCCGCGGGAAGTCGGCCGCGATCGCCCGGTACGCCTCCAGCGCGCGGGCCATGCACTCCTCGTACTTGGAGAGGAAACCGTAGCGGATGATCTCCGGCGGTGTGCTGTAGCCGTGGACGGGTCCCAGCTCCTGGGGGGTCTGGGTGCACATCCGGTGCCGCTGGATGTCCCGGAAAGCGCCGAAGTCCACCAGGATGTCGAAGGTGTAGGTCAGGTGCTCCAGCGCCCGGAGCGGCTGGTCATGCTTCCCGCGGCGCCGCAGGTACTCGTCGATCACCCGTTCCTTCTCCTCGCGGGAGAGCTTCCTCACCCGCTCCTGCACCTGGCGGAACGGATGGCCTGTGTAGCCGTAGAGGATTGCCGCGACCACCTGGTCCTCGACGTCCTCCGGATAGCGGACCAGGGCGACGTCGGGCGCCTCCTCGGGAACGGAGCCGGCAAAATGCTCCGACGCCAGAGCCTCCATGGCCTGGCGGGTCTCGACCATGTAAGCGTTCCTGTCGGCGTACTTGATCAGGGTGGGAATGATCTTCTGTGATTCGGCCTTCATCAGGGCGCCGATCTCCCGGGCCTCCTCCAGCGGGTGGGACAGGAGCTTGGTGATCAGGTGCTCCAGGAGGCGTCCGTTGATGGTCATCCCGATATTGGTCAGGGTGGCTGCGGGGAGCACGTAGCGAAGGATATCGCAGCTCTTCGCCTTGCAGGCCGTCTCGTAGCCCCGCTCGGTCTGTTTCCCCTCGCGCGGTGTCTCGGCCTTGATGGCGGCTATGACGGGCTCGGCCAAACGGGTGTAGGTCTCCAAGAGGAAGCCGCAGGTCTCGCTGTAGAGCCGGGCGTGGAGCGACTCCATGAGGCACGGCACCCGGTAGAATTTGTCCCGGTCGAAGACCACATACCGCGTGGACTTCTCCGTGTAGGAGGCCAGACGTGTGTCCTCGATGATCTTGCTGGCGACGATGGAGACCTCCTCGATGGCGAGATGCGCCACCGCATGCTCCGCCACCGAGGCGTGGCCGTACCCCACGACCCACTTCTCGTGGAATTCCTTGGCCTTCTGCCGCGCGAGGGCCAGCTCGTCCCGGTCCGTGGCGGCCCACTGCAGCCGCTCCTCCAGGTCCAGGTCCTTCTCCTGGATGAGCTTCAGGAGGTTCCGCCGCAGGCTGTCCCGGCTGCGGCTGTAGTAGGCGAACAGGACCGCCACCACCTCCTCCGGGAGATTCTTCAGGGCGAAGATGGGCCGGTCCACGTTGGTCACGTACGGCCGCAGGATCGCTTGCTCTTCCGCCGTGAAGACTTCAGTCATTACGCAATCGCTTCTCTCCCCCTCTCCATCATCCTCTCCCCCGCACCCCGCCCCTGGCGGGGTACCCGGGGGGAGGGGGGAGGTGAGGGGGCAGATTTGGCAGACCCCCCTCCCACTCCCTCCCCCTCAGAGGGGGGAGGGTTCGGGTGGGGGTGTAATCTGGTCCGCCTTCGGCGGACTAAACTCCATCTGTGGATCCATTGGAGTGGGGCTCCGGAGTTATTCGGGGGGTTCGAGGTCGTCCAGCTCCTCCTCCTGGGCCTCCGCCATGATCTCGAGGAACTCGTCGTACCACTCGGTCCGGTGCTGCAGGAGGAAGGCGACCCCGTCCTTGATATACCCCAGGCGGACCTCGCCCGTCGCCCCGATGTATCGCTCCAGCTCCTTGATGCGGGCGCGATCGCCGTTGGTGGACCCCGGTCCGGCTGTCTCCTCCAGCCACTCCGCCAGGTCCTGGAGATCCTCTGCCTCCAGGACCGCGCGGCCGAGGAAGATCGTCCGCGCCCCCTCCGCTTTGGCGATCATCAGGAACCCGAGCCAGTCGTCGCGGTCTCCCTGCCACCAGACGGTCGGCAACTCCTCGCCGATGTAGCCCGGAAACACCAGCAGGCCTTGCTGCCCCGCGGCAGTGTTGATTTCCTCAAAGAGGCGAGACAGATCTGTCTTACGCGGCATCTCGGTCATCTTCTACTCCCATGCCACATACACCGTGAGGTCCTTGCCCTGGGAGGGGACCTTGACGTACCCCTCCCGACGGCCGTGGGCCACGATCTCCCGCAGGACCTCCACGTCCTTCCGGCAATACTCGACCACCCGCTCCCGCAGCGCGGGATCCCCGGACCGCCACCATCGCACCGCATCCAGGCCCGTGCCGGTCTTGCCCTTCCCCAGGGTGGCCTGGGCCAGGCTCTCGAGGCTCACCCGAAATCCCAGCCGGCGTTTGAGATCCTGGAGCAGATCGAGACTTTTCCCGCGCAGCTCGCGAATATCGCCGTAGGCCGAGAGCACCTGCAGATCGAAGCGGAGGCCGTTGAAGGTCACGACGCGGTCGAAGGCCCGGAGCTCGCCGATGAGCCGCCCGGCGTCCGGCTCGTACCACAGCCGGTACCCATTGGACGCATCCCATGTCACGGCCACGGAAAGGCCGAATGCCCGGATGTTGTCCCAGCCGCCCGATACCTCGTCGGCAAGACGCTGCGTCTCCGTGTCCAGGTAGATCTCCGCCATGGCCGCCGGCTGCCGGGCTGTTTGGACGGCATCCTATTACGATGTGCGTGGGAAGGGCAAGAGGGATCTATCCCCAATGCAAAATCTAGAACCGACAATGAAAAACCGGACAGCGGGCAGGCGCAATCGACTGATCCGGCACCTATCCCGGCTGGGTCTGCATTTTCAGTTGTCGGTTGTCGGTTTGAAATTTTTCATTGCAAGCCAAGCGCCTATCAGTCGAGGAGTGCTTCGCCGGCGATGATGTCTTCCGCCGCCAGCGTGCTCAGCAGATAGTGGCGGACCCGGTAGGTCAGGTGGTCGTCCTTCTCCAGATCGCCCTCCTGGCCGCCGGGTTTCAGCACGACCCCGTACCGGCTCCTGGAGTGATCTCGGGTGATCAGGCCGCGGCGCAGATCCTCCTCGACCCGCATGATGGACCGCTGGAACGGAAGCGCCCAGCCGCCTCCCCCGGGGCTTTCCAGGGTCAGGCGGTGGCCTGGCCGCAGGCGCCGGGTCACCCGGCCGGGGCCTGCCCACTCCTGTAGCCCTTCCTCTCTCGTCAGCAGGACGAGGCGGGCGCCCGTCGCCCGCATCCCCCCCCGAAGACCCGGGGGACGTCCCGGCAGCAGGATATCCACCTCCGCGCGACCTTCGAGAAGCTCCAGCTCCATGGCAGCACCCAGGCCGCCCCGGTACTGGCCTGGGCCGGCCGAGTCGGGACGCATCTGCCAGCGCAGCACGCGAACCGGCGCCGCCCGCTCGACGGACTCCACCGATCGGAGGCAGAGCGGATGGACGGCAGGCGCGGTGTGGGTCATCCCGTCGCCGTAAACCGACGCGCCCGACCCTCCACCCAGCTCCAGGCGCATCCGGTACCGGCTGCCATCCGCGCGCTCCCCGCGGAGATCCACCAGCACCGGGCCCGTGTCGGGGGCGTGCGCCAGATGCGGGACACGCTCGGCGAAAGCCGCCAGGACCGCATCCGCCAGTGCCTGCGCGCCGACATACCTCGCCACGCCCACGGGCAGGTTGACAGGCATTCGATCCCAGGGCAATTCGACGCGGACCGCATCCGCCCAGCCCCCCAGGACGCTCGTGGCCCGCACCTCGGCCGCCAGGACTTCCCGAAAGGCCAACCGGACAGCGGCCCGCGCCAGGGCGGGAGTGAGCTGCCGTTCCGACGCGCCCGCTTCGGTCCCCACAGCTACTACGGCCCGGTCCTCCTCTGTCCGGATCTCGACCGTGAAGGGCGAGATTCGTCCCTCGACCGGCCCTCCTTCCAGCTTGCCCAGAATGCCCCGCAGGCCCCGCCGGCATCCCGCACCCAGGGCGTCCCAGACCTGCGCGAGGTCTGCAGGTCCCTGAGTATCCACGAGCCGTTGCACTATCGCCTCTCCCATGCGGAGCGAATGGACCTGGGTTTGGATATCTTCCAGGAGCCCTGCCGGCTCCTCGGCATTCGCCGCCAGGAGATTCAAGAACTCGCCCTGGATGCGACCAGAGTCACCCACCCGAGTCCAGGGAAGGACGAGTCCCTCCTGCCGCAGACTCTCCGCGGGGGCCAAGGTGCCCCGGCCCAGCGCCGGATGCGTCGCCGTCACCGCGACGAAGCAGATTGCCTGGCCGTCCCGGATCACCGGGACCGCGAGGATCAGCTCCTCGATCCCCGCGGCGCCACAGCGCGCATCGTTGGTCCAGTACAGCGCCTTCGGTTCAAAGGACCGACCTGCCGCCGCCTGCTGGCGGACCAGACAGGAGAGGGCCTCGGAGGCGATTTCGAGTAGCAGCGGGTGGCCCTCTCTCCCCCCGAGGATGAGCGATCCGGTCGGGCCGTAGTATCCCGCCGCACTGGCACCGTGCCGCGCGATGGCGGCCGACGAAGCCCCCTGGCGAAGCGTCACGTCCATCGCCCAGGCGGCCTCTTCCATCTGCGCCCGCACCTCCAGCAGAAGCCCTGGACTCACACCATCCGACACGACCGATCCCCTCGTCTGGCACCTATCATCCGGGGCCCCGTCCCGACCTCGGCCTCCTTGGTCCGTCGGCCCCGGTCGGGTCCCTCCCCGAGGTCCTCAGCCCTCATGGTCGCCGTGTCCCCTTGTCACCTTGTCTCCCTGTCACCGATTCCCCGTCTCCCCGTTTCAACTCCGGCACCCCGCCGTGTCTCGGCTCTCAGATTTCAGCTTCCAGTTTCCAGGATGAGGTTTCCGAACTCGTCCACCCGGTACCACACACCCGCCGGCACATAGGCGCTGCACCCGGGGATCACGACCAAGGCTGGTCCGGCGGCGGCGACGCCGATGGACAGGGATTCCACAGGAACTTCGGCAATTGCCTGCTCCCCCGTCCCCTGCCCAGGGGACGGCGCCGCAGCGGAACGCTCCCGCCCCCTGGCGAACGTGGCCCGGAGCGAATCCCCGAAGGCGATGGACGAGGCTTCCTCCTCCAAGACGGCGAGCAGACGCATGACCTTGACGGTCGCCGGGACGGGGCGGACCCCGTACGCCCGCTCCGTGAAGGCATGATACCGGCGGATGCGCTCCCCGCTCGATTCCTCCGGATCCCGAATCGGCAGCACCTCCTCGTGAGCGCTCTCCCCGCGGCAAAGGATCAGCGCCAGCCGCAGGCTGCCTTGGACCCGGCCGGGAAACATGGCCCCGATCATCTCCCGGAGCCGCTCCGGCGTGAGGTCCCGCAGCGTGGTCTCCACCGGACTCATCGCGATGCGCGCCGGCGGGCAGAGAAGGCATCCCAGTGCCGAGAACCCGGCGGCCAGGTACGGGACGATGACTCGCCTGAGACCAAGTTTTCGGGCCACGCTGGCGGCGTGGATCGGGCCGGCCCCGCCAAAGGCAATCAACGCGGCCTCGCCCGGGGGCAGGCCGTGCGCCGCCAGTTCGGCCCGGAGGAACCCGACCGTCCGGGCCTCCGCCACATCCAGCACCACCCGCGCCGCGTCCACCGGATCCAATCCCAGGCTGGGACAGACTTCGGCCAGCATGGCCTGGCGGGCCGCCCCTGCATCCAAGGGGGGCAGGCCCAGGTCGGTCCGGTCGCCGAGGAGCCGCCCCAGCAGCAGATTGGCATCTGTGACCGTGGGCTTGCGGCCTCCCCGGCCGAAACACGCCGGGCCCGGGTGGACCCCGGCACTCCCCGGGCCGACCTGAAGCACGCCGGGCAAAGAGTCATCCATCCACACGAGGCTTCCGCCACCGATGCCTGCACTGTGGATCGCCACGGAGGGGATGGCGACGGTCAAGCCGAACTCCAGGGTACGGCTGCCCGAGAGATCCGGCTGGCCGTCCTGGATAATGGCCACGTCGAAGCTGGTGCCGCCCATATCGGCCGTGACGGCGGCCGGAAGACCCAGGAGGCCCGCCAGGCGCCCGGCAGCCGCGGCACCACCGGCCGGCCCCGAGAGGATCGTTTGGAGGGGGTGAGCTCGGATCTCTCGGGGGGTGCACGAGCCCCCGGCCGATTCGATGAATCGAAACGGGGCCGTGATCCCCGCCTCTCGGAGCACCCGCTCCAGGCTGGCAACGTATCCCGCCATGAGTGGCGTCAGATACGCCGCCAGGACGGCCGTGGCGGTCCGCAGCCGCTCGTCCGGGAACGGACACGCCTCGCTGCCGAGGATGGCGTGACCGGCCGGCCAGTGGCTGTTCAGGAGCTCGCGGGCTCGCCGCTCGTGGATGCCGTTTCGATCCGCATGCAGGAACGCGATGGCCAGCGCCTCAACACCCTGCTGGCGAAACGCCGCCGCCGCCTTGACCTCGTCTTCCCGGAGGGGCTCAAGGACCGCCCCGGTCGCATCCAGCCGCTCCGTCACCTCCCGCCGCCACTGGCGGGGGACGAGCGGATCGAAGGCCGCCTGCCGTCCCAGGGCGCTGCGGCGCGACCCGTCGCGCAGCTCCAGCACGTCGCGAAATCCCGCGGTCGTCAGGAGGCCGGTTCGGGCCCCCTTGCGCTCCAGCAGCGCATTCGTGGCCACGGTGGTCCCGTGGGCGATCTCCGCAATCCCGGAGGGGGAGACCCCGCTCGTGCCCAGGGCCGCCAAGAGCCCAAGGGCGATATCGTCGGGAGTGGTCGGCACCTTGGTGAGCGACAGCCCGCCATCCGCCCCATCCCAGAGGATGAGGTCCGTGAAGGTGCCGCCGACGTCAATCCCCACACGAAATCGCCCGTGACTCATCTTAGGCTTCGCCCCAACAAAAAATCGGAAACCGGAAATTGGACATGGGCACAGATTGGCGCTCGCCCTCCGGTTTCCACCTTCCATTTTCCAGTTTGAATCGGGAGGCCATGGCCTGGCCTTCCCGCGAATGCGCGGCATGATACGCGGTCCGGCGGATTCCCGCAAGGGACAACCCTGGGCGCGCCTCGCCCCTGGCGGGATTGGCGGTTGGGACTACGGGATCGGAGTTGACAGGCCCGGAGGTGGTCGCTACGCTTTCGCTGGTCCGCAGGTCTGAGGGGCGCCCATGGCGAAAATCCTCGTGGGGGATGACGAGCTCCTGCTCCGGTTCATGCTCAAGGATGCCTTGGAAGAGGCGGGGCATGCCGTCGTGCTGGCAGAGAACGGCCGGGTTGCCATCGATTGCGCCACGACTGACCGGCCAGACCTGATTCTCATGGATATCATGATGCCGGGCCTGGATGGGTTCGACACGTGCAAGGCCATCAAGGCGGACCCGGCCCTCAGCGGCGTTCCGGTCGTTCTCATCTCCGCGACCGTCGAGCCGAAAGGCGTCGTCGATGGCGCCAAGCAGGTCGGCACCGTGGCGGCGCTGCCCAAGCCGCTGCCCATTGACCTGCTCCAACAGGTGCTGGCTCAGGTGCTGGAGCCTTCCTGACCGCGGTCCGCCGCGACTGAGCCTCCGCTTCTCTTGCCCTGCGCTCCGCCGAGGAGCGCCGGGCCGATAACTCATTGCTCATCGTCATCAACCATGAGCGATGAGCCATCCGCCACCCCCTGGTGCGATTCACACCACGCACGATCGCCAATCGCGTCAGCGAGGCTGAGGCGGGAGCGAGGCAGGAGCAACCCATGATCGGTGGGAAGGCAAAGACGTGGGGCCTCATCGCCCTCGTCGTCATCCTGGCCCTGATCGTGGGCGGGATCATCGGGTTCCGGGTCGCCGCCGGGATCCTCAAGGGCAAGGTGGTGGAGGCCCTGGGGCCGGGCAGCGAGATCCAGGCAGTCCAGGTGGGCTGGTCGGGGGTGGAGGTTCACGGCCTCCGCATCAAGGGACCGCAGGGGTGGCCGGCCACCGACATGCTGCGGGCCGAGCGCCTGGTGATCTTCCCCGGCCTGCGCAGCCTGGTGTCCGACACGATCCAGATCCGCACCGTCACCGTCGATCGGCCCTACCTCTCCGCCGTACGGACTCGCGACGGCCGGCTGCGGGTCCTTCCCACGCTTCTGGAAGCGCCAAGCCCGGCGCCCAAGGCAAAATCCCCGGCTGGACAGCCCATGCCCTCCGTCGCCATCTCCCGCATCCTGGTGAAGGACGGCGTGGTTGACCTCTTCAATTACGCGGTGGCCCCGGCGCCATTCAAGGTCCACCTGGAGAAGATCCAGGCCTCGGTTTGGAACGTGGCGGTCCCCAGCCTGAAGGGCAAGAGCCAGTTCGAGCTGGACGCCGTGGTGAAAGGAATCCAGCAGGATGGACGCGCCAAGATCGTGGGCTGGGCCGAGATCGCCAGCAAGGACTCGGCGGTCAAGACGGAGCTGCGATCCCTGGACCTGGTGGCGCTGCAGCCTTACCTCACCCAGGCATCCGACGCCCGCGTGCAGCGGGGCTCCCTCGACCTGGACCTGCAATCGGAGGTGAGGAACAACCGGCTCCGGGCGCCGGGCACGGTGGTCATCTCCGACCTGGAGTTCGCTCCCTCGCGGGGCGCCACAGAGATGTTCATGGGCGTGCCCCGATCGGCCGTGGTCAATTTCCTGAAGAACCGGGATGACAAGATCGCGATCAACTTCACCATCGAGGGGGATCTCAACAACCCGCAGTTCACGCTCAGAGAGGCCCTCGCGACGCGAGTGGCGGCCGGCCTGGCGGAGCTCCTCGGGGTCAGTATTCGCGGGCTCGCCGAGGGGGTGGGAACGCTCGGGCGGAAGGGAGTGGAGGCGGTTGGCGAGGCAGCCAAGGGACTCGGAGGCGCCCTGCAGCAGCTCTTCGGCGGAAAGAACCACTAGCCGCCTGACGGATATAGCCTATGCACAGATTACGCAGATTTCACCGATCTCTCCGGAAGGGGCTCGATTGAATAGTCTGCGAAAGCTGCGGATAACCGGGCCGGCTACCAGAGTTCGTGGGCCATGTCAAAGAGGTGCTGGGCAAACCGCCGGTCCTGCTCGCGCTCGAACTCTACGCCGTGGATGTGGGAGAACCCTTTGCGCTCGCCCGCCCAGACGATCCGGCCGGGCAACCGGAACTTCGCGCCGGGTGCCTCCAGGTGGACCCCCACCCGCTCGCCGACGGGGAGGGTCTGGCCGAGGAACAGGAGCAGCCCGCCGCCACTGACGTCCAGCAGCGCTCCCTCCAGGCTGTCGGGGGAGCTCTCGGGTTCCACCTTCACCGAGAACCGCACCCGGTAGCGCAAGTGCTGCCTTCGCTCCGCTCTTCTCTTCGACTCGGCCCGGTGTCGCTCCATCCTTTCCCCTCCCCAAGAAGCCCTTTGCCGACGCCTCTGGTCCAATCCCTCAGCGCATTCCGCCGGTTATTCCGAACGTGTTCTCCGTGAATAGCCTGCGTAATCCGCGACATCTGGGGTGACGTTCGGGGTCGATCACGCGCGATCTCGGGTTTCCCGCTTCTTGGACAGCACCAGGACGGTCCGCTCCGGATCCTTAGGGTTCTGGCTCTCCATCACGTCGTAGCCGACCTCGCATCGCTGGCACCAGATCTCCTCCAGGCCAGGGCGCAGCACAAGAATCTCCAGGCAGTTCGGACAGCTCACCTCGGCCTTTTCCCATGGGACTTCCATGACCGTCCTCTCGTCGCCGCCCGACCGGCTCCGCCGATCCCCGATAAGCCAGGCATAGTATACCCAGGAGCCATAGCCGCCGTCGAGGGTTTTCTGTGGCTTGACCCCCATCCGCGATTGGGTTAGAGTCCGCGCGGGAGGGCCCCTTCATGACCGCCGAGCACAGGATTCGCATCACGGCCGGACAGGTCACCGCCCAGGCGGTGCTCAACGACTCGCCCACGGCCAGGAAGATCTGGGACGCCCTGCCCATCGAGGGGCGCGGGAACACCTGGGGAGACGAGATCTACTTCGGCATCCCCGTGGATGCCAGGCCGGAGAAGGACGCCCGCGAGATCGTGGCCGTGGGCGAGCTGGGATACTGGCCGCCCGGAACCGCGTTCTGCATCTTCTTTGGCCGGACGCCGGCCAGCACCGACGATCGGCCCCGCGCCGCCAGCGCCGTGAACATCATCGGCAAGGTCCTGGGTGACGCGACCGCGTTCAAAGCCGTCGCCTCGGGGACGAAGGTCCGGCTGGAGCGGGCGTGAGACGACCGCCGGTGGAGATCGCCGCGAACACCGCGACCTTGGAGCCGCTGGACGCCTTCCTGAGAGGCCTCCTCCCCCGGCAGGTGAGCCGCGGGCACCTGGTGCACGTCGAGGTGGTCCCGACCCGGCTGCCACAATTCGCCGACCCGGACCCCCCGCTGCCCCCGGCGATCCAGCAGACGCTCCGCGCCGAGGGCATCGCGCGCCTGTATACCCACCAGGTCGAGGCGCTCCGCCACGCCCGGGCGGACCGGGACGTCCTGGTTGTCACCGGGACCGCCTCAGGAAAGAGCCTGGCCTATCAGTTGCCGGTCCTGGAGACCCTCCTTCGCGAACCCGAGGCCCGCGCCCTCTTCCTGTTTCCGACCAAGGCACTGGAACAGGACCAGCTGAAGTCGCTCCAGCACCTCATCCCCTGGGGATCGGGCATCCGGGCCGAGATCCTGGACGGGGACACGCCGGCCCACCGGCGGGCGCAACTCCGGGAACAGGTCCCGCACATCCTCATCAGCAACCCGGACATCCTGCATCTGAGCCTCCTGCCGCACCACGCCGCCTGGAAGCCGTTCTGGGAGCACCTGCGCTTCATCGTCCTGGACGAGCTGCACACCTACAAGGGGATCTTCGGGTCCCACATCGCCCACGTCCTGCGCCGGCTGCACCGCGTGACGGCCAATTACGGGGCCCGCCCGCGCTTCATTGCCTGCTCCGCCACCATCAGCAACCCGGCGGGGTTCGCCGGCGCGCTCGCCGCCCGCACCTTTGCCCTGGTGGACGAGGACGGCTCCCCGGCGCGGGGCAAGCGCTTTGTCTTCGTGAATCCGACCGGGAGCCCCTACGGCGAGGCGACCGATCTCCTGCTGCACTGCATCCAGAGCGGCCTCAAGACCATCGCCTTCGCCAAGGCCCGGAAGATCGCCGAGCTGATCACCATGTGGGCCCACCAGGCGGCCCCCCATCTTCGCGAGCAGATCCGCGCCTACCGCGCGGGCTACCGTCCCGAGGAGCGCCGCGCCATCGAACAGGGCCTATTCCACGAACGGCTCCTGGGGGTAGTGTCCACCTCGGCGCTGGAGCTGGGGATCGACGTCGGGGGGTTGGACGCCTGCCTCCTGGTGGGCTATCCGGGCAGCATCGCCGGCACCTGGCAGCGCGGCGGCCGCGTCGGGCGCGCCGGCCAGGAGGCCCTGATTATCCTCATCGCGCTGCCCGACGCCCTGGATCAGTACTTCATGCGCCATCCCCACGACTTCTTCGCCCGGACGCCCGAGGCGGCGGTCATCGATCCGGGCAATCGCCGGATCCTCCAGGCCCATCTGGTCGCAGCCGCCGCGGAACTCCCCCTCCGGGCGGCCGACGCCGCCTGGTACGGTCCCGATCTGCCGCAGCAGATCGCCGCCCTCTCGGCGGAGCGCCGCCTGCTCCAGAGCGCCGATGGAACCGAGTGGTACGCCCGGCGGCGGAATCCGGCCCGGGACATCAGCATTCGCGGGATCGGCGAAGCCTTCGCCATCCTGGACCAGGCGGGGAAGACCATCGGCAGCGTGGACGGGTTCCGCGCCGTCCACGAGTGCCACCCGGGTGCCGTCTACCTGCACCAGGGGCGCCAGTTCGAGGTGACCGCCCTGGATCTCGCCCAGCGGAAGGTGCGGGCTCGCCCCGTCGAGGTGGATTACTATACCCAGACCACCGGCGAGAAGGAGACCGAGATCCTCCAGTGCCAAGCGTTCCGCCAGGTCAAGGACACGGTGGCGCGCCTCGGCCGCCTCAAGGTCACGGAACGGGTGACCGGGTTCGAGAAGCGCCGGATCTTCGGCCAGGATCGCATCGGGAGCTATCCCTTGGACCTTCCGCCCCACACCTTCGAGACACAAGGTCTCTGGCTCGAGATCCCCGAGACGCTCCGCGATCACGTGAAGTGGTCCCCGGGCGGTCTGCATTTCATGGGCGGCATTCACGCCGTGGAACACGCCATGATCGGCCTGTTCCCCCTCTTCGCCCTCTGCGACCGGGGCGACGTCGGCGGGATCTCCACGACCTTCCACCCGCAGGTGGGGCGGCCGGCCATCTTCATCTACGACGGGTACCCGGAAGGGGTCGGTCTGGCGGAACGGTGCTACCGGGTCCTGGAGGAGCTCATGACCCGCACGCTCCAGCTCCTCCAGGAGTGTCCCTGCGAAACCGGCTGTCCCTCCTGCATCCACTCGCCGAAGTGCGGCTCGGGGAACAAGCCGCTGGACAAGGCCGCGGCCATCTTGACCCTGCAGGGCCTCCTGGGACTCGTCCGGATTCCCGTGCGGATGCCGGAAGCGGAGCCAGGCGCTGTCTCGCGCCTCGCGGGACTGCCCGCCGGCCCTGCGCCCCTCCGGCTTCCCCCGGAGTCCGGCGAGTCCCCCGCCGGGACGCCCCGCGTCCTCGTCCTGGACCTGGAGACCCAGCGGAGCGCCGAGGAGGTCGGCGGCTGGGAGCACGCCGACCGGATGGGGCTGGCCGTGGCGGTCACGGCCGACCTCGCCACCGGCGAGATGCACGTGTACACGGAGGCGCAGGTGGACGAGCTGCTTCACGCCCTCTCCACCGCGGCCGGGATCATCGGGTTCAACCTGCGGCGCTTCGACTTTGCCGTCCTGCGGGGATACCGCGACCTGGACTATGGCGCGCTGCCCGCCCTGGATATCTTGGAGGAGATCCAGGCTAGCCTGGGTTTTCGCCTGAGCTTGAACCATCTGGCCCAGGAGACCCTGGGGGCTCCCAAGCTGGCGGATGGCCTGCAGAGCCTCGCCTGGTTCAAGGCCGGCGAACTGGACAAGATCATCGAGTACTGCAAGGCCGACGTGGACCTGACCCGCCGGCTCTTCGAGTTCGGCCGGCAGCACGGCTACCTGCTGTACCGCGACCATCAAGATCGGGTTGTCCGGTTGCCCGTCCGCTTCGGGGAAAAAAACCTATTGCCATGCGGCGGATTGGGATATAATGCCGTGTCCCAGGGAGGAGGTGACGCCATTGAGCGACGGCAAGAGCATTGGGCTTGAAGACATTCCCAGAGGCCAGGCCGCCAGTGCACGGATGCTCGACTACCAGACGATCCAGCGAGCGTATGCGTTCCTTTCACCGGTGTATGACATTTTGTTTAATCGGATCTTTCATCCTGGCCGCGTGGCAGCCATCAATCTGCTGGAGATCAAACCGGGCGATCGCGTGCTGGAGGTCGGGGTCGGCACAGGCCTGAATCTCCCCCTGTACCCGCGCGACTGCAGCGTGACGGGGATCGACATCTCCGTCGAGATGCTCCGGAAGGCCCGGGGGCGAGCCAAGGAACTCGGGCGGACCGGGATCACCCTGTCGGTGATGGATGCGTCCAACCTGGAGTTTCCGGCCGACACCTTTGACCATGTCCTGGCCACGTATGTGATCAGCGCGGTGCCGGACCCGGTGAAGACGCTCCTGGAGATGCGGCGCGTGTGCAAACCCGGGGGTCACGTCGTCATCCTGAACCACTTCAAGAGCGAGAACCCCGTCCTGGGTGCCCTGGAGTGGATGGTGGCCCCGGTCTGCACCCGGATCGGCTTCAAGACCGATCTGAAGCTGACGCCCCTCCTCGAGCGCGCCGGCATGTGCCCGGACCAGGTGCACCGCATCAACGTCATGATGATCAACGGGTGGCGACTCGTGCGCTGCATCAAGTCAGGGTAGCCGGCCGAGCCCGCCCGGAGCGAGAGCGGATTCCCCACCGGACGGCGAGTTCCGACCTGGCCCCGGGCATCCCTGCCCGGGGCCTTGGCTTCTGCGGAGACGTGTCATGGCCATGAAGCCGATGAAGGCCTTCATCTCCCTGGAGGAGGGTATGCGGATCCTCCTGGACTGCGTCACGCCCATCGCCCGGACCGAGCGGGTGGGGCTGCTGCAGGCCACGGGCCGGGTCCTGGCGGACCCCATCGTGGCGGCCATGGACGTCCCGCCGTTTCCCCGGGCGGCCATGGACGGCTACGCCGTGGTGGCCGAGGACACCTTCGGCGCCGGCAACTTCACTCCGGTTCGACTGAGCCTGATCGAGGTGATCCATGCCGCCGACATCGCCCGGCGGGAGGTGATCCGCGGAACCTGCATCCAGGTGGCCACCGGGGCGCCCGTTCCCGCGGGAGCGGACGCCGTTGTCCAGGTTGAGGACACGGAGCTCGAGGGGGATCCGGGGCAGGCCGGCAAGGTCAAGATCTACAAGCCGGTCTATCCCCGCCAGAACGTCTCCCCGCGGGGCGAGGATATCCAGGCCGGCCAGGAGGTCGTGGCATCCGGGACGCGGTTGGACCCGAGCAAGATCGGCGTCCTGGCCGCCCTGGGATTCTCCCAGGTTCCCGTGTTTGGCAAACCCACCGTGGCCGTCATCCCCTCGGGCAACGAGATCGTGAGGCCCGGCGATCCCCTGGCACCGGGAAAGATCTACGACATCAACTCCTACACCCTGTCCGCCCTGATCCAGGAAGTCGGGGGGCTCCCCACCCTGTTTCCCATCATGCCGGACACCCTGGAGGACGTCCGCCGCACGCTGCAGGAGGCCCTGAGCTGCGACCTCATCGTCATCTCGGGGGGGAGTTCCGTGGGCGAGCGGGACGTGATGCTGGAGGCGGTGGAGAGTCTGGGCGAGGTGAAGTTCCACGGCATCGCGGTCAAGCCGGGGAAACCCACCCTGTGCGGCGTCATCGAGGGAAAGCTGGTCCTGGGAATGCCCGGCTATCCGACGTCGTGCCTCACCAACGGGTACGGCCTGCTGGTCCCGGTCCTGCAGAAGCTGGCCCGCCTGCGCGAAAGGCGCGCCGGCGGTGTCGAGCTGCCCATGGCGCGCCGGTACACCTCGACCATCGGGCGACACCAGTACCTGCCGGTGCGGGTCGAGCATGGGGAGGTGCTCCCGGTCTTCAAGGAGTCGGGGGCCATCACCTCCATGGCTGATGCCGAGGGCTACATCGAGATTCCGGCCAACGTGGACCTGGTCGAGAAGGGAGAGCGGGTCCTGGTGAAGTTCTTTTGAGAGCCGTCGGGAATCCAACGCGCCGGAGGGACGGAGAGGACCGGACCCCGAGGAGAAAGGGCAGCCATATGCGCTTTCCGTGGAAACGAACGGCGTTCGCCGTGGTGGGAGTGATTTCGGGGGTCCTGGCGATGAGTCCGGCTGGCTGGGTGGCACAGAGCCCGACCGCACCGGGCACCCTGCACGAGATGGAGGTGATGGGCGTCCAGCCCGATCCGGCCTCAGGCGCGCCGCTGGTCTTCCTCCGGGGCAAGCAGGACAAGCGCGAGCTCTCCATGTTCATCGGCCCCTTCGAGGCCCAGGGGATCATCCTGCCGCTCCAGGGGATGCGCCTGCCCCGCCCCTACACCCATGACCTCATGCTGGAGACGATCCACCGCCTGAAGGCGAAGGTCGCCCGCGTCGTCATCACCGAGATGCGGGACCACACCTATTTCGCCACCCTGATCCTGGATGCCCAGGGCCAGGAGGTGGTTCTCGACTCGCGCCCCAGTGATGCCATCGCCCTCGCCCTGCGGGAGAATGCGCCCATCCTGGCGAGCGAGAAGGTCTTCATCCGGCCCCCGCGGGACGGCCGGCCGGAGGGAGGCTGGCGATGACCTGGGGTGGCGCGGCGCTGCTCTTGCTGCTGGCGACGGCCGGCCCGGCCGTGGCAGCGGATGCCCCGATTGCGACCCCGGCGCCTCCTCCAGCAGCGACACCAACCCCAGAGGGGACGGTGCCGCCAGTATTGGACCCCGCCGTCCAGGAGTCCATCCAGCGGTACAACGCGGGGGTCAGCGCGTTGCAACGCAATGACCTGGAGGTTGCCCTGTACCAGTTCCGCCAGGCGATCCGGTTGAACCCCGGCCTCGTCGAGGCTCACCACAATCTGGGCATCGCCCTGCTGGAGACGCGCCAGCCCATACAGGCCGCGGAGTCCTTCTCGCGGGCGCTGGAACTGTCGCCGGACCACCTCGAGGCCCGTCTGGGGCTGGGACTCGCCTACCGGGCCCGCGGCGATGCCCCGCGGGCCATCGCCGAGCTCGCCCAGGTCGTGTCGGGGAAGGCGGACGATCGTGAGCTGCACCTCGTCCTGGGCGATCTGTACCGCAGGGCGACGCAACCCCAGTCCGCCGCCGCCCACTTCCGCCAGGCGGCGCGTCTTGCCCCCAGCGATCCCTCGGTTCGCTTCCAGCTGGGGCTCGCCTACGCCGATGCCGGCGAAGCCGACCAGGCTATCGAGGCCTTCCGGGATGCCATCGCCCTCAGGCCCGAGGATGCCGATGCCTATTACAACCTGGGCGTCGTCCTCGGCGAGAAGATCCAGGCCCTGGTGGAGGAGAAGGTGACGGCGTACCGAAAGGCGGTCGAGCTGCGCCCATCCCAGGCGGACGCCCACTATCACCTGGGCGTGGCCTACATCCAGAAAGCCCAACTCAGCCGGGTGGAGGAAAAACGGACCCTCCTCCAGCTGGCCTTGGAAGAGTTTCGCCTCTTCCAGCAGTTCGCCCCCCAGGATCCCAAAGCAGCCGTCGCCACCCACAACATCCGCGTCCTCGAGCCCCAGGTCAAATGAGCGCGCCCGAGGCGGATCGGGACGGCCGAGAACACGCCCGCCCCACCGGATCACGGGCCACGGCGGTGCGGCACCTGGTCCTGGGATTTCTCCTGATGCTCACGATCCTCTTCACCGCGGCGCTGTGCAGCCTGCCCCGCTGACGGTTCAGGCTGGCGGGACGGCCATGGGGACCGCGCTCCTCATCACGGGAGCACCCGGGAGCGGGAAGACGACCCTGATCCGGGCCGTGCTGGCCGAGCTCTCCGTGAGGGCCGGCGGCTTTGTCACGGAGGAGATTCGCGAGGACGAGGAGCGCGTGGGCTTCCGGGTGAGCGCCCTGGATGGCCGGGCCAGGACGTTCGCCCACACCCGGACCGTCAAGGGCCCCCGGGTGGGCCGCTATCAGGTGGACGTTTCGGCCTTCGACGCGGTCGGCGTGCCGGCCCTGGAGGCAGCGACGCGCGAGGCCGACGTGATCGTGGTGGACGAGGTCGGGAAGATGGAACTGTGCTCCCCCCGATTCGTGGACGCCCTGGAGGCGGCCCTCGCCTCCCCCAAGCCGATCCTGGGCACGATCCTCCAGGCGCCGCACCCTTGGACGGACGCCTTGAAACGACGGCCCAGGGTGGAGCTGTACCGGCTCACCGGGCGGAACCGCGAGGACCTCAAGGAGGCCCTCGTCGCCCGCCTGCGGACCGAGGTGGGCGGATGACCCTGCCTTTCACCGGCATCGCCACCTTCGCCAAGGTGCCGCGCTACGATCCCGACGAGTCGCCCGTCCCCCACGCCGCCATCCTGGGCATCCCCACCGATGAGGCCACGACGCAGCACCCGGGCGCGCGCTACGGCCCGCGGGCGATCCGCGAGGCCTCGACCCAGTTCCCCTACTACAAGCGCGGCCGGGGCTACTATGACCCGGAGCGGGGCCGGCCCATGCTTCCCCACCTGGAGCTGCGCGACGCCGGGGATGTGGAGATCGTGCCCACCCTGATCCAGGAGAACGCCAAGCGGATCGCCGAGGCGGTGGCGTCCCTGCTCGCCCGGGGGGTCTTCCCGGTGTGCCTGGGCGGGGACCACAGCGTGACACCCGCCATCCTCTCCGCCTTTGCGGGGAGCCCGCTTCACCTCGTCCAGATCGACGCCCACATGGATTTCGTGGACCGGCTCGCCGGCGCGGCGGGTACCCACGCCAGCCCCATGCGCCGCGCCCGTGAGCTCGCCCACGTACACAGCCTTACTCAGATCGGTATCCGGAGCATCGTGTCCAGCGCCGCGGATTACGAGGCGGCCTCCGCCCTGGGCAACCGGATCGTCACCACGGCCCAGGTGTTGGAGCAGCCGGGACACGATTGGTGGGCCGATCTGACCGGGGATGCCTATCTGACGCTGGACATTGACGTCTTCGACCCCGCGGCCGCGCCCGGGACCGGCTTTGCAGAGCCAGGGGGCCTGCAGTTCCGCGACGTGGCCCGGCTCCTCCGGACACTGACGGCCCGCTTGCGCCTCCGGGGATTGGACGTGGTCGAGGTCACTCCCTATCTCGACCCCTCGCATCGCACGGCCCTGCTGGCTGCCCGGACCATCCTCGAGGCGCTGAGCTGCACCTTCGACCCTCCGGACGGGCACCCGTAGGCCGGGACGCACACGCAGGATGGCGCCCAAACTCTTCACCCTGGAGGAAGCCAACGGCCTGCTCCCGCGCCTGGAGCCGTTGATGCGCCGCCTCGACCAAATCCCCCCATCCCTCCTTTGCCAAAGGGGGGCGGAGGGGGGATTTCGACCGGTCGCGGCCCCGGTGGATTGCTCGTCTTGTGGCAAATGGTGTATGGTGACACCCGCGGAGGCGGAGTGTTTCGATCCGTGCAGTCTGAATAATCCTTGACAGCTACGGAGACGCATGGTAGGGGAAGACCCTGGCGCCTCTCTTCCGTCCCCTGCACCATGAACGACATGTCCGGCCACGCCTTGCAGAGTCTGCGGCATCGATTTCTCGCCAGGACGTGGCATGCCTTCCTGGCGCGGATCTCCTTCCCGCTCTTGGACCCGGTCGTGCCGGCCCCCCCACCCCTCCAGGTGGACCCCGGCGGGGCCGGGCGGGGCTCATCCATCCCCCGCCCCGATCGCGAGGCAATCCGAACGGTGCTCTCCCGCTACGCGGCCGTCCTTGAGATCCCCATGACCTTTCACACCGCGCTCAACCGGTACTCTCCGCCAGCCGGAGCGGACGCCGTGCACCTGCACACTTTCGCCCTGCCCACGCCACCAATGCTCTTCGGGGCCTGGGCGCGGGTCGGCCTGATTGACCTGCCCCTGGCGCACGGCATCCCGCTCCATCCGGACGCCCAACGGGCGCTGGCCCCGGGGACGCAGCTCGGACGCGGATCTCCCATCCTGGATGGGGACGGGCATACGGTCGGTGAGTACCTTGGGGCGAACCTGTACTGCCTCTTCGATCTCCTGAGCCAGGACCCGGCCTGGATTCCCCTGCTCTTGCGGCGCCACCTCGATCTCGGACTCCCGTACCTGCTCCCCCGGTTGGCGGCGGAGCGTGGGGTCCCGGCCGATCGGGTGATGGAGGGAATGCGCCATCTGCGGGACGAGACCGAGGCGCTGGTGGGGGCGTGTCGGGCGAACCTCCGCCAGGCCTCCCGGGAGGCCTATGTCCGCGCCTGCCAGGAGCGCGTGGCGGAGGAGATTCGCTTCCTCCACGCCGAGGTCGCCTTCCTGGAAGACGGTGTCGAGGAGATGGCCCGACGGACCACGGCCGACACACGCCGCCTGCGGGAGGGCTACCGGCGCCTGCGCACGCTGCAGGGGCGGACCGACGAGGGGCAGTCCGGCGGGGGAGAGCTGGAGCGGCTTCAGGCGCTCCCTGGGGTCCACCAGGCCGGCGTCCAGGATGGACGGATCAGCCTCACCACCGCGCCGATCCTGGTGGAGTACGAGGGCCACCGCTACCGGTTGGGCCGATTCCAGGTGGACCTGAATTTCAACGGCGAAGTCCGCATCCGGAACCTCACGAACCGCCTGGGAGCCTATGATCACCCGCACATTCACCAGGGGCGACCGTGCCTGGGTGAGGTTCGCGAGGGGATCGCTAAGCTCCTGGGGGAGTTCCAGTTCGTAGCGGCCGCAGAGGTCCTGATGGATTTTCTGCACACGGTGAATCCGGCGGACTGGCGCCTTCCCGTCCTGCGTTGGCCAGAAGCCGTGGGGGAAACCGACCGTGGAATTCCTGCGACAACTTGACCTGGTGAGACCGGAGGCGCTGGAGACTCCCGTCCACCTGATCGGGTGTGGCGGGATCGGTTCCTTCGCCGCCCTGGCCTTGGCGAAGCTGGGGTGCCCCCACCTTCACCTGTACGACGACGACCGTGTGGAGGAGCACAACGTCCCCAACCAGCTCTATCGGGTAGCCGACGTCGGACGGCCCAAGGCGGAAGCCCTGGCCGAGATCCTGGAAGGCTTCGCGGGGACCCGGCCCCGGACCCACCTGCGCCGGATCGAGGGGGAGCGCCTTCAGGGGATCGTGGTCAGCGGGGTGGACAGCATGACCGCCCGCAAGACCCTCTGGCAGAAGACCGTGCGGCACCGGGCGGGCATCCCTCTGTTTCTGGACGGTCGCCTGGGTGCCGAGGTCTGCCGGCTGTACGCCATCCGACCCGCCGACCCGGAGGACATCCGCTGCTACGAGCAAAGCCTGTACGACGACAGCCAGGCGGTGCCCCTCTCCTGCACCGCGGGCGCCATCATCTATACCGGCTTCGCCATGGCCAGCCTGGTGGCGGACCAGGTGAAGAAGTTCGCCACCGGGGAGCTGGTGGCACGGGAGATTCTCTACGACCTGAAGACGTTCACGCTGGCGGCACTCTGAGAGCCGGGAGGCGTCGCGCTCCCCGGGTGGGTGGAAGACGGCGGCACGTTGCCTGGAATGAGGGCCCTCGTCCCGGGGGACCCGGGAACAAAGGAGGAAACCGATGAGCCCAGTCACGTTGGACAAGAAGAGCACGATTACGGTGAAGGTGGTCACCATGGGAAAGGGTGTGAGCAACTTCATGCGGGAGGAACCCCTGACCCTCGGCACCCTCCTCCAGGAGATGGGCGTGAACGGGCAGATGGATGTGCGCGTCAACGGCGCCCCCGTGGACAAGCACCATCGCCTGGCGGATGGCGACCAGGTGCTGATCGTGCCCAAGATCCGCGGCGGTCGCGCCTGACCCGGCCACCCACGTCCGCCTCCGATCCGCCCGTCCCGCCCGTGGGTCGCCGCTGCGGCCATCCGACGCACGGATCGGGGGTGGAATCCCCTCTCTGTTCCCTGCTCCTCCGGGGACAGGACTGCCTGACTCCATCTCACCCCGAAACCCTCCGTGGATCCCGGGTCGCCAAGATCGGCAATCGGGCAACTTGGCACACCCAGAGGGTACCCGGCGATCAGGGGTTCCAAGTTGCCTGATTGCCCGATTGCCTGATTGCCCGATTGCCCTGCCATGGGCGGGGATCAGTCGAGGAGCAACTCGAGGATGTCGGCGATGCGGGCCATGGTCTCGCCGTCCTCGGGGGGGAGCTGGATCGCGGTGGCCCGGAGAAAGGCGAGCAGCTCGCCCCGGCCTCTGGGGGACAGGGACTTCACCGCATCGAACAGCGTGTTGGGCGTGATGTCATCCATGTGGGACAGATTCGGCTTTGACATCGTCACCGCCTCGGCCAAACCACAGCCGACTGCACCATCCGCACCGGCCCATCACGTCAGCGGCCTCCCGCCTGCAGGGCGCCAGACTCGAACACCTCCCCGACGGCCTTGGAGGCCGGAAACACCCGTTCCACCGCGGCCCGATCGCCACCCGGGACAAATCCCGGCAGCATCACCTTGGTGAAGGCCCGGCTTCCGGCAAACTGCACCTCGGCGGTGGCCGCCGGCTGCCAGTCGGGGGTCACGATCGCGGCCCGCGTCTGCCACACCCGGCCCTTGGGATCCGCGGTGGTCACGGCCGAGCGCTCTCCCAGGATGAGCAAGGGGACGTCATGGGCAACCGGGGCGCCGAGGCAGACCGTCACCCGGTTCGAAAGCCCGCACTCTCCCTGTCGCAGGGCGCCGAGCCACCAGCCGATCTCGTCCCCCACAATGCAGAGATATCCCGGAAACAGGCTGCCGTCTTCACAGCGGAAGTGGGGTTGCGGAAGGAGCCGCTTCCACACGAGCCGATCGTTGTAATTGAACCGCACCTGGATCCCCCGCGGATTCCGGAGGCCGCAGGCCAGGCAGAACTCGTAGCCGGGCACTTCATGGCCCCCTTCCCGGGAGCGCTCCCATGCGCGACGCACCTCGGAGGTGGGCGGTGTGAGCGGTCCCGCCATCGGACGGACCTCGGCCTCGGCGATGGGGCGATCCCCGCGAAGGATGCGGCTCAGCCAGCCACTTTCCATCGGCACGACCGTGGCCAGGAGGGACACATCCAGCGGCGCCTCGCGGTGCAGGATCGCGTCGATCCTGACCGGCCGCGGCACGCGGACGTCGCCTCCACGCTCGCCCAGGAACAGGCGAACCAGTTCGAAGAGCATGCCGGTGACGCCGCCTCCGTGTCCGGCTTCGGGCGGACCCTGGAGGTCCGGGGTGAAGGTCACGGTCGCCCGCATCCCTTCGGCTCCCTGCGCCTCGAGCCGTATCCGATCGCGAAAGTATTCTTCCATGGGCTGAAGGCTCATGCGGACCTCACCTTTTATCCTCTTGGCCATTCCCCCCGACTCCCTGGCGCCGACCTTTCGGGAACAGGTCAAGCTGCTCCGGCGGCGTCAGGCGTCGCTGGAGGTAGTACTCCTGGATCACCCGGAGGAAGAGTGGGTGCGGAGCGACTACAGGCCGGCGACTCCGGATATGGTCCAGCGCCGCCAAGAGGGACATGCCATGCCGTTCGTGCAGGTAGCAGATCGCCAGGGCCGGCGAGCGCGAGATGCCCGCCACGCAGTGCAGGAGGACGGGCCCCAGCTGCCGCGCCTCGTCGATGAAGGCCACGACGCCCGGCAGGAACTCGGACAGGCGCTCATCCGGGTCTGCGATGGGCACGTCGTGATAGAGGATGCCGGGATAGCGGGGATTCCCATCCCGATTGCTGGCGTCCACGACGGCCCGGAACCCATGCCGCGTCAAAACCTCCAGGTCCGAGGCCGCCTCCAGATTCGCCACCGCGAGGTCCGCGGTGAGGAAATCAATCCCGTCCCCATCGCGGCGCCCCTCACCGTTCCAGAACCACACCATCGGATCACCCCCATCCAGAAAACGGCGGGATTCTACGGGATGCCCTCCCGGTCAGCAAGGGAAAAGGGTCTGCGCGGATCGGCGATCCGGCAATCTGGCAATCCGGGGTTCCGAGTTGCCCTGATCCCAAACGTTTCAGTCTTACCGCAGAGCCCGCAGAGGACGCAGAGAAAGGCGAAATAATCCAGACACAAGAGCCCTTGGGACGCGGAACGGTTATTTCCGGGTCTCCAAGAAGGAACGGCCTATCCGGTCTGCCTCTGCGTGCTTTGCGATCTCCGCGGTGAAAAATCCGGGCTGATGCCCGGTTGCCAGGCATCCTCAGAAGCGCTTGCCGAGCTTTTGAAGTTCCAGCCAGGCGCGGGTGTTGGCCGAATCCATGGCCAGCACCTCCCGGAAGCGCTCCTCAGCCTCCTGCCGCTCCGCCGGGCCAAGCTGCGCCAGCGCAAGCCCGAGGTTGAGACGCCAGGTCACGTTTTCCACGTTGCTCCGGAGGGCCAGGCGGTAGCTTGCCACCGCCTCCGGATAGCGACCCAGCCACATCAGCGTCTCGCCCCGCGCCGCCTGGAATTCGCCGCTTCCCTCCCCGAGCTTCGCCGCGTGGTCAAAGGCCGCCAGGGCCTTGTCGTAGGCCGCCTGCGCCAAGAGGGCACGGCCCAGCCCGAAGAAGACCTGGGGATCCGAGGAACGGTCCCGCTGGACCTCGCGATACTCCCCCTCCGCCTGCCCGTAGTGGCCCCCGCGATACAGCGCGTCGGCCAGCGCCACCCGCGCTTCGGTCAGGTGCGGATCCCGCTGGCGGATGCGGCGCAGGATGGGGATGGCGTCCTCCGCCTCCAGGCTCTTGGCGATCGTCACGGCGTCGTGGGGGATTCGGATCGGCGCCTGGATAACTTTTAGGAGTTCGTCTGCGGCCGGGGCGGATCGTCCATCTTCTGCCAGCAATCGCGCGCGGAGCAGCCGCGCCTCCGGATTCCCCGGTGATTTCCGCAGCGCCCGCTCGACCCAGAGGAGGCCCTGTTCCCGATCGCGCATCGCCCAGAACCCGTGGGCCAGGAAGAGGGCCAGGTGGCCGGTAGGATCCTGCTCCGGGTCGGCGTCCTCCACCGCGGGGGCCGCAACGAATTCCCGGGTGAGGCGCGTGTTCAGGGTCGTCGTGTCCCGACCCAGGTTGCGCGGCGCCGAAAATTCCAGGCGGGGCACGTCGTCCAGGTTGATCTCCGCCTGGCCCGCCATCTTTAGGAGGGACGACCTGGGCATCAGGTACATGGCCAGGACGCTATAGGCGTCGATGAATCCCAGCTCGCGGAGGTCCTGCCGCGCCACCGCACGGTTCGCCAGAGCCGCCCGCAGGTCCGCGTGACGCAGCCGCTGCGACCGCGTCGTGCCGATGAGCACCATGTCACTGTCGTTCACCGCCCACAGGGACACGTCGGGAAACACCTCGGCGAAGGTCCGGTAGACCATCCGGAGGTCCTCGGGGGCCATGGCGTAGGTCTGCATCCACTGCCCGAACACCCCGCCGGCCGCCAGTTTCCTTTTGGCCAGCTCGTAATACTCGCGCGTGAACAGGTTGCCGATGCCGGCGATCCACGGGTTCGAGGGTTCCGAGACGATCACATCGTACTGTCTTGGCGCCGCCAGCAGGTGGTTCCGCCCATCCGCATGGATGAACCGCACCCGGGGGTCGTCGTGGATGCGGCCGTTCTTCTCGGCAAAAAAGCGCGCCGCCTCGATCACGGCCGGCTCGATCTCCGCCACCTCCAGCCGCTCCACCGGGAAGGCGGCCACCGCCTTGGCGGTCATGCCGCTCCCCATCCCGATGACCAGCACCTGCTTGGCGGCGGGATTGAAGAGCATCGGCAGGTATCCCACCATGAGCTGGGTCGGCGTGTCGCCCAAGGAGGCGTCCACCTTTCCGTTGGTCTTCTCGTACACATAGTCCGAGCCGGCGGAGCGGTGGACGCTGATGGTGGCGGTAAGGCCCTCCCGGTAATACAGGAGGTCGTCGCGCCGCATCCACTCGCGCCGCAGCCCGTCCGTGGGCAGGCTGGCATAGTTGTGGGCGTAGATGGCGACGCCGCTGGTCATGACCCCCTTGTCCCATGTGCCAAACCCCAGGAAGGCCGCCAGCGACATCGCCAGCATGGCGCCCACGGCCGCGAGTCGCCGCGCGGGCCGCACCTCGGGATCCAGGGCCAGCAGCAGGACCCCCACCACCGCATTCAGCACCACCCCCAGGGCGATGCTGTCCTGGACGCCGATGGTCGGGATGAAGAGGAACCCGCCCAGGAACGCGCCGGCGATGGCCCCCAGGGTGTTGCTGGCGTACGCCGTCCCCACGCTCCTGCCCACCACCGCCAGGTTCCGGGTGTAAATGCGGGCCACCACGGGAAAGGTCGCCCCCAGCAAGAGCGTCGGCACGATCATCACCAGGGCGGACAGGACGACCTGGATGGTGAGGAACTGCTGGAAGGAGTCGCCAAAGCCGTGACGCAGGCGGAGGAACAGCAAGGGCAACCGCTCGAAGAGCGGGATGGTGGCCAGGGCCGAGAGGGCGACCAGGAGCTGCAGGACACCCAACCCGGCGAATCCGATCGCCCGCCCACCCCACCAGCGGGCGTACAGGAGGCTCCCCAGGCCCAGACCCACCAGGAAGGTCGTGAGCATGATGGTGAAGGAATAGGTGGACATCCCGATGACCAGGGTGAGGGCCCGGGTCCAGGCGTTTTCATACACCATGGCCGCCACGCCCGAGAGGGCGAACCCGCCGAGCAACGCCAACTCGAGACGGGACCGCGACCCGCCCTCCGCCGAAGGGGGCGCCGTCTCCTCGCGGCAATCCCCGTGGGGGATTTCACGGATCCGAAACCCCGCCACGAGCAGGAGGATGAGCACCGCGATGGCCAGGTTGAGGATCGCTCCCAGTCGCACCGTCCCGCGCAGCCCCAGGGCGGCGATGAGCGAGAATCCCGTAAGGGCGCAGCCCACGACCGCCCCCAGGGTGTTGATGGCGTACAGGTCCCCGACCCGCCGGCCGAGCGAGGCGAACCGGGTCACGCAGAACCGACTGAGGACCGGCAGCGTCGCGCCCATAAGCGCCGTCGGAATGACGATGACCAGGAAGGCCAGCAGGAACAGCACGAGGCTGAAGGCGGTGTAGGAGACGTCCACCAGACCGTACAGGCCGGCGTACGCACGCTGCGTGAGGGCGAAGAGCGTCGGGATCAGCAGCCCGTAGAGGCCTACGCCTCCCTCCAGCAGGCCGTAGGCGAGAAAGGCGTTTCGCCGGGCATCCACCAGGCGGCCGAAGACGTAGCTGCCCAAGGCCAAGCCTGCCATGAAAGCGGCCAGGACCGTGGCGATGGCATGGGTAGTATTCCCGAAGATCTGGGTGAGCATCCGGGCCCAGACCACCTCGTAGAGGAGGCCGATGGCGCCGGAGAGGAAGAAGAGGGCATAGACGAGAGGCAAGAGAACGGCGGCGAAGCGTGGGGAGCTCAGGGGGTGTCCTTTCTCCCGGGCGCGGGCGGGTTCCGGCGTGCCAGGGACCGGATGTAGGCCACGACGTCGTGGATCTCGTTGTCGGAGAGCTTCATCCCCCACGCCGGCATGGCGTTGGACCGGCCGAACTGCGAGCTGCCTTTCTTGGTGATGTCGAAGAGAAAGCGGTCGCTCACCGCTTGCATGGCCGCCGGATCGCTGAAGTCCCGCATCGGCTGGCGCACCACCCGGGCCCCCGGCCCATCGCCCCTGCCGGCGGACCCGTGGCACACCGCGCAGTGGGCGTCGTACAGGGCCCGCCCCCGGGGCGCGGCCGTCGCTGCAGGCGTCTCCTCTCCGCGGCGAAACAGGGCGTCTTTCAGGAGGACCGCTGTCACGCCCAGAAAAACCAACAGCAGCACGACGATGGCGGACTGGCGCCCGGGGAAACGCATGGGATCCGTATGCTACCCGACTCAGTCCCGACGGTCAATCGTCGCGCCCCCTTCAAAAAATCGCAACGCCTTGCCCGGGGTCCCGGCAAGGCGTCTGACCGTCCTGGGGTTGTCCGCGATCGGGAATTCTGCCTAGGCAGCGTCCAACCAGTCCACTTCGGCACAGCGTTCGAGCAGCCCGCGCCTACTCACCAGACCGATTTCAGCTCTTCTCTGTCGCCATCTCGGTCCGGACGTACCCGAGGGTTCGGAGGTATTTCTCCCCTTCGTGGGACTTGAGGAAATTCTCAAGGTAATCCCCGAGGGTCCGCAGCATCTGTGGCGGGATGACGGTCGGCGTGCCAAAGGCATTCCAGACCGTGATCATGTGGTGCAGCGTCTTGACGTTGTTGGCCATACCGACCTCACGTGGCTCTGAAGCCTCTCCCCAGGAATCCGCCCTACCTACAGCGGGGGGGCGAACCGGCGCGAAGCCTACGCAAACCCACCCCGAAAGTCAAGACTCCGCCGCCATCGCCCCCATCGCTGTCGTTTTCCCTATCGCTCCCGTCGGTCCCTCCCCACCTGTGATCCCGATTTCCCTACGCTGCTGAGCTGCCGATGCGATCCGCGGGCGTGGCGGATCGTGGGTCACGGCGTTTCCGGATACCCGAATTATTAGACGGCGTGAAGGGTATACAGAAATGTACAGGCTTGTATCCGGCCGCATACGAACACTCTCCTCTTTGTGAAATCCCGGCATGTCGTCAGCAGTGTCAATCCACGTACTTACGACTGTTGCTTGTAGCGGCATGGTCATTGCTCATCCATACTCCCTCAACGCTGGGTACAGGCGAAGGACCAAGATCCGGCCCCACTGCGATTGGCAGGGTGGGGGCGCCGGAAGGGTGTATTGTCATGGGGGCCATGCGGCGTTCCGGGCCGCACATCCTGATCGTGGACGATGATCCTGCTGTCGTCGAGGCGCTCACGGCCGCGCTGAAGGGGACCTATATCGTCCATGGCGCGGCCACCGGCGAGGAAGCCTGCGCCATCCTCCGTGCCCACCTCATCGCGGCCATCATCCTCGATGCCCTGCTCGGCGAGGAGCACGGTCTCGACCTCGTCGAGCGCTTCCGGAAGCTCTCGACCGCACCGATTCTTATCCTGACGGGCCACAGCACCGAGGACCTCGCGATCCGGGCCGTCCGGGCAAAAGTGGACGACTACCTGCGGAAGCCGCTCGACCTCCGCGCCCTCCACGCGGCCCTCTCCCCCGTGCGGGAGAGGGCCGGGTGAGGGGGATCTTCACGATGCGCACGGATCGGAGTCCTGACCAGCTTCCCGACGCGCCGGTGACGCATTCCCCTGTCCAACGGGAGCAGCGGGCGGGAGGGTGGAGGCACGTCATCCTCGCCCTGCGCCTCCTCTCCCTTTGGCTGGTTTCCCCCCCGACGTTTGCCCATGCCGCGACCCTCCTGTACGTCCACCCCACCGATCCCACCTGCCAGGGGCAGTCCCCCTGCTACCAGACCATCCAGGCGGCCGTGGATGCGGCCCAGAGTGGCGACACCATCCGGATCCAGGCTGGCACCTACCAGGAGCAGGTCAACATCTCGGGGAAGAACAACGTCGCAGGGGCGAGCGAGGCGGACCGGATCCTCCTCGAAGCCGACCCCGCGGCGCCCGTGGGCAGTGTGATCCTCCAGGGGGCCGTCAGCCAGTGCACCAACGGCTACGCCATCCGCCTCCAGCAGTCCAAGTTCATCACCATCCGGGGCCTCACCATCACCGGGGCGGGCGGCCAGGCCATCTCCCTCATGGGGGGCAACAACCAGAACGCGGCCATCCACATCGAGCGGAACCGGATCTTCGGGAACGGCTCCCCGGAGTGTAGCGGGGGCATCACCATCGCCCGGGGGAATCCCGACACCCTCATCGTCAATAACCTGATCTACGCCAACGGGCGGAATGGGATCACCTTCATTGACGCGGATGGCGGCCCACACTACCTCGTCAGTAACACCATCCACGGCAACGCCTGGAGCGGCGTGAATGTCGCCCGGAGCCATGAAGTCCATCTGGTCAACAACCTCATCACGGGCAACGGCACGGCCTCGGGCTCCACGGGGGGCCGCTTCGGGGTCAAGCGCGAGGGCTCCACCAGCCCCCAACCCGCGGGGATCACCCTCCTGAATAACCTCCTCTGCGGGAATCGCCTGGGGGAGATTGACGGCCCGGCCCTGGATGCGACCGATGGCAACAACCTCACCCCCACGGGGACCGAAGGCCCGGGCGTCAGTGCGAGTCCCGGGTGTGAGGTCCCTGCGAATCTCTTCGCCAACCTGAATGGCCCCGATACCCAGCCCAACACCGCCGATGACGACTTCACCCTCGCGACTACCTCGCCCGCCATTGACCGGGGCATGGACCCCCGCACCCTGGGCCTGAATCCCAGCTTCAATCCCCTGTTCGAGGCCGACTTCAGCGGGGAAGGGCGCCGGCCCCGGGATGGGAACGGCAGCGGCACGGCCGAGTTCGACTTGGGCGCGCTGGAGGCGGGGGTGACCGCCCGGCCCACGGTCACGAATCTGAACCCCACCACCGGCGTCCACGGCCAGACCATCACCCTCTTCACCGTCACCGGGGAGCGGCTCGGGGGAGCCACCGCCCTCACCTTCCTCAAGGACGGCACGCCGGATGCCGCGATCACCGCCACCAATCTCTCTGTGAACCCCGAGGGGACCCAGCTCACCGCCAGCGTCACCCTCGCAGCCACCGCAACCCTCGGCTCCCGAATCGTCACGGTCACCACTCCCGAGGGGACCTCGGATGCGACGGCCACGTCCGGCAACACCTTCACCGTCCTTGGCCAGATCACCCTGGTCCCGGATTTCGTGAGCCTGGTGGAGGGGCAGAGTGGGGGCCTCACCGTCCAGCTCTCCGCCCCCGCCCCGACCGGGGGCTCAACTGTTACTCTGGAGAGCGCGAACACAGGCATCGCCACCGTGCCGGCTAGCGTCACTGTGGGCGCCGGGGCCACGAGCGCCCCGACCAGCGTCACCGCCGTCTTCGAGGGCACGACCAACCTCACCGCCTCGGCCACCGGGTTCGCCTCGGGCCAGACCGTCGTGACGGTCCGGGCCCCAATCCCATCCATCGGCAGCTTCAATCCCTCCAGCGGCAAGGTCGGAACCAGCGTGGTCATCTTCGGCACCGGCTTCCGTCCCACGCCGAGCGCCAACACCGTCCGCTTCACCGGCCCGAATAGTACCTGGGTGGCGGCGACTGTCTCGGCCGCGTCCTCCACCTCCCTCACCGTGAGCGTCCCCACCGGCGCCATCACCGACCCTCTCCAGGTCATCACCTCCGGTGGCACGGCCATTTCCCCTGGCCACTTCATCGTCCTGCCCACGGAGGATTTCCAGCTCAGTGTGGCTCCCGCGACGATCGTGTAACTTGCTTCAGAACCTAGCCCGCATTACGGCTTCCGGGTGGCCACCCAGGTCAGGTCGGGCGTCGGCTCACAGTTCTGGGTTTGGGGGCAGTGGTTCGCCATCGGGCCTTTGATAATATGCCATCGGCTGCTGTGGGGTGTACGGCATGCATCAGTCGACTTCTTTCCCGGGCCATTTCATCGTCGAAAAGATTATTGTGGAAATCCGGGCAACCTTAGTGTATACACTTTCATGTACACACATTCAAGGAGGTCGTCTGCATGAAGCTTGGAGCCAGGGATTTGCGGATCAAGGCCGCGCGCGTTCTCGCAGAGGTCCAGCGGGGACGTCCCGTCACGATCACCTACAGGAACAAGGCCGTGGCCGTCATCAAGCCGTTGCGGTCGCGGAATGACACCCGACGGTTCGAGCCCATCGGCTTCGGGCTGTGGGCGGGACGGCGGGACCTCGAAGATGTGGCCGGGTGGGTCAGGAGGATCCGACGGCCCCGCTTCGCCCGATGACGTTCGATACGGATGTTCTTGTCTGGTACCTCCGAGGGAACGAGCGGGCCCGGTCGTTCCTGGCAGGCATCCCCTTTGACCGTCGGGTCATCCCGGCGATGGTGTATTTCGAGCTGCTCCAGGGATGTCGCGGGGCCCAAGACGTGCGAGCCGTACGCAAGTTCGTCAACCGCAACTTCTCGCGGACACTACACATCTCGGAACAGGCGTCACAGCGCGCCGCTTCTCTCCTGGAGCGGTACACTGCCTCTCATGGCCTCGAGGCCGGGGACGCCCTGATCGCTGCCACCGTTCTGGTGAACCGACAGAGCTTTGCCACAGGAAATGTCGCCCACTACCGGATGATCCGAGGGTTAGAGCTGGTCGAGTTTTCGCCCGCGTGAGGTTCGGGCCCTAGGGCCGGGCGTTGACACCAGTAGAACAGGATGATGTAGAGGAACTATGCGACGTATTCTGATCTCACTCCTCCTCAGTGGTTGGGCTGTTGTCTCGCCCACGCTCGGGTTCGCCCAGGATCTGCCGATCTTCGACGCCCACATCCACTACAGCCAGCCGGACTGGACGGTGTATCCGCCGGAGGCGGCCCTGGCCGTCCTGGATCGGGCCGGTGTCACGTGGGCCATGGTCTCCAGCACGCCTGATGACGGCACTGTCCGCCTATACGAGAAGGCCCCGGCGCGCATCGTCCCCGTCCTGCGGCCCTACCGGACACGCGACGACATGGGCACCTGGACGAACGATCCAGCAACCCTCACCTATGTCGAAGGGCGGCTCCAGAGGGGGATCTATCGGGGGATCGGGGAATTCCACCTCGCCGCAGCCGAGGCCAACACCGCGGTCGTCCGCGGGTTCGCAGAGCTCGCCATCCGCCGAGGCATCTTCCTGCATGCCCACACGGACGATGCGGGGGCGGAGGCGCTCCTCCGCCTGGATCCCAAGGTCCAGGTCCTCTGGGCGCATGCCGGGATGTCGGCCGGCCCGGACACGGTCGGGCGGCTCCTCGACCGGCATCCCAACCTGACCGTGGAACTGGCCCTGCGGTATGACGTGGCGCCGGCCGGCCAGCTCGATCCGGCGTGGCGGAATCTCTTTCTCCGACACCCGGACCGCTTCATGGTGGGGACCGACACCTGGGTGACCTCCCAGTGGGACCGGCTGCCGGAGATCCAGGCCGGCATCCGCACCTGGCTCCGCCAACTCCCCCGCGAGGTCGCGGAAAAGCTCGCCTTCAAGAACGCCGCCCGCCTGGCCGGCAAGACCCCATAACGATTTTTGATTTGGGATTTTTGATTGCCGATTGATGGAGCGTCGGAAAGATGCAAACCCGTGGCTCCGAATTTCAGGAGGGCGACGTTCCCGAGAAAGCGAAAGGGCCTCACCAAGGTGCGGCGAGGCCCTCCATAGAACCCACCCCGAAGGGTTCGACTTAGTCGTCGTCCTTCCCCTTCTTCTTCTTGCTCTTGTCCTTGCCGTGCCCCTTGGCCGCGGCCCAGGGCGGCGGTCCATGCTTGTTCTTCCAGTGACCCGGTGGGACCCTGTAATATTCCACCGGGACCGTGAGGACGGGCTGCGGCACGCTCTGGAGGGCGACGACATTCCAGGGCCCGTTGTGGAACGCGGAGAAGTACCACGCCCCACCGTGGTACAGATAGTAGCGCCCCCCATAGAAGAAGTAGTTGTGGGCCACGGTCGGCGCGTAGTAGACCGGCATCCCCGGGACGACGACCAGCTTCGGCGGCTCACCAATATTGACGCCGAGGCTCACGCTGTCCGTCCGGATGCCGATGCTGACACTGTCCGCCATGGCGCAGTCCGCGGGGAGCAGACCCACCGCGGCTATCCCCAGAATGCTCGTCAACACGAAGGCCTTTCTCATGCTCGGTCCTCCCTTCCCCTCCGGCCTCGATCTGGTCGTCCCCTAGCGCATGTGGCCGGGCGGGATCTTGCCCTTCTTCTGCAAGCCAGGTGGCAGTTGCCTGTGAAACTGTCCGGGAGGCAGTTGGGCCAGCATGGGCGGCGGCGCGCTGACGATCGCCCACGGCCCGGTGTAGGAGCGGGACACGTACCAGCGTCCTCCGTAGAGGTAGTAATAGTGGGCGTCAAGATAGACGATGTCGTGTCCCTCCAGAACGTACACCCCCCACTGCGGCACCCAGATGAGCTGAGGCTGAGGGACGACCACGGGCGGAGGCGTCACGACCGCCACCTGCGGGGGCGGCGGGGCCGGGGCCGCCACGGGTGGCGGGGCTGGGGTGGGCGCCGCCTGCCGCTGCTCGTTGGCCTGGATGGCATCCCCGATCAGGGCGCCGCTCACGGCCCCGACGCCCGCGCCGATGAGGGCGCCGGTCCCGGCATTGCCCGAGGCGCTCCCGATGGCCGCGCCCGCACCGGCCCCGATGGCGCCTCCGGCAAGGGCGCCCTTCTCACGGGTCGTGAGCGGGGTGGCGCATGCGGCCAGGGCCATCGTAAGACCCAGCACAATCATCCATCGGATTCGAGCCATCACCGTATCCTCCTCTAAACCGCGGCTTCACGGGGGGCGGACCACGCCGCCCTTGCCTACTTGACCTTCAGCTTGTGAACGTAGATGGCCTGGGCCACCACGCTGTTCGCCTTGATCTCTTTGGCATAGATAACGGAGGCGGATACGACCGGGGCCTTCACCTCGCCATGCCAGCCCTTCGTCTCGAACCGGCCTGTCTGATAGATCTGTCCCTGCACGATGTCAGCCTTGATCTCGTTAGCGTAGATCGTCTGGGCGTGGACCTGATCGGCCTTGATCTCCTTCACGTACATGGTCTGGGAAGCAGGTGGTGCCACGACCACAGGCGCTGGCGGCGGGGCCGGGGCCGCCACGGGTGGCGGGGCTGGGGTGGGCGCCGCCTGCCGCTGCTCGTCGGCCTGGATGGCATCCCCGATCAGGGCGCCGCTCACGGCCCCGACGCCCGCGCCGATGAGGGCGCCGGTCCCGGCATTGCCCGAGGCGCTCCCGATGGCCGCGCCCGCACCGGCCCCGATGGCGCCTCCGGCAAGGGCGCCCTTCTCGCGGGTCGTGAGCGGGGTGGAGCATGCGGCCAGGGCCATCGCAGCCGAGAGGGCGATCACGATTCTCATTCGACCCATTGCCATTCCTCCTGCAGAAGACAGCTCGGACTTCCCGGCACGTCTGACGAAAGACAAACACATGCCTTGGCTTGCCCGTTAAGGCAGCAAGGGAAGGCATTGAATCTCGAAGGTTGCAATCAGAGTACCAGGGAAAAACTATTGTTCTCCCAGGGGTCCTGTGACCTTGTGATTCAATAACTTGCGGAAAATGCCGATTCTCAGCCGGAGCGAAATTCCTGACGTATGTGACACTTATCGGCACAAGCCTGGAGTAATGGTGAACGGCGGAAAATCGTACTTTTTATCCCACCCTGGAGGCCCTTCGAGGAGCGACTAGGCCGGTCTGAGCCCCCGCTTCCCGAACCACGAGGCAGGCATCATGCGGGGGAAGGCGGCCGGACCCGGGAGGAATGGCAGGAAAAGTTTGAAGGGAACTGTTCCTTTGCGCGTCTGCCTGGGAGGGCGGACCGGAGAGTCCTCCGTGCAGCCAGGAGGTCTCGCCTGGACGCGCGATGACGCTTGCACAATGAGGGAGAGGGGAAGGGACAAGGGCCTGGGCTTGCACAGTCTGAAGGGGGAAGGGATGGGTCTGCCTCCCGACGGCGCGTTACCCGTGTCGCTTGTCTGTTGAAGGGAGCGGACTCGTTTCAGGTATGGCCGCCTCGGCGACGGCGCGCGAGGAAGGAAGTGTCGCTGGAAAGGATTTCTCTGCGACGTCCAATTCAACCCGGAGGGTGAAGAACCGGGTCTCGCCGGGCGGGATGGCGCCCACGGCAATGACGCGCCGGGCGAGCTTCTCTCCCTTTGGAACCTGGACCTCGACGAGCACCGAGTACTCCCATGCGCCTTCGCCGCCCGGGTGCCGGATGAGGCCGTCAACGCTCAGCGGGCAGACTGACCTCGGCGCGGATCGGGGACGCGTGACGGTTTCAAACCGAAGGCGGCGCTGACACGCCGGGCAAATGGCAGCGCTTCGCAGAATCTGCTCCCCACAGTGAGGACAATTCCATGTCTCGCCCGTCGCCCCCATGGACGTCTACCGGAGGGCCGGGTGGCCGCCCTCCAGGAGAGAGGTTTCCTCGGTCTCCCCCTCTTTCCACTCGAACTCGACCTTGCCCCGCATCTTCGACCCTGCGGCCACCGTCAGGCTTCCGGCCTTCAGGTCGCGATGAGGACACCCGACTCCCGGAACTCGACGCGGGAGGTCGCGACAATCTGCCCGCGCACCCCGCCGCCCACCAGAACGGCATCGGCATTGACCTGCCCCTCGATCGAGGCGCCCTGCTCGATGGTGAACTCCCCCTTGACGTTGATGTTCCCCTTGAACCGGCCTGAGACGCGGACATTGCCGTTTCCCTCGATCTTCCCCTCGATCCTCAGGCCCGCGGACAGGATGGATTCGGACGGCTTGGCCGGCATTGCCCCCATCACCGGGTCCTCCATGCGGCGCACGGTCCCGAAGGGGTTGACACCCCGGACTCACGCGGCGGCTCACGTCGTGGTTCGGGCTTGACAAGGGGGTCGTCTTTCCGCGGTTGTTGCCCAAAGAACGGCATGCCTTTCCCTCCTCCTCGGTTGGCTGTTCAGAAGAAAAAGCACCCGGCATCTCGTGGCGGCTGCGGCGGTGGGGGAAAAGGGTGCCTCGTGCCCCATTCTCATCTTCGGAAGCAGTCTACTCTCGGCAACATCCGTGCCGACTGATGGCTGGAAAATCAGGGGGGGGCGCCTACACCAATCAACGTGAGCAGGTATGGGGAGTTATAAACAGGCCAGCTACGGCGGGGAATCTCCGAACTTCGGGGCGCTCCTGTAAAAGTTACACGCCCCCCGGTAACGAATTCCCCGAGGCGGTCATCCTCGCCGCTAGGTCGTCGGGCAACCCAGCGGGATCCTTCCATTCCCGATCGGTCGGGTCGCGGGGAACGAGGGCACTGGGCGGGCGTTGCCCCCTCGGTCGCTTGTTATGGGCGTGCCGGAATCCCCGGCTAGATCCGCAGCTCTCCATCCTCCAGGACCACACGACCATCCAGCCTTAGCGTCGGGTGGGACATCATGCCGTCGAAGTGGCAGGCGGCCTTCGTCGTCCCGCCGAGATTGGCGCTGGTCCCGATGCCGATGTGTACCGTGCCGAAGGCGCCGTGGTCCTGGGCCCACACTCCCGTGAGCATCGGGATCGCGGGGTTCAGGCCGATGGCAAGCTGCGCAATGTTGTAGACGGCCGCATCCCCCATCTCCGCCCACACTTTCCGGATCATGTCGGCCTCGGGGCCGCCCTCGACCTTCACGATATTCCCCTGCCTCACGGTGCACCGCACGGGGTCCCGCAAGCGCCCCAGGCGGAGATTGGGAATACTGCCGTCGAAGACGATCACCCCTTCGGCCGTTCCATCCACGGGAGAGATGTTGGCCTCGATATTCGGGAAGGCCGAAAACTTGCCCGGCCGATCCAGGATGCAATCATGCGCGTTCCCGGAGCGCCCACGGAGGTCGAAGGTGCAGTCGGTCCCGCCCGGGCTCGTGAGGTGTGCCAGCGAGGCTGCGGTCAGGAGCTCGCCCACCTTCCTCACGGTGGGCGCCGCCGCCTCGAAGTCCGCCTCGGCGCCCCCCCGGACGAGCTGGTCCGGGGTGGCGGCCGGCAGCGACAGGACCCGGGTGCCGTGCTTGAGGGCGGTCCGGACGGCCGTCGAGTGGCTGATGGAGTAGCTGACGGGGATGAGGGCGACATCGGCCGCAAGCAAGGCGGCGGCCACGATGGCCGGTGGCTCGTCGCCATCCACCGCCCGGGGCGTCATCAGCGTGGTCACCACCTCGGGCGTGACCTCCAAGGCGGCCGTCGCCAGTGCCTCGGCGACCACGGGGGTATCGGTGTCGGCGGCGATCAGCACCTTTTCTCCGGCCCTGACGCGCGCGAGGATCCGGACGACCTTGCGTGCCCCTCCAATGATCCCTGCGATCTGCATGGACGCTTCCTCCTCTCTCGGACATCAGGCTGGACGAACAATCTCCCACGCGGAGTCACCCGGTGGCCCCCCCCGGCGACCTCAGGGCCGTACCGCCGCGGGCTTTCTCCTCGACCGCCAAAGGGCGCGAGCCAAAGGGACACAGAGCGACAGCAGAGCGCAGATCGTCAGCACTGCAGAGATGGGACGGGTAAAGAAGATGGAGAGGTCCCCGTGCGAGATCGTCAACGACTGGCGAAGCGATCGCTCCACCAGGGGGCCCAGCACGAGGCCCAGCACCGCCGGCGCGGCCGGAAACTCGAGTTTGCGCATGAGATACCCGATGATCCCGAAGGCGAACATGACCCACATGTCGAAGACATTGGTATCCGTGGCAAACACCCCCACGGCCGAGAGCGTGACGATGAGGGGCATGAGAATCTTGTAGGGGACGCGGAGGATGCTGGCCCACATCCCGACCAAGGGAAGATTCAGCACGAGCAGCAAGACGTTGCCGATGTACATGCTGGCGATCACGCCCCAGACGAAGTCGGGGTTGGTCTGGAAGAGCAGCGGGCCTGGCCGCAGTCCGTGGATGAGCAACGCGCCGAGGAGGACGGCCGTGGTCCCGGAGCCGGGGATCCCCAGGGTGAGGAGCGGGACCATCGCCCCCCCGGCGGCGGCGTTGTTAGCCCCCTCCGGCGCGGCCACTCCCTCGATGGCCCCCGTCCCGAACCGCTCCGGGTGGCGGCTGAGCTTCTTCTCCATGGCATAGGACATGAAGGAAGCGATGGTCGCCCCCGCACCCGGCAAGACCCCGATAAAGAAGCCCAGCAGGGAACTCCGGCCGATGGGGCCGAGGGAGTCCTTCCAGTCCTGCAGGTTCGGGAACAGGCCTCGAAGGCTCAGCTTCGTCTCGACGAACACCTGTTTCAGGGGCTCCTCCAGGTTGACCAGCACTTCCGCCACGGCGAAAAGGCCCACCGCCACCCCGATGAACCCCAGACCGTCCAGCAGGTAGATATTCCCGAAGGTGAATCGTTCCTGCCCGCTGATAGCATCCACGCCGACGCAGGCGACGATGAGCCCGAACACGCCGCTCATGATGCCCTTGAGCATGGACTCCCCGGACAGGCTGGTCACCAGCGTGAGGCCCGTGAAGGTCAGGGCGAAATACTCCGGAGGCCCAAAGGCGAGGGCCACGTTGGCCAACGGAGGGGCGATGAAGGTAAGCATGACCACGGCGAGGGTACCCGCGAGGAAGGACGAGAAGGCGGCCATGCCCAAGGCGGGGCCCGCCCGCCCCTGCTTGGCCATCTGGTATCCGTCCAGGGTCGTCATGACCGACGACGACTCCCCGGGCACGTTGATGAGGATGGACGTGGTGGAGCCGCCGTACATGGCCCCATAATAGACACCGGCCATGGTGATGATGGCCGCCGTGGCATTGAGCCCGAAGGTAATGGGGATGAGGATCGCGACCCCGGTTACCGGCCCGATCCCCGGCAGCACGCCAATCAGGGTGCCTAACGTCACGCCGAGGAAGCAGAAGACGAGGTTCTGAAGCGAGAAGGCGATCTGGAAGCCCAGCAGAAGATCGTTGAAGATGCCCAAGGGATCCACCCCCTTGCGCAGCCCGATTCCATCAAGACACCGTGTTCCCGCCCGGGGAAAGCCCCCCGGCCTCCCCCCCGCTCCCCTCTTAGAATCCGAAGGCGTTCCGCGGCAGGCTGACCCCCAGCACCAGGCGGAAGATGACGTACAGGGCCACCGAGTTGAGCACCGCCACCAGGACGGATTTCGACCACGTCTCCCGCTCGACCACACCAAGGAGAAAGGCGGAGAGGAGCGCCGTAGCGAGCAGGAATCCCATCCGCTCTAAGAGCAGGATGTAGGCGGCAAGGCCCCCGACCGTGAAGAGGACAGGAGCGAGGACCCAGGGATTTGAAAAAAGGGGGTCGCGGGGGGCGGTCCCGGGCCGGCGATTGGCCGTCACTATCAGCATGACGGACAGCACCGCCATGAGCGCCCCCAGCCAGAAGGGCAGGAACCCGGCGCCGGGCCCGAAGGTGCCGCTGGGGGGAAGGCGTCGGGACCCCTCCATCACCGCAAGGGAGAAAGCGAGGATAATGATCCCGGTCACCTGATCCGCGCGGCGCATGGCGGAGCCCGCCTATCCAGTTGGCCCAGGCAAGAATCAAAAGACCGGGCGGAGGGTGAGTCTCCCCCTCCGCCCGGCGAAGGGAACGGGGCTACTTCAGAAGGCCCATGTCCTTGAGCACCGTCTGGTATCGGACATGCTCCTTGTCCAGCCAATTGCCGAAGGTCGGTCCATCCATCCAGGCCTCGGAGAGCATGTTGTCGCTGACATACTTCTTGAAGATCCCGCTCTTCGTGTATTTCAGGAACCCGTCCTGGAGGACCTTCCGCGCATCCTCGGGGATTTCCCCCGGGGCCACCAGGCCCCGGTTCTGCACGTACACGGCATCGATCCCTAGCTCCTTCAGCGTGGGCACCTCCGGTGCGCCGGCGAGGCGCTTCTCCGCAAAGACGCCGAGGTTCCGCACCTTGTTCGCCTTCGCCAGCTCCAACGCCTCGCCCGGATTGGCCACAGCCCAGTCGATGTGGCCGCCCAGGAGCGCGGCGTTCACCTCCCCGCCACTGTTGAAGACGATGTAGTTGAACTGCACCCCGGCGGCCTTTTCGATGAGATAGGCGCAGATGGAATCCGAGGAGCCTAACTGGGTTCCCCCGACCGTGATCTTCTTGGGATTCGCCCTGGCATCGGCCACGATGTCCTTCATGGCCTTGTACTTCGACTCGGCCCTGACGATCACCACGTATTCATCGAAGGCGAAGTTGGCGATGGGGGTGAAGTCCTTGTAGGTGATGGGAGACTTGCGAAGGATCGGCGTGGTGAGGAAGCTCGTCACGGCCGTCACCATGAAGTACGGTTCCTTCTTTTTCCCGGCGACATAGGCAAAGGCAATGGCGCCGCTTCCCCCGGGCTTGTTTTCCACCACGATCGGCTGAGGGAAGTATTTCTCCTTGTCGTTCGCGGCGGCCAGGGTTCGGGCGAAGATGTCGCTGCCGCCGCCCGCCGAGGCGTGAACCACCACCGTGATGGGTTTCTCCGGGAACCCTGCGGCCACCCCCGTGCCCCCGATTCCCAGGACCCATCCCAGTACCACCAGGACCCCCAAACTGCCCGTCACATGCCTCCTCATGACCGACCTCCTCCCAGAACCGCAGACCCACGCGGCATCGGCCGAGATCCGGGTCCTCCCTCCTGAGCCCTGGAACCCGGCCCACCCCTTCATCGAGCTGTCCCGCACCGTCCCCGTCCGCTGAGGGAGCGCGAGCCCCCGAACCCCTCGTTCATCGGCCCCGCTTCGGGGATTTCCCTTTCCTTCCCACCCTCCCGCGCTGCGCACGGCCCTGCCGGGCCGGCCGAGACCGAACGGCGGCTGCCGGGCCGCTCCCCGCTTCCCGGCCGCCGTCCCGGGCGAGGAGGCCTGTCAGCTCCCGCACGTCCCGCAGATCCTCAAGACCCTTGACCAGATCAATCACCCGTTCCGCCTTGTCCTTAGGCCAGCGGCTGAAGCCGGCGCATTCCCGGAACTTGTCCGCGACCTCCTCGTAACTCATGGGATTCGCCGGGCTGCCCTTGCCGAAATCGGCGCGGCCGGAGATCTTTCTCCCGTCCGTGAGGGTGATCTCGATGATCGTCGTCATCCTGTCGTAGCCGGCGGCCTCGGCCTCGGGGTGCACGCCGAAGTCCACCTTCTGGATCATGGCCTGCACGTCGGGGCGGTTGACGACTTCATGGGTGAATTCGGCCAAGCCAGCCTTCCGCTCCAGGAGGAGAATGGCCATGCAGAACTCCATGCTGAACTTCGCCTGCAGCTCGGTCTTGGGCCGGTGATGGATCAGGGCGTTGGGCATGTTCTGGTTGGTCCCCACCTTCACCTGAACCACCTGCTCCGGCCGGATGTTGTGCTGGCGGATGAGGGCGAGCAGCATCGTCATGCCCGGATGGGTGAGCGAGCCGGAGGGGTGCGGCTTGATGGAGATCCCGGGATCGGCGAAGGTCCAGGGATTGCCCAGCTTGCCGCGGATCGCCCCCTCGTCGTAGCCGCCGCCCGCGGCGCGAAAGAAGCCACGTGGGGCCTCCAGGATGTGCGGGGTGGCCGTGAAGCCCAGGGCGGCGAACTCGGCGGCGATGACGCCGCTCTCCGCGGCGCGGCCCGCGTGGAAGGGCTTCATCATGGTCCCGAAGTTCTCCCGGAGACCCGCGGAGAGACTGCCCGCGATCCCCAGAGTTACGGCCGCGGCGGCCGAAGGCATGCCGAGCAGCTTGGCCAGCCCGGCGGCGGCCCCGAAGGTCCCGATGGTCGCCGTGGAATGGAACCCCTGCTGGTAGTGCCTCGGGTTGATGGCCTCGGCGATCTTGCATTCCACCTCCACGCCGACGTGATAGGCCGTCAGGAGGTCCTTGCCCGGGCGGCCGTCCCGCTCGGCCACCGCCAAGACCGCCGGCAGGGCGGGCGCCGTGGGATGGGTGAGCAGGCCATACACCCGGTCCTTGGCCACCGCCAGTTGCGTGTCATCGTAATCATCGGCATGGATGGCGGTCCCGTTGGCGAAGGCCGCAAACCGCGCGGGGGCGCGCATGGGGGTTCCGATGACGCTGCTCGCCCCGCCGGAACACCCCAGCCCCTGGAGGTGGCGGCGGAGGAGTTTCCCGCTCTTGGCCACGGAGCCTGCCAGGGCCAGCCCCAGGCCGTCGAGGATGGATTTCTTGCCGAGGCGCACCACCTCCGCGGGGAGATCGGTGTAGCGGGTGGACGCGATGAAATCGGCCACATAGGCGGTGAGGGATCCGGGCTCCGCGGTGACTCGCTCTGCGCTCATGCTGGTCTCCTTTTTTGGCCCTCTCCCTGCCCCCCACCCGCTCCGTGTACTGCCTACTGCAAGACTCCTCGCCTGTCAAGACACAATCTATCCTCTCGGCCGAGGACACCGAGGCGGTCATCCTCGCCGTCATCTACCAGCTCTCTACTCCGCCAGCACGAACCGGCTGTCTTTTACCTGCAGCATGACCAGGGAGTCCACACCGAGCCCGTTCCGATACTCGTCCGTCAGGGTGTACACGCCGGAGATGCCCACGTAGCCCTTCGTCTCCTCGATGGCCGCACGGAGCGTCAAGAAGGTACTACCGCCCGGGACGCTCACGCACCTCAGTATTCGTTTTCATAAGCACGATGACGTGATTACTCCCATTCGTGGTCAGCGTGTCGAACCACGAACGCTCGTACTTCGATCCCGCCTGGATGGGACTCAGTGCGAGCGGGAATACCGGCCGAATACGTCACCGCAATTATGACCAGAAGTACTTAGCCCAGGGGGATCAAGAGGAAACCCTTAGGAAAGGGAAGACGACCTGACTGCTTCCAAACACCGCGAGCGCCGAGGAGGACCCCGGCGCTCGTGGGATGCTGTCAGTGTGTGATGGGTGCGTCCGCCTGTACCGTCTCTCGTCGATCCCGCCTCGCCCTTCGAAGCCAGACCAGCTTCTTATGGCTTAAGCGAGAATTCAGGCGTGAATACGCTGAGATCGACCGTCTTGGCCGGTGTCAAGGTGTAATTAACAGGAGGGGAAATCGGCCAACATTTGAGAGTGCCACTTGAATAGTCTTCGAAGGATGCGACCGAGTATTGCTGAGCGTCCCTTCCGCCATAGTACCCGGTCGCGCCCAGGACTCGCACGGGTGGAAGCAACAAGTCGGTCGACGGGTCGACCAGGCGTGTCCCTGTGCAATCCGGGCCCGTGCGGTAGAAATACAACCCGTAGAGATTGCGGAAATTCTTAGGCCCAATGCCAACGAGGACACGCTCCGTACCAACCGTCAAGACCACGGCATTACTCTCGACGAGAGGCCCAACAGTCTTGCCGGACTTGTCAATGACCGTGACGGCCCCTCCCTGCGATCCGGAGACCTCCTGCGATCCGGAGACATCCCACTGAACTAACTTCTCACTGGGACGGCACCTCTCGTTCGCGCCCGGGATACGCGTAAGGCCGCTCGGGTTGACACATAACTTGATCTGCGTGACTTCGGCGGCATACACCATGGTTGGCGTGCCGAGGAGTGCCGCCGGAATAAGGACAAGCGAAATCATCCAGATCAGCATCAGCATACACTTCGACGATTTTACTCCCTGCATCTTGACTTCCTCCCACCAAGAAACACCCGGGACGGAAAGACCGGCGGGCCTCCGCTGCTGCCGATACCGCCGATGCCGAACTCCAACGCCGTCCCTTGGGTGTGCTTGGACGTTCACTTACGCGGTCCTCAGTGGGGGGCACAGGCTGTCGAGCCTCCTCGCCAGAGTCGCCTGCTGCTCCGGCGTGATCCCGAGGAAGGCCAGTCCACTCTGGAAGCGAAGCAGCGCATCCGCATCTCGGACCACCGTGTCACCCACTGGGTATGTGTGCACCACGCGAGCCTGGAGACTCATCGACCCGAAAGCCAACGGCAGCTCCAGCCCCCAGGTCGAACCCGGCTCGAGGGGGGCCTGATGCTCAATACGTGCACCAGCGATGCTGAGCTCCACAAGGCGATACTCCAGGGTTCCGAGGATCCGCCCCCACGGTCGGCAGGGGATTCGGATGCGAGGCGCCTTCCGTTGCGGCCTAAACTCTGGCGGAGCCAGCCCGGTCCTCTGGTACCCCTCCTGCGTCCTCGTGCTCATAGCGTCCTCCATGCCCTTTCCCGCGCATCCGTTTCTCCTTGGGCACCCCTCTCGGTTAACTTGGCTCGGCGTACTCGGTCGGCTGCCCCTGGCGGTCGGTCTCCCAGAGAGACAGGGCAACCCCTATGCCAGGGCGAGGCCTTATCTCTTGGGGATTGAAGGTGGGAACTGGGCTAGGCCTAGGGCGTGGAAATTCCGGAGGTTACAGAGCTGGATCGGGCTTAGGGCGAAAAGAGGACTGCCAGAATTTCAGGAGCGTCCCTCGGCTACCTGCCGCCTTGTTTCCTATCGAAACATGTGAGCCCGGTGCATCGGGGAAGCAGTGTTCCGATTCGACACATCCCTCCCCTCCCCTTGGCTGGAGGTCGCGGCGGAGCAAATGAAGACCGACGAGCCAAGGTCATCTAGGTTCAGTCTGCCATCCAGACGGTGAGAGCAACTGAACTCAGGGGCCCCCGATCAACACGGAGAATGCCGAGACGCAGGCGCTCCGCAGGAGAAGGACGAGGCTCCCTATGAAGGCAAAGCGCGCCGCGAACTGCTTCCGGGAAAACTCCCGCGTAGGCCCTCACTGGACTCACTCCTCTCCTCGGTCAGGTCTCTTCCGTCTCTATTCCTCGACCGCGCCTTCAATGCGGCCGTGCGTCCCACAACCCTGTCTCTGGGAGTGACCCGTTTGCGAACAGAGTGCCAGGATACACAAGTCGTGCTGGCCGGACGGACGAAGGGGGGAATGGTACCTAACGCGAGTGTCCAGGGAGGATCGGCATGCCCGGGTTCAGGGCGGCAACGCGGAGGGCGGCCCCGCTGCGTGGGGACCGGTTGAATTCGCAGACAGGGCCGGCGCCCAAAGGGATAGACGTGAGGGCGGGTGCCACGTGAAGCACTCTGGTCCCCTGGGTCGCGTTCTCCATTTGACACCCCAAGAGCGGTTCGCTAGCTTTCCCAGTGCTCGTCGCCCCACCGCTCGGTCTCTTGCGGGAGGCCTGCCCATCCCCAACGGTTCGCGTCGGCTGGCCTGGTCCTCTGTCATTCTCCGTCGGGGGGCGCGTTCGGGGATAAGGAGATGGGCCAAGACGAGGCCTTTCCTATCCGCAAAGCTCACGTTGGATACCTCTCCCGGAGGGAGCGCCTCGTGCCGCTAGTCGCGGTCGTCTTCCTCCTCTGGCTTCCAGGGTGTGCTTCGTGGCCGCTGGGCGGGGAGGTCGGAGGCGGCGCGGCATATGTCGGTGGCGACCACTCCCGCCCCCACGCGGGAAGCTACAAGCGGGTCTGGATGGAAACCCTCAGGGCAGTGAGCGCCATGGACTTGGAGGTGAACAGGATCGAAATCGATGGCCGGGGTGGGACGATCACCGCACGGCGCAGGGATGACACCTCGATCAGGCTGCAGGTCAATCCCGCGGGGGCCAATGTCACGACCGTAAAGATTCGCGTTGGGAGTTCTGGTGACCGGGAATTCTCCGAGAGAATTCAGGCGAAGATCTCACGGGGCCTCCGCGACATGGTCGAGATCGGTACCGGGTTTGTCGTGAAGCCAGACGGCGTGCTCTTGACCGCTTGGCACATCATCCAGGATGCCCAAACCATCACGGTCACCTGCCCCGACCAGGCCCCGCAGTGGGCAATTCCGGAGAAGACCTCCCGCCTCGACGATTTGGCGGTCATACAGATTCCCCTATCCGGGCTGCCCTACCTTTCCCTCGCCGAGGCCGGTTCGCTCCGAGTCGGCGACCCGGTCTTCACGATCGGGTTCCCGGTCGCCGATCTGCTCGGCCCGGATCCGAAGTTCACGGATGGCTCCGTCAGCGCACTCTCTGGTCATGGCGGCGAGGCCACCCTCATCCAGGTGACTGTTCCCATCCAGCCAGGAAACTCAGGTGGTCCTGTGCTCACCTACGAGGGAGAAGTTGTCGGCGTGGTCACCTCGTCAGCCGCCGTCCGCGCCTTCCTGGCAGCCACAGGCACGGTCCCCCAAAACCTCAACTGGGCCGTCAAGGCAGAGTACGCGCTGCCATTGTTCGAGCCACCGCCTCCGCAGCCGCGCACCCACAGCAGGCGAGCGGCGATCGATCGGGGCCTGAAGGCAACCTGTATGATCGAGGCGCACCGCTAGGCCCGATCCGAAACACGAGACCCGCTGACCTCTGCCTTCTGCGCCGCTGCCCCGGCGTCTCCCTCCGGGCCGGAGAGCCCTCCCTCCGGGGCAGAAGCCCCTGGGGGGCGGAGCCTGGGCCGGAGGCCATAGGCCATTCGGCTTCAGCGGACTCTCGGATCGGGGCCAGCGGCCGCTCGGAGAATTCTGGAAGCGGTGCGGGAAACCCGCTCCGCCGACTCGCTCGACCCCCGGAAGGCCATCACGGCCGCTTCCGGCAATCCCAACTACCCTGCGCACTCGGGCTCATCCTGTCGAAGAAGTATGGCGGTTTGAAGTCGGAGATGAACCACTGCGACCGCCGTAATCTCGCGGCCACGTCCCCCCTTGAGTCAATCCCGCCGCCTGCCGCGCCTCCCGCAGCCGGATTAGGAAGAGCCGGTACGCCGCTGACCGCCTGGCCATCTGGGCAGAAGATCTGGCCCTACACGTGCTCTTGCATCCACTCCCCGAGGGCGCGCAGGGTTTCCTCGAAGGCCCCCAGATATTTCTCCCCGGGGTAGTCCTGAGGATCCGGAACCGCAATTCGGTTTCGTCTGAAGGCCGCCTGGTGGCGCTCGAACAAGTCACGGGCGCGAGAACTGATGACGTATGGACTCGCTTTCAGGCTGGCGTTTCCCTTTTCCCATTCCGCTAGGCTGCCGACAAACGCGAAGACGGGCTGCCAGTCCCGCCAAGCGGGAGGACATCCCCGTATGCCCAGCAATTCCATCCAGCGCCCAGGATCCACCCGATACTTCGCCGGTGTCTGCCTCGTTACCTCAAGGAACCGCGCCGCTGCCATGTCTTCTAATGCTCGACGAACCGCCTGGGACGTGTAGGAGGTAGCCTCCGTGATGTCTCGCGCGATGGCCCAGGTCCCCTGGAATCCCAGGAGGAAGCCGAGAACGTCCGCCTTGATTCCGACGCCAAAGCCTGCCCGCAAGCGGAGGAGCAACGTAGTCGGTTCTGTCAGGGCCGGTTGTTCACCCAAGCCTTTCTTGAGCCGGATCGTCCTGGCGGGCTGCGGGCGCGCAAGGGCCTTCCAGCGGAAATCGCCCCCCTCCGAGCGGGCCAGGTGAGCGAACTGCCCGAGCTTCAAGCGCACGGCCTCAGGATACGCCCCGGCGAGATTCTTGATCCGTTGCACGCTGAGAAGCTGAGATCCCACCCGGGCCCACCAACCCAGCAGATCCCAGAGCCGGCGCTCTTCCTCCGCCAAGGTGAGAGACAAGAGCACAAGGGCTTCCGGGTCGATGATGGCAGCTGCCGGCTTTGCGCTCGATGCGGTTGCACCGAGAGCGCGCCACTGACTCCAGGCGGCCATCTTTGCCTTCTCCTTCAGGGCCTGCAGCGCGCTAGCGAACAGATTTTCTGACATGCCCAATCACCTGCTCCAGAATATCCGAGAAGGCCGGTGTCGGATCCTGCCCTCGCGCCCAGTCTGCGCAGCGTTCAGCTCCCCCTCGGTAGGTCGGAGGGCCACCAAGTCCTGGAAATGGACGCTGGACGGGCCGCCACTGTCGGCCGCCGCGTACAACTTCAAGAAGATGAGGTCGTGGCGATCCGCCAGACCCACCGTCAGGCCACCGTACCGTCGCCAGTGGAGCCGCCGCTCCAGCCCTGGCGGCAGGCCCGTCTGCCACTGGAGTCCCACGACGGTGTTCATCCACTCCTCGGGGAGGCCGAAATCGCGCGCGACGGTCGCGATGGCTCGCCGCAGCGGCTCAGGGAGCGGGTCCGGCGGGGCAAGCACGACACGTCCTGCCGCCGGCCCGTCCCGAACGATTGCGAGCACGTCCACGTCGCGGGTTGTGCGCTCCACGATCCCCAGCAGATTCAGGGCGGTCCCGCCCACGACGACGATCCCTACTTCCGCCGTCTCAGCCGTGAGCAACTCCCCGACCGCTCCTAAGGCCCGTTCGATTTCTGCCGGTGACCTTTGTTCCATAATCGTTCATTCTATGAACTATTATTGGTTGTCACACAGACTATAATAGTCACACACCGGATGTCAAGCCTCGCCGACGCTCAGGACTATGATCCACCAGCGACCTTGGACTTGATGAGGACTGAGGCTTGGCGGGGGGCCGGTATTGGAGCTGGAAGAGCGGTTTGCTGAATTGTAGATGGTGCCGGGGGAGGGAGTCGAACCCTCATGGACCAGAGGTCCGCGGGATTTTGAGTCCCGTGCGTCTACCAGTTTCACCACCCCGGCATTCGCGATGAACCCTTTTTAAGCCAGGGCCCTGGGTGTGTCAAGGCACAAGTTCCCTTATGGCTGATGGCTCATAGCTCATGGCCGGCGATCGATCAAGAGCAGTTGAGTACAAGAGGCGTTCCGTTTTTCGTGAGGGGTGAGGCGGAAGGCGGGAGGGGGACGTGTTGGGCAGAGGGGTGGGGGAGCGAGGGAGACAGGGAGACTGGGGGAGAAGGGGACACGGGGCGCGGAGCGCAAAGCGCAAAGAGCATAGCGCAGAGCGCGAAGCGCAAGAGTAGACGGCAGCGGGCAGCTGGATGGTCAATCGGTCAAATGGTCGATCGGTCGATTCGGGAGGATATCGGGCGCCGAGCGGTCGGGAGTTTTTGCTTGACGATGCCGATCTGCGCTGGTAAGAAAGAGGCGAGCTGAGGGGCGAACCGGTTGCGGCTCGACGCCGAGGCCCCTTCAGCTCTTCTGCTTTTTGGGGCTGTGGCGCAGTTGGGAGCGCGCGTGACTGGCAGTCACGAGGCCGGGGGTTCGAATCCCCCCAGCTCCACCAGAACCGCAAGCGGGACCCGGTGCCGGGTCCCGTTTCTCCGTTCCGGCCAATCCCTCTCCCCTCATGGCCAGCGGTTCCGCCACTGATAATCCAAGTGCTCGGGGACTGCATTGTTCTGGTCGGTCATCCGGCGTGGCCCCCGGCGCCGGTCCGCGCCGCTTCGCCTCTCCATCCCGTCCGGAATCTGTGTGAGGTCCGCAGGCGACCGGCGCCGCTCCCCCTGTCTTCTGTCTCGACCGGATCGCCGATTCGCAACGGTGGCGGCCAACCTCGCCCCCTACGCTACTGGCTCAGCCGGTGCTGTTCGCCCGGCCAGCTCAGGCGGACGCTGGCCTCGTCAAAGGCCACCCGGCATCGACGGCAGAGAAACTTGGGGTGCCCCCATTCCGGGAGATACCCCGCATCCACGTCATCCTGCCCGCATGCCGGGTGAATGAAAATATAGCGAACGCTCCGGCCACCACCCCAGATCCGCCTCATGAGCCACCGACGAATGTCCATTTCCACTCACCGAGAAATCCCAATGACCAATGGGCCAATGACCGATCCCTACCTCGCCTCTCTCTCACCCTCACCTTCTCCCGAGCAACCTCAGGGTAGGGGAGAAGGGGGAATGGAAATGGAGAGGGCGCGCACGCGATCCAGTACCCTTCGGATCGCCTCTTCCCGAATCCGCCGGTCCTCCTCGGAGAGGGGCCGCGTGGCTTGCCGAAGCCAGGCAAGATAGCTCTCACAGGCCCGGAACAACTCCTCCGACAGGTCGCTCAGCTTCTCAAAGACGGGGATGGGCAAGTGCAGCCAGCCATCGAGGAGGTCGCTCCCCATCCACGCGACCAGGCCTCCGAGAATTTGCTCCACGGCCGCCGTCTCTTTCTTCCGGGCGACCTGAATGAACAGGGTCCCCCAGCGGTCCAGGTCCTGCGCGAGGCGCTGGAACGGCGCCCGATGAAGCGTGAGGCGGGTACCCTCTGGGTGGGCGTCAGGGGGTAGGCTTAAGCGTTCCATCATTATGAGTAAAGCGCGACCGCAGCAAAGGTCACCGCCCCCTGCGGATCGGGCCACTGGCTGTACCGCAGAAGCCGCCCTCGGACGCCGCCGAGGACCCGGAGCATGGCGTAGATGGGTGGGAGGCCGCAGATCCGCCGCCGATCCCCATCCCGGGCGACGGCGTGGAAGAGGGCCTCGGCATCTCCCGCTTCGACCGCGGCCAGCATCTGACGGTCCGCATCTGCGACCTCACGAAGCTGACCCGGCGTGATCGGGCGGGGATCGCCAAACCGCGGCCCGACATGCGCCAGGTCGGCGCTGGCCAGGATGACGCTCCGCCCTCCCACGGTAACCAAGGTGTCCCGCAGCCCGGCAACGAACGCCTCGATCTCCCCGTCCTGGGTTGGCGAGCGGCGCTCCTCGACACACCGGGAAAACGACCCGCACAGGATCGGCACGATCCGGACCCCGCTCTGGCGGGGCATCCGGTGATGGAGGAACACCGCCTGGAACTCGATGGAGTGCTCTCCCCGATGGGCCGGCTCGTCCTCGAGGTACGCGCTGCCCACCGTGGCCAGGAGGCGGTCCATGAACTCCTGGTCCGTCTCGGCTGTTCCCAGCGGGGTCTCGAAGCCCTTGCGCGTCAGGGCGAAGGGGCGCGTGATGGGGGCGTGGACGGTCCCCAGGATCACCCAGCGATCCACAGGCGGCGCGCCCTCGAGCTCGCGATAGCCCCACGCATAGCACGGCCCGCCACGGGCAAAATCAATGTGAGGCACCACCAGGCCCCGCAATCCCGCGGCAGCGGGACTCGGGGGCGCATCTCCGGGACCATCGGCCGCTCCGAAGTAACCGTCGAGTTGCTGCCGGAGCGCGTCCCGCTCTACGGGATAGCTCTTTCCGGCGAAAGACGCGGGGCGGGTCTGGGCCCGGCGGAATCGCTCCTCCACCGCCATCCGGTGCGCGGCGAATCCCGGAGAATCCAGCAGGTGGTGTTCGTCCAGGGAGCGGATGACCTCCAGCAACTGCTCCCGAAACAGGAGGGTGCCGTAGCGGCGGACGAAGGCTTCCTGGATGTCCAGCAGGGAGTGCTGGCCATCCAACAGGCCGAGGATCGAGGCCGTCTCAACCGGCAAGTACACAACCCCTTCGCAGTAATACTGTGGATCCCGCAGGCAGAGAACCTGCCGCCCTCGGACCTCGGCCGGAAACGCCTCTATCGGGCGCAGCCGGGGGAACTCATAAGCCTCGCCGTCGCCACCCATCTCGCTCGTTAGTCCGTGTCGGTAAAGTTCGTCACCCGCCATCCGTTTGGTCCATGATCCATGGCCACCAGCGTCTTTCGCATCAACAAGCCTGTGCCCTGGAGGTCAATCCGGACCTCGTACCGGAAGAAGAGCTTCCCGTCCACCGTCTTCTGCTCAATCCGTGTGTAGCTTACGCGGCGACCCTGGCTTGACTGAGGGCCGGGTCCTCCTTTGGTGAGCTGCTGCTGGTCCCGGATCTTCTTGGCGGCCAGCCCGTCCGCCAGGTTCAAGGCCGTACCAAGGTCCGCGGCGGCGTAATAGGCGTCCATGAACCGGTCAGCCGTCGCCTCGGGCCCACCCGACGCGCAACCTTGGAATACCCCCAGGAAAAACAAGAAGATAATCAACTGCTTGGGGTGTCTTGCTGGGCAGCCCCAAGAATTTGATTGACTGAAGTGGAGTTCCCGGATATCCTCCGCCCACTTTAGAAAGGCGACCCTCAGGGAATAACGACGCTGGGCTGCCCCGCTCCCTTCCCGAATCTGGTCGGATTCATTCATTCTAATCATCCCGCGAGGGGTACCCGTGCAACTGACCTGGCATCCGCCAGCCAGGCGACCCTGTTGTGCGCCGGAAGGGCACAGGGGAGCATAGCAAGACAGAGAGACCCTCCCAGGCGAGAGCCGCCACGGATTGACCATGCCGGGCCCGGCTCCCAGCTAGGACGGGCAGGAGTTGATGGCCATGCTGTTCGAGACCCCGTTGATTAGTGCAGAAGTTGGGCTGAGCCCTCCCTCTATCCCAACCCACATTCACAAGGTGTCGTTTCGCCCGGGCTGGATACTTGGCAAGCTCGCGCTGATAGGCCTGCTCCTCGTGTACCTGGCGGGATGGCTCCAGGACTTCCAGCGCGTCCGGAGCCTCGAGGCCGAGCCGACACCCCCATCCAGGGTGATCACCAAGTACGAGGCCTGGGAGCGGATTTACCCCCGTCCGGACCGCCCGCCGACCCTTCCCTGAAACGCAAAGGGATTGGCGGGCTCCTCCGTCGTGCCGGCGATTTCCCCCGCCCTTCGTCTGCCATCCCCCTCAGAGGCTGTCCGGATCCACGGTGACCCGGGCCGCCTGGCGCAACTGGCGAAGCCAGTCGCCAAAGACCGTCGCCCGCTTCTGGAGGAGGAGACGGGCGCGGAAGGCCTCCTTCTGCCTCTCGAACTCGGCCTCCGACGGGTCCTGCTGCCGCAGCAGGGAAATCAGGTAAGAAGCCTTCTGGCCGGTCACGAGGGGGCTCACCTCCCCCGGCCGCAAGAGACTGACGGCCTGCCGGAAGGCTTCCGGGTCCGGAATCTCCTTGGGGAGGGCATCCAGCGGGAACGGACCGAACGACTTTGCCGGGACGTTTGCCTCCCGCCCGGCCGCGGCGAACGGCTTGCCCTGTCCCAGGGCCAGGGTGACCTTGTCGGCAAGCCGTTTCCCCTCGTCGCCGGCCGGAAACTGGATGACCTCGACCGTGACCTGCCGGTGGATCTGGCGAAAGGCGTCGCGGGCCTCCGCCTCCGACACCTTGACCGCCCCCCGGATGAGCGCCTCCATCTTCCGTTCCGTCATGGTGCGGCGCATTTCCGCCTCGAACCGCTCCGGCGTCAGCCGGTTGGCCTTGAGGATGTCCAGATACCGCTGGCGGCTGAAGCCGTCCTTGCCGGCAAAGGCCGGCATCCGGCGGATCTCGTCGGCCAGCTCCTCCGTGCTGACCCTGACACCGATCCGCTCCGCATACTGCAGGACCAGGAGCCGCCGGACCAACTGCTCCACCACCTGCTGCTTGACGTTCAGGGACTCCAGCAGCTTGTCATCCAGCTTGTCTCCGAAAAGTTGCCGGTACACTTCGATCTGCTGGCGGAGGGCCTGCTGGTAGTCCTCCACCATGATCTCGGTGCCGGCCACCGTGGCCACCACGCCCCGTCGCGTCAGGTCGCCCGGGGTGGACTTCACCCCCCACACGACGAAGATGGTGCCGACGAAGGTGATCGCCACGATCAGCATCACCCCTTTGATGAAGTAGGCGCTGCCTTCCCGCATTTTCTTGAGCATTCCGAGATTCCCTGTATGAGCCGAGGTCCGTGCGTCACGATACTGCATTCGACAGACGGTTGGCAAGGCATTTCCGGGGCCGGGAATCGCAAAACTGCTTGTCTTTTCTAAAGTGGTATGGTAAGGACACACCTTGTCGGCACCGGTTCCTGCGATCCGTGACTCCCTCGCACGAGGGGCCAGAAAGGAGCGGCGATGCTCTTCGATTGGCTGTTCGGGATGTTCTCCAACGACTTGGCCATTGACCTGGGCACGGCCAACACGCTGATCTACGTCAAGGGCCGGGGGATCATTCTCAGCGAGCCGTCGGTCGTCGCCATCAAGCGAGGCACCAACCAGGTCCTCAAGGTCGGGAAGGAGGCCAAGGAGATGCTGGGCCGCACGCCCGGCAGCATCGTGGCCATTCGCCCGCTGAAGGACGGGGTCATCGCGGATTTCGACGTGACGGAGCAGATGATCCGCGCCTTCATTGTGAAGATCCACAACCGCAAGGCGCTCGTGCGCCCGCGCATCATCATCGGCGTTCCCTCCGGGATCACGCAAGTCGAGAAGCGCGCCATCCGGGATTCCGCCGAGCAGGCCGGCGCCCGCGAGGTCTACCTGATCGAAGAGCCCATGGCCGCCGCCATCGGGGCGGGCCTGCCCGTGCAGGAGCCCAGCGGCAGCATGATCGTGGATATCGGCGGGGGCACCACCGAGGTGGCGGTGATCTCGCTGTCCGGCATCGTCTACAGCCAGTCAGTGCGGATCGCCGGGGACGAGATGGACGAGGCGATCACCCAGTACCTGAAGCGGAAGTACAACCTCCTGGTGGGCGAGCGCACGTCGGAGAATATCAAGATCCAGATCGGCTCCGCCTATCCCTTCGACGAACCCCGCAAGATGGAGATCAAGGGCCGCGACCTGGTGGACGGCATCCCCAAAACCCTCACCATCAGTGATAGCGACATCCGCGAGGCCCTCCACGACCCCATCTATGCCATCGTGGATGCGGTGAAGACGGCGCTGGAGCGGACCCCGCCGGAACTCGCCGCCGACATCGCCGAGAAGGGGATCGTCCTGGCCGGCGGGGGCTCGCTCCTCCACGGCCTGGACACCTTGATCGCCCTGGAGACCCACCTCAAGGTGCGGGTGGCCGACGACCCGCTGTCGTGTGTGGTCCTGGGCACCGGCAAGGTCCTGGACGAGCTGGACCTGTTGAAGACCGTCTGCCTGGAATCGTAGTTCCTCCCCGACGCCCCCCGGGGGCTGAGTCGGCCTGGACACCGGAGGCGTGCTCGTGAGCGGTCTCTTGCGGCTCTTGGCCCGCCATAAGCGGGCCGTGATCCTCACCGGCGCCCTCCTCCTGTCGTTTTTTCTCATGACATTGCAGGTCCGCCACGAAGCCGCGGTGGTCACCTTCACGCGGCAGGTCGTCCTCTTCACCGTGTCCCCCTTCCTCAAGGTCACGACCGCCTTCGTCCAAGGAGCCCGGAACGTCTGGCGCGACTATGTGGACCTGCGCCGCCTCCGGGAGGAGAACAAGCGGCTTCACGGCGAGGTGGCCACCCTCCAGCGGCGCATCGACCAACTGGAGGAGCAGTCCCTGGAGACCCAGCGACTGCAGCGCCTCCTGGCCATGCGTCAGGCCTCCCAGGCGGAGTTTCTCACCGCCCGCGTCGTGGGCAAGGACGCCACCAACTGGTTCAAGACCATCCTCCTGGACCGGGGGAGCCGGGAGGGCGTCCGGCGCAACCAGCCGGTCCTGGCTCCCGACGGACTCGTCGGGCGCGTGGTGGAGGTCTCGCCCACCTCGGCCAAGGTCCAGCTCCTCACCGACCCGGTGAGCGCCGTCGGCGGCCTGGTCCAGCGGACGCGCGTCACCGGCATCGTCTCGGGGAATCTGGGTGCGGGTGCCCGCATGCGGTACCTGCCGCTCCTGGCGGACGTGGTGGTGGGCGACGAGGTGGTCACCTCGGGCATGGGTGGCGTCTTTCCCAAGGGGATCCCCGTCGGCCGGATCATCGCGGTGGAGCGACGGAGCGGCGCCCTGTTTCAGGAGGGGAGCCTGCAGCCGGCCGTGGACCTGGGTCGGCTGGAAGAGGTCATGATCCTGACAGCGCCGCAACCCCACGACGCGGGGTTCGAGGCGGGCGGTGCAAGGCGGCCATGAACTGGTTCCTCCTGGGCCTCCTGTGCTGTGCCCTGGCCCAGACGGTGCTGCTCACGCCGTTCAGCCTGGGCGGGATCCGGCCGGACCTCTTCCTGCTCCTGGTGTTCCTCGTCAGCCAGCGCGTGAGTCCGGAGACGGCGACCGTCCTCGGGTTCGTGATCGGCCTCTGCCAGGATGGGTTGTCGGGTGGTCCCTTGGGACTCCGCGCCTTCACCCACAGCCTCATGGGATTCCTGGCGTCCAGGCTTTCCCACGACGTGTACACCGACAGACCTCTGGCAGTCCTCTGGCTGCTCCTCGGGGGAAGCGCCGGTGCCGGGTTGATCACCCTGGCCCTGTTGAGCTTCTTCCTGGGGCCTCCATCCCTGGTCCCGGCCATTTTCTTCCTGATCGTGCCGGAGGCCCTGTACACGGCCGCCATCGGCCTGCTGATCTTCTGCCTGCCGCAGGTTCGGGCCGCCCTGGCCCGGGCTGCCTAGGCCCCGCATGGGCGTCACTCCCGTGCTCCCCACGCCGTCGCAGACCCTGGCCCCCCGCATTCAAACCGCGGTGCTCTGCGTCGGGATCGCCTTCCTGATCCTGCTGCTCCGGCTGTGGTACATGCAGATCCTCGAGGGGGACCGGTACTTCTCCCTCTCCACGACCAACCGGCTGCGGGTGCGGCCGGTCGAGGCGCCGCGGGGCTTCATCCTGGATCGCCACGGCGAGATCCTGGTGGAGAACCGGCCCACCTTTGACCTGTACGCCACGCCCGAGGACGTCACCAGCCCGGCCGAGGTGACGGCCACCCTGGCCCAGATCCTCGGGGTGCCGGTCGCAGAGATCCAAGCCCGCCTGGCCGAGGGACGGGAGCGGCCCTACCAGCCACTGCTCATCCGCAAGGATCTCGAAGAGCGGATGATGGTGGCCGTCGAGGAGCGGCGGCTCGACCTGCCGGGCATCAGCCTGCGCGTCCGGCCCACCCGCGCGTATCCCAGCGCAGGGATGGCGGCCAACCTCCTGGGGTACGTGAGTGAAATAAACCAGGCACAGCTGGCGCGGGAGGAGTTTCGCGACTTCCGTCCCGGAGAGAACCTGGGGCAGGCGGGGGTGGAGCGGCGCTTTGACGCCTTCATCCGGGGCGTCGACGGGGGCGAGCAGGTCGAGGTGGACGCCCGGGGTCGGGCCCTGCGGCTGGTCAGCCGGATCGAGCCGCGCTCCGGGTCCAACATCTACCTCACCATCGACAAGCGTATCCAAGAGGCGGCCGAGGCGGCCTTCGCCGGGAAGAAGGGGACCGTGGTGGCCATGAACCCCACCACGGGCGAGATCCTCGCCATGGTGAGCCGGCCGTCCTACGACCCGAACCTGTTCGCCCAACGCCTGACCGCCGACGAATGGCAGCGCATCGCCAACGATCCGACCCATCCCCTCCAGAATCGGGCCTTTCAGGCCCAGTACCCCCCGGGGTCCGTGTTCAAGCTCATCGTGGCCATCGCCGGCCTGGAGAGCGGGGTCTTGACTCCCGAGACGAAATTTAGCTGTCCGGGCTACTTCTACCTGGGGAACGTCCGGTTCGACGACTGGAAGAAAGGCGGCCACGGCACGCTGGACCTGCGATCCGCCATCGTGAACTCCTGCAATGTCTACTTCTACCAGGCCGGCCTGAAGGTCGGGATCGAGGAGATGGCGCGCGTCGCCCGCGCCTTCGGCCTGGGGGAACCACCCGGCCTCGGGCTGGGGGATGAGGCCGCGGGGCACCTGCCGAACCCCCAGCCCCGACGCCGTGGGCAACCCGGGTGGTCCGCGGGAAATACCGTCGTCGCCAGCATCGGCCAGGGGCTGGTGGTCACCTCGCCCATGCAGCTCCTCAGCATGGTCTCGGCCATCGCCAACGGGGGGACGATCTATCGCCCGTGGGTGGTGAAGAAAATCGCCGCGCTCTCGGGCGAGGTCCTGGACGAGTACGAACCGGAGCCCATCCGCCAGATCTCCATCAAGCCCGAAACGCTCGCCTTCATCCGCCAGGCCATGCTGGGCGTGGTGGACGAGGGGACGGGCGCGCGCTCCAGGGTGCCCGGCATTCCCATCGGGGGCAAGACCGGCACGGCCCAGGTCGTGCGGAAGGGCGAGGGGAAGGGACACGCCGAGCTCAAGGACCACGGGTGGTTCGTCTCCTTCGCCCCCGTGGACAACCCCCAGATCGCCGTGGTGGTCCTGGTGGAGAACGGGGGATTCGGCGGGCTGGTCGCCGCCCCGGTGGCGAAGGCGGTGTACGAGGCCGCCTTCAGGGCACGCCCGCTCTTCGCCCGACAGGAATCGGTCCAAACCATGGAACCGGAGATCGGCGACTGACCTGTTCCCTCGCCACCTCGCCCCCTTTGATGGGGTGTGGGAGCGGGATGGGTGAGGGGTGATGCGAAAGACATGTTCGATCGGCGATTAGTCACGCACTTCGATTGGAGCTTCGTGGCGGCGATCCTGGGGATGGCGATCCTCGGGATCCTGACCATCTACAGCGCCAACACCATGGCCACCTCCGCCTTCCGGAAGAGTCTGTACCTGCGCCAGCTGGTCTGGGCGGGGGTGGGGACCGTCGGGCTGATCGGAGCCTGCCTGATCAGCTACCGGACCCTGGGGCGTTTCGCCTACGTGATCTTCGGAGCCAGCGTGGCCTTGCTCGTCCTGGTGCTGGTGATGGGGAAATCGGGGTTGGGGGCGCAACGGTGGATCCGCATCGCGGGCTTCGCCTTCCAACCGTCGGAGTTCGCCAAGCTGGGTTTGGTCCTGTTCCTCGCCCGGTACTTCGACGACCACCGGAATGCGATCCGTGACCCGCGGGGACTGCTCCTGCCCGTCGGCCTCACAGCCCTTTGCATGCTCCTGGTCCTGAAGCAACCCGATCTGGGAACGGCACTGCTCCTCGGGTTCATCACCCTCGGCATGCTGCTCCTGCTCGGCCTGCACTGGCGACGCCTCCTGCCGGCCATCATCGGCGGCGGCGCCCTGGCCCCGGTCCTGTGGATGGCGCTGAAGGATTACCAGCGCCGGCGCATCCTGGTCTTCCTGAGCCCGGATTTGGATCCCCTGGGGGCCGGCTACCACATCGCGCAGTCCAAGATCGCCGTGGGATCGGGCGGCCTGTTCGGCAAGGGCTGGCTGGCCGCAAGCCAGAGCCAGCTGAACTTCCTGCCATTGAATCACACCGACTTTGTCTTCGCGGTCTTGGCCGAGCAGTGGGGATTTCTGGGAAGCCTGGTGGTCCTCGTGACCTACTTCTACCTCATCACCAAGGGATTTCAGATCGCCCGGGACTGCACCGACCTCTTCGCGGCCCTCCTGGCGACCGGCATCTCCGCCATGCTGGCCGTTCAGGTCCTCATCAATACCGCCATGGTGCTGGGCATGATGCCCGTGGTGGGCATCCCTCTGCCCCTGCTGAGCTATGGCGGTTCCTCGCTGCTCGTCACCATGCTGAGCCTGGGGCTGCTCCTCAATATTCATATGCGGCGCTTCATGTATTGACCACTCCCTGACCGCCGGGTACCCAGCCCACGGACGCTGGCACGGTGGGCTGGCTGCCAACGGCGGTGTCGTTGGTGCGCCAAGGACGCCCAGGCATCCTTCACCGTTTCCGGACGGACGCCATACCCCCCGGCCCGCCCGGCCGCAACCGAAGGTCCTCAAAGTCTTGCCGTGAGATCGCTGAAAGTGCGGATCGTGAGATCCGGTTGGATCTCGGAGGCGACGGCGCCACGCGGCGCCAGCCAGATGGTGCGCAGGCCCGCGGCCTGGGCACCGCGGATATCCGAGATGAGGCTGTCCCCGATCATGGCTGTCCCCTCGGGGGACACGCCCAGCCGGGTGAGCGCGACCCGGAAGATGTGCGGCATCGGCTTGCCCACGACCTCGGGGCGGATGCCGGCGGCCGTGGCCACTGCCTCGGCGATGGCGCCGCACCCGGGGTAGAACTCGCCGCCTTCCACCGGCAGGCGGGAATCCAAGTTCACCGCGACAAAGGCCGCCCCGCCCGCCACCGCCCGGGAGGCCGCCGTCAGCCTTGTGTAGTCGAACTCAAAGTCGTGACCCACCACAACCACCTGGGCATCACCGTAGGCTTCGTACGGGACCACGCGGTGCCCGGCCTTGGTAAGCTCGCCCCGAAGGGTCTCGGATCCAATCACCAGGACCCGAGACGGCCCGAACCGCTCCCGCACAAACGGGCCCACGGTCTCCACGGCCGACAGGACCTCTTCTCGCGAGGCCGGGACCCCCAATCGAACCAGTTTGGCCTGGAGTTGGCCGCCGTCCTCCCGCGAGTTGTTGGTCAGGAAGAGGATTCGGCGCCCCGTCGCCCGAAGCTCCTGGAGGATCGCCTGCACGCCGGGGACCAACCGGTTGCCCGTATAGACGCATCCGTCCAGGTCGAAGATGAAGCCGCGAACTGAGGTCAGATCCATACGCCGCTCAAAAGGCGGGTTCCACCCTTTCCGTGCCGTCGGTCAGGACGTCTCGGGCGGCGAGATCCTCCCCGCCCTGGTTAAGGTGACAGGTGTCATTCAACCGGAGCACCCGCCGGACCCGCCCGTCCAGCTCGATCTGATTGACGGCCGTGTTGTCCTGCTTGAGGCGGAACAGGTGCCGGACATCCAGCCCCAGGGCGAAACAGAGCAACGCCTTGATCGCCCCGCCGTGCGAGACCAGGATCAGGTCGGCCCCCGGGTGGGCGCCCCGCATGCGTTCCAGGGCCGCGACGACGCGGCGCTCGAATGCCCGGAGATCCTCGCCCCCCGGCGCAGGGAAGGCGAGCGGGTCCTCCAGCCATTTCTCATAGCGGCCCGGATACGCCGCCTGGATCTCCGCAACGGTCATCCCCTCCCACTTCCCCAGGGACATCTCCCGAAGGTCGGGTTCGTGGATGACCGGGATCCGATACGCCGCGGAAATCTGGTCGGCCGTCTGGGCCGCCCGCCGGAGCGGGCTGGTGACAATCGCCGCCACCCTGGGTGGAAGGTGGGTCCGGAGATGCGAGACCAGCAGATCGGTCTGCCGCCGGCCGCGCGGGCTCAGCGCAGGATCCCGGCTTCCCTGGATCCGCCGCTCACGGTTCCAGACCGATTCCCCGTGCCGCACCAGTATAAACTTGGGCATCCCTCGATCCACACCCGCATGGGTAAATCCGCCACTCTCGGATTACGGTACTTCAAGGAGTGCGCGCGGATTTTTCGCCGCCACCATGAGCAGAGTCCGCGCGGCGCCGGAAGGGGCACGACGACCCTGCTCCCAATCCTGGAGCGTCCGCACAGATACGCCAAGCAACTGGGCAAAGCGCGCCTGGGAGAGACCGGTTCTCTCTCGGATACCCGATACGCTTGGCACGTTGATAACACGGCCATATTCACCGCGCTTGAGCCCACGTAATCCCCTCAGATTCTCGGTGCCGGACTCCCGCTTGCCCTTGGGCATCCTCAATCTCCTGGCTTTCCCCGCCCCTTCCCACGCCACCGAAGTTTGCCTAGGCCACCCGATCCCGGAACACCATTCCCGGCGCCGGGATTCTAAACCAAAAAACTTTGCAGGTTCGGTATTCCTCCGCGGACAGAAACTCTTGAACAAGCCGGGTGAACAGCTTTGTCTCGATAAAGCGGAAGATTGGAGAATTATACGGCATTGCCGTATGTCGTCAAGGCCAAATTCAAGGCTCACCCGTTCTAGCCTGCCTGTCCATACTCTGCTTTTGAACCCATGTCCCTTTCTCCGTCCGAGGGGCAGCCACATCATTTTCTTGGCGACCTTGGCGCACCAACGGCATGGCCGTTGGCACCCAGCTCACCCCGAGCCCGCACCCGTGTGGGCTGGGTACCCGGCGGTTCGGAGTCAGCCGCCGACGATGCCGACGTCCTCCGGCGCGAAGCCCACGACCACCGGGTCGCCCCGCTGGAAGAGATGCTTGCCCTTCGGGTTGCTCACGCTGGCCCGGAGCAGCGTCCCCCCCGCTTCGACCTCGTACTGGATGGCGGCTCCCTGGAAGGCGGAGGCGGCGACCTTCCCCTCCAGCCGGTTGCGGCCTTCGGTCCTGCTCCCTGGTGGGAGGAGGTCCATGGCCTCCGGCCGGATGGTGAGCAGGATGCGGCCCGACGTGGGGGCATCCGGGGACGGCCGCGCCACCTGCACCTCCACCCCCAGGTCGGTCATCACGGTGACCGTGGTCCCTTTCACCCCGCGCACCTCACCCCCCAGCAGGTTCGCGGCGCCCACGAACTCCGCCACGAATCGCTCCTGGGGGGCCTCGTAGATCTCCCGGGGCGTCCCCTCCTGCACGATTGCCCCGGCCGACATCACCGCGATCCGGGTGGACAGGGCCAGGGCCTCCTCCTGGTCATGGGTGACATAGATCGTCGTGATCCCCAGGTCGCGCTGGAGCTTCAGCAGCTCGAGGCGCATCTGGGCCCGCAGCCGCGCATCCAGGTTCGACAGCGGCTCGTCCAGGAGGAGCACGCGCGGCTGGACCACCAGGGTGCGGGCCAGGGCCACCCGCTGCTGCTGCCCCCCGGAGAGCTGGGACGGCCGCCGCCCCTCCAGCCCCTCGAGGTTCACCATGCGGAGCGCTTCCCCCACCCGCGTCTGGATCTCGGCCCGTGGGATCCCGCGCTCTCGGAGGCCGAAGGCGACGTTTTCGAAGACCGACATGTGGGGCCAGATGGCATAGCTCTGGAAGACCATACCCACACCTCGCTTCCAGGGCGGCAAGGCGGTCACCGGCTCGTCGTCCAGCCAGACGCTCCCCTCGTCGGGGAAGGCGAAGCCCGCGATGATCCGAAGGAGGGTCGTCTTGCCGCACCCGCTGGGGCCCAGGAAAGTGTAGAACTCCCCCGCCCGGATGTGCAGGCTCACGCCCCGCAGGGCCCAGGCCTCCCCGAACCGCTTGCCGACGCCCTCCAGCCGAACCTCAGATGCCTTGGCAGTCACTCGCGCCCCTTAACATACAAGCCAATGAAAAACCGACAACGGACAACGCAAAATTGCTCCGTTGTCAGTTGTCGGTTGTCAGTATTGCATTTCGGGTCGTCCGAACTCGACCATTTGCGTTCATTCGCGTTCATTCGCGGTTGCATTTCTCCGAGAGGGATTCCCCTAGACACGAAACGCCGTCCCCGAGCGGCCGGCGAAGATCCGGTTGGTCACGTAGGTACAGAGGGCGACCATCAGGATGGCCACGACACCCAGGGCCGCCCCGGGACCCCGGCCGACCGCGCTCTGCATGTACACGTAGATCCCGTAGGCGATGGGGCCCAGCTCGATCCTCGGCACCAGCATGATGGTGGAGCTGAGCTCCACGGCCGAAGTCATGAAGCTGATCAGACCCCCGGCCACCAGGCCCCCCACCATCAGGGGAAAGGTCACCTTCCAGAAGGTCCGCACCTGGTTAGCCCCCAGGTTCTGCGCCGACTCCTCCAGCGACACGTGGATCTGCTGGAGCGCGGCGAAACAGGCCCGGACGGTATACGGCAAGCGCCGCATCGAATAGGCGATCACCAGGATAACCCAGGATCCCGTGAGCGGTCCTTCCAGGCCCGGGAAATCCCAGCCGTGGAAGACCCGGAGGTACCCCACCGCCAGCACCACCCCGGGAATCGCCAGCGGCATCGTGGCGATGGCGTCCAGCAGGTTCCTCCCGAAGATCCGGCCGCGCAGGAGCAGCCAGGCGATGACGGCGCCCAGGACGACATCCACCCCGGCCGCCAGCAGGGCGTACAGCAGCGTGTTCTTCACGAAATGGGGCGTGCGGAACAGGATCTCCTCGTAGTTCCCCACGGTGTAGACCGTGGGGAGCAGGGAAAAGCTCCAGATCCTCGACAGGGACAGCAGCAGGATGCCGAGGTGCGGCAGGAGGCTCACCCCCAGCATGACTGCGCTGATCCCCAGGACCACGGCCAGCTTGACCCCCCGGATCGGCTTGGCGATCTCCGCCCCCGTCGTCCCCCGCTGGACCGTCGCGTACTCGGACAGGCCGAGATACTTGCGGGCGGCCCAGAGGGAGAGGAGCGACAGGACCACCAGGATGACGCACACCACGTAGCCGTCCACGTCGTCGATGCCGATGGTCGTGATGCGGAGGTAGGCCTGGGGCGCCAGCAGCTTCGTGTAGTTCAGCATCAGCGGCGTGCCGAGATCGTCGATGACCCGGATGAAGGTCAGGAGGCACCCGGCCACATAACCCGGCAGCATGAGGGGGAGCGTCACCCGACGGAACAACGGCCAGCCGTGACTTCCCAGGTTCTGCGCCATCTCCTCCAGCGACGGGTCGATATTGGCCAAGGAGACGGCGGTGTTCAGCATGATGAAGGGGAAATAGTGGAGGGTCTGCACCAGGATCACGCCGGCCAACCCCTCCATGAATGGCACGCTGGCGCCGATCCACCGGAGCAGGAGCAGGTTCACCATGCCGCTACGTCCCAGGATGAGCTGCAGGGCCACGGCGCCGACGAAGGGCGGGATGACGAGCGGCAACACTCCCAAAGTCTGCAAGAGGATTTTTCCGCGGAACTGATAGCGCACGCTGAAGTAGGCGAGGGGGACCCCGAGGAGACTGCCGAACAGGACCGCCAGTCCGCCGGCCATCAGGCTGTTCCCCAAGGCCTCGCGAAAGAGCGGCCGGTCGAAGAAGTTGCGCACGTGGCGGAGCGTGAACCCCTGTCCGTCGCTGACCGCCACGAAGAGGACCCGCAGGAGCGGGTACAGGATGAAGGCGGTCAGCAAGGCCAGAAGCGCCACCATGACGATGGCCTGGCCCCACTCCCGCCGCCGGGTCGCCCCCCGCGGAAGCGCCATTGCCGAGGTTTGTCGCAGCCTGGTCACGGGCGGACGTGTGCTGGAATGCAGGGACTGTGCTGGACCGCGAAGATTTCAGGACATTTGCGTGTATTTGCGTTCATTGGCGGTTGCGTTCCCCCGGGCTGAACCCGGGGGTTAGGGGCTACGCCGCTGATGCTCCGCCCCGCAAAGCGGGGCGGTCTCCTTCAAAGGCTGTACCCTCCGTCCACGACCAGGTTGCAGCCGGTGGTGAAGTTGGAGGCGTCCGAGGCGAGATAGACCACGGCGCCGCCCAGGTCCTCGTAGGCCTGGCCGTACCGCTTGATCACTCCTTGATCCACCCGGATGGCCCGGATGGCGGGGTTGTCGGAGCGCGCCGCATTTCCCGGCGTGCGGAAGTATCCCGGGCTGATGCTGTTGACGTAGATGCGATGGCGGGCCCATTCGACTGCCAGCGACTTGGTCAGCATCACCACGCCGGCCTTGGCGGCATTGTAATGGCAGTAATCGGCGTCGCGGTTCACGTGGAAGGCGGACATGGAGGCGATGTTGATGATCTTTCCGCCCCCCTGCTTGATCATGTGGGGCGCGGCCGCCCGGCAGCAGAGGAACACCCCCTTCAGGTCCACCGCCAGCAGGCGATCCCAATCCTGCACGGGCATCTCCAGGGCCGGGAGCGGTTGGGCGTACCCGGCGTTGTTGACCAGGATGTCCAGGCGCCCCCACTCCTGGATCACGGTCGCCACCATGGCCTCCACCTCTTCCGGGAGCGTGACATCCGCCTTGATGGTCAGGGTCCTGCGCCCCAGCTTCCGGATGTCGGCGGCCGCCGCCTCCGCAGACGGCATGTCGATCTCGACGATGGCGACGTCGGCGCCCGCCTCTGCCAGGGCCAAGGCCATGCCCTGCCCCAGACCTTTTCCCGCCCCGGTGACCACGGACGTCTTTCCCGCCAGCGAAAACCGATTCAGGATCCCCATGGGTGACCCTCCGAGAAAACCCTTGCAATTCGAGGGAGGCCCGGGCTAGGATGCGGCCCCTTCCGTCAGACCATCCAGGGCACCCCGCAGGCGAAGAGGACGCGATCATGGCTACGCCCACCATCCTCATCGTTGAGGACAGCCCCGATATCTCCGACCCGCTGGCCGACGCCTTCCGGTTCGATGGATTCGCCACGCTCCAGGCCTACGACGCCGTCCAGGCCCTCCAGCTCGCCAGCCAGCACCGGCCCGACCTGATCCTGATGGACATCCAGCTTCCGGATCTGGACGGCCTCTCGGTGGCCCGGACGCTCAAGAGCGATCCGGTCACCGAGCACATTCCCATCGTCGCCATGACGGCGTACGACATCCTGGGCGATCAGGCGCGCGCCATAAGCAGGATGTGCGTGGGGTACATCCAGAAGCCCGTGCGCCCTCGAGAGCTCATCAACCTCACGTCAGCCGTCCTCAAACTCCCCGCCCTGCCAGAGCTGCCCCGGATCCAGCGTCCCCCCGCTCGTCCCTCGGGGGGTTAAGCCCCCTCGGGCCCGGCAACCCGGCAACCAGGCGACTGGGCAACCAGGTGCCTTGGGAAAATCCGAGGTGAGATCGGATTGCATCCCCTGATTGCCCGATTGCCTAGTTGCCCAGTTGCCTCCGTTACCGAAGGGCGGCGGCCGCCTTCTCCGCCGTCTCTTTCGCCCTGGCGTAGTTCGCCTTGGCGAAGGTATCCCACTCCGTTTCCAACTTGGATTTCGCGTCGGCCTTGGCCTTGTCCTTGAAAAGGTCGTTGACTTCCTTGTCGCCGGCCTTCTTCGCGTCAATGGGGATGCTGGTGGCCAGCTTCCGCGCCTCGGCGACCATGGCCTTGGCCTGCGTCACGTCCTTGCCCGAGGCCTTGGCGATCGCCTCTTCGGCCCGATAGATGGCGGCCCAGGCGGCCTTCAACTCCGCGTGGCGGAAGGTGAT
>Ga0209172_10000870_pt1 | contig 75118 bp, 76 predicted proteins | sample LarsenN4metaG_FD_184113 | JGI IMG/M metagenome (GOLD analysis project Ga0209172, IMG submission 184113) | Hot spring sediment bacterial and archeal communities from British Columbia, Canada, to study Microbial Dark Matter (Phase II) - Larsen... ... | reverse complement strand
TTCGTTGGTCGATGGGTGTGGCTCGCACCCCTCATCTACCACGGCGGGAGCCCTCTTCGTGCGGCATTCCCCAACCTCCCGGCGATCCCGAGCGCACGTCTTCACCTCGACCCCTGCGAAATCGAGGTTCAATAGGTGCCGCTCGACGCGGCGCCCGTCACCGCTCCCGTCGCGTGGGCGCCGCCCCGGCCTCCCGCCTGAAGACGTAGAACAGGTAGCCGAACGACGGGAAGAGGACCACGGCCCCCAGGGCCAGGACCCGGAGCAGCATCCGGAGCGTCGAGGCGTCGGTCGCCGCCCCGCCGAGCGTCACGTCCGGCACGATGAGGTACGGGTACTGGGCCAGGCCCCAGCCGGCGAGGATCAGCGTCACCTGGCCGGCGGCGCCGACGCGGGCCAGGCGGTAGCGGCGGGCGCCGAGCGCCGCCAGCGCGCCGACCGCGCAGACGCTGGTGGCCGCGAGCAGCGGCGGCGCCCACCAGCCCGTCAGTCCACGGAAGATCTCCCGGGCGCCGTCGCGGGCGAGCACGAACACGAGCGCCGCGATGGGGGCGAGCGCGATCCCGGCGCCGAGCGCCCGGCGCCGGAAGTCGTCCTGCACGTCGGGCTGCCCCTCGGCGTCCACCGTGAGGTAGACGGCGGCGAGGAAGGCGAAGAGCGCCTCCGCGAAGAGCCCGCAGCCCAGGGCGAACGGGGACGTCCATCCGGCGAAGAAGCCCGTCGTCACCCGGCCCGCCTCCACGCGGATCTCGCCCGACGCCAGGGCGCCCAGCGTGATCCCGAGGAAGAAGGGCGTGGCCAGGCTCGCGACGCCGAAGACCGTGCCCCAGCGCCGGCGGAGGCGATCGTCCGCCGCGTCGTACTTCCTGAACGCGAACGCCGAGCCGCGCAGCACGATGCCGAGCAGGACCAGCGTGACCGGGATGTGCAGCGCCGTCATCGCGGCGGCGAACGCGGGCGGGAAGCCCGTGAACAGCACGACGACGACCAGGATGAGCCAGACGTGGTTGGCCTCCCAGATCGGCCCGATGGCGTGCTCGATCACGTCGCGCTGGCGGCCCGCCCGCGGGCCGGTGGCGAGCAGGTCCCACACGCCGCCGCCGTAGTCGGCGCCGCCGCCGAGCGCGTAGACGACGAGGGCCGCCAGCATCACGAGGCCGACGAGGTCCTCAGCCGGCATCGACGCCCTCCGCGCGCCGTCGCGGCGCCGGGGCCGTCTCCATGAAGCCGCGACGCAGCAGCACCACCAGGATGACGGAGAGCGCCAGGTAGACGATCGTGAACGTCACGAACGGCACGACGAGACCCGGCATCGGCGTGACGGCGTCCGCCGTCCGCATGACGCCATAGATGATCCACGGCTGGCGGCCCATCTCCGTGACCACCCAGCCCGCCTCGACGGCGACGAAGCCGAGCGGCGTCGCCGCGACCGCGGCGCGCAGGAACCCGCGGGAGTCGGGCAGACCGCGACGGCGCCAGGCGAGCCACGCCGCCCACGCCGCCACCGCGAGCAGCGCCGTGCCGCAGGCCACCATCACCTGGAAGGCCAGGTGCACGGCCAGCACGTCGGGCCACTCGTCGCGGGGGATGCGGTCGAGGCCGACGACGACCGCGTCCGGATCGTGGTGGGCGAGCAGGCTGAGCCCCCGCGGCACCTCGATGCCGAACCGCGTCTGCATCGTGGCCTCATCGGGCAGGCCGCCGATCGTGAGCGGCGCGCCGGCCTGCGTCCTGAAGAGCCCCTCCATGGCCGCGAACTTCGCCGGCTGGCGCGCCGCCACCATGCGCGCGATGAAGTCGCCGCTCGCCACCTGGAGCGGGATGGCGACCGCGCCCATGACGAGCGCGATCCCGAGGGCGCGCCGGTGGAACGCGCTCGTCCGGTCGCGGAGCAGGAAGAACGCGTGCACGCCGGCGACACCGAAGCCGGTGGCCACGTAGGCGGCGAGGACCATGTGGACGACCTGCTGCAGCGACGCCGGATTGAGCATCGCGGCGATCGGATCGACGTCGGTCACGCGACCGCCGACGATCCGGAACCCGGTGGGCGCGTTCATCCAGGCGTTGGCCGTGACGACGAACACGGCCGAGGCGAGGCCGCTCAGGGCGACCACGACGCCCGCGAGCCAGTGCACGACGGGGCGCACGCGGTCCCACGCGTAGAGGTGGATCCCGAGGAAGATCGCCTCCGTGAAGAACGCGAAGCCCTCGAGCGAGAACGGCATGCCGATGATCCCGCCCGCGTGGGCCATGAAGCCCGGCCACAGCAGGCCCAGCTCGAACGACAGCACGGTGCCCGAGACCGCGCCGACGGCGAAGAGGATCGCCGTCCCCTTCGCCCACTGGCGCGTGAGCGTCAGGTAGACGCCGTCACCGGTGCGGAGCCAGAGGCCCTCGGCGGCCACCATCAGCGCCGGGACGCCGATGCCGATCACCGCGAAGACGATGTGGAAGGCGAGCGACAGCCCCATCTGGGCGCGGGCGAAGGCTAGGTCGTCCATGGCGCGGCCGCGCTCCCCCGCTCAGGCCGGACGCCCCCAGAGCCGGCGCGTCGCGATCGCGGCGCCGTCCCTCAGCGCCGCGAGCTTGGCCCACACCACGGTCTCGGCGCACATCTCCGAGCCCGCGAACGTGCCGAAGCCGCAGTCCGTCGACGCGACGACCCGGGCGCGGTCGCCCACGGCCTCCACGGCCAGGCAGATCCGGTCGGCCACGACCTCGGGGTGCTCGACGTAGTTGGTCGTCGTGTCGATCACGCCGGGCAGCAGCAGCGACTCCGGCAGCCGGTGGCGCGCGAGCACGCGGTACTCGTGCTGGTGCCGCGGGTTGGCGAACGGCAGCGAGATGGCGCCCACCCGCGCCTGCAGCACGATCGGCAGCACCGCCTCGAGGGGCACGTCGTGGACGTGGGGGCCGTCGTAGTTGCCCCAGCAGAGGTGCAGCCGGATCCGGTCGGCGGGGATCGCCGCGGTGGCCCGGTTGATCGCCTCGACGTGGACCTCGATCGCGCGCTGGAACGCCTCGAGCGAGGCGTGCTGGAAGAACCGCGCGCGCTCCATCGCCAGGTCCGGACAGTCGACCTGGAGCAGGAGGCCCCGCGCGTGGATCAGCTCGTACTCCTTGCGCATCTCGCGGGCCAGTGCCATCACGTAGCGCTCGTGGGAGTCGTAGTGGGCGTTCAGCAGCACGGTGGCGATCGTCCCCGGGGAGGCGGCCGTCATGAACGGCTCGACGAACCGCCGCCGCTCCGCGGCGAGCGCCCCGAGGAACACCTCGCACTCCCGTTCGGCCTCGCCCAGGTCGTCGTAGGCGATCTCCGCCACCGCCTGCGGCGCGTCGGTGATGCGGGCTGCGGAGCGCCGGCGCCACTCGAGCATGGCCGCGTAGTCCGGGAAGTCGACGAGGTCACGCGCCGGCAGCCGCTTGCTCGCCCCGCCGAAGCCCCGCATCCGGCGGGCCACGTAGGTGGAGAACCCGGCGCGCGGCTGCTCGCCGTCGTTGCCGACGTCGACGCCGGCGTCGAGCTGCCTCGCCACGACCGCGCGCACCGCGGCCTCGACCTCCCGGGCCAGCGCCGCCTCGTCGACCGCCTCGCCGCGGTCCTGGCGCACCAGCAGGTCGCGCAGCCGGCGATTGCGCGGCAGGCTGCCCACGTGGGTCGTGAGGATCCGCTCCTCGCTGGCCCGCACGGCGCGGCTCACGCGCGCCGGGCGAGGCGGGCGACGACCGCGCACAGCTCGGCGGGCTCGACCGGCTTCGGCACGTGCATGTCGAAGCCCGCCTCGAGGGCGCGGATGCGCTCGCGCACGCCGCTGTAGGCGGTGAGCGCGGCGACCGGGACGCGCCGGCCGGCGCCGGGGGCGAGGGCGCGCAGTCGGTGCAGGAACGAGTAGCCGTCCTCGCCGGGCATCTCGATGTCGCAGAGGACGACGTCGGCGCCGGCCGCGGTGAACAGCGTGAGCCCGTCGGCGGCCGACCCGGCGGCGTGGACGATCGCGCCGGCCTGGGCGAGCATGGCGCGGACGAGGTCGCGCGAGTCCGGGTCGTCGTCCACCACGAGGACCGAGACGCCGTGGAGCACGGGAGCGTCGGCGGCGGCGAGCGGCGGCTCCGCCGGCAGGCTCGCCACGGCGATCGGCAGCCTCACGACGAACGTCGCGCCGGTTCCGGGGCCCTCGCTGGCGGCGTGCACGGTCCCGCCGTGCGACTCGACCAGGTGCCGCACGAGCGCCAGCCCGATGCCGAGGCCCCCGTGGCTCCGCGTCGTGCCCCGGTCGCCCTGCCACAGCCGCTCGAAGACGTGGGGCAGCACGTCCGGCGCCAGCCCGATGCCCGTGTCGCTCACCGCGATCTCGACGTGGGAGTTGACGCGGCGGAGCGTCACCTGGATCCGCCCGCCCTTCGGCGTGAACTTCACCGCGTTCATGAGGAGGTTCCAGAACACCTGCTGGAGCCGGTCGGGATCGCCGACGATCGACGCGGCCCGCGGGTCGAGCGCCGTCTGCAGCCGCAGCTCCTTCGCCGCCGCGGCCGGCCGGACGGCGTCCAGCGCGGCCTCGAGCACCGGCGCCAGCTCGATGGGCCGGATCGCCAGCCGCATCTTGCCCGAGATGATCCGGGAGACGTCCAGCAGGTCCTCGATGAGCTGCACCTGGGCCTGGGCGTTCCGCTCGATGGCCTCCAGCGCGCGCGCCGTCGTCGGCGCGTCGAGGTGGCCCGCGCGCAGCATCCGCGCCCAGCCGTAGATCGCGTTGATCGGCGTGCGCAGCTCGTGGGACAGCGTGGCGAGGAACTCGTCCTTGGCGCGGTTCGCCGTCTGCGCCTGCTGGTAGAGCTGGGCGTTGTCGATCGCGATCGCGGCCCTCCGTCCGAGGTCCTCCGCGACCGCGAGGTCGGCGAGGCCGTAGCGGCGGCAGGAGTCCGCCATGACGAGCGTGATGGCGCCGAGGACGCGCCCGCGCGCCGCGAGCGGCACGATGATCCACGACGTCATGCCGAGGGCGCGCAGCAGCCGCAGCTGCTCGTCGGACGTCGCCGCCGCCCGCAGGTGCTCGTCGGTCACCCGCGGCACGAAGGCGGGCCGCCCCGTGCGCAGCACCTCGGGCACGCCGTGCTGCGCCGTCCGGTTGAACCCGTGCCGCTCGCGCACCTCGCGGGCGAGCTTTTCCCTGGCGGGATCGGCGTGGACGACGGCCAGCCTGCGGATCTCGCCGCGCTCGACCACCATGTCGACGGCGCAGATGTCGGCCAGGTGGGGCACGGCCAGCCGCGCCACGCTCTGCAGCGTCGCCTCGATGTCGAGCGACGACGCCATCAGGACGCTCGCCTGCGCCAGGAAGGACGCCCGCCGCTCCGTCGACTCCGCCTCGGCGCGCGCGGCCTGCTCCCGCGCGAACGACTCCGCGTTCCGGACGGCGACCCCGGCGTAGTCGGCGAGGCGGGACGCCATCCGCTCGTCGTCGTCGGTGAAGGGCCGGGGGGTGCGGCGCGCGAGGTAGATCAGGCCGGTGATCCGTCCGTGGCTGCGGATGGGGACGACCATCGCCGTTCGCACGCCCTCGGTCTCGATGAAGTACCGGCCCCGCTCCGGATCCACGGCCGGGTCGGCGGCGGCATCCGCGGTGCGGTATGGCCGCCCGGTCTCGAGCACCCGGCCGGCGAAGCCGCGGCCGGGCTCCAGCACCAGCCGGTCGTAGCCGGTCGCGCGCGTGCCGAGCAGCCACCGGTAGACCATGCCCCGGTCGCCGTCGTGGAGCGCGATGCGGACGACGTCGGCCTCGCAGAGGTCGCGCGCGGCCTCGGCGACGCGCTGGAGGACGCGGCCGAGGTCGAGCGACGCGTTCAGCTCCGTCGCGAGCGCCGCCATCACCTCGGCGACCGCGCGCAGGCGCTGCTCGCGGGCGAAGAGCGCCGCGTTCTCGAGCGCGATGGCCGCCTGCCTCGCCAGCCGCTCGGCGACGGCCTCGTCGGCGTCGGTGAAGCCGCGCGGGCCCCGGTTGCCGACGTAGAGCAGGCCCTCGACGCGGCCGGCGATGACGATGGGGACGGCCATGATGGCCTCGGTGCCGGACTGGCGGGCGACGTCGCGGTACTCGGCCGGGATCGTCTCGTCCCCGACGTAGCGATCCGTGCGGGCCGGCCGCCGGGTCAGCCACGCCCGGCCGCCGACGCCGCGCCCGGGCCGGACCCTGAGGCTCTCGTAGCCGGGCGGGAAGGAGCCGACCCGGTACCCCGGCGCCATCTCGTCCGAGTCGCCCACGCGGAGGAAGATCGAGGCGGTGTCGCTGCGGCAGAGCGCCTGGGCCGTCTGCGCGATCCACGCGAGGACGACGTCGAGATCCAGCGAGGAGGCCACGGGGACGGTGACCTCGCCGCGCACGGGCTTCGCGGCGCCGGCCGCCTCCGGGCCGCCCGGCGCGACGGAACCGCCGTCGGGCCAGTCGGGCGCGTCGGCCCGGGACGTGCCGTCCGTCACCGGAGCGGCCCGGCTTCGAGGCTTGCGGTCCCGGAGGACGGGGTCACGTGCCGGGCGGGCGGCGCGTCGTCGACCCGCTGGCGTCGAACGGCAAGGGCCATGGTGGTCGATGCCTGTCGAACAGGCGGTGGACGTGCAGACTACGGGGCCGGTGAACCGCCGTCAAGGGGGCGGGCGCCCGCGTCGCGGCTGGTGGGCGGAGCAGGGATCGAACCTGCGACCTCGGCCTTGTAAGGGCCGCGCTCTCCCGGCTGAGCTATCCGCCCTCGCAGCGCGAGCACGCCGACCGGCGGGACCGCCGCGACCGTCCCATCGTAGCACCGGCTCTCACGGCGTGAGCCACTCGCGGAGGCGGTTCCAGGTGTTCCGGAGCTGCGCGTTCGTCGACTCCATCTCGCGCCTCATCTCCTCCCAGTCGCTCCGGAACTTGTCGGCGATCTGGCGCTGCCAGTCGGGCGGCGCGGGCGCGGGGCCGGCGACGCCCCGCGGCTGCGTCGCCGCGGGGGGCTGGCGATCGTCGTTGCGGGCGGCGGGCCGCTGCGCCCCCGGCGAGGCTTTCATCTCGGCCGGCCTCGACGGCGACGACGCGCCCCTCGGGTCGGCGGTCCGCGGCTCGGCCGGCGTCGACGGGGTTGCCCTGACGTGAGGCGGCTCGGGCCCCCTGCCCTCGGGCTTCGTCGCCGGAGGTTTCGGCGACCTCGGTTCCGGGCCGCTCGAGTCGGGGATCTCCCGGTCGGGAGCCGGGCGGGCCGGAAGCTCGGGCCGTGGCGACGCGTCGGCGCCGGCTGACGGCAAGTGGGGGACCGGACGCGGCTCGGCGGCGGGAGACCGGGCCGGCGACGTCGCCGGGCGCGGGCTCGCAGACGGCGCCGCGACGACGGTCCGCTCGAGCTGCTTCACGCCCGCCTCGAGCTGCTGGATCTCTCTCAGCGCGCGACCGGCGTCGGCGCCGGCCTGGCGCGCCGACGTCTCGACCCTGCGGAGCAGCGTCTCGAGGTTCCCCAGCCGCGCCTCGCTCCCGTCCACGCGCGATTGCACCGAGAGCGCGCGCGACTCGACCGCCGCCGCGCGGGACTCGGCCGCGTGCGCCCGGGCCTCGGCCTTGTCGAGGCGCTCCTCGAGGGATCCGAGGTCGTCCCGGAGGCGGGCGACGGTCGCCCGGTCCTGCTCGAGCGCGCGCTCGCGCTCCGCCTGACGGTCGTCGTCGCGGGCGATGGCGGGCGTGGCCGTGCGCGCGTGCACGACCAGGGCGACGACCGCCAGCATGGCGGCCACGGCGAAGCAGGCGCCGGCCACGGCGTGCCCGACACGGACGGCCAGGGCGCGGCGGCTCAGGTCGTCGGGTGGGGCGTCGTCCACCTCCGCCAGCGCGATGAGCCCGTAGCGCAGGACCAGGAGGCACATCAGGATGGCGCCGACCGCGGTGACGACGACGACGCCGGTGAGAGCCCAGGGGGCGAGGGAGCCGACGAGCGCGTTCATACGCGTGCCTCCTGCCCCTGCGCTCTCAATGTAACAAGGCAAACAAGAGGGCGGTCCGGCGGCGGCCGGCGGGCCGCGGATCAGGCGGCCGGCGGCGAGATGTCGAGCGCCGAGAGGCGCGCGGCGGTCGGGACGCCGTCGGCGTCCCATCCGCGGATCCGGTAATACTCGTCGAGCATCGCGGAGAGCTCCTCCGGCGGACAGTACATGCCGGCCGAGGGGCCGTCGGGGATCGGCTCGTGCATCACCCTCCACGGCAGCACGTCCTGCGACCGTCGCACGCCCTCCCGCACGTTGAAGAGCCGCTCGAGGTTGACGATGCGCTCGCCCACGCGCTCGAGCTCCTCGACGGTGACGTCCCAGCCGGTCACCGCGCGCACCATCTGCGCGTAGGGCTCCTCGACGTAGAGGCCGAACCCGCGCTCCGACGTGAAGCGGCACATGACGAGCGAGTCGCCGACGGCCGTGAAGTGCTGGCTGCGGACGGCGAACTCCGGCTTGCCGGCCGTGGACCGCCGGTCGAAGCCCTGCGCGTACTGGGGCGTCGGCCGCGTGTCGTGGTGGCTGCCGCCGCGCGTGGCGGTGGCGTAGCCGATGGAGAGGCCCTTGAGCGCGCGGGCCGAGTGGGCCGGCAGCTCGAGCCCCTTCACCGCGTAGACCAGGCGCGTCGCCTCCGGGTGCGCCGACCGGGCGAGCCGCCACGCGCCCTCGGCGATGCGGTCGCCGAAGCCCTCGCGCCGCGCCGTCATCTCGACGAGCGACAGCATGCCTCGCCAGTCGCCCCAGCCGAACGGCACGCCGACCTCCTCGCGAGAGAGCCAGCCGCGCTCCAGCGCCTCGCAGACGAACGCCAGCGTGACGCCGAGGCTGATCGTGTCCATGCCGAGGCGGTCGCAGAGATCGTTGGCGACGATGAGCGACGCGGGGTCGGCGTTGCCGAGCATGGGCCCGAACGCGAAGATCGTCTCGTACTCGGGCATCTTGGCCCGCGTGCCGGCGAAGTCGCCCTCGCGCACGGCGTACTGCTTGCCGCACGCGACGGGGCACTTGAGGCACGTCGTGTCCCGGTCGTGGAAGCGCTGCTTCATCTCGTCGCCGCTGACGGCGCGCGCCTGGGCGAACGTCTCGGATCGCAGGTTGTAGCTGCCGAGCGCGCCCAGCGCGTTGATGGGCCCGACGAGGAACGGGGTGCCGAAGGTCGAGAGCGCCTGCGTCCCCGTCTTCAGCGGCTCGCGCCGGGCGTCGATCAGCGCCTTCAGCGCCGCGGGGTCGGCGACCTCGGTCTTGCGCGCGCCGCGGACGACGACGGCCTTGAGGTTCTTCGACCCGAGCACGGCGCCCATCCCGCCCCGGCCGGAGACGCCCTCGCGGTTCTTCCAGTAGTGGGTCATCGCCGCGAACCTGACGAGCCGCTCCCCCGCGGGCCCGATGGCGATGGCGTCGGCGTCCGGGCCCTCGGCCTCCACGAGCGCGTGGACGGCGTCCCGCGTCGTCATGCCCCGGAGGCGGGCGGCGGGCTTCAGCTCGGCTCCGGACTCGGTGACGAGCAGGTACGAGGGCCCGGCGGCGCGGCCGGTCACGGCGACCGCGTCGAAGCCCGTGCGCTTGAGCGTCGCGGGGAACCGTCCGCCGAACGTCGAGTCGAAGAACAGGCCGGTGAGCGGCGACTTCGCGGCCACGCACGCCCGGCTGTTGCCGGGCACCGTCGTGTCCGTCACCGGTCCCACGGCGAGGACGACGGCGTTCGCCGGGTCGAACGGATCGATGCCGGGCGGCACGTGGTCGAGGAGCAGCCGGGCGGCGAGGCCGTTGCCGCCGAGGAGGCGGCGCGCGGTGACCTCGTCGAGGGACTCGACGCGCGAGGCGGCGCGCGTCAGGTCGACATGCAGGATGCGGCCGCCGTAGCCCTTCACCGCTTGAGCTCGGCGAGCCCCTTCCGCGCCTCCGCCGCCACGTCCGCCGGCAGGTCGGACTGCGCCAGCAGCTTGCGGTAGACGATCGCCGCGGCATCCGCGTTCCTGGCGGCGGCGAGGCTCTTGCCGGCGGCCAGCAGGGCGCGGCGGCCGGCGGGCGAGTCGGGCGCCACGTACGACGCGGTCATGAAGTACTCCGCCGCGGCGAGGTGGTCGCCCTGGCCGGCCCACGCCTCGCCCATCGCGAGCGCGGCCTCGGCCGCGTTCGCGCCGTCGGCGCCGCGGAGCACGCGCTGGAGCACGGTGCGCGACTCGCTCCAGCGGCCGGCGGCGAGGAGCGCCCGCCCGTGGCTCAGCATCGCGTCGCTCGTCCACGGCACGCCGTCGCCCGACTGGGCCGCGCGGTTGTAGGCCTCGAGCGCGCCGGCGCGGTCGCCCGCCGCCTCGCGCGCCCGCGCGAGCATCAGCCACGCCTGCCCCGCGCGCGGGTCGCCCGGCGTGCCCGCGACGATCTCGAGGACCCGGCGCGCCTCCTCGGGGCGGCCGGTCTCGATCAGCGCCTGCGCGTAGAGCATCGCCGACTGGTGGACGAACGGGCTCTGCGGATAGCGCTGCCTCAGCAGCGCGTACGCCTCGTACGCCACGGGCCAGGCGCGGGCGGCGGCGGCGGCGCTGCCGACGCGCTCGAGCCCGTCGTCGGCGGCCGCGTCCGCGGGGAACTCCGCGACGAGCCGCCGCGCCGTCGCGAGCGACGCGGGCCAGTCCCTGTCGGCGACCGCGAGCCCGGTGAGGACGTAGAGGAGGCGCGGGGCGCCGGGACCGCGCGGCGCCGCGTCGAGCGCCGCCTGTGCCGTCGGCCTGAACGCCGCCTGGTTGCCCTTGTGGAAGCCGACGACGGCCAGCCCGTACTCCGCGGCCGCCACCACCGGCGGGGTGCCGCTGTCGCGGGCCTGCGCCAGCTCGCGCGCGGCGTCGTCCCAGCGCTGCTCGAGCAGCGCGACGGTGCCGAGCCCGAGCCGCGCGAGATCGGCGAGTCCCTCGGCCTGGGCGCGACCGAACTCCCGCGCGGCATCCGCCGGGCGGTCGAGGGCGAGCAGCGCGACGCCGTGGGCGAACGCGGCGCGTCCGATCAGGGGCGGCGACGGCGCGCGCGCCAGCCAGCCGGCCAGCTCGCGCTGCGCCTGCTGCGCGTCGCCGGTGCGGAGCGCGAGCAGGGCGCGGTTGAGCCGGGCGAACTCCGCCCGGGGATGCGCGCCGTGCGTCGTCGAGATCCGGTCCAGCAGCTCGCGCGCCGCGTCGGTCTGGCCGAGCGCCAGCATCAGCTCGGACGCCAGCACGAGGGCGTCGACCGCGTGGGGGTCGGCCGGCGTCGCCTGCGCGAACGCCTGGAACTGCTTGAGGGCGTCCTCGCGAGTGCCGTGGCGGAGCGCCGTCCACGCGAGCGCCAGCCTCACCGCGCTCGCCTGGGGATGGTCCGGGAAGTCGGCGAGCAGGCGGCGATAGGCGTCCGCCGCGGCGCGGTAGTCGCCCGCGTGGTAGGCCGACTCGCCGCGGAGCAGCAGCACCGCGACGCGCATGTCGCGCGGGGTCTGCGCCGCCAGCAGCGGGGCGAGATCGGCGACGGCCTGGGCGAACTCCCGCAGCTCGAAGTTCATGAGGGCCAGCCGCAGCGTCGCGTGCTGCGCCGTCTCCCCCGTGGCGCCGGCCGAGCGCGCGAGGTCGAACTGCGTCCGCGCCTCGTCGCGGTTGCCCTCGGCGCGCAGCGCCTCGCCCTTGACGAGGAGCACCCAGCCGCGCACCGGCGGCGGGAGGTTCGCCCCCAGCAGCTCCTGGGCGAGCGCCTGGGCCTCGGCCGCCTGGCCCGACGCGACGGCGCCGGCGAGCAGGCGCAGGCGGACGGGCTGGGCGAGCGCCGAGCGCCGGCCGTCGAGGGGCTGGAGCGCGGCGCGCGCGCCGGCGACGTCCCCCGTCGCGAGTAGCGCCAGCGCCACCCCCGCGTCGAGCCACTCGCGCTCGCGGGCGTCGGACGGCGGCGTGGCCGCCAGCGCCCTGAACGCGGTGAGGGCCTCGGGCGCCTTGCCCGCCGCCAGCCGCCACCAGCCGAGCCTCAGCAGCCCCGAGGGCTGCAGCGCGTGGGCGCCTCCCTGGACGAAGGCGGTGAGCCGCTCGATGCCGCGGTCGAGCTTGCCGGTGCGGGCCAGCGTCTCGCCGTGCCAGAAGAGGACGTCGCGGGACAGCTCGAGCGGCATGCGCCGGGCGGACAGCTCGGCGAGGACCTTCTCGGCCTCGACGTACTGGCCCCGCAGGTACAGCGCGAGCGCGAGGCCGAGCCGGCCCCACGCGTCGAGCGGGACGGGATGGATGGCGCCGAGCAGGCGGCGGAAGGCATCCTCGGCGCGCGCGGGGTCGCCGAGGCGCAGCGCGGTCCAGCCGCTGCCGTGGAGCGCCCACGGCCCGTACTCGGGGACCGCGAGGTCGACCAGCACCTGGCGGAACGACCAGTCCGCCTGCTCGATGCGACCCAGTCGGTAGAGCACCTCGGCGAGCCAGTAGCGGCCCTCGGAGAGGACGTCGCGATCGGCGCCGGGGCGCGCCGCGCTCTCGAGCGCCCGCGCCGCCTCCTCCAGCTCGCCGTTCCGGAGGCGCGCGCGGCCGCACTCGAGCGACTCCGACGGGATGCGCAGCCAGGCGCCGACGCACGGCAGGGCGCGCGGGAACGGCAGCGTCGCCATCGGCTTCGGCGCCTCGGGGAGAAACACGATCGAGGGCGGGACGACGGGGTCGTCGAGGGGGGGCGGCGGCACGGCGAGCCTCGGCAGCTCGATCGCCGGCTTGTCGAGCGGCGCCGCGGCCCACGGCACGAGCGCGCCGAGGTCGGGGGGCGGCGGACTGAGCGGCAGCGGCGTGGCGGCGGTCAGCGCGAGCCAGGCGAGGCCGACGGCGGCGAGACGGGCGATCACGAGCCGCCCTTCCTCGCTGGCTTCTTCCTCTCCACGGGCGGCTTCTCCGCCGGAGGAGGGGGCGCCGCGCGCTTCTTCACGGCCTCGGCCCGCTCCTTGGCCCAGTCGCGGAGGGTGGCGTCGGGGCTGGACTCCGCCACCGACTCGTACGCGGAGAGCGCCGCCTTCCACTCGCGCTGCTCCTCGTGCGCCAGCCCGAGGCCCGCCATGGCGCGGTAGCGGAGCGCCGCGTCGGCCCCCCCGATCCCCGACGCCTCCTGGAACGCCTTCTCGGCGCTCGCGAAGTTCCTGAGCTTCAGCTCGGCCTCGCCGGCCAGCAGCCACGCCTCGGCGCGGACGCTCTCGTCCTCGCTCCGCGAGGCCACCCGGGCGTGCGAGAGCGTCTCCTTCCAGTCCTTCTTCTTGTAGGCGCTGGACGCCAGCTCGAGCGCCGCGCGCCGGCCGAGCGCGTGATCGGGGAACTCGCGGACGAGCCTCCGCCAGGCGGCCTCCTGGTCGCGCGGGCGGCCGAGCCGCGCCGCGATGGCCGAGGCGTCGTGGAGACCCTCCGGCGTCGCCGGCGTCCGCGTCATGAGGCTCCGGTACGCCTCCTGGAGGTCGCTGGTGTCGCCGTAGCGGACGACCGCCTGCTGGATCAGCTTGCGCGCCGCCGGCGCCTGGGGATGCGACGGGTTGGCGTTGACGAACGCGCGGAGGTCGGCGAGGCCGGCGCGGCCGTCGCCGGTCTCGAGCCGGGCCCAGCCGAGCAGGTAGCGGGCGTCGGGCGCGAGCTTGTGGTCGCTATGCTTCGCGACGGCATCCAGGAACGGCACCGCCTCCTGCACGCGCTTCAGCTCGACCAGCGTGCGCGCGAGCTGGAACTGGGCCGACGGCGCCTGCGCGTGGTCGGGCCACGTCTGGGCGAACTGCTTGAACGCCTCCACGGCGGCCTCGGGCCGGCCCAGCTCGCTCTCGCTCCACGCGTACCCGTAGAGAGCGTCGGGGGCGAACGGCGAGGCCGCGTCCGTCTTGACCACGGTGTCGTACGCCGTGCGCGCCTCGGCGAAGCGCCTGAGGCGGAAGAGCGCCTCGGCCTCCCAGAAGGTCAGCTCCAGCGGGCGTCCCGGCTTTGGATCGGAGCGCGCCGCCCGCTGGAAGGCCTCGAGCGCGTCGGCCGCGTCGCCGGCGGCCAGCCGCGCGCGGCCGACGAGCAGCAGGGCCTCGGGCACGCGGCGATCCGAGGGGAACTCGGCGATCAGCCGCTCGAGGGCGCGGCGGGCCACGGGCAGCAGACCGTCGGCGGAAGCGCGCTCACCCACCATCCAGAGGCGGTCCGCCTCGTCGAGGGCGAGCACGGGCGGGGCCGGGACGGCGGCGAGGATGAGCGCGGCCAACGCCGTGATCAAAAGCGCGCGGCGCTTCATGGTGACGCCGCCCATCGTAGCACGGTACTCTTTCTGTCGGTGCGCCTCTGCGTCTTCGACCTGGACCACACGCTGATCCGCTCGCCCCTCGACCTGGCGGCCATGGCGCTCGACATGCGCCGGCTCCTGGAAGACCGCCACGGCCCCCTGCCGCCGCGCGAGGACCGCTGGCGCGTGGGCGAGCTGCTCGCGCACTGCCGCCGCGAGGCCCCCGCGCTGTCGGAGGCGCTGTGGAGCGTCGCGCTCGACCACGAGTGGCGGGCGGTGGAGGGCGCGTGTGTGGAGCCGGGCGCGCGGGAGGCCCTGGCCGGGGCCCGCGCCGCGGGCCTCGCCACGGTCGTGTGGACCAACAACGCCCGGCCGGTCACCGAGACGCTCCTGGACCGCTTCGGGCTCCTCCGCGACTTCGACCTCGTGGTGACGCGCGACGAGATGGACGCGCTCAAGCCCGACCCCGCCGGCTGGCGCGTCATCGCCGGCCGCTTCGGCGACTGCGACGGCGTGGTCGTCGGCGACTCGTGGGTCGACGGGCTCGCGGCGGCCGCGGCCGGCGTCCCGTTCATCGCCTACCGGGCGAACCCGGCGGACCTCGCGCGCTGGAAGGTCACGCCCGCCGCCGTCCTGGACGATCTCGCCGCGCTGCCGGCGCTGCTGGCGGCGTGGCGGCGCGGCCCGGGACGCTGACGCGGCGGGCGCGGCGATGGCGGAGCACCGAGAGCTCTTCGCCCCGCCGCCCGCGGGCGGCCCGCTCGCCGACCGGATGAGGCCGCGGGCGCTCGACGAGATCGTCGGCCAGGAGCACCTGCTCGGGCCCGGCCGCGTGCTGCGCACGGCGCTCGAGCGCGGCGAGCTGCACTCGATGATCCTCTGGGGGCCGCCCGGCTCCGGCAAGACCACGCTCGCCTCCCTGATGGCGCAGGTCGCCGGCGCGCGCTTCGTCGCCTTCTCGGCGGTGCTGTCGGGCGTCAAGGAGATCCGGCAGGTGATCGCCGAGGCCGAGACCGAGCGGGCGCGCCGCGGGCGCGCCACGATCCTCTTCGTCGACGAGATCCACCGCTTCAACCGCGCGCAGCAGGACGCGTTCCTGCCGCACGTCGAGCGCGGCACCATCGTCCTCGTCGGCGCCACGACCGAGAATCCGTCGTTCGAGGTGAACGCCGCGCTGCTGTCGCGCTGCCGCGTCTACGTGCTCCACGGCCTCGACGAGGCCACGCTCGTGACGATCATGCGCCGCGCGCTCGGCGACGCTGAGCGCGGTCTCGCGCGCCTGCGCCCCGAGGTCGACGACGAGGCGCTCGCGCTCATCGCGCGCCTGGCCGGCGGCGACGCGCGCAGCGCGCTCAACATCCTGGAGCTGGCCGTCACGCTGGCGCCGCTCCAGGAGGGCCGCCGCCCCGTCACGGAGGCGGCGATCCGCGACGCCGCCCAGCGCAAGACGCTCCTCTACGACAAGGCGGGCGAGGAGCACTACAACCTCGTCTCGGCCCTGCACAAGTCCCTGCGCGACTCCGACGCCGACGCCGCCCTCTACTGGATGACCCGCATGCTCGAGGCCGGGGAGGATCCCCTCTACATCGCCCGGCGGCTCGTCCGCTTCGCCTCCGAGGACGTCGGCAACGCGGACCCGGCCGCGCTCGGCCTGGCGCTCGCCGCAAAGGACGCCTATCATTTTCTCGGCACGCCCGAGGGCGAGCTGGCCCTGGCCCAGGCGACGCTCTACCTGGCGCTCGCCCCCAAGTCCAACGCGGTCTACACGGCTTTCGACGCGGCGCGTGACGACGTCCGGGAGCGCCCGGCGGAGCCCGTCCCCCTGCACATCCGCAACGCGCCCACCGGCCTGATGAAGGGCTTGGGATACGGCCGGGGTTACCAGTACGCTCACGATGCGCCCGACGCTCGCGTGGACCAGGAACACCTGCCCGAGGCGCTCAGGGGCCGGGAGTACTACCGGCCCACCGACCGGGGTCTCGAGGGGGAGCTCGGGCGGCGGCTCGCGGAGTGGCGCCGGTGGCGAGCCGCGCGGCGGGGTACCGCCGGAGAGGGGCGGTGAATGTTCAGGATCAGCGCGTGGCGATGGCCGCAGTGGATGCTGTTCTTCCTCGGGCTCTGCTACCTGGCGTTCTACTTCGGGTTCGTGAGCCTGGGGCAGGTCGAGCACGAGCTGGAGCGGCTCGGGGCCCAGTCGCCGGACGCGACCGCGATCCTGTCGGGCGACACGGGCCGGGGCGAGGCGCTCTTCATCGTGTTCGCGTTCCTGTTCCTCACGCCGGTCGCCGTGGTCATCGCCGCCTCGACCCCGCTCTTCCTGTCGGCCGCCACGGCGGCGTTCCTCAACCGGCTGATCCGGCTGCCCGAGGTCGTGGGCTCCCTCCTCTTCTGGATCGTGCTGGTCGGGGTGGCCTGGGTCGAGCGCGCCCAGTGGCTGCCGTGGGGCCAGTGGCTCCTGAGCCTCGTCGCGCGCGCGTTCCTGCTCGCGCTGCGAAGCGCCTGACGCGCCGGACCCTGCTGCTAGAATCGCTCCATGCCCCCCCTTCGCGTCGGCGTCATCTTCGGCGGTCGCTCGGGCGAGCACGAGGTGTCGCTGGCGTCAGCGGCGTCGGTGATCGGCGCGCTGGAGCGCGGCGGCCACCAGGTCGTCCCGATCGGGATCGCGCGCGACGGGCGCTGGGTCGTCGGCGGCGACCCGCTCCGCGCGCTGGCCGCCGAGGCGCGGATCGCGCTGCCGTCGGGTGACGCCGCCGGCGACGTCAAGAAGGCGCTCGCCGACCGGGCCGAGGCGACGCTGAGCGCCGCCGGCGCGGCGCTGGCGCGCACCGAGCCTCCGGGCGGGCTGCCGCCCGAGCTGCGCCAGGCCCTCGACGTCGTGGTCATCATGCTCCACGGCCCGTACGGCGAGGACGGCACGATCCAGGGCGTGCTCGAGCTGGCCGACCTCCCCTACGTGGGCGCCGGCGTGCTCGCCTCGGCCGTCGGCATGGACAAGGCGGCCATGAAGGACGTGTTCCGCGCTCACGGCCTGCCGGTCGTGGAGCACATCGTGATCCGGCGCCGCGACTGGCGCGCCGACCCGGCGGCGGTCACCCGCCGCGTCGCCTCGACCGTCGGCTTTCCGTGCTTCGTGAAGCCGTCCAACCTCGGCTCGAGCGTCGGCATCAGCAAGGTCCGCGACGAGGCCGCGCTGCCGCGGGCGCTCGACGAGGCGGCGCGGCACGACCGGAAGGTCGTCATCGAGCGGGCCGTCCGCGCGCGCGAGGTCGAGGTGAGCGTGCTCGGCAACGACGACCCCGTCGCCTCGCTGCCGGGCGAGATCCGGTACGCCGCCGAGTGGTACGACTACGCCACCAAGTACTCGGAGGGGCAGGCGCAGCTCGTCGTGCCGGCCCCCCTCGGCCCCGAGCTGACGCGGCGGGTGCAGGAGCTCGCCATCGCCGCCTTCCGCGCCATCGACTGCGCCGGGATGGCGCGCGTCGACTTCTTCATCGAGGACGGCGGCCGCGTCCTCGTCAACGAGATCAACACGATCCCCGGGTTCACCACGACCAGCGCCTACGCCCGCATGTGGGAGGCGTCGGGGCTCGACTACGTCGCGCTGGTCGACCGGCTCATCCAGCTCGCGCTCGAGCGCCACCGAGAGCGATCGCCGTGATCGTGATCGCCGGCGGGGGGACCGGGGGCCACACGAGCCCCGGGCTCGCCGTCGCCGCGGCGCTGCGCGAGCGCGGCGTGGCGTGCGCGTGGATCGGCAGCGCGGGCGGCGTCGAGTCCCGCCTCGTCCCCGAGCGCGGCATCCCGTACCACGCGATCCCGACCGGCAAGCTCCGCCGCTACTGGGCCTGGCGCAACGTCGCCGACATCACGGTCAACGTGCCGGCGGGGGTCCTCGCCGCGTGGCGGCTGCTCGGCCGCCTGGGACCGCGCGCGGTGTTCGCCACGGGAGGGTTCGTCGCGCTGCCCGTCGTCGCGGCCGCGGCGCTGCGGCGCGTGCCCGTCGTGATCCACGAGCAGACCGCCGCCCCCGGACTCGCCAACCGGCTGTCGGCGCGGCTGGCCCGCCGGATCGCGGTGACGTTCCCCGGCCCGGCGCCCGGGTTCCCGCCCGACCGCGTCGTCGTCACCGGCAACCCGATGCGGCCCGAGCTGCGCGGCGGCGCGCGGGCGGACGCCGTGTCGCGCTTCCGGCTGGATCCCGCGCTCCCCCTCGTCTACATCACCGGCGGCTCGCTCGGCGCCCACCGGATCAACCGGGTCGTCGGCGAGGCGCTCGCCGCGCTCCTCGAGCACGCCCAGGTCGTCCACCAGTGCGGCGACAACCCGTCCACGGGCGACCGCGCCTGGCTGGAAGCCCGGCGCGCGGCGCTGCCGCCGTCGCTGGCCCGGCGCTACACCGTCGTGCCGTACGTCGGCCCCGAGCTGGCGGGGATCTACGCCGCCGCGTCGCTCGTCGTCGGCCGGGCGGGCGCCGGCACGGTCAACGAGTGCTGCCAGCTCGGGCTGCCGGCGCTCTACGTTCCGCTGCCGGGGACGAGCGGCGACGAGCAGACGGCCAACGCCCGCCTGGTGGAGCGCGCCGGCGGCTGCGTCGTCGTGCCGCAGGCCGAGCTGACGCCCGAGCGCCTGGTCGAGCGCGTCCGCACGCTGCTCGCGGACCCCGCGCGGCTCAAGGAGATGGGCGAGCGGGCGCGGACGGTCGCCGTCCCGGACGCTGCCGAGCGGATCGTCGACGTCGTGCTCGCCGCGGCGTCCCGCTGATGCCGCGAGCGCGCCCGCCGCTCGCAGGGATCAGTCGCGGGCCGGAGGCCGGCCGCGGAGGTCGGGACGCAGCGGGCAGCCCGCGCAGCGGGGCGCCGTGCGGCAGTGCCGCTTGCCCGCGGCCACGAGGAGCGCATGGAACTCGTTGAAGAGCCACGGGTCAGACGGCAGGTGGGACTCGACGAAGGCCCGCGCCTGCTCGTAGCCCGCGCCCCGCGGGAGAAGCCGGTGGCGGGCGAGCACGCGGCGGGCATAGGCGTCGGCCACGAAGACGGGCCGGTGGGCCGCGTAGAGCAGGATCGCGTCCACCGTCTCGGGCCCGAGCCCGTCCACCCGGAGCAGCTCGCGGCGGAGCGGGGCGAGCGGCGCCCGGCGGACGCCGGCGAACCGCCCGCCGTGGCGGTCGAGCAGCCACCGGGTGAACGCCCGGAGCCTCCTCGCCTTGATCCGGTAGGTGCCGGCCGGGCGGATCGCCTCCGCCAGCTCAGGCTCCGGCACCGCGGCGAGCCTCGCGGGCTGCAGCAGGCCGCGCCGGCGGAGCGCCGCCACGGCGCGCGCGGCGCTGGTCCACGCCGTGTGCTGGGTGAGGACGGCGCCGGCGGCGATCTCGAACGGCGTGCGGCCCGGCCACCAGCGCTGCGGGCCGAACTCCTCGAGCAGCGCCCGGAAGAGACGCAGGAGCCGGGCCCTCGTCGGATCGAGCGGCGGTCCCGGCGGCGCTGACGGCGTGATCGGCCTCATCCTCCTGGCTCAGGCGCTGACGGTCTCTGTGAGCGGGCCGCCGTCGTCACTCGAGTATCTCCCGGTTCACGTGGCCGAGAGCCGCGGCCTCTTCGCCGCCGAGGGGCTCGACGTGACGCTCCGCACGGCGCGCGCCGACAGCCTGGCCGCCGAGATGCTGGCCCAGGGCCAGGCCGACGTCGCGGTCACGTCGCTGGTCGCGATGCTGAGGTTCGGCCCGCGCCTCGAGCACCAGGGCCCCGTGGTGGTGTTCGGGCTGACGGCCGCTCCGCCGGTGGCGCTGCTCGCCTCGACGTCCGCCGGCGCGCCGGTCGCCGCGGTGGCCGGGCTCGCTGGCCGCCGCGTCGGTGTCGCCGCCCCTGGCGTGGCCGAGCAGGTGTGGCTGGCGGGCGTGCTCGCCGCCGCCGGGCTCAAGCCGACCCGGGTCGACGTCGTCAGCCTCGGCAGCCGCCGCGTCGCGACCGCCATCGAGAGCGGCTCGGTCGACGCCGGTCTCGTCCACGAGCCGGCCGCCTCGGCGCTGCTCGCCGACGGGCGGGCCCGGCTGCTCGCCGACTTCCGGAGTCCTGACGCTGTCCGCCGCGCGCTCGGCGGCCTCACCGTCAACGCCGCCGCCTTCGTCCAGGCCCACCGCGCCCCCGAGGACGCCGTGCTGGCGGCCTTCGGACGCGCGCTGCTCGCCGCGCGCCGGCTCCTGGTCGAGACCCCCGCCGGGACGCTGGCCGCGACGCTGCCGCAGCCGCTCGTCGGCAACCCGGAGGAGTTCCCGAGGCGGCTGGCGGCCGGCCGCGAGCTGTGGCTGTCGGACGGGCTCGTGACGCCGGAGCGGCTCCGCCGGACGATCGGGCTGATCCGCGCGCACACGCCGCTGCCCGAGACGCTGAGGCTCCCGGCGGCCGAGGACATGCTCCGCATCCCGGTCACGGGGCGGGATCGGCCGGCGCCTCGCTGACGGGAACGCCGAAGGCGGCGAGCAGTCGCCGCGTCTCGTCCACCGGCAGACCGACGATGTTGCTGAACGACCCGGACCACGCCGCGACGAGGCGGCGTCCGGCGCCCTGGATGGCGTAGGCTCCCGCCTTGTCGAGGGGCTCGCCTCCCGCCACGTAGCGGTCGATCGTCGCGTCGTCGCAGGGCGCCATCGTCACCTCGCTCACGACCGCCGTGGACCTCTCGCGACCCGTGGCGGCGTCGACGACGGCGACGCCCGTGACGACCTGGTGGCGGCGTCCCCGCAGCCGGCGGAGCATCGCGCGCGCGTGCGCCGCGTCGGACGGCTTTCCCAGGGCCTCGCCGTCCAGGACGACCACCGTGTCGGCGGCGACGACGATTCCCCGCCCGGCGCGCGCGGCGACCGCCCGCGCCTTCCTCAGCGCCACCTCCTCGATCGCCGCGGGAGTGGGCGGTCCGTCCAGCGTCTCGTCGACGTCGGCCGGCACGACGTCGAAGTCGCGGACGAGCCGCCTCAGCAGCTCGCGGCGCCGCGGGGAGGCCGAGGCGAGGATGACCATGGCGGGCGGGGTTCCGGGCGCGCCGGCAAGGCCGGGTGCGCTCCTCGATCATGGTTGAGCAGACGGGTCCCTAGAGACGCCGGAGCGTGATGGCGGCGATCAGGATGCCGAGGACGCCCACGATGTTGACCTTGAAGGCGACGCCGAAGGTGAGCCCCACGAGCCGGAGGTCGATCGTGACCGGAGGGTTGATGCCGACGGTCGGCCCGCGGGTCAGCAGGTCCTGCAACCAGCCGGTGGCGAGGTGCCCCAGCAGCTCGCCCAGCAGGGAGCCGACGACCAGCCCGGCCACGATGATCACGAGGACGAGTCCGAGCCCTCGGCGCGCCGGCACGGACGTGGCCGTCAGGTGACGATCAGCGGGTGCGCGTCGGTGACGACCCGTGTCGGAGCTTCCAGGGCCCGCCGGATGTGCCGTGGCAGGGCGAACGCGTGCCGGTGGGTCTCGCCGTCCCAGTACTCGAGGGTTCCGCGCACGCGCTCCGCGATGAGACGGTCGACGGTGGCCGCGTCCTGGCTCCGCGGGTCCGTCTTCCTGGACGCCACGATGAAGCCCCACGGCGTGCCGAAGCAGGAGACGAACGCCTGGTAGCCGGCCACGACCGGGAAGACGTCCCGCAGCGTGCGGTGGATCGTCGTGAAGAAGCCCAGCTCGCACGCCTTCGTCATCCCGGCCTGCATCGTCAGCGTGCCGGACGGCGTGAGGCGGTCGTGGACGGTCTGGTAGAACTCCCGCGTATAGAGGAGGCAGGCCGGCCCGGCCTCCAGCGGCTCGGGCAGGTCGCTGACGATCAGGTCGAAGCCCTCCCGGGACCGCTCGAGGTAGGCGCGGGCGTCCTCGTGCCTGACCTCGGTCCGGGGGTCGTCGAAGGCGCCCCGGTGCATCTCCGGCAGGTGCTCGCGGCAGAGCGCGACCACCTCGTCGTCGATGTCCACCATGACCGCCCGGCGGATCGACGGGTACTTGAGGATCTCCCGGAGCGTCGCCCCCTCACCGCCCCCGATGACCAGCGCGCTCTCCGGCGGCCGGTCGACCGCGAGCAGGCCCGGGTGGACGAGGGCCTCGTGGTAGATGAAGTCGTCGAGCTGCGTGGACTGCATGCGCCCGTCCAGCACCAGGCACTTGCCGCAGGACGGCGTCTCGATGATCTGCGCGTGCTGGAAGCGGGTCCGGACGTCGATGACGGACCGGACGATGGCGTGCATGTGCCCCTCGGCCGGCGTCGTCGCCTCGAGGAACCACTTGTACGACTGCGCGCTGGTCAACTGACCGCGATCGCGCCCTTGTTGGCGATGGGGGCCGTGGCGTTGAGGAACATCCCGCGCTGCATCTCCACCACGGAGGCGCGCTCGGCGCCGAACTGCTCGACCAGGTAGTTCGCCGCCACGTCGGGCTGGAGGACGTCGCCGCAGGAGAAGATGTCGACGGCCGCGTACCGGTACTCGGGCCAGGTGTGGATCGAGAGATGGGACTCGGCGATCACGACGACGCCGCTGATCCCGAACGGGTTGAACTCATGGAAGACGACATCGACGATCGTCGCCTGTGCCCGCTTCGCCGCCTCGATGAGGGCGCCCTTCACGGCCTCGAGGTTGTTGATGGCGTCGGAGTCGCAATCGAACAACTCGAGAAGCAGGTGTCGTCCCAGCGCGTTCAATCCAGTCGCCCTCCCTTCTCCTGACCGTCCATCTACCGCACGTCTCCTGCGACGCGCGTCGCGTCGCGCTTCACGGCGAAAAAACTCGCCGTGCCCTGAAACTGATTCACTGTAGGGTCGTGGTCTGGTGATTGCAACAAAAAAACACGTCGAGCGGCACGTTTTGCCGCTCGACCGCCGCCGACGACGGCCGCGGCGGCGCGCGGCGAGCGCGACGCCGCGCGCGCGACGCCCGCGGCGCGCCGCTCGGCGCGAGCGGCCGGCGGCGGTCGCGGCCCGGCGCGGCGTCGCGTGCGCCTCGCGGCGCTCCCCGCCGACGCCGGGACCGAGCGCCGGCGTCTCCGGCGGGGCGGCGAGCCGCGAGGCGAGGCCGGCGGCGCGACGGCGGCGGGGCAGCGGCGCGGCGGGCCCGTCGCCGGCGGCCGGCGGTGGCGGCGCCCCGGCCCGGCCGGTGCGGCGGAAGCGCGGCGAGCGCCGGCGGCGATCGGTCGCGACGCCCGAGAGCGCGGCGCCGGCGGCGCGTCGGTCATGACAGGCGCCGGCGCGCCGGGCGCGCCGGCCGCGCGCCGCGCCGCCGCCGGGCTCGGCGCCGCGCCGGCGAGCGGCGGCGGGCTCGCGGCGCGCGCCGGCGGCCGCGGGCCGTCTCGGCGGCGACGCGAGCGGCGGCGACAGGAGCGCCGGTCGCCACCTAAAAGGCAACTTTTCTCTTGCATTCGCTTCACGCGTTCGTAGAGTGGCGAATATGTGCGGCGCGTTGCGCCCGCAGTTGGGAGGCGAGACCCGGCGCTGAACGGAGGAGCGAGCGGATGACGAAGCGGATCACGATGGCGGCGGCGACCGTGGGCCACGCGGAAGGCGGATCCACTCTCAACGCCTTCGACAACGCGTTGCTCGCGGCGGGCATCGGCAACATCAACCTCGTCAAGATCTCCAGCATCCTGCCCCCCGACGTGCCGGTGATCGAGCTGCCGAAGATCAAGCCGGGCGCCCTCGTCCCCACCGCGTACGCGGCCATGACCAGCGACGTGCCGGGCGAGACCGTCGCCGCCGCCGTCGGCTACGCCGTCCCCGACGACCCGGCGAAGAACGGCGTCATCATGGAATTCCACGGTCACGCCGGCCAGGCCGAGGCCGAGCGGGCGATCCGCGCGATGCTGGAGGAGGCCTTCCACGTCCGCGGCGAGACGATCCGGGAGATGCGGGTCTACGCGGTCGAGCACACCGTGGAGCGGATCGGCTGCGCGCTGGCCGCGATCACGCTCCTCGCCGAGGAGGACCTGGTCTAGCCGGCCTCCCGGCCCTCGACGTGGCATGCGCCCGGTGGAGCCGCGGTTCATCGCTTGCCATCGGCCTCTCTCCGAGGCCCGCATCGTGGTCTACGGCATCCCCTTCGAGGGCCGGGTGAATCTGCGCAAGGGCGCCGACTCCGGGCCGCGCGACCTCCGCCTGGCCTCGGACTCCATCGAGACCTACTCCCCGGCCCTCCGCCGCGACCTGGAGGATCTGGCCCTCGCCGACGTCGGTGACTGCGAGCTCCCCGACGGCGCGCCGCCCCGCGAGCAGCTCGACGCCGCCCGGGAGCAGATCGCCGCCTGGTGGCGCCCGGGCCTCGTCCCGTTCATGCTCGGCGGCGACCACACGGCGACCGTGCCGGTGATCGAGGTCCTCGCCCCGGCCTTCCCCGGCCTCCGCGTCCTGCAGCTCGACGCCCATCCGGACACCCGCGAGGAGTTCCTCGGAGAGCGCTTCAACTACGCCTCGGCGATGGCGCGGGTGATGGACGTCATCGGCGAGGACCGTGTGTGGCAGGTCGGGATCCGGACCGGGGCCCGCGAGGAGTGGGAGCGGGAGCGTCCCCACATCCTGCCCGGTCACGCGATCCACCCGGTGGAGGCCGTGCGGCGGATCCTGCCGGAGCTCCGGCCCCACCCGCTCTACGTCACCATCGACGTCGACGTCCTCGACCCGTCCGAGGCGCCCGGCACGGGCTCGCCCGAGCCGTGCGGGATCCGTGTCCCCGACCTGATCGAGATCGTCCGGCTCCTGGACGGCTGCCGGATCGTCGGCGGCGACCTGGTGGAGGTCGCTCACGCCTGGGACCCGTCGGGGCGGACGGGCATCGCGGCCTCGTGGGTCATCCGGGAAGCGTTCCTGACCTGGTGGGGCGACCGCCGCTGAGCATGTACACGGCGCCGCGGCTGTACGAGATCGCCTTCGACCTGAATCGAAAGGCCGAGGTCGACTTCCTCGTCCACTGCTTCAGGCGCTTCGCCCGGCGGCCGGTCCGCCGCGTCCTCGACATCGCCTGCGGCACCGGCCCGCACCTGATCCGGCTCGCCGAGCGCGGCTACCGGATGACGGGGCTCGATCTCTCCCGCCGCAACATCGAGTTCCTCGGCGAGCGGCTCGCCGACAGGGGCCGGCGCGCGGACCTCGTCGTCGGCGACATGACGGACTTCCGCCTCGCGCGGCCCGTCGACGCCGCCATCTGCATGCAGGACTCCCAGGGCCACCTCCTGACCAACGAGCAGCTGCTGGCGCACCTGCGCTGCGTGGCCCGCGCGCTCCGCCGCGGCGGCGTCTACGTGTTCGACCGGTACATGGCGTCCTCGTGGACCGATCCCGCGCGGCGCTGGTCGTGGAGCCGGCGCCGCGGTCGCCTCATCGTGCGGGCGTCGTTCTCGGCCCTCCACGACGTGAACCCGGTCACCCAGGTGTTCCGGGAGCGGATGACGCTGGAGGCCGTCGAGAACGGCACGCGCCGGGTGTACCGTCAGACCCACCTGAGCCGGATGGTGTTTCCCCAGGAGCTCCGCGCGCTCGTGGAGCTGGCGGGCGGGTTCGAGTTCGTCCAGTGGTTCTTCGGCTTCAAGCCTCACCAGGTCCTGGAGCGCTCCCGCCATCCGCTCCTGATGGTCGTCGTCCTCCGGAAGACCTAGCGCGCCCGGGCGGCGATGACGGCCGTCCTCCGGCTCAAGCGAGGGCGGGACGAGCGGGCCCGCACCCATCCCTGGATCTTCAAGGCCGACGTCGCCGACGTCGGCGCCGCCGCGCCCGGATCGGCCGTCACGATCGTCGACGCGAGCGGCCGCTTCGTCGGGCGCGGGCTCTTCAACCCGCGTCCCGCGCTCTGCTGCCGCATCGTGACCTGGCAGGACGAGCCCGTCGACGAGGGGCTCGTCCGCCGCCGGGTCCGGACGGCCGTGAGCCGCCGGGGGGACGGCCCTCCCGCTCTCGGCCGCTACGTGTGGAGCGAGGCCGACGGCCTGCCCGGCGCCGTCGCCGACCGCTACGGCGAGGTCCTGGTGATCCAGTGCCTGACCCTCGGCATGGCGCTCCGCCGCGAGGCGCTGGTCGCCGCGCTCCGCGGGGTCGCGGGCGACCTGCCCGTCTTCTCCGCCGACGACGACACGCCGGCGACGCTGGAGGGCTTCGAGCCGCGGCGCGGCTGGGTCGACCGTGAGGGCCCCTCGCGGGTCGTCGTCGAGGAAGGGGGCGTGCGCCTGGCCGTGACGCCGGGCGCCGGCCACAAGACCGGGCTCTACCTGGACCAGCGCGACAACCGGCTGAGGATCGGCGCCCTGGCGCGCGGCCGCGACGTCCTCGACGCCTTCGCCTACACGGCCGCCTTCGCCTGCCACGCGCTCGCGGCCGGCGCCCGCCGCGCCCTCTGTCTCGAGTCGTCCCCGGAGGCGATCGAGGCGGCGCGCGCGAACCTGGCGCTCAACGGCGCCGCCGACCGGGCCGAGGTCGTCGGCGGCAACGCGTTCGACGCCCTCCGGCGGCTCGAGCGCGAGCGGGCCCGGTTCGGGCTCGTCGTCCTCGACCCGCCGCCGTTCGCGCGCGGCCGGACCACGCTCGAGGCCGCCGCGCGCGGCTACAAGGAGATCAACCTGAGGGCCATGCGATTGCTGGAGCCGGGCGGCACGCTGGCGACGTTCTCGTGCTCGCACCACGTCGGCGTCTCGATGTTCGAGGAGATCTGCCGCTCCGCCGCCGCGGACGCCGGCGTCCAGCTGCGCGTGGTGGCGCCGCTCGGTCAGGCGGCGGACCATCCCGTGCTGCTCACGGTGCCGGAGACCGGCTATCTCAAGGGGCTGCTCCTGCAGACGTGGTAGATTCGGCGCCATGACCGCGCCCGACCTGCCGCCGATCGACGGCACCTGGTACTGCGATCTCTGGGATCCCGACCTCAAGATCCTCCATCGCGTGCGCACGACGCTGTTCGACGGCGCCTCGGCGCACCAGACGATCGAGGTCGCCGACACCGTGGCGTTCGGCCGCATGCTGATCATCGACGGGCTGCCCCAGGCGGCCGAGAAGGACGAGATGATCTACGCGCGCGCGATGGCGTGGCCGGCGATGCTCGCCGCCCCCGCCGCCAGGCGCGTGCTGATCACCGGCGGCGGCGACGGCCACGTCGCGCGCGAGGTGCTGCGCTTCCCCGGCGTCCGGTCGGTCGTCGTCTGCGACATCGATCCGCTGGTGACGCGGGTCACCCAGGAGCACATGCCGTTCATGTGGGACGGCGCCCAGCGCGACGGCCGGCTCGAGCTCCACCACGGCGACGCGTGGGAGTACCTGGGCGCCGCCGCCCCGGGGTCGTTCGACGTCGTCATCTCGGACATCACGGACCCCGGCGGCGAGGGCACGGCGTCGCACCACCTGTACTCCGCCGGGTACTTCGAGCGGATCCGGCGGTGCCTGGCGCCCGGGGGCGTCTGCGTCGCGCAGGCCCAGGAGCTGTCGATCCGCGACTGGACGCACCACGCCCGGCTGCGGGGCCTCGTGGGCAAGGTGTTCGGCGCGGTCCGCTCGGGCCACGTGTACATGCCGTCGTTCGGCTACCCGGAGGGCCTGCTCTTCGCCTGCCAGGACCGCGCCCGGCTGGCGCCGCCGCGGGCCGACGTCGAGACGCGGCTGAAGGAGGCCGGGCTCGCGGGCGATCCCTACTTCGACGCCGGCGTCCACGAGGCGATGTTCACGCTGCCGCCCGTCATCCGTCAGGCGCTCGAGCGCGCCTGACGTCCTACCAGCTGCGCGTCTCCCCGTGGCGGAGGATCCACACGCGGTCCTCCGCGAGGCCGCGCCGCCGCGCCTCTGCGGACAGCCGCCGGGGCGGCTCCTCGATCGGCTCGTCGGCCAGGTCGAACGTGCCCCAGTGGATCGGCACGAACCGGCGGCCGCGGACGTCCTCGAAGACCTGCAGCGCCTCCTCGGGCGTCGTGTGGCTGGGCCGCATGATCTCGGGCGGCAGGTAGGCGCCGATCGGGATGGCGGCGAGGTCGAAGGGGCCGAGCCGCCGGCCGATCTCGGTGAAGACGCTGAAGTAGGCGGTGTCGCCGGCGAAGAACAGCCGGCGGTCCCGCCCCTGGACGGTCCACCCGCTCCACAGGCGCCGGTTCCTGTCCCAGGGCGTCCGCCCCGAGAAGTGCTGGGCCGGGACGCACGTGATCGTGAGCCCGCGCTCGGTCCGCTCCTGCCACCAGTCCAGCTCCACCACGTCCGCGATGCCGAGGTCGGCGAACCAGGCGCCGAGGCCCAGGGGCACGAGGAACCGCGGGCGGTGGGTCCCCGCGAGCCTTCTCACGGTCGCCACGTCGAGGTGGTCGTAGTGGTCGTGGGAGATCAGGACCAGGTGGATCGGCGGCAGGTCCTCGAAGCGCAGCCCCGGCGGGGTCACGCGCCTCGGACCCGCCCAGGAGACGGGGCTGGCCCGATCGGACCACTGGGGATCGGTGAGGAGGTTCACGCCGTCGACCTGGACGAGCAGCGTCGCGTGGCCGACCCAGGTCACCGTCGCCTCGCCGCGGTTCCGGCGCAGCGTCGCGCCGTCGTTGGGCACCACGGGGAGGTTCGCGGCGCGCGGCGCGAACGTGCTGGCGAGCACGCGCCTGACGAAGAACCGCCAGCGCACCCAGCCGCTGGCCGGCGCGTAACCGGGCTCGACGTTCGCAAAGCCGTTCTGCCGGTGGTGGGCGGGCGCGCCGGGGACCGGGCCCCCGACGCCCGCGCAGCCGGCGAGCAGCCAGGCGACGATCAGCAGCGTCGTCGCGTGGCGGACCACGGAGGGGCTCAGGCGTCGGGCGTGCCGAGCGGCAGCTCGATCACGAAGGCGGCGCCGCCGTCGGGACGGTTCTCGCCGCGCAGCCGGCCCTTGTGCTCCGCGACGATCCCGTAGGAGACGCTCAGGCCGAGGCCGCTGCCCTCCCCCGGAGGCTTCGTCGTGAAGAACGGGTCGAAGATCTTCGGCAGGGCGTCGGGCGGGATGCCGGGCCCCGTGTCGAGCACCTCGATGACGGCCCACTCCTGCGCCGGTCTCACGCGCAGCGTCAGCACGCGCTCGCCGCCGTGACGCTTCATCGCCTGGTGGGCGTTCTGCACGAGGTTCAGCAGGACCTGCTGGATCTGGTTCTCGTCGGCGAGGACGGGGGGACACGGGACGAACGCCGTCTCGACCCGGACACCATCCTGCTGGAGCTGGTAACCCTTGAGCTCGAGGACGCGCCGGACCTGGTCGGCCAGCGAGCACGGCCGGCGCTCCGGCGAGTAGTGCCGGGCGAACATCAAGAGGTTCTGGACGATGCGCGCGGCCCGCGAGGTCTCCTCGGCGATGATCGTCAGCCGGTCCCGGACCGTCGGCTTCAGGTCGGGGTCCGAGAGCAGCAGGTGGGCCTGGCCGAGGATCGTCGTGAGCGGGTTGTTGATCTCGTGGGCCACGCCGGAGGCCAGCTCTCCGACCGCCGAGAGCTTCTCGGCGTGGATCAGCTGGCTCTGCGTGCGCCGCAGCTCCTCGAGCTGCCGGCGCGTCTCGGAGTAGAGCCGGGCGTTGTCGAGCGCGATGCCGATCTGGTCCGCGGTCGCCTGGACCAGCGCGACCTCGCGCTCGTCGAAGCCCTCGACGTTCTGGCGCCCCAGCGACAGCGTGCCGAGGATCCTGCCGCGACTGCGGATGGGGACGCAGACGAAGCCGCGGATCTGGTCCATGCGGACGGCGGCGCGCGCCGGCGGGAAGAGCCCCGTGGCGCCGGAGACGTTCTCGAGGCACAAAGTCTCCCCGGTGGAGGCGACCCGCCCGATCAGCCCCTCGCCGACCGGCAGGGACCGGTTCACCTCGCGCAGCCGCGGCGACAGCCCGCGGTCGCCGTGCAGGAGCAGGCGCGTGCCGTCCTCCGAGACGAGATGCAGGCTCGAGATCTCGTGGCCGGTGACGTTGGTGAGGGCCTCGAGGGCGGTTCTCAGCACCTCGTCGACATCCAGGCTCCGGCTGACGGTCTCCGCGACGGTGTGGAGGATCGAGAGGAACGTGTCGACGGCCTTGCTCAACCCGTCCCGGCCGCCTTCCGCGCGGCGGCGATCGCGGTCTCGATGGCGGTCCGCGACGCGGCCGGCAGGTCGCCCAGCTCGGTGGCGATGCCGAGGAGGCGCTCGACGTCGGCGAGCCGGTGGCTCGCGGCGTGCGGCCGTCCGGCGCCCACCTCCCTCATCGCATCGAGCACGGCGCTCTCCAGCCGCTCCCCCGTGGAGGCGCGCCCGGTGGCCGACATCCCCCGCGCGGCACGGAAGACGGCCAGCGCGAGCCGCTTCCACGGATCGTCGCCGTCGGTCGCCGCCGGCGCGCTCGGCCTCGCGCCGCCCTGGACGAGGCCGGCGGCGACGGCGCGGTCGAGGTACCTGAAGTCGAACGGCTTGGCCACGTAATCGAACGCGCCGAGCTTCAGCGTCTCGCGCGCCAGCCCCACGTCCTCGTTGGCGGTCACCATGATCACGGCGAGGCTCTCGTCGTGGTCGCGCAGCCGCCGGAGGACCTCCATGCCGTCGATCCCCGGCATGCGGACGTCCAGCAGCACCAGGTCGGGCCGCTCGCGCATCGCCGCCTCGAGCGCCTGCTCGCCGCTCGACGCCGTCTCCACCGCGTAGCCCTGGGTCGCGAAGTACTCGCCCAGGACGTCGAGCACGGCCTTCTCGTCGTCGACGATGAGGATGCGTCCGAGCGAGTCGGTCACGTCCGGCCCCCCGCCGGCAGCCGCAGCACGAACTCCGCCCCCGCCCGCCCGCAGGCGACCAGGCGCACGCCGCCGCCGTGCCCCTCCGCGATCGTCTGCGCCACCGAGAGGCCGAGCCCGGCGGCTGCCGGCTTGGTGGAGAAGAACGGCTCGAAGATCCGCGGCGCGTCGCGCTCCTTGACGCCGGCGCCGGTGTCGCGGACCGAGACTTCGACCCCGTCGGCGTCCCGGCGCGTCGCGATCGTCAGGCGGCCGCCGCCTTCCGCCATGGCCTCGAACGCGTTGACGATGAGCTGGGTCAGGGCCGTCACGATCTGCTCGCGGTCGGCGACCACGGTCGCGGTCGCGGGCCCCACGTCGACGTCGACGCTCACGCCGTGAGTGTCCTCGACCCGGGCCCGGGCCAGGGCCAGCGCCGCGTCGAGGGCCTCCCGCAGGTCGACCACCTCGGTCTCCGGCGCGCGCGGCCGCGCGAACATCGACAGGCTGTCGATCACCTTGGAGGCCCGGAGCGCCTGCTCCTCGATGGTCTCCAGCGCCCGCTGCAGCTTCTCGGGGTCCGGCGAGCGCCCGCTCCTCAGGGCCAGAGAGAGGAGCTGGGCGCGGGCGAGGATGACGGCCAGCGGGTTCCGCAGCTCGTGGGCGACGCCCGCAGCCAGGCGCGCCAGGGCGGCCGTCTTCTCGGCGGACATCTGCGCGACCAGCGAGGTCGGATCGGAGCCAGGGGCGCTGCGCGGCGCCTCGACGCTCATGCCGAGGACTATTCTAGGCCGGAGAGGTCTCAGGCCCCCAGCAAATCAGGCCTTTGCCTGGCCCTCGACGTACCTCCGCACGGTGGGTGCCAGCTCGCCCAGGCGGCTGTCGTCCCGGGCGCCGCCCTGGGCCAGGTCGGGACGGCCGCCGCCGGTGCCGCCGACGGCCCGGGCCACCTCCTGCATGAGCTTGCCGGCGTGGACCTTGCCGGCGAGGTCCCTGGTGACGCCCGAGACCAGGGTCACCTTCCCCCCCGCCACGCCCGCGACGACGACGACGCCGGAGCCGAGGCGCTCGCGCACGCGGTCGACGACGGCGCGGAGGCCGTCGGCGTCGAGGCCGTCGAGCCGGGCCGTCACGACCGCGATGCCCTCGACCTGCGCGGCGCCGGCCACCAGCTCGTCGGCCCGGGAGCGGGCCAGGCGAGCCTCGAGCTCCTGGAGCTGCTTCTCGAGCGCGCGCTGCTCGTCGAGGAGCTTGCGCAGCCGCTGGGGGGCGTCCGCCGGGGGGATCTTGAGGATGTCGCCGATCTCCCTCAGCACGCGCTCCTGGCGCGCCACCGCCTCGACCGCCGCCGTCCCCGCGACGGCCTCGATCCGGCGCACGCCGGACGCGACTGCGCCCTCCGTCGTCACCTTGAAGAACCCGATCTGACCCGTGTGATCGAGGTGCGTGCCGCCGCACAGCTCGGTCGAGAAGTCGCCGATCCTCACCACGGTCACGCGGTCACCGTACTTCTCTCCGAACAGCGCCATGGCCCCCGAGGCGAGCGCCTCCTGCAGGTCCATCTCGGTGCGCGTCACCGGCAGGTCCGCCTGGACCTGCTCGTTGACCAGCTCCTCGATCTGCTCCACCTCACGGTCCTTCACGGAGGCGCCGTGGGAGAAGTCGAAGCGGAGGTAATCGGCGGCCACGAGCGAGCCCGCCTGCGTCACGTGGGCGCCGAGGATCCGGCGCAGCGCCGCGTGGAGCAGGTGGGTGCCGGTGTGGTGCTGGCGGAGCCCCTGGCGTCGCGGCGACTCGACGGCGACCGCGACGTCCTCGCCCTCGTGGAAGCCGCCGGCGACCACCTTCGTGCGGTGCACGATCAGCTTCGCGCCGCGATGGTACGTGTCCACGATCTGCCCGCGCCCGCTCCGGCCGACGAGCGTCCCGGTGTCGCCGACCTGGCCGCCGGACTCCGCGTACGCCGGCGTGCGGTCGAGGACGACCTCGACCTCGTCGCCCTCGCGCGCCTCGCGCACGCGGCGCAGGCCGTCGGTCGTGCTCACCATGGCGAGGATGCGTCCGGGCGCGGTCAGCGTCTCGTAGCCGACGAACTGCACCGACGGGATCTCGGCGGACAGCGACTGCCAGAGCGCGTGCCCCTCGGCGTCGCCGTCGGCGCGGAAGGCGGCCCGCGCGCGGGCGCGCTCCCGCTGGGCCTCCATCTCGGCCTCCCACGCGGCGTTCGTCGCCTCGGTCACGCGCCAGCCCGCGTCCTGGAGGATCTCCTCGGCCAGGTCGCGGGGAAAGCCGTAGGTGTCGTAGAGCGTGAACAGGAAGCGGCCGTCGACCGCCCGGCCGTCGCCGGCGCGGCCCTCGGTCTGGAGGAACTCCTCGATCCGCCGCATCCCGGCGTCGAGCGTCTCGGCGAAGCGCTCCTCCTCCTGGCGCACCGCCTCCTGGACGCGCGGCCGCTCGGCGGCGAGCTCGGGGTACGCGCGTCCCATCACGTCGGCGACCCAGGCGACGGCGCCGTGGAGGAACGGCTCCGCGAGCCCGAGCCGCCGGCCGTGGCGCATCGCCCGCCGCATGATCCGGCGCAGGACGTAGCCGCGCCACTCGTTGGACGGCAGCACGCCGTCGGCGATCAGGAACGTCGTCGCCCGCGCGTGGTCGGCGATGACGCGCATCGAGACGTCGTCCTCGGCGTCGGCGCCGTAGCGCTTGCCGGAGAGCGACGCGACCCGGGCGATCAGCGGCGCCAGCAGGTCGGTGTCGAAGTTCGAGCGCTTGCCCTGCATCACCGCGGCGATGCGCTCGAGCCCCATGCCGGTGTCGATCGACGGCCGCGGCAGCGGCGCGAGCGCGCCGGACGCGTCGCGGTTGAACTGCATGAAGACGAGGTTCCACACCTCGAGCCAGCGGTCGCACTCGCACGCGGCGCCGAGACAGCGCCGTCCGGCCGCCTCCTCGGCGCAGGGGATGTCGTCGCCCTGGTGGAAGTGGACCTCCGAGCAGGGCCCGCAGGGTCCGGTGTCCCCCATCGCCCAGAAGTTGTCCTTCTCGCCGAGCCGGAGGATCCGGTCGTCCCCGAGGCCGGCGACCTTCTTCCAGAGGCCGAAGGCGTCATCGTCGTCCGTGTAGACGGTGGCCACGAGCCGGCCGCGGTCGAGCCCGAGGTCGCGCGTCAGGAACTCCCACGCGAAGGCGATCGCCTCCGCCTTGAAGTAGTCGCCGAAGGAGAAGTTCCCCAGCATCTCGAAGAACGTGTGGTGGCGGGCCGTGCGCCCCACGTTCTCCAGGTCGTTGTGCTTGCCGCCGGCGCGCACGCACTTCTGGCAGGTCGTGGCGCGGACGTAGTCGCGCCGCTCCTCGCCGAGGAACACGCCCTTGAACTGCACCATGCCGGCGTTGGTGAAGAGCAGCGTCGGGTCGTCGCCCGGCACGAGCGACGACGACCGCACGCGGGTGTGGCCGTTGCGCTCGAAGTAGCGCAGGAACGCTTCGCGGAGGTCGTGGCCGGTCATGGGACGCTCATTGTATCACCGCGTTACGCGGCGCTCGGGCGGCCCGGCCACTCGCGAGCGAGCGCGGCGCACAGCAGCGAGTCGCGCCACCGCCCCTTCTCCCAGCGGTGCTCCCGCAGGTGCCCCTCGCGCCGCATGCCGGCCTTCTCCAGGACGCGGGCGGAGGCGACGTTGTCGGGGTCGCAGACGGCGAAGATCCGGTGGAGGTCCAGCTCGCCGAAGCCGAATCCGAGCAGGCCGCGCGCCGCCTCGGTCGCGTACCCGCGGCCCCAGTACGGGCGAGCCAGCGCGTAGCCGATGAACGCCTCGCCCAGCTCGGGCGCGGAGACGTGCAGGCCGCAGGCGCCGATCAGCGCGCCGCCGTCGCGCAGGGTCACGGCGAGCTCGAAGTGCCGCCGGGGCTCGTCGCGCCGGTAGGCCGCCGCGCGGCGCAGGAACCCCTGCGTGTCCGCGTCGGTGTTCGGGCCCCACGGCAGGTAGCGGACCACCTCGGGGTCGGCGGCGTAGCGGTGGACGGCGGCGCGGTCGTCGTCCTCCAGCTCGCGGAGGACCAGGCGCGGCAGCGCGATGGTCGTCACGTCACTCCTCGCCGGCGGCGTCGACGCCCAGCATCTCGCGGAGGATCCGCGCGACGATCGGCGCGGGATAGCCGCGCCGCAGGAGGTGATCGCGCAGGCGGCCGGCCCGGCGCTCCGGCGGCGCCGAGCGGAGCGCGGCCAGCCGGCGCCGCGCGACGGCGCGGGCGCGCTCGACGGCGGCCTCGGTCTCGATGGCGGCCAGCGCCTGGTCGACCGGCGCGGCCGCCACCCCGCGCGCCCGCAGCTCGGCCCTGAGCCGGGCCGGACCGTAACCGCGAGCGAGGCGGATCTCGACCCAGCGGCGGGCGAAGGCGGCGTCGTCGAGGTAGCCCCGGGCCTCGAGATCGGCGACGACGCGCTCGGCCACGTCGGCCGGCGCGCCGCGACGGACGAGCCGCCGCGCCAGCTCGGCCCGCGTCCACGGGCGGCGGGAGAGCAGGTCGCCGGCGACGAGCCGGGCGCGGCGCTCGTCGAGCGCCGGCCCGGCGTCGCGCGGCCCGGGAGAACGCCGCGAGCGAGATCGCCGGGGCGCTATTGCTTCCTGGCGAAGGGGCTGGTGGCGGGCCGGGCCGCGCCCGGCGCCGTCTCGGCCTTCTTCTGCTCGCCCTCGAACGTCATCTCGCCGGTCGAGAAGATGCCGCGAACCTTGAGGTCGAAGTCGTCGGCGTTGGTCGCCGCCTCGCGGGCCGTCTCGTAGGAGATGACGCCGTCGCGGTACAGCTTCAGCAGGCACTGGTCGAACGTCTGCATGCCGTACTGCTGGGCGCCCTGGGCGATGAAGGCCGGGATCTCCGGCGTCCGCTTGGCTTCCCGGATGCAGTCCTTGATGAGCGCCGTGCCGATCATCACCTCGACGGCGGGGACGCGGCCGTCGCCGCCGATCTTCGGCACGAGGCGCTGCGAGATGACGCCCACGATGACGGCCGCGAGCTGGTCGCGGATCTGCTGCTCCTGGTGGGGCGGGAACGTGCCGATGATGCGGTTCACGGTCTCCGCGGCGTTCAGCGTGTGGAGCGTGGAGAGGACGAGATGACCCGTCTCCGCCGCGTGAAGGGCGACGGACATGGTCTCCGGGTCGCGCATCTCGCCCACCAGGATCACGTCCGGGTCCTCGCGGAGCGCGGCCCGGAGCGCCGTGGCGAAGTTGGGCGTGTCGTGGCCGACCTCGCGCTGGCTCACGACGCAGTTGATGTCCTCGTGGGAGAACTCGATCGGGTCCTCGATCGTGATGATGTGGTCGTTGCGGCTCCGGTTGATGAAGTCGATCATCGCGGCCAGCGTCGTCGACTTGCCGGAGCCGGTGATGCCGGTGACGAGGATCATCCCGCGGCGCTCCATCGCGAGCTTCTCGAGCACCGGCGGCAGCGTCAGCTCCTCGAACTTGGGCTTCCGCGACGGGATCGCGCGCATGACGGCGCGCACGTGGCCCGTGGAGAGGAACATGTTGACGCGGAAGCGCCCGTGGTCGCGGACGGCGTACGCCACGTCGACCTCGCGCCCGTCCTTGAGCTGCCCGTACATGCGCTCGGGCAGGACGTGGCGGGCCATGGCGTCCATCTCCGCGACCGTGATGACCCCCAGGTCGGGACGGGGCACCAGCCGGCCGTGGATCCGGAAGATCGGCGGCGAGTTCGGCTTCAGGTGCAGGTCGGACGCACCCTGCTCGACGCTGGTGATCAGGAGCTTGTCGAGGTCCATGGCCCTCCCCTACTTGATCGGGGCCGGCGTGCGGAGCCCGAGCGACTCGCGGATCTTCGACTCCAGATCGGCGAGCACCGCCGGGTTCTCCTGCAGCCAGCGCTTGGCGTTCTCGCGCCCCTGCCCGATCCGCTCGTTCTTGTAGGTGTACCAGGTGCCAGACTTCTCGATGACGCCCTGCTCGACCCCGGCGTCCAGGACCGTGCCGGCCTTGGAGATGCCCTCGCCGTAGATCATGTCGAACTCGGCCTCGCGGAACGGCGGCGCCAGCTTGTTCTTGACGACCTTGGCCTTCGTCCGCACGCCGAGCGACTCGGTGCCCTGCTTGATGACGTCGACGCGGCGCACGTCGATGCGCACGGACGCGTAGAACTTCAGCGCGCGCCCGCCCGGCTGGGTCTCGGGCGAGTTGTGGACCACGACGCCATCGACGAGGTACGTGTGCTGCCCCTCGACCTCGATGTCGAACCGGTTCATCCGCCGTGTGACGGGCTTGACGTAGCGCCGGATCACCCGACCGGGGACGGCCCGCAGTCGCTCGCGCCGGGCGCGGTCCGCCTCGAGCCCCCGCTCCTCGACACCCTCGGCGTGCCAGGCGAACCGGCCGCGGAGGGAGGGATGGAGCTTGTGGTCGACTGCAGGGTGCAGGTGCGGGGCGACGAGGGCGTGCAGCCGGGCCGTCTGCTCGGCATCGAACCAGAACCCCCGACCGTCGTCGCGCGGGCGCCCGACGCCGAGCCGCTCGAACATCGCCAGGACGCGGGCCCGCGCCCCCGGCTCCAGGGCCTTGTTGTGGATGACCGCCTTGCCGCGCCCCCGGCGCGCGTGCGCCCCGGTGAAGGAGCCGTCGTCGCCGTACCAGACGGCCAGGCCACGGGCGTCGAGCCGGTCGAGGACCTGCTGGGTCACCGTGCGCCGGCCGTCGGCCGCGTAGTAGTGGTCGCGAAGCTCGGCCAGCGACGGCATGGCCAGGGTATCGAACCCGAAGCCGCGCCCCGTCGGCCCGATGGAGCCGGCGAGCGGGTACAGCATGGCGTGCTTCCAGCGGAGGTAGTCCTTCTGGGCCTCCCCGTGGCCGACCCGGAACATGGCGGCGTGGGTGCCGACCCGCCGCAGCGAGCCGTCACCGAGGCTGCCGCCCAGCACGACCTGCCACTGGTCGTCGGTCAACTCGTAGTCCTTGACGGAGACGAGCACCTCGCTGCCGACGTCGAGGTCACCCGCTCGCGCGGCGCCGCGCGGCGTGAAGATCACATGGTTCTCCGTCGCCGCGAACCGGCGGCGGCCGGACGGGCCGCCCGCCACCTCGAACTGGATGAACCGCTCGGCGCGCCCGTTGTTGAACCAGTTCACGACGCGCCGCGGCCGGATCGTGCCGGTCTCCGGGTCGAGCGACAGGACCTCCACGGGCAGGCGCCCGTTCACGATCTTGCCGATCTTCTCGGTGGTGCCGTCGGCCAGCACGACCCGCGTCGTGTAGTGGAAGCAGCCGAACATGACCCCTATCTTTTCGCGTATCTGGTTGATGAAGATCATCACGACGCCGGACCGGGAGATCGCGGCGGTGAGCTTGCGGAGGGCCTGGGACATGAGGCGCGCCTGCAGCCCGGGCAGCGCGTCGCCCATGTCGCCGTCGAGCTCGGCGCGCGGCACCAGCGCCGCCACGGAGTCGACGACGATCACGTCGACGGCGTTGGAGCGCACCAGCGTCTCGGCGATCTCGAGGGCCTGCTCGCCGGTGTCCGGCTGGGAGATCAGCAGCTCGTCGATGTTGACGCCGAGCTTCTTCGCGTAGATCGGGTCGAGCGCGTGCTCGGCGTCGATGAACGCGGCGATCCCGCCCAGGCGCTGCGCCTCGGCGACGGCGTGGAGCGCCAGCGTGGTCTTGCCCGAGGACTCCGGCCCGTAGATCTCGACGATGCGTCCGCGCGGCAGGCCGCCGGTGCCGAGGGCGACGTCGAGGCTCAGCGCGCCCGTGGGGATGACCGCGATCTCCTCGAGCGGCGCGCCCGCGCCCAGCCGCATGACGGCGCCCTTGCCGAACTGCCGCTCGATCTGCGCGATCGCCAGGTCCAGGGCCTGCCGCCGGTCGCTCTTCACCTCTGCCATCCCCTGTCTCCTTCTGATTGCCGCGCCGCCGCCCCCTCGACTCGCGCGCTCGCGTCGCGCGGCGACGGGATCGAGCGAGTTGGAGCATTCTAGGAGTCCGGCGGGAGCGGCGTCAATGTTCCGGGATGGAGACGGGCGCCCGCGGTCGAGGACGACGGCGGCGACGGCGTGTCGTCGAGCTGCGGGGACGGGCTGCGGACGCTACTGGGTGCGCGAGGTCGGAGCGACCTTCGGCCCCTCGTCGGCCTCCTCGAGCTTGGCGCGGAGGCGCTTGACCAGCTCGGCGTACGAGCCGGACTGCATGATCCGGTTGAACTGCCCGCGGTAGTTGGCGACGAGGCTCACGCCCTCGATGCTGACGTCGTAGGCGGACCAGCGGGCCCCGCGGCGGGCCATCCGGTAGTCGACGGGGATCTCGGTCCCCTGCTTCGTGACGATGCGCGTGCGCACGGTGGCGTGGTCGCCGTCGGTGCTCTCGCCCACGTAGACGATCCGCTCGCCGCTGTACAGCTCGATCTTCGACACGTACGAGCGCTCGAGGAGGTCGCGGAACAGCCGCACGATCTCCTCGCGCTCGACCGCCGTGCGCGGGTGCCAGTGCTGGCCGAGGGCCCGCTTGGTGATCTCCTGGAAGTCGAAGATCTCGCCGGCCACGCGGCGGATGGCGTGCCGCCGCTCGGGGCCGCGCCTCTTCAGCTCCGGATCGTCCAGGATGCGGACGACCTGATCGATGGCGGCGCGGAGCTGGTCCGTCGCGGGAGACGCCGCGAAGACGGTCAGCGCGGCGATCGGGATCGTGACGGCCAGCGCGGTGGCGACGCCGACCGCGACCCGGCGGGCCCGGCTCACGAGCGCTCCTCGGAGCTCCGGATCCGCTGGAGCGCGGGCGCCGCGGAGGCGACCGTGCACGTGAGCCCCATGCAGAGGAGGACCGCGTCCACCCATCCGATGACTGAATCGTTCATCAGGACCCGCTCGATGCCCTCGATCAGTCGGCTCATCGCTCGTCGCCCCTCCCGCAGCCAACGCCAAGGCAAGCGATCTGCCAAAGCCTGGGCGGGGAGGTCGGGCGGCGCCCAGCGGCCGGGAGATCGATGGTCCGGCCGGGACTTGCGGCGAGGAGCGACGGGAGGCCACCGTCTCGACGGCGGCCGCCGGCAACCGGCGCCAGGGCTCCGGCCGCCAGATTCTCCCTGGAGATCCTGTGCGGGCTACCCCTTCCTCAGAGCCGCCGCCAGCGGCGTGTAGCGGGCGCCGCGGGGCGAGAGCTGGCTCCGCATCAGCACGATCTCCTCCACCGCCACGCTCCCGAAGGGGCGGGCGGCGGCGGCCCTCAGCGACTGCTCGACCTCCGGATCCCGGCGCGGGTCGCGGACCCGGCCGAGCGTGACGTGGGCCGAGAACGGCCGCGCCTCGCTCGGGAAGCCGAGCCGCGCGAGCGCGGTGTCCACGGCCCCGGCCAGTGCCGCGATCCGGTCGGCGCCGGCGGCGACGCCGGCCCACAGCACGCGGGGCCGCGACGGTGTCGGGAAGGCGCCGAGGCCGGAGATCGCCAGCGTGAAGCGGGCGTGGGCGCCGGCGACGTCCCCGAGCGCGGCGGCGACCTCGTCCAGGCGCCCCTCCTCCACGCCCCCGAGGAACTTCAGGGTCAGGTGGAGGTTCTCGGGGCGGGTCCACGCGACGTCCCGCGCCCGCCGCCGCAGCGCCTCGATCTCGGCGGCGAGCGCCGCCCGGACGTCGTCGGGCAGGAGGACGGCGACGAACGACCGGATCTCGGCTATGGCGACGCTTCCAGCAGCCGGATCAGGTTCTCGAGCCCGGCGCGGTGCGCCGGGTCCGTCTCCATCGCGAGCGCCGCCCTCAGGTCCTCGAGCGCGCCGGCGCGGTCGCCTCCGAGCTCGCGGTCGAGCCCGCGGTTGGCGAGCTCGCGGGGCGAGACGAGGCGCGCCGGACGCTCCTGGGCCGGCGGCGGGGGCGAGGAGGCCGGCTCGACCGCCGGCGGCGCGGCGGCGACCTCCCCCGGGCCGGCGGGCGCCGCCGATGCGGGCGGGACGCGGAGCGCGGGGAGCAGCCGCATCGCGCGGACCATCGCGGCGCGGGCGTCGGGATCGCGCTCGAGCTCGATGGCGCGCGTCCAGTCCGCGCGGGCCCCCTCGGCGTCGCCGGCCCCGGCGCGGGCGATGCCGCGGTTGAACAGCGCGCGCACGAACTCGGGACGCCGCACCAGCGCCTCCGTGTAGTCGCCGATGGCCGCGCCGGCGTCGCGGGCCGCCAGGTGCGCGTTGCCCCGGTTGACGAGGACCTCCGGGTCCCTCGGATCCAGCTCGTGGGCCCGCGTGAAGTCGGCGATCGCGCCCGCGACGTCGCCGGCGCGGATGCGGGCCACGCCGCGGTTGGTGTACGCGGCCGGCGAGTCGGGCGCCTGGCGGACGGCCTCGTCGAAGGCGCTCGCGGCGGCGGCGTAGTAGCCCTGGTCGTAGAGCGACAGGCCGCGCTCCATCGGCGTCGCCCGCGCGGCGCAGCCGGCGGCCGCCGCGCCGAGCGCCAGGAGCGCCGCCGCCACGATCCGTCTCCCCATCCTCACCTCCCTCGCGGCGGCTCGGCGAGGAGCCGCCGGCGCAGCATGTCGAGCGCCATCTGGCTGGACTGCCACTTGACCGACGCGCGGTCGCCGGAGAACCGGAACCGGCGCGACGTGACGTCGCCGCGCACGGCGAGCCCGACGAAGACGGTGCCGACGGGCTTGGTCGGCGTGCCGCCGTCGGGGCCGGCGATCCCGGTGATCGCGAGCCCGCACGCCGCGCCGCTGGCGACGCGGATGCCTCGCGCCATCGCCTCCGCGCACGGCGCGCTCACGGCGCCGTGGGCGCGGAGCACGTCGGCAGGCACGCCGAGCATCTCCTCCTTGGCGCGGTTGGAGTACACCATCGCGCCGCGCTCGAAGTACGCCGACGAGCCCGGTACGGCGGTGAGCCGGTGGCCGACGAGGCCGCCCGTGCACGACTCCGCGAGCGCGACCGTGAGCCCCCGGTCCAGCAGGAGCCGGCCCACCACGCGCTCGAGGCTCTCGTCGTCGGCGCCGTAGCAGTCCTCGCCCAGCGCGGGACGCACCTTCGCCTCCGCGGCGGCCACCGCCTCGCCGGCCGCGGTCGGCGTCGGGCCCCGGGCTCGCAGCCGCACCCAGACCTCCCCGTCCGCCGGCAGCGTGCTCGCGTCGACGTCGGTCCCGGCGGCGTTCGGCCCCAGCCACTCGGCGAGACGGTCCTCGACGTCGGCGAGCGACACGCCGGCGACCCTGAGCGTGCGGACGGCGACCGCGGCGCGGCCGGCCAGGCGCGGGGTCGCGAGGGCGGCCAGCTCGGGCGCGAGCCTCTCGACGGGAGCCCCCGGCGGGACCACGACGAAGGCGCGCGGCCCCGCCTCGAGCGCCCATCCCGGGCCGGCGTCGCCGAGCGGCAGCAGCGTCGCGCCCTGCGGCAGGAGCGCCTGGCGCTCGGCGCGGCGATCGAGCGGCCGATCGCGCCGCCGGGCCGCCCCGGCGAGGGCCGCGAGCATGCGCTCGCTGAGCACGAGGCGGGCGCCGGTGACGCGGGCCAGGACGCGGCGGACGATGTCGCCCGCCGAGCCCCCGGGCCCCGAGACGATCACGGTCAGCGGCGCGTCGCCGCCGAGCGCGCGCTCCAGCGCGGCCTCGTCGTCCTCGACGATCACGCGCGCGGCGGGCGGCGCGCCGGCCGCGGCGAGCGCCGCGGTGGCGGCGCGCAGCGTCTCGTCGGCGGGCGACGCCGCCGCGCCGACGAGGATCACGACCGAGGCGGGCGTCACGGCCAGCCGAGGACCACCCGCACGGCGGCGAGCGCGAGGAACGCGTAGAGGCCGGCGACGAGGTCGTCGATCACCACGCCGACGCCGCCGGGGATCGCCTGGCTGGCGCGCGCCGGCGGCGGCTTGACGACGTCGAACGCGCGGAACAGGAGGAAGCCGGTCACGAGCGTCGCCGGCGTGATCGGCACGGTGAGCATCGTGAGCGTCATGCCGGCGACCTCGTCGATGACGATCGCGCCCGGGTCCTTGGCGCCGAGCGCCGGGGCGGCGCGGTGGGCGGCCCAGGTGCCGACGACGACGACGGCGGCGAGCCAGGCGGCGTGGGCCGGGGCGGGGAGCGGCACCACCCAGAGGAACAGCGCAGCGACGGCGCTGCCCGCCGTGCCGGGGGCGACGGGGACGCGGCCGACCGGTCCGAGCGTGGCGACGAGAACGGCGAGGCGCTCGAGCCGGGACGCGCTTCCGGGCGCCCGCGAGAGACGGAGGCCATCCGGCATGCGCCCTACTTTACACGCGCGGAACGCGGGGACCCCCGGACGGGGCGCGGACGCGGGGCGGGGCTACGCCGGCTCGCCGACGAGCTCGTAGCCCTCGACGGCGACGACGCGGACGCGGGCGAAGCGGCCGGGCTCGAAGCGGCCCCGCAGGTAGACGACACCGTCGATCTCGGGCGCCTGCCCGGCCGTGCGCCCCTCCCACGCGAAGGCGGGATCCTCGCTCGGACCGTCGACGAGCACGTCGAGCACCGCGCCGGCCAGGCCGGCGCTCCGCTCCCAGGCGATCCGGTCCTGCGCCTCCTGGACGGCCGCCGCGCGCTCGGCCGCGACCTCGGGCGGCACCTGCCCCGGAAACCCGGGCGACGCCGTGCCCTCCTCGGGCGAGTAGGTGAAGACGCCGAGCCGGTCGAACCTCACGTCCTCGAGGAACTCCAGCAGGTTCGCGAAGGCGGCCTCCGTCTCGCCCGGGAAGCCGACGAGCACCGTCGTCCGCACGGTCACCCCGGGGATCGCGTCGCGGAACGCGCCGACGATCTCCCGCATGCGGCGCGCGGTGACGCCGCGGCGCATCGCGCGCAGGACCGCGTCGTCGCCGTGCTGGACCGGCATGTCGAGGTAGGGCACGACGCGCGCGCGCCGCCACCGCTCGACGAGGCGGTCGTTGACGTGGGCGGGGTGCAGGTACATCGGCCGGATCCACGCCATGCGCGTGTCCGAGAGCGCCAGCAGCAGGTCCCCGATGTCGCCGTTGCCCGGCAGGTCGCGGCCGTACGCGAGCGTGTCCTGGGAGACCAGGATCGCCTCCTGCACGCCGCGGGCGGCGAGGGCCTCCACCTCCTTGACGACGTCGCCGAGCGGGCGGCTCCGGTGCCGGCCGCGGAACCGTGGGATCGCGCAGAAGGTGCAGCCCATGTCGCAGCCCTCGGCGATCTTCACGTACGCGTAGGGCACGCGGGCCGAGAGCAGCCGCGGCGTCGTCGCGTCGTAGAGGTAGCCGGGTGGGGCCGCGGTCGCCCAGTCGCGCCGGCTCGCGGCCTGGCGGACCAGGTCGACGATCCGGTCGAGCCCCGAGGTGCCGAGGATGCCGTCGATCTCCGGCATCTCGCGCATGACGGCCTCGCCGTAGCGCTGGGTGAGGCAGCCCGTGACGATCAGCGACGTGGCGCGCCCGCGCTCCTTGAGCTGCGCCAGCTCGAGGATCGTGTTCACGGATTCCTCGCGCGCCCGGTCGATGAAGGCGCAGGTGTTGACGATGAGGCAGTCGGCGTCCTCCGCGCGGTCGGCCACCGGGACGCCGGCCTCGGCCAGCATGCCGAGCATCAGCTCGGAGTCGACCTGGTTCTTGGGGCAGCCCAGCGTCGTGAGGTGGACCTTCATTCAGGCGCTGCGGTAGTTCGTGAACTGGAGGGCGATCCCCAGGTCCCGCTCCTTGAGCAGCGCGATCACGCGCTGCAGGTCGTCGCGGTTCTTGCCGCTGACCCGCACCTGGTCCTCCTGGATGGCGGCCTGCACCTTCAGCTTCGTGTCCTTCACGAGGCGGACGATCTCCCGCGCCTTGTCGGGCGGGATCCCCTGCTGGAGGCCGATGCGCTGGCGCTTGAGGCCGCCCGCCGCGTCCTCGACCTTGCCGTAGGTCAGGGCCTTCAGCGGCACGCCGCGCTTGTGGAGCCTGGACTGGAGGATGTCGACGACGGCCTTCAGCTTCATCTCGTCGGCCGCCGTCACGACGATGTCGGTCTTGTCGAGGGCGACCTCGTTCCGGGTGCCCTTGAGATCGTAGCGCGTCTCGATCTCGCGGCGCGCCTGGTCGAGCGCGTTCGTGACCTCCTGCATGTCGATCTTGCAGACGACGTCGAACGAGTTCTCCGCGGCCATGGCGGATAGTCTACCGCATCGGCACCACGGCGACGCCCGGCGGGGGCGCGAACGTGAACAGGCGGTCGGGCAGGCCGGGGTTCAGCGTCATCTTCGTGAAGCGCATCGTCACGGTGTTCTCGAACTGGTCGTGGATGACGGCGCGGCGGACCTGCCACGTCCGGGGCTCGAAGGCGAGGATGAGCCGGGCCATCGTCGGCAGCGGCTGCCGGGGCGTCAGGTCGAGCACGACGAGGCCCTCGCCGTCGACCGGCAGGGCCGGGTTCAGGAACCGGACGGCGAAGTGCTCGCGGAGTCGGCCGAGCCCCGCCAGGAACGAGCCCGCGGGACCGGAGAGCGCCTCGGGCGCCGCCGTGGTGTTCACCTGCTTGTGGACCGGCGTGTAGACCCACAGCGTCTTGCCGTCCGAGACGATCTCCTGCTCGGTGGGCTCGCTGTACTCCCAGCGGAGCTTGCCCCCCTTCTTGAGGTAGACGACGCCGCGCGCGGGGATCGTCGAGTTCAGGCTCTTGTTGTAGGAGGTCTGGGTGAACTCGGCCTTGAGGTCGTTCAGGCGCCCGTAGGCCGTCTCGAGGCTCTTGACGACCTCGTCGAGCGTGGGGGCCGCGGCCGCCGGCGCCGCGGCCACGAGCGCGGCAGCCAGCACGGCGGTCAGCCCGGTGAACAGCGATCCGGTGCTCGTCATGGTCGTCACTCTACACGGGAACCGGAGCCGCCGCGTCCCGGGTTATCCTCCCGGTCATGCGGCGGCTCGCGGCCCTCCTGCTCGTCGGGTTCGTGCTCGCCTTCGTCGTCGGTCTCTCGCCGCACCTCGTCCACCATCTCCTCGAGCCGGACCACCACGAGACGGCGGCGGCGGACGACTGTCCGTTCGCCGCCCTCGCCGACCGCCAGCCGGCCGCCGCGCCGCCCGCCGCGCCGGTCGTCGACGCGCAGCCGGCCGCCGCGCCGCTCCCCTGCGCCGCCGTCGCCGTCCCGGCGCCGGCCGCCGCCCTGGCCCACGCCCCTCGCGCTCCGCCCCGCGCCTAGCCGCTCCCCCGAGATCCACAGGACCGCCCCGCCGGCGCAGACGCCCCCGCGTCCGCCGGGCGGCCGCCGTCCACCTTGTCGGACGAACAGGGAGGAGGACCCATGCGAGGGATCGCGACCCGCCGTCTGGTCGCTGCGGCCCTGCTGGCCGTCGCGCTGCCGCTCCCCGCCCGCGCGCAGGGCGCAGCGAGCGAGATCGAGACGTTGAGGCAGGAGCTGCGGCGGCTCCAGGAGCGGCTGCAGAGGCTCGAGGAAGCCCAGTCGCGGCGTCCGGCCGCCGCTCTGCCCGATGAGTCGCCCGCCCCCATCCCGGTGGCGGCGCCCGCCGGCGCTCCCGCCGTCGCCCCCCGGCCGGGCGAGCGGGAGGTCAGCCTCGACCGCGAGCATCCGCTCGAGCTGCTCGGCCTGCCGCGCCCCGAGGCCGGCGGCGTCCGGTTCGGGGGCTTCTTCTCGGGCTCCGCCAGCTACAACTCCCACGTGCTCATGGTCCCGGAGTTCGCGGGCGGCGGCGCCGCGCTCGCCGATCCCGGGAGCCTCAACTTCCGGTTCGACACGTTCACGCTCGGCGTGGCGAAGACGTTCGCCCCGTGGCTCTCCGCGGGCGCCACCATCGAGATCGAGAGCCACCGCGACCGCCACACCCACCTCGTGTCCTCCACCGCCACGGCCCGCCTCGGCTGCCCCGCGGCGCTCGCCTGCGAGCGCTTCGGCGCCGAGCAGGCCGAGACCGAGGTCGACCTGCACCGCTTCCACGTGACCGGCGTCGTGCCGCTGGGCAACGGGCTCGCGCTGTCGTTCGGCCGGTTCGACACGCCGTTCGGCTTCGAGCGCCACGACCAGAACCTCCTGCTCACCGCGACGACGTCCGAGGTCTTCCAGTTCGGCCGCCCCACGAGCATGACGGGCTTCCAGGCCACGTACCAGTTCGCCCCCTGGCTCGACGTGACGGCGTGGGTCGTCAACCGCTGGGAGGGCGTCGTCACCCACGACCCCTTCGACGACAACAACCGCGCGAAGAGCTTCGGCGGGCGCGTCGGCTTCACGCCCCTCACGGGCGGTCGCCTGCTCAACGTCGGCCTCGGCGGCTGGTGGGGCGAGGAGCAGGCCGCCGACACCGCCAACCCGCGGTGGATCGTCGACCTCGACATCACCTGGAGCCCGCTGCGGCGGCTCCTGCTCGCCGGCGAGTTCGTCTACGGCGGGGAGTCCGGCGTGGGCTTCCGTGAGCGCGGCACGCCGTTCGCGGCGCCCGCGGTGACCGGCACGGACGTGACCTGGTGGGGGCTGTACGCGCTGGCCCACTACGAGATCCTCGACTGGCTCGGCCTCACGTTCCGCTACGGCTACTTCAGGGACGAGGACGCGGCGCGCACGGGCGTCGAGCAGACGCTCCAGTCGTGGACGGTCGTGCCCGTGCTCCACCTGAGCCGGCTCGTGCCGGGACTCCGCCCGATGGGCGTGGCGTACCCGCGGTCGAACCACCGCTCGACTGGGTCGATCTCAAGCTCGAGTACCGGGTGAACCACTCCGACCGGCCGGTGTTCTCGGATGCCCGGCCGGGCGTCAGCATCCTCGACGCGGACCGCTGGAGCCACCAGCTGCAGCTCCAGTTCGTCGTCAACTACTGAAGGAGGGGGAGATGCACGGCATCCTCCTGACGCGACTGCCCGTGAGCGCGAAGGTCTTCTGCACCCTCTACCTGGTCGGCATCGGCTGCGGGGCGCTGGCAGCCTTCGCCCAGGCCGCCACCGCCGTCGGGCTGTCGCCGGCGGACGTGCGGGCGAGCCTCGCGCCCGAGAGCCCCATGACCCACATCGGCCACGGCGAGAGGAGCGCCGAGCGCGAGATCAGCCTCGGCGAGGTCAGCGGCGCCGCCAAGGTCTGGATCCGGACGCCGCTCCTCGTCCAGACGAGTCACACGCACCTCTTCGGCCAGACGCTGATCGCCGGCCTGCTCGGTCTGATCTTCCTCTTCGCCTCGCTCCGCGAGGGACCGAAGACGGTCATCCTCGCGCTGCCCTTCGCCGGCACGCTGCTCGACATCGGCGGCATGTGGCTCACGCGCTTCGTGTCGCCGTCACTGGCGTTCCTCGTGATCGCCGGGGGCACGCTCTTCGCCGCCGGCTACGTGCTGATCGCCGCGATCTCCCTCCGCGACCTGTGGCTGCGCGCGGAGGCCCGCTCGTGAGGCGCCGGCGCGCGCTCGCGCTCCTCGCCGCCGGCGTGGCGTCGGCGCTCGGCCGTCCGGCGGCCGCGCACATCACTCCCCCCGTCGTCCTCGTCTCCGACCGCGACGCGGTCGTCGCGCTGCTCGCCGGCGCCCGGCGCTTCTTCGTCCGCGAGGTGCGGCTCACCGGCCCCGAGCGCGACGCGATCCGCGCCCGCAGCGGCTGGACGCCCGAGGAGGACCTCCACCGCTTCTACATCGGCCGCGACGCCGAGGGCCGCCTCGTCGCCGCCGTGATCTTCCTCACCGAGTTCACCATCCACGGGCCCGTGCGCGTGGCCGCCGCCCTCGGGCCCGACGGCCGCGTGCGGGGGGCGATGGTGGTGGAGCTGACCGAGGAGACCTACGGCTGGGTGAAGCCGCTCATCGACCGCGACTTCACCCGCCGCTACGTCGGTCTGGCCGCCGCCGGCCCGCTCCCGGAGCCGCCCGCGGCCGCCGAGAGCATGGGGCGGTTCTACGGCCAGATCGTCGGCGCGCTCGTCCGGCGGGCCGCGCTGCTGCTCGAGGAAGGGGTGCTGAAGAGGGGCGACGCCGCCTGAGCGGGGCGACTACCGCGACGTCGACGCCGTCCGGCCCGCCGACCGCTCGCCGTAGCGGAAGCCGTCGAAGACGGTGACGCTGTCGGACTTCGACCTCCGCCAGACGACGCCGCCCACGCGGTCGCGCCGGCCGCCCAGCGTCCGGAACCGCGCCTGCGCCCAGCCGTCGGCGATGCGGTCGTCCACGACGGCCCACGCGAAGTCGGCGCCGCCGCGATACGTGAGCCGCGCGCCGCTCGACGTCCAGCGCGCGGTCCCGCGTCCCGTGCCGCCGCTGCTCCACGCCTCGCCCAGCGCGTGCGCCGACGCCGCGCCCAGCACGAGGAGGAGCGTCGCGGTCGCGAGCGTCGTCTTCATGGCTCCATCCTCGACGCTAGCGCGGACACGCGCGTCGCGCCGAAGTTCCGCGCGGCGCCGCGACGCTGCGGCGCGCCGACGAATAGTGTGACGACGTGCCAACCTGCCGTGCCCTTCTGGCCCGGCGCGCCGCAAGTTCGCGGCCTTCCGTCCGGCGGCTCCTCGGTCCGGCGTGGCGCGCCCGTTGCAACCTTCCGCCGGCATGCCGAAGCTCACGCTGCTCGTCGGCCGCAAGGCGATCAAGGTGTACGACGTGAACGCGACGGTGCTGCGGATCGGCCGCGACGCCGACATGGACGTCGTCATCGACAACGTCGCCGTCTCGCGCCGACAGGCCGAGATCCGGCTCGACGGCGCCGACTGGGTGCTCCGCGACCTCGGCTCGGGCAACGGCACGTTCCTGAACGGCCGCCGGCTCGAGCAGAGCGCGCCGCTCCGCCCGGGAGACGAGATCTCGTTCGGCAAGTTCTCGCTGCTCTTCGAGCGCGTGCCCGCGGAAGCGGTCGCCGTGGCCGCGGCCGGGGCGGCGCCGGCGCGCAGCGCCGGCCCCGCGGCAGGCACGCTCCTGCTCGACGCCGACGAGGCCGCCGAGCTCCAGCGCACCTTCGCCCAGCAGCGGCGGGCGCAGCTCCAGTGGAAGGCCGGCGACCGCGGCGGCGTCCACTACCTGACGGCGCCGGCCACCCTCGTCGGGCGCAGCGACCTCTGCGACCTCCAGGTGCCGGGCGGGCCCCGGCAGCACGTGCTGGTCACGCGCGCCGGCGGCTCGGTCGAGATCCGGAACCTGTCGTGGTGGTACCGCATGCGGGTCAACGGCCGGGCCCAGAGCCGCGCGCTGCTCCGCAGCGGCGACCACGTCGAGGTCGGCGACCTGCGCCTGACCTTCCTGGACGAGGTCCACTGACCGGGGAGCCCGCGCCATGGCCGACTCACCCGAGGTGCGCCTCGGCCGTTACGACATCCTCGCGGAGCTGGGCCGCGGGACGACCGCGGTCGTCTACCGCGCGTGGGACACGCAGCTCGAGCGCACGGTCGCCGTCAAGATCTTCCGGCCCGACATCGCGTCGCTCCACGAGTCCGACGGCGCGCTGAAGCGGCGGTTCCAGCAGGAGGCGATGGCGGCCGGACGGCTGGCGCACCGGTCGATCGTCTCCGTCTTCGACGTCGGCGAGGTGGACGGGACGCCGTACATCGTCATGGAGCACGTGGCGGGGCCCACGCTCGCCGAGCTGGTCGCGGGCAGCGGCCGCCTCGCCGAACCGGACGCCGTCCGGCTCGCCCTCCAGCTCTGCGACGCGCTCCACTACGCCCACGAGAACGGCGTCGTCCACCGGGACATCAAGCCCGGCAACATCCTGGTCGGCGACGACGGCATCGCGCGCCTCACCGACTTCGGCATCGCGCGCATCGTGGGGACCAACAACACGCAGACGGGCGCGATGCTCGGGACGCCGGCCTACATGTCGCCCGAGCAGGTGAAGGGACAGGCGGCCGGGCCGGCGAGCGATGTCTTCGCCCTCGGCGTGGTGCTGTACGAGGCCCTCACCGGCGTGAGCCCGTTCGCCGGCGACGACATCGCGGCCGTGCTCTACCGGATCGTCCACGTGGATCCCGCGCCGGCGCGGGCGCACGCGCCGGACCTGTCGCCGGCGCTCGAGGCCGTGGTCGCCCGCGCGCTCGCCAAGGAGCCCGAGGAGCGCTACGCCACCGCGGAGGCGTTCGCCGACGCGCTCCGCCGCGCGCTGACGTCGCCGACGGCCGTCGCCCGCCCGCCTGCCGCCGAGGCGGGGCGACGTCGCGGGCGTCGCCGGCCGAGCCGCCGGCCGCTGCTGGCGGGCGCTCTCGCGTGCGGCCTCGTGCTGGCCGTCGGCACGTGGGCCGGCTCGACCCGCGCCCCCGAGGCGCCGCGACGCGGGACGACCGCGCCCGCGACCGGCGTGGCGTCCGAGGCGGCCGCGCTGCCCGCGACAGCCGCGTCGGCAGAGCCGCGCGTGCCGGCGCCGCAACCGCCGCCGGCGCTGGTCGCCGCGCCGGTCCCGGCCGGCGACGGCGAGCGCCCCGCGGGCCGGCGCGTGGCGTCGGCCGTCGCGACGGCTCCCCGCCCGCCGCGGACCTCCGGCTCGATCGTGATCGTCACCGATCCCGCGGTCGACGTCCTGCTCGACGGCGCCCTGCGCGGACGGACCGACGGCCGGCCGTTCGTCATCGGCCGGGTCCCGGCCGGCGAGCACGAGGTCGTCCTGCGGCGCGGCGGACGCTGGCACCGGCTGCCCGCGACGGTGACCGCCGACCGCCCGGTCCGCCTGGGCCATCGCTTCGGCGACGCGCCCGCCGCCGCGGCGGAGGCGCCGCGCCCCGCCCAGGCCCCGCGCGCCGAGCCGGCGCGCCAGCAGGTGGCGGCCGTGGGCCCCGTCGGCTGCCTCGCGGTGAACGCGATCCCGTTCGCGACCGTGTGGGTCGACGGCCGCTTCGCCGGCCACACGCCGAAGGCCTGCCTCCGGCTGCCGCTCGGCGAGCGCCGCGTCCGCTTCGAGGCCGTCGGCGAGCAGAGCCCCGAGCGCGTGCTGACGCTCACCACGCGCCACACGCCCGACGAGCCGATCCGCCTGAGCTACGACTTCACGACCGGGAGGTTCGTCGAGGAATGAGGCGGGCGGCGATCGCGTGGCTGCTGGCCGTCCTCGCGCTGGCGCCGGGCTGCGCCACGGTGCGCGAGGTCGTCCGCGAGGTGCCCGAGCGGATCAACCAGGCGACCAAGCCCGTGAAGTACGCGCTGGCGGCGACTCACGTGCGCCGGCGCGACAGCCTCGAGCGCGGGCTCGAGCAGCTCAGGGCGGGCGACCACCGCGCGGCGCTGCGCTCGCTCCATCGCGCGCTCTGGGACCTGGAGCGGATCGAGAAGCGCTGGCTCAGGCTCGAGGAGCTGGCCGAGGCGCACCTGGCGATCGCCGACGCCTACGCGGCGCTCAAGCGGCCGCAGTGGGCCGTGGAGCACCGCGCGCTCGCCGCCGCGCTCGCCGACTACCCCGGGCGCGACGAGGCGGCCCCGCCGCCCCACCGCGCGCTGGCGAGGGCGAAGTCGGCGTACCAGGCGGCGCGCTTCCGCGACGCGACCGTCGCTCTCGGGCAGGCGCTCGTGGAGCTGGAGGGCATCGGCCACACGCCGGCGCGGATCGCGTCGCTCGAGGAGGCGCGCTGCTACCTGGCGCTCGCCCACTACGCGCTCGACCAGGAGGAGCGGGCGCGGGAGGAGATCCGGCGGCTCGCCGCCCTCGACGACTCGGTCGTGACCTGCCGGCGCGAGGCGCCGCCCGTCGTCCAGCAGCTGATCCGCGACGTGCAGCTGAGCGAGGCGGCGGGCACGCGGCGGAGCATCCCGTGAACGGCCCGCGGCTCCGGGTGACCTTCGCCTGCCTCACCGACCCCGGACGCCTCCGCCAGCGCAACGAGGACTGGCTGTGCGCGATCGACCCCGGCGACCCCGCGCTTCTCGACCGCCGCGGACGCCTGTTCGTCGTCGCCGACGGCATGGGGGGCCACGCCCGCGGCGACGTCGCGAGCCGCCTGGCCGTCGACACCGTCCGCGCCGTCTACTACGGCGACGGCCTGCCCGACGAGCTGCCGCAGGCGCTGGCGCTCACCGTGCAGCGGGCCAACGAGCTGCTCTACCGGGAGAGCCGGCGCTGCGAGGAGCCGCGGATGGGCACGACGCTGACCATGCTCGTCATCCGCGACGGCGAGGCGTTCGTCGCCCACGTCGGGGACAGCCGCGCGTACCTGATCCGCGGGCGCCACATCCGCCAGCTCACCGAGGACCACTCGCTGGTCTCCGAGCTGGTCCGCAAGGGCGTGCTGACGTCGGACGAGGCCGAGGGCCATCCGAGCGCCCACGTCGTGCTGCGCGCGCTGGGAACGGCGGGCGACGTGCCGGTCGAGCTGCTGGGCCCGCTGCCGCTCGCGGCCGGCGACACGCTGGTGCTGTGCACCGACGGCCTCAGCCGGCTGGTGACGTCCGGCGAGATCAGGCGGGTGGCGCGGACGCGGTCGCCCCGCGAGGCGTGCGAGCGCCTGGTGGCGCTCGCCAACGACCGGGGCGGCCACGACAACATCACGCTGCAGGTCATCCGGATCGGCGAGCGCCCCCTGGCCGCCTCGGTGGCCGGCGTCGTCGCCGGCCTGGCGGGCGCCGCGCGGCGCCTGCGGCGCTGGTCGCTCGCCGGCCCTCCCGCCTGACCCCGACGCTCCGCCCGGACCTCGCCGCTCAGGGCTTCGGGACGCGGAGCGTCTTGCTGATCATCAGCGAGCCGGAGAGGACGAACAGCAGCGCCAGCGGGTGGAGATCGAAGGGCCCCAGCGCGACGACCCCGAGGGGCAGGTCGTCGCCGACGCGACCCAGCCACGTCAGCGCCACGAGCAGCAGCACCAGCACGACGCTGGTCGGGATGGGCGTGCCCTCGAAGTGCGTGACCTCGCCGGCGCGGGCGGCGATGGCCTCGGCGGTCACGTTGTAGCGGGCGAGCCGGCTGATGCCGCAGGCCGTGAAGTAGAGCAGCGCCGCGACGTCCCAGAGCCCGCTCATCCCGACGCCGTAGGCCAGGCACGCGGGCGCGACGCCGAAGCTGATGACGTCCGCCAGCGAGTCGAGCTCGCGGCCGAGCGGCGAGGCGTCGTGACGCCAGCGGGCCACCCGGCCGTCGAGCACGTCGAGCGCCAGGGCGGCGACCACGGCGAGCCCGGCCGCGTAGATCCGCTCGGCGCGCGCCTGCCGCAGGTAGTCCATGGTGAGGAAGATGGCGGCCGTCCCGCAGGCGCCGTTGGCGAGCGTCAGCACGTCGGCCAGGTGGAAGTCGCGGATCATCGAGAAGTGACGCCGCCGCGGCCGCGCCGACATGGGCCCAGTCTACGCGACCGGCGGCGGCGTCACGTCCCCGCGCCCCCGCGTCACCTCGCCACGGTCATCTCCGAGACGATCAGCCGGTAGTCGGCGCGCGGGGTGAAGCTCGTGCGCTTCGACACCCCGTAGATGATGACCTCCTGGAACAGCTCGAGCCAGGGCTTCTCCTCGTGGATGATCCGCGTCGCCTCGGCGTAGATCTCCCGGCGCTTCTTCTGGTCGAGCGTGTAGCGGGCCTGCTCCATCAGGTCGTGGAACCGCTGGCCGGGCTGGCTGCCCACCCAGTACTTGCCGCCGAACCCGTTCGGGTGGAACAGGCGCCAGAGGCTGCCGTCGGCGTCGAGCAGCGTCGACTGGGGGTTGATGAGCATCAGCCCGTTGGGCGGCAGCGTCCGCTCGTTGTTCATCTTCTGGCGCGCCGCCATCTCCATCATCTCGATGCGGGCGCGGATGCCGACCCGCGACCACATGTCGGCGATGGCCTCGAGCAGCTGCTTGTCGTTCACCATCGTGCCGCTGCCGGCGTAGAGCGTGACGTCGATGCCGCCGGCGAAACCGGCGTCGGCGAGGAGCTTCTTCGCGCGCTCGGGGTCGTACGGGTAGGGCTTGAGCGCGGTGTTGTGGCCGAAGTCGGTGTCGGCCAGGCCGCCGCTGAACGGCTTGCCCTGCCCCGCGTAGAGGTTCTTGACGATCGACTGCACGTCCAGCGCGTGGTGCATCGCCTGCCGCACGCGCCGGTCGGACGCCGGCGGCTGGGTGGCGTTGATCCAGAACGTCACCGTGCGGGTCGCCGGCACGGTGAGCGTGCGGATCACCTTCATCTGGTCAGGCGGGACGTTCGTGATGACGTCGACCTCCTCGCGCTGCAGCGCCGACAGCCGGGCGAAGTCGTCGGGGATCGGCTTCCACACGACGCGGTCGATCGCCGGCGCCCTGCCCTCCCAGCCCCACCACTCGCGGTTGGCCTCCATCACGAGCTGGTCGTCCTTCGTCCACGAGACGAACCGGTAGGCGCCGGTCCCGACGGGCTTCCGCGCCAGCTCCTTCGCGCCCTCGTCGGTCGCGAACCGCGCCGGGTAGATCTGGCCGCCCATCTGCGCCATGCGGACCGGCATCAGGGGGTCCGGCTTCTTCGTCACGATGCGGAGCGTCGTCGGGTTCACGACCTCGATCGAGGCGATCGTCGCGAAGCCGGCGGTGACGACGGTCTTGCCGGGCGTCATGTTGCGCTGGTAGACGGCCCGGACGTCGTCCGCGGTGAGCGGGGTGCCGTCGTGGAACTTCACGCCCGGCCGCAGCGTGACCTCCCAGGTCGTGTCGTTCAGCGTCTTCCACGACGCGGCCAGCCCGGGCTGCAGCCTGAGCGACGTGTCCCAGCGGGTCAGCGTGTCGTACAGGTTGAAGAAGTAGTTGACGGTGAGCACCTGCGTGGAGCGGCCCGGGTCCATCGTGGTCGCGTCCGCGGGCTGCGAGATCGTGATCTGCGCGCCGCGCTGGGCGGCGGCGGACCCCGGCAGGAGCGAGGCGAGGACGAGGAGCGCGGTCAGGAGCCGCCGCATCGAGCGAGTCATGGCAGAGACCTCCGTGTCTCGGGGTTCAGGAGCGCCGCGTGACGGTCTTCGGATCGAGGGCGTCGCGGAGGGCGTCGCCCAGCAGGTTGAGGCCCAGCACCACGACCATGATCGCCAGCCCCGGGAAGGCCGCCGTCCACCACGCCTGCCGCACGTAGACCGCCGCGTCCCGGAGGTCCGAGCCCCACGACGGCGTGGGCGGCTGGACGCCGAGCCCGAGGAAGCTGAGCGTCGACTCGAGGATGATGATCCGCCCGACGTCGAACGTGGCCAGCACGACGATCACCGACAGGATCTCCGGCAGCAGGTGCCTGAAGAGGATCCGGGGCGTGGTGGCGCCGAGCGCGAGCGCGGCCTGCACGTACTCGCGCTCGCGCAGGCTCAGCACGAGGCCCCGCACGATGCGCGCGTGGCCCACCCAGGCCCCGATGGCGAGCACGACGACGAGCACGGGGATGCTCGGGCCCGCCACCGCGATGACCGCGATGGCGAGGAGCACGAAGGGGAACGCGAGCTGGACGTCGATGACCTTCGTCACGACGCGGTCGACGCGGCCCCGGTAGTACCCGGTGACCAGGCCGATCAGCGAGCCGGCGGCGGCGCCGATGGCCGTCGCCGCGAGCGCGATCAGGAGCGAGACGCGCGCGCCCCAGACGAGCCGGCTCGCGACGTCGCGGCCGAGCAGGTCCGTGCCGAGGACCCGGCCCTCGACGGCGGTCGCCTGCCACGCCGGCGGGCGGAGCCGGAGCGCGAGCTGGCCGGCGGTCGGCGAGTGCGGGGCGACCCACGGCGCGAGCAGCGCGGCGCCGACGGCGAGCAGCACGGGGACCGCGGGCAGGATCAGCGGCCACGCGAGGCGCCGGCCGCGGCGCGCCGCCGGCGCGACCGCGATCTCCCCCGCCCGCTCGGCGACGGCGCTCACGCGGCGGCGTCCGTCCGGATGCGCGGGTCGAGGACGCCGTAGAGCAGGTCGACCAGCAGGTTGATCGCGACGAACGACAGCGCGAGCACGAACACGCCGGCCTGCACGACCGGGTAGTCGCGCACGAAGATCGACTGGATGGCGAGCCGGCCGACGCCCGGCCAGGCGAAGATCGTCTCGGTGACGACGGCCCCGCCGAGCAGGGTGCCGAACTGCAGGCCGATGAGCGTCACCACGGGCACGGCGGCGTTCTTGAGCGCGTGGGCGAGCACGACGCGGCGCTCGGCGAGCCCCTTGGCCCGCGCCGTCGTCACGAACGCCTGGCCGAGCACTTCCAGCATGCTGGTGCGCGTGAGCCGCGCCAGCGACGCGGCGAAGTGGGTGCCGAGCGTCACGGCGGGCAGCACGAGGTGCTCCCAGCGGCCGCGGCCCGAGGTGGGCAGCCAGCCGAGCTCGACCGAGACGATCAGGATGAGCATGATGCCCATCCAGAAGTACGGCGTCGCCTGCCCGACGACCGCGAACGCCATCGCGAGCACGTCGGCGAGCCGCCCGCGGTGCAGCGCGGCGACGATGCCGAGCGGCAGCGCGACGGCGACGGCGAGGAGCAGCGCGGCGAAGGCGAGCTCCAGCGTCGCCGGCAGGCGCTCGAGCACCAGCGGCAGCGCCGGCTGCTGGTGGCGGAACGACGTGCCGAAGTCGCCGGTGAGCGCGCCGCCGAGGAAGCGGCCGTACTGCTCGTAGAGCGGGCGGTCGAGTCCGAGCTCGCGCCGCAGCGCGACCAGCTCGTCCACCGACGCGTCGCCCGGCAGCATCGTGGCCGCGGGATCGCCGCTGAGCCGCAGCGCGACGAACACCAGCGTGACCACGCCGAGGGCGACGAAGGCCGTGTGGCCGAGCTTGCGCAGCGTGTACTGGAGCATCGCGCGGTGGCGAGAGCATACCCGATTCGGGTACGATGCGCGCACGCCGCCGCCGCCGGCGCGACCCGGCGGCGCGGCGCCGAGCACGAGGAGGCCGTCATGCCCGCTCCCTGGCCCCGCGGCGCGCGGATCGCCGTCATGCTCACCTTCGACTTCGACGCCGAGAGCGGCTGGCTCTCGCGCGATCCGTCGCACCGCGACCGCCCGGGGCTGATCTCGCAGGGCGTCTACGGCGCGAAGGTCGGGGTGCCGCGGATCCTCGACCTGCTCGCGGCCGAGGGGGTGCCGGCGACGTTCTTCATCCCCGGCTGGGTCGCCGAGCGGCACACCGCGGCGTGCGTCGCGATCCGCGACGCGGGCCACGAGATCGGTCACCACGGCTACCTGCACGAGCGCGCGAGGCCCGAGGAGCCGGAGAAGGAGCGCCAGGCCTTCGAGCTGGGGATGAAGGCGCTCGATGCCGTGCTCGGCGTCACGCCCGCGGGCTACCGCGCGCCCGCCTGGGACCTCACGCCGATCACGCTCGACCTCGTGAAGCGGCACGGCATGATCTACTCGTCGAACCTGATGGACGACGTCTTCCCGTACGTCCATCCCGGCACGTCGATCGTCGAGCTGCCCGTGCAGTGGGACCTCGACGACGCGCCGTTCTTCATGTTCCACCCGACGTTCCTCAACCGGCCGATGAACAGCCCGGAGGTCGTCTACGGCGTCTGGCGCGACGAGTTCCTCGGCGCCTGGGAGTGGGGCGGGCTCTTCAACCTCACGTGCCATCCGCAGCTGATCGGGCACCCGTCGCGGCTGCTGATGCTGCGCCGGCTCATCCGCTTCATCAAGGAGCACGAGGGCGTCTGGTGGGCGACGGGTCGCGAGGTCGCCCGGCACTGGCTGTCGCAGCCGCGGTGAGGACCGTCGTCACGCTCGGCACCGCCACGCCGGGCGGCGGCTTCCCCGTCGACGGCCAGGCCCGCCACGGCTTCCTCGGGACGCTGACCGTGCCGGCCGGCTCGTATCCCGGGCAGGACGCGCCGATCGCGTCCGCCGGCTCGTGGAGCTTCATCATGGCGCCGCCGCCCGACGACGTGGCCTGGCGGCTCGCGCGGGCGCTCCACCTCGGCGCGGCCGACCTGGCGCGGCGGCTGCCGCAGGCGCGCCAGACCGCCGCGGCGAGCACGGCGGCCGCGGCGCCGTCGCCCGCGCTGATCCACCCGGGCGCGCTCCCCTGCCTGCGCGAGATCGGCGTCGCCCCGTGAGCGCCGCGTCCGCCGGGAGCGCCCCGACACCGGAGCCGTTCAGGGTCGCGTTCCCCGACGAGGCCCTCGCCGACCTGCGCGCGCGGCTGGCGCGCGTCCGCTGGCCCGACGAGGCGCCCGACGCGCCCTGGCGCTACGGCACCAGTCTCGACTACATGAAGGATCTCGTCGCCTACTGGCGCGACGGGTACGACTGGCGGCGGCACGAGGCCGCGCTGAACGCCTTCCGCCACTTCACGGTCCCCCTCGGCGGGATCGACCTGCACTTCATCCACGAGCCCGGCGTCGGCCCGAGCCCGATGCCGCTCCTGATCTCCCACGGCTGGCCCGGCTCCGTCGTCGAGTTCCAGCGCCTGATCCCGCTGCTCACCGATCCCGCGCGCGCCGGCGGCGACCCGGCCGACGCCTTCACGGTCGTGGCGCCGTCGCTGCCCGGCTACGCGCTCTCGTTCAGGCCGGGGCAGCCGCGGGTCGGCATCGTGGGGATGGCGGACCTCTTCGCCGCGCTGATGACCGATGTCCTCGGCTACCGCCGCTGGGGCGCCCACGGGGGCGACTGGGGGGCGTTCGTCACGTCGCGGCTGGGCCTCGCGTACCCCGAGCGGCTGTCGGGCATCCACGTGACGCTGCTCGCGGTGCGTCGCGACCCGGATCCGTCCGCCGCGCGCACCGACGAGGAGCTCGCGTTCCAGGAGGAGCTGAAGCACTGGCTCCGCGAGGAGACCGGCTACCAGTGGATCCAGGGGACGCGGCCGCAGACGCTGGCCTACGGCCTCACCGACTCGCCGGCGGGCCTCGCCGCGTGGATCGTGGAGAAGTTCCGGGCCTGGAGCGACTGCCAGGGCGACGTCGAGCGCCGGTTCAGCAAGGACGTCCTGCTGACGAACGTGACGCTCTACTGGCTCACGGGGGCGATCGGCTCGTCGTTCTGGCCGTACTACGACCGCTTCCACACGCCGTGGCCGATCCCGTCCGGGCAGCGGATCGCCGTGCCGGCCGGCTACGCCGAGTTCCCGGCCGAGATCCTCCACCCTCCTCGCTCGCTCGCCGAGCGCGTCTACGGCGACATCCGCCGCTGGACCCGCATGCCGTCGGGCGGCCACTTCGCCGCGCTCGAGGAGCCGGAGGCGCTGGCGGCCGAGATCCGGGCGTTCTTCCGGCCGCTCCGCTAGCCTCGGGCAGGCTGCCCGCTCCCCCGGCGGAGCGGATGTGTCGCAGGTTCCCGTCATCGCTCGCTTCCCCGCGTGGCACGGTCCGTGCGACCCCTGCCGCGCCGAGGAGGACGCACAGATGGCGCTCGAGACCCTCGTGACCTTCGTCGTCGCGCTCGGACTGCCCGCGTGGCTCCTGGCCGAGGAGATCCGCCATCGCCTGACCGGCACGCGCAAGGCCCTCAGGACGAAGACGAGGACCGTGCCGGCCCGTCGCTCGCCGGCCGCCGAGCCGGGCCGGGCCTAGAGAGGACGACCTCTCCCGGCGAGACGCCGGCACGGCTCGTGCGGCCGACGATCCCCGGGGGGCCTCGCCGGCCCCCTGATCCCGGGGCGGAGGCCTCAGATGGCGTTCGAGATCCTGCTCGTGACGGTGGTGGGGCTCGGGCTGGCCTGGTGGCTCGCGGTCGACGAGATCCTCCATCGCGGCCCCGCGGAGCCCGCGCGGCAGCCGATCGGCGTCGCCGATCGCCCCCCCGCGCTCGACCGGACCGGCCACCGCCGGGCCGCCTGACTCTCGCGGGGCGCTGACTCCGGCAGGGCGCGGAGCCGCCACGGGCCCGGCGTCCCGCCCGGCCGGCTCAGCGCCGATCGCTCTCCGCCGCGTCCAGCGGCTCGAAGCCGAGCACGCGCCGCGCGTGCTCGAGGTCGCGATAGCCCCACCGGTTGCGCGACGTGACGAAGACCACCTCGAACCTCACCGTGTCCGGCGCGTCGATCGCCAGGCCGATCGCCCGCGCCACGTCGCGCTGAGAGCACCACACCGCGCGGTCCCGCGTCGTCTCCGGCCGGTCGCTCTCGAGGACGCGGCCGATCCGCAGGCAGATCGCCGACAGGCCGTGGGCGTCGGCGTAGTGGCGCGCCACCGCCTCGCCGAAGACCTTCGTCGCCCCGTACAGCCCCGACGGACGCAGCGGCGACTCGTGGGTGAGCGGCGCCCAGGCTCCCGCCTGGTCGTGGCGCCCGTCGACCAGCGCGCTGTACGGCATCTCGCGCTCCCGGCCGCTGATGGTGGCGCCGCTGCTCGCGAAGACGACGCGGCGCACGCCGGCGCGCCGCGACGCCTCGAAGACGTTGTAGACGCCCACGACGTTGGCGGGCAGCAGCCGCTCCCACGGCTCGGCGCCGCCCGCCACCGCCGCCAGGTGGACGACGGTGTCGACGCCGGCGAAGGCGGGCGCGATGGCGTCGAGGTCGGCGATGTCGGCCCGGTGCGTCGGGACGCCGGGCACCGCGCGCCGGTTCAGCCCCCGGAAGTCGTACGCCGCCCCGAGGTGCTCGCGGACGGCTCCCCCGATGAGCCCGCTCAGCCCGGTGACGAGGACCGTCCGGCCGCGCGCGCCGCGATCGGCGGTCGGCCCGGCGGGCACTCAGCCCTCGAGCTCGCGGTTCAGTCCGAAGTCTTCGGGCACCGGCGGCCCCCACTTGTAGAGCGCGTCGCGCTCGGGGAAGTCGCGCGGCTCCCAGGCGCGGTCCTCGGGGATGAAGTCGAGGTCGTAGTAGTACTCGGCGAAGCTGCCCCAGGGGTCGCGCATGTAGAAGAAGAAGTTCGACCCGATCACGTGGCGGCCGAGCCCCCAGCCGGGCTTCCAGCCCGCCTCCTGCATCGACCGGGCGCCCATCGCGATCTCGTCGACGCTGCCCACCTCGAAGGAGCCGTGGTGGAAGCCCGGCCCCTTCGACGCGAGGAATGCCAGGTTGTGGTGATCGGTCGAGCAGCGCAGGAAGGCGACGATGCCCGCGCTCCGGTCGCTCAGCCTGAGCCCCAGGACCCGCGTGTAGAAGTCGAGCTGGCGCGACAGATCGCCGGTGAACAGGAGCACGTGGCCCAGCCGGCGCGGGCGCGCCTCGAGGCCCTCGGGGCAGCCGCGGAGGGCGATGCGGGTGATGCGGCCGGGCCCGTTGAGCGTCGGCGGCGGATCGGGCGGCGGCGCCTGGGCCGCCTCGGGGCGGACGTTCACCGCGTTGCCGTCGGGATCGCGCAGCCAGAAGCCCCCGTCGGGCGCGCCCCGCGGCGGGTCGACCTCGCGGACGCCGGCGCGGCGGACGGCCTCGCGCGTGGCGGCGTAGTCGTCGCCGGGCGCGCCGAAGGCCAGGTGGTGGAGCCGCTTGCGCGGCCCGCCGTACAGCAGCACGCTCTCCCGCGCGAGGGCCGCGGGCCTCAGCGCGACGGCGTCGCGGCCGCCGTTCGCCTGCTCGAGGCCGAAGTTCCGGTAGAAGCGCTCGCCAACCATCGGGTCGGGAACCTCGAGCGCGTAGTGGAGCAGGGCGCGAACCGCCATGGGGCACCTCCGGTGCGTCTCGGGCGCGCCCCAGTGTAGGGCGCGCGGCGTCGCGGCGCCACCCCGGCGCGGCGCGATTGACACCCCCCGGCGGCGCTCCTATCATCAGCGCCACTTCCCGACCCGGCCACGCACACAGAAGGAGGGGACCGATGAATCGTCGCGCCTTCCTCGCCACCACCGCCGCCGGCGCCGCCGCGATGGCCTTGCCCGCCGTCGTGAGGGGCCAGAGCCGCGACCCCATCAAGATCGGCTTCCCGCTCCCGCTGACGGGGCCCTTCGGCGCCATCGCCAACGACATGCAGCGCGGCGCCACGCTGGCCATGGAGCAGCTCAACGCGAAGGGCGGCGTGCTCGGCCGCAAGGTCGAGGTGCTCTTCCGGGACGACCAGCTGAAGCCGGCCGTCGGCGCCCAGCGCACGAAGGAGCTGATCGAGAACGAGAAGGTCCAGTTCGTCGTCGGCGGGCTGGCCGCGCACGTCCAGATGGCGATCAACGAGCAGACCAAGGCCGCCAAGGTCCTCTACATCTCGGTGAGCCAGTCCGACGAGATCAGCGCCAAGCCCGACACGAGCCCGCTGACGTTCCACGAGGCCCTCAACCCGACCATCACGGGCCGCGCCGTCGCCTCGTGGGCCGTGCAGAACCTGGGCAAGAAGTTCTGGATCGTCTACGCCGACTACGCGTGGGGCAAGCAGAACAACGCCGTCTTCAGCGAGGTCGTCAAGAAGATGGGCGGCACGGTGCTCGGCAGCACGCCCTACCCGCTGGGCAACCCCGAGTTCTCCGCCCACATGCCGCGCATCCAGGCGGCGAAGCCCGAGGTGCTGGTGCCGGTCACCCCCGGCGCCGACAACGTCGCCTTCCTGAAGCAGGCGATCAGCTTCGGGCTGAAGAACAACGTCAGGATCGTCCAGCCGCTCCACTGGATCTTCTACGCCAAGGAGGGCGGCGGCGACCTCTTCTCCGACGTCTACGGCGGCACGAACTACTACTGGGAGCTGGAGGACACGATCCCCGAGGCCAAGCGCTTCAACGAGGCGTTCCGCAAGCGCTTCAACACGGAGATCGACTCCTACGGCGCCTACGGCTACAGCGGCATCATGGAGGTCGCCCGCGGCATCGAGCTCGCCAAGTCGACGAGCTCGGACGCCGTCGCCAACGCGCTGCGCGCCAATCCCGTCTACAACCACTACAAGGGCAAGCAGTGGTGGCGGACGTGCGACAACAAGTCGTTCCAGGACATGTGGATCATCAAGGGGCGCCCCGGCGGCAAGACGCGGGGCGAGTGGGGCTACTTCGAGGTGGTGGCGAAGATCCCCGCCAACGAGGAGCTCGATCGCACCTGCGCCGAGAAGGGGCACGTCTAGGCCGTTCCGGCGGGGGGCTCCGGCCCCCCGCCAGTCCCCGCTCCCATGGACATCTCGGCCTCCGCGCTCGTCGCCCAGGTCTTCACCGGCCTCGTCCTCGGCGGCATCTTCGTCCTGCTCGCCGTCGGGCTGTCGCTGATCTTCGGCCTCATGACCGTGGTGAACTTCGCCCACGGCTCGCTCTACATGCTCGGGGCGTACTTCGGCTTCTTCCTGCTGGGGCTGTCCGGCTCCTTCTGGGTGGCCCTGGCCTTCGCGCCGCTCATGGTCGGCGTCTTCGGGGTGATCGTCGAGCGGACGCTCATCCGCCCGCTCTACGGGCGGAGCCCCGACGACCCCCTGCTGCTGACGTTCGGCCTCTCGGCCGTGCTCGTGGAGCTGGTGCGGCTGATCTGGGGCAAGGTCGGGCTCCAGTTCGACCCGCCGCGGGCGCTCGCCGGCGCCGTCGATCTGGGCTTCATGCACTTCCCGGTCTACCGGCTCTTCGTGATCGCGGTGACCGTCGTGGTCCTGATCGGCCTCTGGCTGTTCCTCGAGCGCACCAACGTCGGCCTCGTGATCCGCGCCGGCTCCCGGGATCCGCTGATGGTGCGCGCGCTCGGGATCGACCTCGGCCGCATCTGGCGCCTGGTCTTCGGCATCGGCGCCGCGCTGGCGGGGCTGGCCGGCATCCTCGCCGGCCCCATGCGGGGCGTCTACGCCGAGATGGGCGTGACGATCATCATCGAGTCGTTCGTGGTCGTGGTCGTCGGGGGCATGGGGAGCCTGCTCGGGGCGATCGTGGCCGGCATCCTGATCGGCGAGGTCGTGAGCCTCACGACGTTCTTCGCGCCGAAGCTGGCGGAGATCATGGTCTTCGTCTTCATGGCGGCGATCCTGCTGGTGCGGCCCAGCGGCCTCTTCGGCGAGGCGGGGCTGCTGGAGTGATCCGCCGGCTGCTCTCGCCGGTGGCGGGCTTCGTCGCCGCCCGTCCGGTGCTCTGCTTCCTCGCGGTCTTCGCCGTCTTCCCCTTCCTGGTGCCCTACAAGGCCCTGGCGACGCAGGTGCTGATCTTCGGGCTGTTCGCCCTCGGCTTCAACCTGCTCTACGGGTACACGGGGCTGCTCTCGTTCGGCCACGCCGCCTACTACGGCCTCGGCGCCTACGGGACGGGCATCGCGCTCGCCAAGCTGAAGGTCGGCACGCTCTGGGGCGGGCTGGGCGCCGGCCTCGGGACCGCGGCGCTCGGCGGCGCCGTGATCGGGTTCTTCTGCCTGCGGCGGCGCGGCATCTACTTCGCGATGCTGACGCTCGCCTTCGCCCAGCTCCTCTACTTCATCGGCTTCCACGCCGCCGACTGGACGGGCGGCGACGACGGCCTCCGCGGGATCCCCCGCCTGCCCCTGTCGCTCGGCGGCCTCGCCGTGACGCTCGACACGCCGCTGGCCTTCTACTACTTCTGCTACGTCCTGGTCGGGCTCGCCGTGGCGGCGCTCAAGCGCATCCTCGACTCGCCGTTCGGCGCCGTGCTCCAGGCGATCCGCGAGAACCCCGGCCGGGCCGTCGCCTGCGGCTACGACATCGACCGCGTCAAGTGGCTCTCGTTCGTGTTCTCGGCGATCTTCACGGGCCTCGCCGGCTCGCTCGACGCCCTCCGGCTCAGCGTGGTGCCGATCGAGTCGCTCTACTGGACCACGTCGGGGCAGGTCGTGATCATGACGCTGCTCGGCGGCGCCGGGACCTTCTTCGGCCCGTTCGTCGGCGCGGCGACGTTCCTCGTGCTGGAGGACCGGCTGAGCCTCTTCACCGAGTCCTGGCCGCTCTTCGTGGGCGCGATCTTCGTGTCGTTCGTGCTGTTCCTGCCGAGGGGCATCTGGGGGACGCTCGCCGCGAAGCTGCGCTGAGCGGATGGAGCCGGGCATGGCGGACATCGTGCGCGAGATGGGGCTGAAGTGCCGGAACTGGGGGAAGTGGGGCCCCGACGACGAGCTGGGGACGCTGAACTACGTCACGCCGCGGAAGATCGTGGAGGCGGCCGGGCTCGTGCGGCGCGGCGTCGTGTTCTCGCTCGCGATCCCGTTCGACAGCACGGGCCCGCAGATCAACCAGCCGCGCCGCTTCAACCCGATCCACCGGATGATCCTCACCGGCCCGGACTTCACGACCGGCGCCTTCACGCGGCCGGGCGGCGTCGGCTTCGCCGACGACATGGTCATCATGGCCCTGCAGTGCGCGACCCAGTGGGACGCGCTGTCGCACTGCTTCCTCGACGGCCGGCTCTACAACGGCTACGACGCCAACCTGGTCTCGAGCGAGGGCGCGAGGAAGAACGGCATCCACGTGATGGCCCGTCACATCGTGACGCGAGGCGTGCTGCTCGACGTCCCGCGGGTCAAGGGCGTGCCGTGGCTCGAGCCGGGCTACGCGATCACGGTCGACGATCTCGAGGCCGCCGTGCGGGCCCACCGGGTCGCCGTCGGCGCCGGCGACGCGCTGCTGGTGCGCACCGGGCAGATGGCGATGTGCCGCCGGCGCGGCGGCTGGGGCGACTACGCCGGCGGCGACGCGCCGGGGCTCTCGTTCTACACGGCGCCCTGGGTCCACGAGCGCCAGGTCGCCGCCGTCGCGACCGACACGTGGGGCATGGAGGTGCGCCCGAACGAGATTTCGGACACCTACCAGCCCCTGCACCAGGTCTTCATCCCGAACATGGGGCTGCTCGTCGGCGAGATCTTCGATCTCGAGGCGCTGGCGGAGGACTGCGCGCGCGACGGCGTCTACGAGTTCCAGTTCGTCGCGCCGCCGATCCCGATCACCCGCGCCGTCGGCTCGCCCGTCAACCCGTTCGCGATCAAGTAGGCCCCGGACCGCCCGGCGGGCCACCCCCTGCGACACGACCCGCCGGCGCCGCGCCGGCGTGGCGGCGGTCGCTACAGGCAGGCGTGGCCGGAGTTGCGGCGGCGCAGGCGCTCCATCCCCTCGAGCATCGCCGGGATGTCGAGCGGCAGGTGCGTCTCCTCGCGGAACTCCTGGTAGCAGCGCATCACGTTGGGCAGGATCCGCTCGGCCTCGCGCCACGAGGCGTAGACGCCGAGCTTGATGTCGCGCGCGGCCTCCTCGGCGGGCATGCCGGCGTCGAACCGGCGTCGCGCCTCGCTGCGCACCAGCGCCAGGTAGTCCCGCATCGCCCTGATGTCCGCCCTGGTCCCGACGGGCCCGTGGCCGGGCACGACGACGTCGGCCTCGTACTCGAGCACGCGGTCGGCGGCCCTGATCCAGTTGCCCACGTGCCCCTGGAAGGCGAGCGGCGTCACCCCGTGGAACGCCAGGTCGCCGGTGAACAGCACGCGCTCCCGCGGCAGGAACACCGTGGCGTCCCCCGACGTGTGGGCCGGCATGCCCGGGTGCCACAGGTGGATCTCCCGCTCGCCGTCGTGGAGCACCATGCGGTCGCCGAAGGTCACCGTCGGCAACACCACGCGGAGCTTCGGGAACTCCGCGGCGAAGGCGGGCATGAACCGCTGGAGGAGCGGCACGGGCGGGAAGCCCGGCAGCAGCTCCTCGCGGCACTTCTCGGAGGCGATGATCGTCGCGCCCGCGAAGTAGCGGTTGCCGCCCGTGTGGTCGAGGTGGTGGTGGGTGTTGACGAGGCTCTCGACGGGCTTGCGCGTCGCCTTCTTGATGGCCGCGACGAGCCGCCGCGTCATCGACGGCACCATCAGCGCGTCGACGGCGACGGCCGCCCGGTGGCCCACGATGAGCCCGGAGTTGGAGATGCCGGTCTCGCCGGTCGCCTGGACGTAGGCGAAGACGCGGTCGGCGACCTCCACCATGCCCGTCTTCCACTCGCGAGCGGCCGCGCGGGCCACGGCGTCAGACCTCGAGGAACCGCTGCTGGATGGTCGGATCGCGCCGCAGCGCGTCCGGCGTCCCCTCGAACTGGATGCGCCCCTGGTCCATCACGTACATCCGGTGGGAGAGGGCGAGCGCGACGTCGAGCGTCTGCTCGACGAGCAGGATGGTCGTGCCGCGCCGGTTGATCTCGCCGAGGATCGCGGTGAGCGCGTGGACGAGCATCGGCGCCAGACCCTCCGTGGGCTCGTCGACGAGCATCACGGCCGGCTCGGCCACGAGCGCGCGGGCGATGGCGAGCATCTGCTGCTCGCCGCCCGACAGGTGGACGCCGCGGTGGCCGATGCGCTCGCGCAGCCGCGGGAACTGGTCGAGCACGCGGTCGATGCGGGTCGCCGCGGCGTCGCCGTTCCGCCCGGCGCCCAGCACGCCGAGGCGGAGGTTCTCGAGCACGGTGAGGTTCGGCAGCACGCGCCGCTCCTCGGGAACCCAGGCGATCCCGCGGCGCGCCACCTCGTGCGTCGGCAGCGCGGTGATGTCCTGGCCGCGGAGCACGATGCGGCCGCCCCGCGGCCGCACGAGGCCCATGATCGAGCGCAGCGTCGTCGTCTTGCCGGCGCCGTTGCGCCCGATGAGCGTGACGACCTCGCCCTCGTCGACGCGCAGCGACACGCCCTGGAGGATGTGCGCCTCGCCGTAGTAGCTGTGGACGTCCTCGAGCGCGAGGAGCGGCATGCTAGCGGACGGCGCCGAGGTAGGTCTGCTGCACGAGCGTGTTGGCGCGGATCTCGTCGGGCGGCCCCTCGGCGAGGACCTGGCCCTGGTGCAGCACGGTGATCCGGTCGGAGATCTTCATCACGACCTTCATCTTGTGCTCGACCAGCACGACGGTCCGTCCCGAGGCCAGCTCCCGGATCAGCCCCATGGTCTCGTCGGTCTCCTCGGGGCTCATCCCCGCCGTCGGCTCGTCCAGGAGCAGCAGCGTCGGCTCGGTGGCGAGCGCGATCGCGATCTCGAGGTGGCGCTTCTCGCCGTGCGAGAGGTGGGCGGCGAGCAGGGCGGCCTTGCCGGCGAGGCCGACGGTGCCGAGCAGGGCGCGCGCCCGGTCGCGCGCCTCGGTGAGCGATCCGGCGCGCGACCAGAAGTCGAACGCCCGCGACGGCCCCTGGGCGGCCACGCGCACGTTCTCCAGCACGGTGAGGTGCGGGAACACGTTGGTGATCTGGTAGGACTTCGCGATCCCGAGCCGGGCGACGGCGTGCTGCGGCAGCCCGGTGATGTCGCGCCCGTCGAAGACGATGCGGCCGCCGGTCGGCGCCATCTCGCCGGAGATCAGCCGGAAGAAGGTGGTCTTGCCGGCGCCGTTGGGCCCGATGATCGAGCGCAGCTCGCCCCGGCGCACGCTGACGCTCACGCGGTTGACGGCGACCAGGCTGCCGAACGCGCGCGTGAGCCCCTGCGTCTCCAGCAGGGCCGCCCCGGACATGGCGAAGAGGAGATCACGCCGGCTTCGCGGGTGTCAAGGCGGAGCGGCTGTGGTAGGCTTCGCGTCGCCGAGATGCCCGAGTCCCTGCCCGACGAGACGCGGCCGACGTTCCCGCTGCCGCCCCTCACCGAGGAGCAGCGGGACCTCGTCGAGCGCGCCGCCGCGCTGTCGCGCGAGCGCCTGGCCCCGCGCGCCGCGAAGTACGACGCGGAGTCGTCCTTCCCCTACGAGAACTACCGGGACCTCCACGCGGCCGGCCTGCTGGCGCTGACCGTCCCGAAGGAGCACGGCGGGCTCGGCGCCGACCCGATCGCCTACGTGCACGTGCTCCGCCACGTCGCCCGCGGGTGCCCGGCGACCGGCCTCACGTTCAACATGCACTCCACCGACGTCGGCTTCATCGCCGCGCTCGGCACCGACGAGCAGAAGCGCCGCTACCTGGGCGAGGTCGTCCGCCACGGGGCCCGCATCGCCTCGATCACGAGCGAGCCCGACCAGAGCTACCGCGACCGCTTCGTGCTCCAGACGGTCTTCCGCCGCGTCCCCGGCGGCTGGCACGTCTCGGGCGTCAAGCAGTTCTGCTCGCTGGGCGACGCCGCCGACTACTACTTCCTCACGGGGATCGTCGAGGGCGTCGCCAGCGCGAAGGACGGCATCATCTCCGCGCTCGTGCCGCGCACCGACCCGGGCGTGAAGGTCGAGGGCACGTGGAACGCCGTCGGCATGCGGGGCACCGTCAGCCACACGATCCGCTACGACTGCGACGTCCCCGACGCCGCCGTCATCGGGGCGCCGGGCGCGCTGTTCGGCGTCGACCTGAGCGGCTTCGCCCTCGGCTACGCCGCGGTGTACCTCGGCATCGCGGAGGCGGCGTTCGAGTTCATCGTCGAGCACGCGCGGACGAAGGCGATGAGGCCGTCGACCGAGCCGATGAGCCACCACCCGCTCGTCCAGCGCCAGATCGGCGAGATGTCCATCGCCGTCCGCACGGCGCTGCTGCTCCTCCACGAGGCCGCGCGGATCCGGGCGACCGGCGACCGCGAGGCGACGATGCTGGCCGTCAACCAGGCCAAGACGTGCTCGGCCGAGGTCGGGATGATGGTGACGGAGCGGGCGCTCCGCATGGCGGGCGGCCGCGGGATCCTGAAGGACCTGCCGCTCGAGCGCTGGCACCGCGACGCGCTGGCCGGCCCCGTCATGCCGCCCGCCAACGACCGCTGCCTCGAGACCATCGGCAAGGCGCTCTGCGGCCTCCGCGCCGCGACGCTCGAGTTCCAGTAGGCCTCAGATCCTCAGCTCGTAGGCGTAGAGTCCGCCGATCATCCGGTCGACGGTGAAGACGACCCCGCGGTCGTCGACGAAGACGTCGTTGAGCTGGACGGCCTTGCTCGGCGACTTCCGGGGCGCGGCCGGCACCGCCCACGCGACCTCCTCGGGCCTGAACGGGTCCGAGAGGTCGAAGGCCCGCACGCCCCCGTTGAAGAACGTCCCCACGACGATGGTCTCCGAGCGCCAGGCGCCGGGGCCCGGGCGGTTCTCGTGCAGGTTGTGGGCGCCGAAGCGGCCGCCGCGCCTGGCGAACGTCTTGACGGGGGGCATCGGGCAGGTGGCGATCGGCAGCGGCTTCGTCTCCTCGCTCGCGTCCAGGACCCAGACGAGCTTCGGCCAGTCCCGGGCGCCGTCGTGGATCGACTCGTCGCTGACGACGAGCAGCTTCCGCTCGAACAGCGGCAGCACCGTGTGACAGAAGCCCGGCATCGGCGGCTGGTAGTCCCAGCGGGCGACCAGCCGCGGCCGCGCCATGTCCGAGATGTCGAGCACGATGGCGCCGCCGTCGAGGTAGCCGAGGTAGGCGCGGTCGGGCCGCTGCGGGTAGACGTTCGTGTTGTGCGCGCGGTAGCCGGTGTCGAACCGTGGGTGGCGCGGCACCGGGGGCTCGGCGTCGCCGTCGCGCGTGCCCGGCAGCCACCACCGTCCCACCTCCACGGGCCGCGCGGGGTCCCGCACGTCGACGATCCGGTAGCACTGGTCGTCGCGCCGGTTGCGCGGCGTGAAGTCCGCGGCGCCCGCGCTGCAGTGGACGTACGCGCCGTCCACGAACCACAGGTGATGGACGCCGCGCGACGCGGGTCCCGAGGCGTCGAAGAAGCCGACCGTCCTCGGCTTCGCCGGATCGCCGACGTCGAAGATCTCGAACCCCGCCGGCGTCGTCCCCGGCGCCGACGTCTGGTAGGCGACGACGAGCAGGTCCCCCACCAGGTCGAGCGAGTTCGAGCGCATCCGGGGGTGCGGCAAGTCGGTCTGCACCACCACGCTCGGCTTCTTCGGGTTCGTCACGTCGACCGCGGTCACGTTCTTCGGCGCCGACTCGTGCGCGATCCAGAGGATGCGGCGGCGGTCGCGGGTGAGCTGGACCGCCATGCCCTCGCCGCAGTTGCCGAAGCCGTCGAGCGGATGGTGCGCGAGGAGCCGCATGTTGCGCGAGGCGTTCCTGTTCATGGGCGTGCATCGTACGGGCCGGGCGCGCGCTTGACAAGCGCGGGAAGCCGCGTCTACCGTTCCGGCACCATCCTCGCGCCGGGAGGTCCGCGATGACCCTTCGCGCCCGTGTCGCGCTGCTCGCCGCCCTCGCCCTGCTCGTCACCGCCCTGCCCGCCGCCGCGCAGGCGCCGCTCAGGATCCGCCTGGGCGTCCACACCCAGGTGCTCGGCGCGCCCGACGTGATCGCGCTGCGCCAGGGCTACTTCAAGCAGGAGGGGCTCGACGTCGAGTGGCGCCGCTTCGCGCTCGGCAAGGACGGCCGCGACGCGATGATCGCGGGCGCCATCGACGTCAACGCCACGGCGCCCACGCCGTTCCTGATCGGCCTCGACAAGGGCGTGCCGTTCGTGGCCATCGCGGTCAACTCGCTCTTCTGCGGCACCAACCACATCGTCGTGCTGAAGGACGCCGACATCAACAGCGTGGCCCAGCTCAAGGGCCGCCGGATCGCGCTCCCCAAGGGCACGATCACGGAGCACGTCTTCCTGACGAAGATCGCGCCGGCCCACGGCCTCAGGCCCGGGGACTTCCAGGTGGCGAACATCCCGGACTCGAAGGACCGGATCCCCAGCCTGGTGGCGAAGGCCGTCGACGCCTCCGCGCTCGGCGACCCGCAGGTGGCGATCGGCGAGCACGAGGGCGTGATCCGCGTCATCGAGAACTACTGCAGGTACGACCCGCTGCCGTTCATCGTCACCGCGACGAGCAAGATCGTGAAGGAGAACCCGGCGGCCGTCGTCGCCTACCTGCGCGGCTGGCTGCGCGCCGTCAAGCTCCTCAAGGAGGAGCCGGAGAAGGCGGCGGCGGTGTACGCCGAGGAGCAGAAGTCGCTCGGGCGCGACGTGCCGGCGGCCGTGCTCGACCGAGCGCTGCGCCGCATGAAGTGGGAGCCCGACCTGACCGCCGACATCGACCGCTACCTCGCCGACCAGGCGAAGGAGCTGCATGCCGCCGGCCAGCTCCGGGCGGTGCCGGACATCGGGAAGGGGCAGACGAAGGAGCTGATCCGCAAGGCGATGGCCGCGAAGTAGGCGGGAGCCGACGTCTGCGGCGCCGCCTGCTTCCCCTGGCCGAGCTGGCCCTCCCCTTCCTGGTCGCGGCGGTGCTCTGGCAGGCCTTCGCGCTCTACGGCCCGTTCCCGCCGCGGCTCTTCCCGACCGTCGACCGGGTGGCCGCGGCGTTCGCCCGCCTGGTCGCGAACGGCGTCCTGCCCATCCACGCGCTCAGCACGCTGCTCCGGCTCGCCGCCGGCTTCGCGCTGGGCGCCGTGCTCGGCGTGGCGATCGGCCTCGCGATGGGCCGGTGGCGCCGGGCCGAGGAGCTGCTGCTGCCCATCGTGAGCGTCGGCAACCCCATCCCCGGGCTGGCCTACGCGCCGCTGTTCGTGCTCTGGTTCGGCCTCGGCAACGCGCCCGCCATCCTCCTCGTCGGCTTCGCCGCCGCCTTCCCCGTCGCCGTCAACACGTGGACGGGCGTCAAGGCGGTCAAGCCGATCTGGATCCGCGCCGCGCAGTCCATGGGCGCCGCCGAGCGCCATCTCTTCCGCGCGGTCGTCCTGCCCGGCGCGCTGCCCTACGTGCTCACGGGGCTCCGCCTGGGGCTCGCGCGGGCGTGGCGCGTCCTCGTCGCCGTCGAGATGCTCACGTCGGTCTCGCTCGGCCTCGGCTGGCTCATCTTCGGCGCTCGCGAGTTCCTGGCCACCGACGTCATGCTCGCCGGCATCGCGGTCATCGGCCTCGTGGGCCTCGGCCTCGAGAAGCTGGTCTTCGAGCCGCTGGAGCGGTTCACCGTCGTCCGCTGGGGGATGGTCGCGCGATGAGCCGGCGCGTCCCCGGCGCCGTCGTCTCGGCGGCGCTCGCCGCCGCCGTGTGGGAGGCGTTCGCGCGGAGCGGCCTCTTCTCCTCGGCGCTGACGCCCTCGGTGGTCGACGTCGTCCTCGCCATCGGCCGCATGCTGCTGAGCGGCACGCTGGTGGTGCACGTGGGCACGACGCTCGGCCGCATCATCGCGGGGATGACGGCGGCCGCGCTCGTCGGCGTCCCGCTCGGCATGCTGATGGGACGGTCGCGCCGCGTCGAGCGCTTCGTGCTGCCGGTGGTGAGCGTGCTGAGCCCGATCCCCTCGCTGGCCTGGGTGCCGCTCTTCATCATCTGGTTCGGCCTCGGGGACACGGCCGCGGTCGCCCTCGTGGTCTACGCGGCCACGTTCCCGCTCGTGCTCAACACGTGGACCGGCGTGCGGTCCGTCAACGGCCTGTGGATCCGCGCGGCCGAGGCGATGGGCGCCGACGCGGGGGCGCTGTTCACGCGGGTCGTGCTCCCGGGCGCGCTGCCGTTCGTGATCGCCGGGCTGCGCCAGGCGTTCGCGCGCTCGTGGATCGCCGTGGTCGGCGGCGAGATGATCGCCGCCACCACGTGGGGGCTCGGGTTCGTCATCTTCGACGCCAAGGAGTTCCTGAACGCCGACGTGATGATCGGCGCCCTCGTGGTCATCGGCCTGGTCGGGCTCGGCGTCGAGCGCCTCGTCTTCCAGACGCTCGAGCGCCGGTCGGTGGCCCGCTGGGGCATGGTGCGGACCGCCGGCGGCTGAGCCCGTGAGCCACATCGAGCTGCGCGGCATCACCTACGAGTACGCGTCGGAGACCCGCTCGGTCGTCGCCGTGCGCGACGTGTCGTTCTCGGTCGGCGAGTCGGAGTTCGTCTGCGTGGTGGGGCGGAGCGGCTGCGGCAAGACCACGCTGCTGAACATCATCGCGGGGTTCCTGCCGCCGACGAAGGGCGACCTGCTGATCGGCGGCCGGCCTGTCAGCGGCCGCGGCACCGACCGCGGCATCGTCTTCCAGGACTTCGCCCAGCTCTTTCCCTGGCGCACGGCCCAGCGCAACGTCGAGTTCGGCCTGGAGATGCGCGGGGTGCCGCGCGCCGAGCGCGCCGCCGTCGCGCGCCGGTTCCTCGGCCTCGTGAAGCTCGACGGCTTCGCCGGCGCCTACCCCCACGAGCTGAGCGGCGGCATGCAGCAGCGCGTGGCCATCGCCCGCGCGCTGGCCTACAACCCCTCCGTGCTGCTGATGGACGAGCCCTTCGCCGCGCTCGACGCCCTGACCCGCGACGACATGCAGCGTCTGCTCGTCGACGTCTGGCGGGAGACCCGCAAGACCGTCGTCTACGTCACCCACAACGTCGCCGAGGCCGTGTACCTCGCCGACCGCATCGTGGTGATGACCCCGCATCCCGGGACCGTGGGCGCCGACATCTCCGTCCGCCTGCCCCGCCCCCGCGACCCCCTCAGCGTGGAGTTCCTGGAGTACCAGAGGCGGGTGGTCGGCGAGCTCCGGTAGAGGGTCGCGGCCTCACGGTCGCCATTTTTCCGCCGCGATCCTCGGGCCGCGGCGCCGTGGGGTCGGAACGCCGGGGTCGTCGGGATCTATGACAACCGCTTCGCCAACACGGCATCCAGCAGTTCACTGGCGCGGTGGGCGTCGGCTGCGCATCGGCATAACGCCGCGGATCGGCCGCGGCGCGAAGCCCCGGCAGCTCAGTGTGGATGTCTGACGCCCAGCATCAGCGGCGGGCCGCGCTGCGGACCGTCCGCTGCATGCTGTTGTTAGGGAATCTCTGAAAAAGTCCCCCATTCTCGCGCGGGCTGTGCTGTGATGCCGCCAGCGGCATCACGCGAGAAGGGGAGGTGGCGATGACTCGGTCGCAGCTGACGCTG
>Ga0209172_10000868_pt1 | contig 75180 bp, 70 predicted proteins | sample LarsenN4metaG_FD_184113 | JGI IMG/M metagenome (GOLD analysis project Ga0209172, IMG submission 184113) | Hot spring sediment bacterial and archeal communities from British Columbia, Canada, to study Microbial Dark Matter (Phase II) - Larsen... ... | reverse complement strand
CCTTTTCCATGTCTCACATTTTAACATTTTCTGTGTGAGTTTGGTTCGTTTGTATTGGCAGTCAAAGACTGCCGCTCCTATCCCTCCCACCCCTAAAGAGGTGGGTTTCTCGGAGAATTCTCTATGAATGCCGACTATCGACCCAAGCAGACTGATGAGACAAGCACCCCTGACAAAATTGGTGATGCCTTAGATGGTGTTGCCGATGTTACTGACGAACTCAACGAGGCAGGCGAGATCAAGACAGGCAAAATGAGCTTTTGGCTGCGGCTTGGCTCGATCCTGGCTCGCTCAATTGGTGGTTTGTTTCGCAAAAAATAGCGAGGTTCTCTTATGGCGTTTGCCTTCTCAGCTCTCATCTTTTTGGGCGTTTTTATCGGTGCCGTGCAAGCAACTGTTGTGATCGTTGCGATCGACGCAATTAAAGAGATGGCGGCTCAATGGATGGAGTTTCAAAAAATTGAGTTTGTGCCTCAGTTTGATGTTGAGTTTGAGACGGCTGGCAAAGAGGGGGTGCCGACTCGGCGTAAAGGGGCTGGCACACGAGCCGTAGAAGATGAGCCGATTGAGCAAGAGACAGCTCGTTGGGGCTTTCCAGTTGGGGAATTTTGAGTATGAGTTTGGCTGGCGATTTACAACAAGCGGCGAGCCGAGCGGCTTTGGTCTCAGAGGTTTTAAGGCACGCTTTGCAGGTGCAAGGCGAGGGGGCTAAGCAATGGTATTTGCACCAACTCGCCTTTCAGCTTGGCGTTGATAGCAGTGCCTACCCAAAAGGCACCTTGCCGAGCGAGAGCCTCGCCGAGGTCAAATCGGAAAACTTTACCGATTTGAGGGGGGCTGGCTGAGATGGGTGTTTACTGCGACTCAACCGATATGGTCCAGCTTTTTGGCTGGCACGAAATGCTTGAGCTGTCTAACCTGGCAGATCACGAGGCTCAAGATATTGATGCAGCCAAAGTCGAAGCGGCGATCGCCTATGCCGAGGCAGAGGTAAACAGCTATCTCGGCAAGTTTTACAGCCTCGCAGCCGTTGCCAACCTGGCAACCGTGCCAGTTGTGCTCACAAATAAAACGGCTGATATTGCTCGCTATCAACTCGACAATTTGCGAGCCAGAGAAGATGTACGCCAGCGATACGAGGATGCTCTCAAGTGGCTGGCAATGGTCGCAAAAGGTCTCGTTGATCTTGGCTTGCCAACCAACGAGCCAACCGCTCAAGGGGGTGCCCCTGACTATTTCGCGAGCGATCGAGTGTTCACACAAGACACGTTAAAGGACTATTAAACCCATGAACAAAGCCGAGTTAATTAATGCAGTCAATAAAGAGACTGGCGTGCATAAAGGCACGGTTGATAAGGTGATCACCTCGTTGTTGAGCCAGGTGCAAGCAGCCGTTGCAACTGGTGATGAAGTCGTGCTTGTTGGCTTTGGCACTTTCAAGGCAAAAGAGCGAGCCGAGCGGCAAGGCCACAACCCTCAAAACGGCGAGCCGATCACGATTCCGGCTGCTCTGGTTCCAACTTTCAAGGCTGGCAAAACGTTCAAAGAGGTTGTTAAAGGGTGAGTCAGTTACTAGCGATTGAGACCGCATTGATCGAGCGGATTGCTGCCAAGTTGCCTTGCAAGGTTTCGCCGTTCCCTGGCTCGCCTGACGCATTTGGCTCGCCTGCTCTCGCCGACGAAATCTTTGTTGGCTATCAACGCCTCAACGCTTCCCCCCCTCCGAGGTCGTTGCCTCATTCAAAAATCATTCAAGAGCGGATTGCCGAGTATGCCTGCCTCTTGCGTCGTAAAAACCTACGCAGCCACCAGGGCACCTATGAGTTGCTTGATCTCTTGAGGGCAGCGGTTATCGGCTTTCAACCGTTGCAGACCTCGCCTGCCTTTTTCTACCAACTCACTGAGGGCTTTGTTGAGTTGAGTCAGGGCTTTTGGGCATACAGCTCAGTTTTCGCGATTTACCTGCCTAGTAGGAGTTAAACCCACAATGAACACTCACAGAACTATTCAAGATCTCGTGTTGCCTGACGGCACTCAAATCAACTCAGGGGTTGAGTTTAATGCGAAAGATCACCCCTCTTTAACTGAGGCTTTAATCAAGGTTTTAGAAGGCAATTCAACGATCGCTAAACTCACCCCTGTCGCAACCAAGAAAGCTGACTCAAAGCCTGAGTAACCGAGACTCAGAGCTTAGTTAAGACCAACCAGATCAAAGGAGAGAAACCAGTATGTTGAGCGGATTAGGTGACGTTTTTGTTAAAACCACAGGCTTGAGCGGGGGTGCCACTGCTCAAAAAATGCTTGAGTTATTCCTCTTCAATTTTGAATTTGTGCAAGAGGCCGAGCCGAAAGAGGCTCAAGGTTTTGTTGGGGGCAAACTCCAAACAAAGTCGAGTGCCGAGGCAACCGTTTCTAACACTCTCACCCTCTCAACTCAATACATTGATTGGGCACAACTCGGCTTCACGCTCGACCAGTTTAAGCGCGTGGCAACCAATGAAACTATGTTGGTTCCCAAGCGAGTCACAGTGCCGACCAGTGCCCCTTATGAGATCACTGATGCAGCGATCACGGCTGCCAACACAAGCAGCATTTTCGCGACAGTGACAGGCTTTGGCACTTGGGGGCAACCTGGCGCTTTGGCACGAGCGACAACCCCTGCCTCACCTGCGAGCGGCGAGGTTGGCGTTGACACCACAAACACCAAACTTGTTTTCAATGCCGCTCAAGCAGGGGCACCGATCACCTATACCGTGCCTGTCACTTATGCCTCGGTCGAGACCTATGGCGGCTCTGGCACCCTGACTCGGTACGGAAATATCGAGTTTTATGGCAAGCTCTACTCGCCAGAATCAACCGACGAATTTCAAATCTATTTCCCTAACTTGCAACGGTCCTCTCGACCCACGATCACGATCGCCGATGATGTGCCGACGCTTGAGATTCAGTTTGGGGCGATCGCCCCTGCTGGCTGGGAAGAGCCGTATAAGGTCTCGAATCTCGATACAGCAGTGCTCGCTTAAAGGCAGATTCAGCTAGGGGGGCAATATGGCTTTTAAGTGGTTAACCCTATCAAGTCAAGGCTTTGATTTTGAGGGGGTTGATGGTGAGATTCACACAACCTATGGTTGCTCTCTGGTTGGTCGTTTCGAGTTTCAAGATCGGTTGGCAGAACTGCGGCGATTGTTGCTTGAGCAAACAGAAGAGGTCTCTATCGAATCTCTCTATGCAATCAATCGTCGCTTTCGTTTTTTGTGCGATCGCTGTCTGCGGCTCAATCAGATTTCGCCAGAGTGGGTCAACCTGGCAATGATGGTTGAGCTTTTGTTTTATGTCGAGACCGAGGTTGGTTATCGAGAAGGGTACTTGATCGAGTTAAACGAGCCAAAGCAGGCGAGCAGGGCAGGCGAGCCAGTTGAGCCAGCCACTCTCGAAAACTTGATCGCCGCTCTCTCGCTTCAATTTGGCAGCGTGCAAGAGGCACTCAACCTGGCTCGCACCGAGCCAGCCGATCTCGTGCTTGAGATTGCCAAGCAACGGCGAGATCTCTCAATGCCACCTGAGGCGAGAGCAAAAGAAAAATTCAACAGTTGGGCAACCGAGCAACGAGCCAAGTTGCGAGGCAGAAAGCAGCCGAGCGAGGCTGAGAGGGTGAGAGATGGCAGCCAATAACCTGAGGTTACTTTTATCAATTCAGAGCCAGGGGGCAAAGCAAACCGTTGGCGATTTGCTGTCGATTAAAAAGGCTCTGAATGAGACAGCCACTCAGGCGAAAGGGATCGGCGAGCTTGCCAAAACGCTCGGCTTAACCTTCAAGCAATCAAAAGACCTCGCCAACGGCTTAGGGCTGACAGCCGATAAGGCAAACAAGTCAGTTGAGCGGCTGCGAGAGTTGAATGCCGTTAATGCAACCAATGCTGAAAAGTTCAGAGCCTTGAATAAAGAGTTGGGTCTCACTCGCACCCAATTCGACACCCTCAACGCCGCAGCCGATAAAACTCAAAAGGGTCTCGCCGTTTTGGGCACTGCCTCAGGTGCCGTTGCGGTTGGCATTGGGGCTGGCATCGGCACGAGTGTCAAGCAGTTTGCAGACTTCGACAAAACCTTAAGAACGTTGCAAGTCGTTAGCGGGGCAACGCCAGAGCAACTCGCCAAAGTCAGAGCAGAAATTGAGCGACTCGCAGCCGCCACAAGTAAAACCCCTGACGAGATCGCAGCAGTCTCGGTCGAGTTAGCAAAGGCAGGCTTCAACTCAGATCAAGTGACAGCCTCTCTCTCTGGCGTTGTCAAAGGCTCTGAGGCAACTGGCGAGGGTCTCGCTAGAACTGGCGAGGTGATCGGTGCCGCTCTAAATCAATTTGGTCTCGCGGCTGATCAGAGTCAAAAAATCTCTGATTTGCTCACGACTGCCTCAAATGCCTCGGCGAGTGGCACCAACGATCTCGGCGAGGCTCTCTCATACGTGGGTGCTCAAGCCGCAAGCTCAAACCAATCGATCGAAGACACGGTAACGACCCTGGCTTTGCTCGCCAACTCTGGCATTAAAGGATCATCGGCTGGCACGGGTCTCGCCGAGGCGTTGAGACGCATCAAGCTCGCCTCGGCGGCTGCCTCGACCGAGTTAGATGAGCTTAAGGCTCGCGGCTCAAAGACAGCCGTTGCAGCCTTTGAAAAATTGAATGGTGCCGTGAGAAATGCAGACGGCACGCTTAAGCCATTTCCTGAGATTTTGAAAGTCGTTAAGAGTTCATTAGGTGAACTCGGCGAGACCGATAAAGACTTGCTCTTGAATGCTCTGTTTGGCGTGCAAGGGGGTCGAGTTATCACCTCGTTGTTAGGGCAAACTGAGGCTCAAATTAATCAGGTCAACTCTGCAATGAAGAACTTTGCAGGGTCGAGCGATGCAGCCTCTCAGCAACTCACTCAAGGGCTTGGGGCTGGCTTAAATATTTTGAGTGGCTCTGCTCAACTGGCAGCCATCAAGATCGGCGAGATCGTGAGTGTCGGAATTCTCCCACTCGTGCAAGGGGCGATCGCTCTGGTCAACGCTTTTAACGGGTTGCCTGCTCCGATTCAAGTTGTGCTCGTTGCGAGCACGGCTCTGGTCGGTGCCCTGGCGGCTGCCACTGCGGCGATCGCTGCCTATAACCTGGCAAATGGTGCTCGCGTCATTTCCGAGGTTAAAGCTGCGGCTGTGACAGTCGTGAGCACTGCCTCATTGATCGCCGAAAAAGTTGCCTTGCTGGCAAGCAACATTGTCACGGCTGCCTATACGGCTGCCAAGCTCGCCGCAGCCGTTGCAACTGGTAATTTTGCAGCCGCTCAAGGCGTGCTCTCAGGTGCCCTCGCTGCCTCAACAACGGCAACAGGTGCGGCAACTGCGGCTCTTGCCCCTTTTATCGCCGCTCTCACTCCACTTGTGCCACTGCTGATCGCCGTTGGGGGTGCAATTGCTGCAATTGCGATCGCTCAATTCACCAACCAAATGATCGAGGCAACCGCCTCACTTGATGCGGCTGCCACAAGTGGCACTGCCTCAAGCAACGAATTCGCCAACCTGGCGAGCAAGGTTAAAAACCTCAACGACCAACTCAAGCAAAACGGCTCGCTCAATGAAGAGGAGAAGCGGCGCGCCGAGGGCTTGATCAAACTCAGCCGAGACAAGATCAAAGCCTTAGATGAGGAACTCGCCGCAGCCAAAGCGATCGCCCCTGCCACTGATGAGCAACGCACGGCTCAACAAGGGTTGATCGCCAGTCTCGAAAAACAAAAGGCTGTGCTTGAGGGGCAAACCTCAGAGCTTGAGAAAAATTTGGGTGCCCAAAACGACAACAACGCCAGTAAGAAAGAGGGGGCGAGTGCCAACGACACTCTCGCCGATGCAACCAAGCGAGCGACTGAGCAGTTTCAAAAGCAAACCGAAGAACTGAAGAAAGCAGCTGAGCAACGAGCAGCCGACCTTAAAGGGCAAGAGGCAACTCGCCTCAAACAGATTGCCGAGCTTGAGGCTCAAGGGGGTGCCGACAAACAGAACGTTGAGCGGCTCAAGCAACAGGCAACGACCGATCGCATCAATGCCGAGTTGGATGCCGAGCGCAAAAAACTCGCCGAGTTGCAGTCGCTCAACCCTGCCAATGATGAGCAGGCCAAACAAAAGGAAGAGGCCATCAAGCAGGCAAACGAACGGTTGCAACAGTTGGAAGTGCAAGCGGCTCAACAGCGAGCGGCTGTCAGGTTGGCAGAAGAGCAAAAGGCTCTCGAAAAAATTAAGGATGCCAACGACCGAGCCAATCAGGCGATCGTTGCCAGTCAGAACAAACGAGTTGCTCAAATCAAAGAGTTGCAACTCAAAAACAAACTGAGTGAAGAGCAAGCCGCCAACGACATCGCTAACGCTCAGCAAGCCTCGATCAAAAAAGAGATCGAGGCAAAGCGAGCGGCTCTCGCCGAAATTCGGCAAGCTCGCTCGGCTGGCACGATCGACGCAAAAGCCGCAGCCGATCAAGAGCGACAGTTGCAAGAGCAGCTCGGCACCCTCAACTTGCAACGACTCGACAACGAGTTAGCAGCCGTTGAGCGCAATCGCCAAGCTCGGATCAAGGCAATCGAAACTGAGACCTCGGCGAGCAAGGCAGCTTTGCAAAATCAAGCCGACAGCCTCGGCTTATCGACCTCGGCACTGTCGAATCAATTAACCCTGTTGCAAGCTCAAGAGAGCCTCAGCAGTGCCCTCAACGGGTTGCAACAACAACGGTTGCAATATGCGATCGAAGATGCCAAAGCCTCAGGCGACAAAGCAGCCGTTGAGGCGTTGCAACGTCAATATTTCGATGATCAACAAAAGGCACTTGAGCAAGCTTTTCAAAACAAACTCAAGACACTTGAGATCACGAGCCAACAACGTGAGCAAGAGCTTGAGATTGCCAAAGTGCAATCTCAAATCGCTTTGTTAGATGCTGAGGCAGCCGTGAGAAAGGCTGAGATTGCAGGGGCAACTGCAACCGAGATCGAGCAACTCAAACAGGTCGTTGAGCTGCAACGCGAGCGAGGCAACCTGCTCGACCAACAAGCTCGCACAAATCGCCAGGTGGCAGATCTGCAACGCCAAGCGGCTGAGACCGAGAATCAACAGTCAAAAGAGCGAATTGAGTTTGAGCGTAAATCGGCTCGCCGACAGTATCGAGAGGAACTGGCACGCGAGGCTAAAAAGGATAGAAAGGCGAGGGGCACTGGTCTCAATCGCGATCGCCAGGATTCAAAGATCGACGCAACCCAAAAGTTTGAGGATGATCAACGCTCTGAGCAAGAGAAATTTGATGATGCTCAACGCGATAAGCAAGCAGCCTTTGAGGAATCTCAACGAGCTGCTGAGGCTGCATTTAACGAAGGTCAACGAAAACGTGATGCCGCTCAACAAAAGGAATTTAGCAAAGCTCGCAACCAGATAGAGATCGAGGGGGCGAGCAACCCTGCCGATAGGCGGCGAGCGAGAAGGCAAGCCCAGATCACGAGCAACATTGATCAGCTCAATCTCAAACCTGGTATCCTCAACTCGACTCAGATTCTCGACATTGCCAAGCAGGCCGCAGGGGTCGGCACGATCACGGCTGGCAACAAAGAACTCGTGAGCTTTGCCGTTGGGTTGATCGAGTCCAAACTCAAAGAGACAAATGCTGCCTCAGATAAAGAGGCCGAGACTGCTTTTGAGCAACAACAACGAGAAGAGAAAGCACTCTTTGAATCAGAGCAACGAGAGGATAAGCGAGCCTTTGAGGCTGAGTTGAGAGGCGATGAACGTGCCTTTAAGGATGAGCAGAGAGATAGAGACCGAGCGACAGCCGACTATGTGCGAGACCAGTTAAAGGCAGGGGTCAACGGTCAAAGCAAGCAAGCCGAGGTCACTGTTGAGGCTCGCCGTTTTGGGGGTGCCGTTGAGGCTGGCAAGCCCTATCTCGTTGGTGAGGCAGGTGCCGAGATGATCGTGCCTCGCCGAGATGGCTATGTGCTCACGGCTCAAGAGACCGCGAGCCTCATGCGAGGGGTTGCCCCAAGCCTGCCAAAGTTGGCAGCCGTGCCAGGGGGCGATCGCAAATTGCTCGCCGAGATTCAGGGGTTAAGAGGTGACTTGAGACGGCTGCCAACTCTCAACCAAAAAAATGAGTTTGTTTTTCAGACTGCCGACAACACGTCAAAAGCCATTGAATTAAACCAACGGCTGTTGATCAATCGGCAACGATTCGGGGGGTGATCGCTTTGGCACGCTGGCAAGTAACTATCAAGCAACCGACAGGGGCAACCCCTGCTTTGCCCTCGATCGCTCTTGAATATTTTGGCGGCGAGGGTTACTCGCGAGGCGAGTTGCAGTCGTTGCAAGTCGGCGATTTTTCGCCAGCCTCGGTGCCGACCTTAACCGGACAAACAGCCGTTTTATATCGGTTTATCTGGTCGTTAACGGTCGATTTAATTGAGAGCGAGTTGTTGAAATTGGGTGCCCTCATCCGTTGGCAAGATCGCACCTATGCGGCTGGCAATGATGGGCACCTGTTGCTTGAGGATGAGGTTGAATACCTCGACCCTGAGGCAACCCCTCACTCGAAAACGTTGATCACGCCGATCTCTTGGGGCGAGGCAATAAATCACGAGTATGGTTTTGGCCGGTTTAAAGTCAAGTTGCAACAGTCTGAAGACTTCAGAAAGCAGCAAGGCATTTTAACTGACGGCTCTGGCACCCTGCTCAAGTTGGCAACCTTACAGGCGATCGAGCTGCCATGAGTGGAGAAGTTTTAAATTTTTCCGTCCCCAATTTCACCCTCACGATCGGGAGCGTTGACTTTACTGCTTGCGTTGCCTCGCTCTCGCTGGCTCGACCCTTGCCAGATTTCGGCTCGCCCTATTCTTGGACTGGCACCATCTCTCTCAACACTCCGCTCGACCCTGGCGAGCTGCCAGAGTCACTCGATGATCTCGACAATGCGGCTCGCTGGTCGAAGGGCTTGCAACCGATCGTTTTCTCGGTCGAGGGCACCCCTCTCGCCGTTGTCAGAATTCTTGAGTATTACTTTGACCCTGACAACGGCACGGCTGAGATGTCGGTTGGCGATTTGCTGACTCTGCTCAACTTTCGCAAGCCACCGCAAGGGGTCGAGAGCCTCGGCTTTGATGTCACCTCGCCGTTACCTATTCAGGCTCTCGCCGAGTTTGTGCTTGGCACCGTGCTCGACCTCAACTTTGATCTCGACTTGCCAGGGGTGTTGCGAGTGGCACCGAGCAAGCCGAGCGGCTCATATATCCAATGGTTGCAAGGCTATCTCGGCGAGCGAGGTTTGTGGCTATACGTTGACCCAACTGAGACGATCAGAGCGGCTGAGTTTCCTCGCCGAGCAACTCAAGCCTCGGTGCTCTTCTCAAAGCCTCGCCGCCAGGTCGAGACCTTTCAACGACAGCGATCGCCTGAGGTGCCAGCCGAGAAAATTGTTGTAAGTGGCACCTATGACGATTTTGTTAAGTGCTCTCGACCCGATAACCCCGTTGAGGTCGGGTATGCCCTCTTTACGATCGAAGATGGCGACACAACAACGGTTGCCTATCGAGTCGCTCGGATCACGACTCGCCAGGTCGAAGAAAAGACACTCACTCGCTATCGCGAGCGCGCGATCACACAAACCGCTCTCGGCGTGCTCTTCCCTGACTCATTCCCTGGCAACACGAGCCTGATCGAGTCCGAAAATACTTTGCTGACTCGTTTCGCCGACTCTCAGGGCTTTGTCAAAACTCAAACGACTGAGACCGTTAAACCTTTCGCCGTTGCCGTGCCTGAGGTTTACCCACCTGTTGATGATGATGGCAACGCGATCCTCGCCAACCTGCGAGGCAAAACACTCGCCGAGACAACGACCGAGGTGTTTAGCTCGCGGCTCTTTAGTAACGCCATCTCAGCCGAGGATAACGTTGTCAGAGAAAACACGGCTCAAACCGATAAACTCGTGCCTGTCTATGACGATGAAGGCGAGCCAACTGGCACCCAAACTCTGACAGCCAGCCTTGTACAAAAAACTTGGGATAACGGCAACCTACTCACATTTGGCGAGCAAACGGCGAGTTGCCAGCATTATGAGTTCAGACAAAACACCTATAGCCTTGAGCAACTCGACTCGATCAGTGCTTTGGTGTTGACCAACTCTCAAACCTTGCCAGGGCAATCGCCCCCTCAGTTTGCCACGCTTGAGCCGAGTCACTCAGTCGCAAGCCTGCCACTCAAGAGCGAGCTGAGGGTTGCCCCTGTCGGCGTTACACCATTCGTTGAGCAAGAGTTTAACTACTCGTTTAACACCCTGCAAAATGCAGCCGAGGCAGATAACCTCGCCGAGCTGATCGCCATTCAACAGCAAGGCAGCTATCGAGCCAGATCCTTTAATGCCCCTATGGTTGCCGAGTGGCTTGCTAACCCCTCGCCGTTTGCAGTTGCAAGGGTGCATGATGGCATCTTTGCTCTCACCAATGACGTGATCACCCTGACAAATGGCGAGCTTGAGGTTGCTTGGCAAGGTTACTGGCTCGGCAAAATTCCACCCTTGCAAACTCCCTCGGATGAATGGAGCGAGCCAGTTTACCCAATCAGACAAACTCAGCCGCTCTCGCTCAATGTCGGCTTTGCCCTTGTCAGCCGCGAGGGCAACCCCGCTGGTGATGATGGCAAACTCTCAATTGAGGTTGGTTTTAGAGTCGTGATCGTTGATCCGCTCTCGGTCGAGGTCGGCATAGACTTTGAGCTGATCGAGACCCTGAGAGAGTCGATCGAGATTGATGTTGGCTTTGATTTTGCCGTGAGTGAGTCGGTGCCCCCTAACCCTGCCTTAGTTCATGTTTGGACTTTCGAGAGTCCAGACTATCTCAACGATAAGATCGGCACCTCTCACCTCACCCTCAGCTCTGGCACGGCAACTCAAGTCACAGGGGCGATCGGTAGTGCCTTGCAACTCGACTATATTTCTGATCCTGGCGTGCTCTCTACCCCTCGTGTGACCTCGTTGGGGTTAGGGGGTGTTTCGTTTGTGATGGCAATGTGGCTCAAGTGGCGTTATGAGTACGGCATTAGGTGCCTCGCTGGCGTGCTTGATGGTGCCACTGCAACCTATGAGTTTGCAATGGGCACCGACAGCTCTGAGGGCACCCCGATCCTCGCTTTGTTCAGTAATGGCTCTTTCGACTTTACGCCAGGGGTTAACCCTGCCTTTGATCTCGCCTCAGGGGTTTCGCTCGGAGATTGGATTCACTTGATCTTTGAGAATGACCTTACTGCCAACGTCTCAAAATGGACTGTCTTTAATCAGGCCACTAATGAAGAGCTGATCCGATCAGGGGTCTCGCTGACAGTCGCAAACACAACCGCAGATTTTGAGGTTTATGCCCCTGACATAGCGATCGTTGATGGCATTCACCTCTATCGAGGTTATGGCTCGCTGTCGGCTGGCGAGAAAGCTGCCTTGAGGTCTAGTGAATATCCGTTCTAAAGGAGACACAAACAATGGTTGATATGTTGATGCCAGTGAACAGCCGAGCGGCTGTGATCGATAACTGGTATGAGGGGCAAACTCTCACATTTATCTTGGTTGGCGACAATACGGCTCTCACTCAGTCGGCTCAATTCACTGTTGATGCGGTTGAGAACTATCTGATCTTTTCGTCAGGTGATGCAGCCTATGTCGAGTTGGTCAACGGCTCTAGAATCACGTTACCAGTTGCCAAAGCAGGTCTCTCGGCTGATACCCCTTACCGTGTTTTCAACAAAACCACGATCTCAGGCAATGAGGCGTTTAAGGTCTCGACCGAGGCAAACTTTGACTATAAGACTCTGACAGGGGTTGCCTTTGATCTGACGGTTGAGGCGAGTGCCTTTACTGTCAACGAGCCAGCTTTTGTCTCAACCGTGCCACTAATCGCCGCAGACTTGCAACGCTTCCAAGTGGCGAGCCAAACTTTCTCGCTTGGTGATCCTGTCATCAACGGCACAACAGTCGAGACCCCTGACGCGAGCGTTACCTTCATTCCCCCAACTGGCACCTATAACCATCGCTATATCGCAGTCTTGAGATCAAGTGCCGTTGATGGCTTTGGCGATTATGGCTCGACTCAGGTGATCGATGCGGCTGGCAAAACTTACAGTTATAAGGCTGTCAGGTAATGACGCGAGAAGAGCTGCGGCAACAGGCTCAACAACAGGCTCAAGACAATCGCCAGGGCACCCAACCGAGCCAGGGCACCCAACCTGGCACCCTCGGCGATCGCAACCCCTCAACAGGCAACTATCAAGCAGATCTGCCAAATGGCGGCTCTCAAAATGTACAGAACATCGGCAACCGAGGGGGCAACCGAGGCAGAACCCTCGGCAACACTTTCGACCCTGGGAACTTTAACCCAACTAGAGACCCTAACCTGTCACCTGGCGAGCCAGGGACACAACCGCAAGAGTTGCCCATTCCCTCAAATGCACCCTTGCCAGATCTCAATCCCTCTGGTCCTGGTAGACCTAAAAAAATCAACCTGTTCTTGAATGTTGAGCCGAGCACAGGTGCCTCGACCGAGACAGCTTACAAGCAGGTGAGGCAGTCGTTGACATCGGCGATCGCCAACGGCTCTCTCAGAGTTCAAAGGATCGGCGTTGCCAGAGCGAGCACCCTTTATGAGATCTTGCTCTTCCCCTCGCCAACGACCAAAGCAATCCTCTCGGCTTATGACACCGCGAGAGGTTTTACCAATGTTGTGATCGCCGTTAACCCTGTGCAAGATGCCCTGAGATCGCTCAACTTTGGCTTGATCGACCGAGGGGGCATTATTGTTTTTAGTCGCATATTAAAAGACAGGGTTGAGGGCAGTACGGTCGTGCAAGATCACCCCAACGAGGCAGACTTTGAGGCAGCCGCTCAACTTCATGCTCGATTGATTAGCAAGCAGATGTATTGTCTCTTTCTGCTCTATACCTCAAGTGGCTTGAGGTTTTTCAACGAGCAGTTTGTTGGCTTGAGAGATAGGGTCGATATTGACTCGCCTGCCAACTCTGGCACGGCTGTCATTAAATGGGTGAGTAAGATTGCATCAAAGCCGTTTTGAGGGTGAGGAAAGGGAATGAGCAGCCGTGCCGAGCAAAGACAGTTAAGCCAGTTACTTGCTCTTCAGGCGAGACTTAAACAGCCGTTTAACGACTCGTTGACTCTCGCTGGCACCATCGGCGATCGCAACCCTCAACGAGGCACCCTGGCTCTCAACTCGGTCGAGGGGGGCACTGCCGACTTTAGCTCGCTATCGACCTCACTGCCACCTAAGGGGCAACTCGCACCCCTGGCAACCCTCGGCAAGGGGGGCAACTACGTAGATGCTCGCCCCTAAGTGTCGCCTCAGTATAAAAAGGATCATTTGATCACTCGGCTGAGATCTCACGACAGAATTAAACTGAGATCTCAATTGAAATCGGTCGTTACAAGTTCCTTGCGATCGCCCTTCATTAGCGTGGGCACCCACAAGACACCCTCAAACGGCTGAGACAGAAAAATTAGCTTAGGCTTGCGAATTTAATCAATCTGCGAATTGTATGGGCGGGTTTAGCAAACCTATCTGCACCCTGCAATGGGTTTAATGGCAAAACTCGCCCCTTCCCAGCATGGAACTTATTTAATTCTTATTCCTTGGAGAACGGAGAGAGAGGGATTCGAACCCTCGTTAGAGTTACCCCTAAACAGCATTTCCAGTGCTGCGCCTTCAACCACTCGGCCATCTCTCCAGGGTAATTTGGGGGATGTATCTTCCCAGAAGTATTATGTTACCAGAAACCCTGCTCATTTTTGAGCAATTTAGACGCAGCTTTTTAGATTCATGACTGATTTGTACACGATTAAAATCCACGATCGCCAGACTGGCAAGCAATACACCCTCACCGTTCCGGGCGATCGCTATATCCTTCACACAGCAGAAAATCAGGGAGCCAATTTGCCATTTTCGTGCCGCAACGGGGCTTGTACGACCTGTGCGGTGCGTGTTTTGTCAGGCGAACTTTACCAACCAGAGGCAATGGGACTATCGCCAGACCTGCAACGGCGAGGGTATGCGCTGCTGTGTGTCAGCTACGCCCGCTCTGACCTGGAAGTTGAAACCCAGGATGAAGATGAGGTGTATGAGCTGCAATTTGGGCAATATTTTGGTAAGGGAAAAGTCCGCCGAGGTTTGCCACTGGATGAAGAGTAGCAGCGTTACGCCACAACCCTGTTTGCTGCAGCGGCAATGGATTTGGATTATCGGTCTATTGCCACTACTGTGCTTGCTGGGGTGTCAGGCTACTATTTTGCCGTCAGGGTTAACTGTCAAGGTGGTAGATGTCTGGAATGGTCGTGATGTTGAAGTCACTGATGTGGAGTACCCTAGCTCGATTACAGAACGAGTTCGACTAGAAGGGATCGCGGCTCCGGGGTTGTCCCAAGACCCTTGGGGCAGTGCGGCTCAAGTCCGGCTCGTTGAGTTGCTGGGTGATCAACCAGTACTGCTTGAAATGGATGCGGAACTGCGCGATCGCACCGGGCGACGACTCGCCTACCTCTGGCAGCAGGGACGATTGCTGAATGAACAACTTGTTGCGGAAGGTTTAGTCCTGTTTGTGCCGCATCCACCAAATAATAAGTACGACCAGCGCTTAGCTCAAGCCCAAGATTATGCCAGGGCTTTGGGGCTTGGCATTTGGAATGAGAAGAATCCTTTGCGCGAAATTAAAACAGCGGAGTAACCGATCGCGATCGCTTCCCGGTAGGATAAACACGACCCTTATTCCCACCTTTCGTGCATGTCTTTGTCTGATCAGCCAAGTCGCTCAGATCTATACCGTTATTTAGAAGTTGCAACTGAAGCTGCGCTGGCAGGTGGAGCCGTCTTGCAAAGCTTTCTCGGCAAACTAGAGAACGTGCAAGAGAAAGGTCGCCCTGGCGATCTCGTCACCGAAGCCGACCAGGCATCAGAAGTCGCTGTTCTTGACGTTCTCCAACGGCACCTGCCTGACCACGCCATCCTTTCTGAAGAGGCAGGCCAACTAGCAGGTGAAGCGGCTCAATACCTGTGGGCCGTCGATCCGCTTGATGGCACGACCAACTACGCGCACCAATACCCGGCTTACGCGGTATCTATTGGCCTGTTAGTAAATGGAGTGCCACACGTTGGGGTTGTGTTTGACCCGGCGCGTCAGGAGCTATTTCGGGCGGCTACTGGGCTGGGCGCAACCTGTAACCGTCGCCCCATTCGAGTCTCTCAAACGCAAGAACTGAGCCGCAGTTTACTGGTCTCAGGGTTCGCCTACGATCGCCATCAGACAACCGACAATAACTATGCCGAGTTCTGCTACCTGACCCACCTGACTCAGGGGGTGCGCCGTAGCGGGTCTGCTGCCACCGACCTGGCTGCAGTAGCCTGTGGGCGTTTGGATGGTTATTGGGAGCGCGGGCTTTCGGCCTGGGATATTACCGCTGGCATTGTGCTGGTTAGAGAAGCCGGAGGGCGAGTAACGGCTTATGATGAGCAACCGATCCAGATCAACTCTGGCAGGATCTTGGCAACCAATGGCAGGATCCATTCTGAATTGAGTCAGGCGCTTCACCAAGTTCCCCGGTTGGATACCTGGGCAGATTGGGAGCAGTTGAGTAAGCTAAGGATCATGGATTAAATAAAATCGAACATTTTGTCGTTTAAAGGGGCAGGCGATCGCTTGCCCGTTCAACAAAGTATCGAAATTATTTAATTCTCCTTCTTAAAAGAAAGCAAAGTATATTCTTGCCTATTTTAGCAGGTTTTGATCGAGCGACGTTGCTTCTTCTACAGAAAAACTGCCTGACCCTTTTCTAATTTAGAGATAAGGACAGCGCCAAACTCGTATTCCTGACTGTTTAATTCGTCAACCTGACCAGGCTGACTTACATACTGGGTAAACCAAACTACACTATAAAGAACTACGACGGGCAAGCGAATACATCATGTCTTTTCAGATTGAGCGCGGCTTATTTAGGTTAGATTTCATCGATCACCATGCGATTTTGGGAGTCCCGATTGATGCTGAAATCAAGGATATCCGCAAACGCTATCTTAAAATTGCCCGCCGACTCCACCCCGATGCCCTCGCTACTGAATCGGAGGAAGACAAACAACGGGCCAGTCAATTTTTAGCGAGGTTGGTCAACCCTGCCTGGGAACGGTTGTCACAGGAGAAAGACCGTTCAGAATATGGGCTGTTGCTCAAGCTCAAGGGGCAACACGCTGTGCAACAGCAAGACTCAATCGAGGTGGTTGGGGGGCTAGCGAAGCAGCTCTCGACTGCGAGTAACCCTGACCACTTCTACATGACATCGCTCAAAGATTTAGCTTCTAAGCAATATGATCACCTCGATCAGACGATAGAGTTAACCGCGCAAATTAGTGAATTGAATTTGATTTACTTAATGCGTAAAGAAAGTTCGGGTGGGCTGACCCTTGGCGAAAGCAATAAGCAGACGATTTATACGGGCAGTAATTTGCCTGATTCTTCTCAATCGGGTGGCGCTCCGGCAGCAATGCAAAGCTCATCAAGAACCGCTGCGCCGCCGCCTCAACCCCAACAGACTCGGCAAGAGATGTTGGTGCAGCAATACTATCGGCGGGCCCGTGCCATTTTTGATAAGGGAAACTATGCCCAAGCCATTTTAGAATTACGGGATGCGCTTAAAGTTGACCCAGCTAACAGTCAATGCCACAGCTTGATGGGGATCATCTACCTCAAGCAAAATCAAGGCACGATGGCAAAGATTCACTTTACCCAGGCGTTAAAGCATAACCCCAATGATGAGGATGCGATCGCTGGGATGAAGCGGTTAGGACAGTCGGCTACCGCTGGAACCAAGCCATCTGCGGCAGCAGGCACGTCAACCAAGGGCGCAAAGGCAGCACCGCCGCCTAAAAATGCTCCGAAAACAAACAAACCGAACGACAAACAGGGCGGTGGTGGACTGTTTGGCGGCTTATTTGGGAAGAAGAAGTAGATGGTCTACCAGTCTCCAACGGGCGCAAGAGATTTGCTGCCTCTGGATGTAGTGCAAAAACGTTGGATTGAGGAACGCTTGCAGCAGGTGTTTCACCGCTGGGGTTATCACCGCATTATTACGTCAACGTTAGAACGGCTTGATACGTTGATGGCAGGTGGCGCGATCGCTCGTTCGACCGTGCTGCAAATTCAGGAAGCGGACGACGATCTCGGTTTGCGGCCTGAGTTGACCGCTTCGATCGCCCGCGCTGCTGTCACCCGTATGGCTGGGGCAACCTTCCCTCTACGGTTGTATTACAACGCCAACGTGTTTCGGCGATCGCACGTGAACAGTCCGAGTGGTCAGCAAGAGTACTACCAGGCTGGGGTCGAGTTGTTGGGCATGGGTGGCACGCTGGCTGATGCTGAAGTCTTGCTGCTGGTGGTCGATTGTCTCGCCAGTATGGGTCTGCAGGGTGCCTCCCTGTTACTAGGCGAAGCTGGGTTGACCCGTTCGCTGTTGTCGGTCTTTCCAGAGGCGATTCGTGAGAATGTGCGACGGGCGATCGCCCAGTTGGATCGGATTGCGCTCGAAACGCTGCCCCTCTCAGCCGAAGTGCGCGATCGGGCCTTGTTCTTGTTTGAGTTGCGAGGTAAGCCTGCCGACGTGCTGCAAAAGGTGGCTAGCCTTGACCTCAATGCCGAGCAGCAGACAGCGGTTGCTAATCTCAAATCTCTGGTCGATGTCTTAGAGCAGCAGTTGGCCTCCAGCAATGAGCCAATGTTTGTGCCAACCGTGACGCTCGATCTCAGCCTGATTCAAACAATTAACTACTACACGGGGCTGGTGTTTGAGGTGGTGGCTCCCAGTTCTAGTGGTTTAGCGGTGGTTGCCACGGGCGGACGCTATGATCAACTACTTGGTCTGTACCACCCTCAAGGCCAGTCTTACCCTGGCATTGGGTTTGCGCTTCAGATCGAACCGTTACACCAAGTTTTGTTAGATACAGGCCGCTTGCCCCAGCAAACCCCGGTGAGCGATTGGCTGGTTGTAGCTGAATCGGAGCAAGCCTATGGTGCCGCGATCGCCTATGCGCGCACTCTGCGATCAGCGCCGCATCCTGTTAGGGTGGAGTTAGATCTGGGGCGGCGAAGTCCGGTTGAGATCCAGGATTATGCTCAACATCGTCGAATTGCCCGTATTGCCTGGGTAAAAGCGGCAGGCGATGTGGTGATTGAAAGCGTTAACAGTCCGTAATAAAGTGAAAAAAGAAGTCGCGTTGCTGAAGGCTTGTGCATTAGCCAGGGTTGTCATAACTCGTTCAGCACCAGTTCTTTTGGCAATTTGAGGTGACTACCCGTTGCTCAATGCTGCCGACCTGATTTTGATTCCGCATTCCTAACCTTTGGAGAGAACACCGTGCCTCATACCATTGTGACCAATACCTGTGAGGGCGTCGCTGATTGCGTCGATGCGTGCCCCGTTGCCTGTATTCATCCTGGACCGAGCAAAAATACCAAAGGTACAGACTGGTATTGGATTGATTTTTCGACCTGCATTGATTGCGGCATTTGCTTGCAAGTGTGCCCCGTTGAAGGGGCGATCGTGCCTGAAGAACGTCCTGACTTGCAGAACACGCCTGAATAATTGACCTGCGCGAGCGTGCTAGGGTGACGTTGCCTCTGAAAGATGTTGCCCTAGGGCGGAGCTTTCGCAGGGAAAGAATTGTTTCTATAGTTGGCCTAGCCAGGTTGAACCCTAGAGCTAAAACCTTGCTTGGTTGACAAACTCTTCCCTCGTGACACAACTTGCGGTAATTTGCCCGTAATCGATCCGTGTCGATTATTCTAATTTGAGAAGCGATCGCTGAGGCTCGTTATTCAATCCATTGGCTTAACCGAGTCAAACAGCGAATCTCTTTCCGGTTGACCTTCTTTTGCAATCTTGTTATATGCCCAATCCGCCGTTGCTCGAAGTTCAAAACGTGTATGCCGGGTACATCAAAGACCTGGATATTTTGCAGGGCATTAACTTTCGGATTGAGCCGGGCGAGTTGGTCGCGGTGATTGGTCCGAACGGAGCAGGGAAATCAACTTTGGCAAAGACGATCGCCGGGTTGCTGACCCCTCGCGAAGGCTCGATTGTGCTGCGGGGCGAGAACATTACTGGTCTCAAACCCAACCAGATTGTCCAGCGTGAAGTGTGCTATGTACCCCAAATTGCTAACGTCTTTCGTGCCCTGACGGTGGAAGAAAATTTGGAGATGGGCGCCTTCGTTAAAACGGGTGCTGATTTAAAGCAGCTCAAAGACGAAATTTTTTCTCGCTTTCCGCGGTTGGCTCAACGGCGATCGCAACGCGCCGGCACCCTCTCAGGTGGTGAGCGGCAAATGCTCGCGATGGGTAAGGCACTCATGCTAAAGCCAAGCCTGATGCTGTTGGATGAACCTTCTGCCGCGCTGTCACCGATCCTGGTGCAAGACGTGTTTGACCAGATTCGTCAAATTAACCAGAGCGGTACGGCCATTATCTTGGTTGAGCAAAATGCTCGCCGTGCCCTCGAAATGGCAGATCGAGGCTATGTTTTAGAGGCTGGGAAAGATCGGTTTGAGGGCAAAGGTAGCGAATTGTTGAACAATCCTAAAGTCGGCGAACTGTATCTAGGAGCTACGACCACTCACTAACAGCCCTTCGCAAACGGCTCTGTACTCGTTCTATACCCCCCGTCGCCGCCGAATTGCAAACCGCCCAAAGCCGAGAAACTGCCCCTGAACTTTCTCCCCCTCTGGAAAAGCTGTCACTCCGAACTGATAGATCCCAGGAAAGTCGGGGTTGCGAGTGGGGCGAAGCGCAATCGTTACGGTCGCTCCTGGTGCGATCGGTGGATCAAAAGTGACAATCGCCCCCTGTTCTTGAACACTGGCTACGACGGGAAGTTCTTTACCTGCCAGCCGCTCACCGACATAGGCGGTTGTGTCCTTCAAGCGAAATTGAACGGGTTCGCTGCCTTCTGCCTGCTGAAAGCTGACTTTTTGCAATGGTTCACCCGCATCCGCAGGCACAGTTAGCGTAAACGAGTAGATTGCAGCCGTCGATCCAGCACTGGAAAAAGTTGCTGCCGATTTGATCAATTGCGGGGGATGGTTGAAGGCGCGCGTCCCATCTGCCAATTGCACCGCTGAAACTAAGGGCGAGATCGCGACACCCACGGCACACAACCCACCGACGAGTAAACCTGTTTGAAGCTGCAACATGACTTAAACGGTTCTAAAGGGCTTTTAACGGTCTATTACCCATTGAAGGAGATTGCCCGCAATCTACCAATGGCGTAGAGAGCATTGGTAAATCCTTCAACATCTCAAGCAAGACTCTGTTTTTATAGGTATAGCAAAACTTGCAATGGAATGCCCGCAAGCACTCTTAGAGTTTCACGTTTTGAGGGCAAACGGTAGAACTGGCAGGGCGATCGCAGCCAGATATTTCATAGATACGGTTTTTGGCATTGTGTTGCCAGGACTCAACCGATACGTTATTGGTGTGGGGTCAGGTTTCGGCATTATATCTGGACTCAGCCAATACGTTTTGGCTAAACCTGCCACTACCATTTTGATGGATTGGCAGGATGTAATTGATCGTTTTGCCATGCGATCGCGTTGTTGTAAATGTAGCGACAGATGAATTGTAAGGATTCTTCGTTGCGGATGATGTGTTCGTAATAATTGCGTTGCCACACAGGGATTCCTCTGGCCCTCCGGATTTTGTTGATATACCGAGCAGAGAATGCTTTAAATCCACGAATGATTTCAGGAATTTCATGATAAAGATCTGTAGGGGTGGGTTTCGGCATGATTTTCCTGGTTTCAACCGATACGTTTTTGGCTAAACCCGCCCTTAAATTATCGGGTAAAACCAAAATTCCATGAATATGATTGGGCATGACCACCCATGCGTCTAATTGCAAATGTGCATGATGATATTGCAACTTTAACCAATGCGATCGCACCGCATTACCTAATGGGTTCAATTGCATTTCACCCTCTACAATCTCACCAAACAAGCATTCGCGTTGATGGGTACAAATGGTAATGAGATACATTCCATGTAATAGGCGTTATCTTCCCCTTTAAGCTTCATAGCTCCATCTGGGCGGGAGTAATAGTCAGTGAATCAATTGATACAACCAAGACTTGCTGTATATCGCGAGGCATCTTTTTTTAGTTGACGCTGTGCAGAGGGGGATAACTCAACCTGGTAGCTCACAACAGCCCTAGCCCATGCTTAACTGTTTTCCAGGAAAGAGTGCCTTCATGAGCAATTTCGGTACGAATTGCTTGCAGGTCTGCCAGATCTTCGGCTGTTTCCATCTCCTCACGATGTTTGTCTTTAAGACGCTGTAGATACCTTAAAAATTCACCTAGAAGGGGCTCTGGGGCATTCTCTAACTCTTGTAAGATTTGCTCTTTAGTAGCCATGACCTGCCTCCTTTGCGCTCTACTGGCCTATCAAACAAAAAATATCCTCAGCAGAAATCGCCTTCTACACTTAAAGGAAACTCTCAAAAAGTATCCCTGGCTACCTTTCATAACTTACTTTACTAATGGCTCAGGCGGGATTTGAACCTGCGACCTTGGGCTTATGAGTCCCCTGCTCTAACCACTGAGCTACTGAGCCAAAATGTGTTGCTTTATTAACTTAGCACAGCTTGTGAAACTGTGTCTAATTTTCAAAAAAGAAGGGGGAAAAAATTCCCCCTCTCATTTCCTCAGATAACCATGAGGTTTTGAAGAACGTCCCTACCTAGTTATCTTCTAGCCAGACGAGTCATTGGGTTAATAGCACCCTTACCTGGCAGATGAATCTCAAAGTGACAGTGAGGCCCTGTGCTATAGCCAGTGCTGCCCATTTCAGCAATTTGCTGACCTTGAGTAACCTGCTGCCCTTCCTTAACCAAGAGACGGTTATTGTGAGCATAGAGAGTCACAGTGCCATCAGGGTGGGTAATCTCAACGAGATTGCCATAACCGCCAGAGTTCCAGCGAGAGTAAGTCACTTTCCCATCGGCAGCTGCCAAAATTGGCGTACCAACTGGAGCGGCAATATCAATGCCCTTGTGCATACGACCCCAGCGCCAGCCATAACCAGAAGTTAAGACACCGCGAGTTGGCCAAATGAACCCTTTAGAAGCTGTTTGGCTGTTGGGTAAGTAAGAATCTGGCGCACCAATAGCAGGCAACTCTGGAGAAACAACTTTCCCGATCGCGCTTTCAAGGATCGGGTCATAGCTCTCAGAGCCAACTGGAGCGACCGCAACCTGCTGAGGCCGCTTCACGGTTGCAACCGACTTAATCGGCGCCGATTCTACGGCTTGCTGACGAGCGGGCTGAGTCGGTAACTCAGGATTTACCCGCGCATTTTGGGTGACGACTGCGGGAGCAGCGGCTGGAGTTGAAACAACAGCAACTCGAACACTTTCTGATACGTCAACGGTTGCCTTAACAGAAGGCTGGTTGTACTTCTCGCGTAACTTGCTGATCTCTTGACGTAAGTTCGCAACGTAATCAGGAGCCGTTGTGCTTTCAGCCTGTACCTTCTCAGGTAAAACCCCAGGCGTAAAGGTTTGCTCGCTTGTCTGTTGCGTCTGTAAAGGCTGGATACGATAAGCCTGGATGGTTTCGTCATTCGACTTAACCTGACTCTCTGTAGCCTCTTCAGCACTTGCCGTTTCAGTAAGCTCAGTTGGTAGAACAGGGAGAGTTCTAACCGCTGCAACCTTAGACGGAATGATCAACGTCTGATTCACACGAATCAAGTTGGGATTGGTGATTCCGTTAGCGCGGATTAATTCTTGTTTAGAAACCCCATGAGTACGAGCGATCGCGCTGATTGTATCGCCCGCAGTAACTCGATAGCTTCTAACTGCTACAGCAACCTCAGCAGAACGATTTTCAGGTTGCGCTGATTCAACTGGGCGAGTCGCGGAAATACTCTTTTGCTTCTCCAGAGAAGGCTCAGAAACTTTCTCGACCGCCTTAGCTTGGCTATTAGTCGTCGTCTTTGTTTGCTGCTTCTCTAGATTGGTTGCAGAAGCAATGTTTTCTGAGGGAGAGACTGCTTCCGAAACAGCAACTGGCGCAGATGGTGCCGGAGTGACCTCTGGTTGAAGCGCAACTTGCCCGTAGTAAGCCGGAACGCTTGCCTCTTCAGGCAGGGTTTGGACAACAGTTGGCACTGTCTCAGAAACAGGCACCTTGAGGGTCTGGCCAACAGTCAGAGTCGCTGTTGGAGAAATGCCATTCAGGGCTGCAATTTCTTTAGTCTGGATGCCATAGATTTGGGCAATCTTCCAGAGTGTTTGCCCTTCTCGAACGGCATGTAAAACAACATCGTTGGTGCCGCGAGAATCGGATCTGGAAGCATTCGAAAGCACACCTTGAGTGGGAACTTCAGAAGCCTCGTTTCCGACAACAGACTGAGCGGGGACAACAGTCTGAGGCGCTCGATTAACTAGCACTGGTTCAGTGCCTGGGGTGATCGCCTGTAGCTCTGGAGAAGGAAGAATCACAGCGGAAGACTCTTCATCAGCTTCAGGATTCACCCCTTCAGAGACCGAAGGTGCCGATTCGGCGGGAACTGGATCTGTTGTAGCTGCTTCACCGGGGCGGGTAAGAACCAACCCATGAGCACCAACCGAGAGGGCCAAACCGATGACGGCGGCGGATGTCCGTGCTCTTCGAGAAGACTCGGGAGCAGCCTGCTTGCTCTGACCAGATACGGTATCGGTTCCGATAAGACTGGAAGGGGCAGACTCTTCCTTCCGTGACATTGCTCGCTTCAAAAACGACCTCCTAAAGTGTCCAGCGTTCAACTGTGCACGAGTCATCCAAATTTACCACTCCTTCATGACTTTGCTCACAAAAAACCGTGATTCAAATCACTCGGGGTAGATATACCTAGGCAGATTACCCTGCTTTGAAAGTTTAGACAACCCGTAACAAGTGCTGAAAATTCCACGAATGGATTCGTTGAAATAGCTAGCAGAACTTAAGATGCCTTGTCAACGGTAGAAATAGTAGGTAGTTTCGCAAATCTCCTCCTACAGGCTGTTTGAAGCTCCAAAAAGGTTTTGCAAAGACCTGCTAAAAAGCAGTGATTTATTTCTAAATCTGATGACAGCTGTTAGAAAATACGATTTTTTTTGACCTAAATCCGAATGCTTTTGTGGATGTCAAGTATATATAAATTTCTTATTGATTAATTCCTGACCAGCTCAGTTCGAGCTGAATTTCTAAAAGGTTTTACTAATTAGATTTTCTTAAATTGCTGCATAGAGGGAGGAACTTAAGCAGAATCAATGTTTGAGCGATCGCCCCCAAAAAATCGATTGCGGAGAACAGCGCTTAGAAGGCTGTTTCCAGTGCATTTGCAGGTTTTTGAGCGCGGTTAGGCAACTGGTTATTATTCCCTCAACAGAATATATAGCTCATTGTTTTTGCTCTGCCGAGGAATTAATTTGAGGTTCAGTCTTGGCGCAGGCTTAAATACGCAGTGGGCTGCACGACGCGACATCAAAGTTGAGTTGATAGCGAATTTCTTGTAAGTGGGGAGTTTAGCTCTTGAAGGGGGAATTGGCTAAATCGCGATCGCCATCTCAACCCGTACAAAAATAGCAGCTCAGTTTATTAACACATCAGTTCCGTAAACGGCAACACACTTCTGATGTAAAGCGTGCTTTATATTGCGAGGATACTGTGTCACGAGTCTGAAAATTGTCCCTGGCGATCGCTATTTCCTGTGATGGGTTTAATTTCTGCCGCTATCAGTGGCTTCGTTGCGAGACTGCATCGGGCCAGCGAGTAGAGTTCTCAACCAGGTAGTAGTGCGAGGTAAACGAAAGCTTTTTTATGAGGAGTAAGACTTTGAGCGTTTAGACCGGGTAAAAGCCAGTTTTCGCAGAAAACCAGGTTGCTGGCAATTCCTTTTCTGAACCAATTTGGCAGGTTGATATAGCCAAGCCAAAGGTGGGTAAGCTAGGCGTAAAGCGAAACATGGGTAGAGGTATCTTGTATTTTTCTTGGTGATGAGCGACTAGCCTTAGCCTTGGATGTGGGCGCGGCTGAGTTTAGATGTGATTTTTGGACGAGCATTCCCCGGTATGGGCATTTGGGTTCGCGCAGTGTCTTTATCGGAGCCAGTCCCCTTACGGAATTCATACACCTGATCAACAACACCTGAATGCGTCATCATTTGGACGGCTTCACGGTTGATTTCAATAGCTTGGGGGTATGTTTCAAGCAGGAAAAGTTCATTCCCCAATTCAACGCTAGAGAAAAGTGATCCAAATTCATCAGTCGAGAGGATTTTATGACGCTGATAGATGGGGCTTCAGCTTAGGATTGGATTTCACTCGCAGTCAGGTTTGAGCCTGATGGTCGGCACGAGAGAGTGCAACACACCCTATTTGAATGTTTTTAAAGCAGTTTGCCTGGGCAGAGAGTTTGTAGGGCGGTTTTCGCCAGTTTTCCTCTTTTTATCCCTCTATATATATAAGGTGTAATTGTGCGATCGCGGTTGGGCAAATGCACCCTAGATAAACGAATAGACCCCTGATTGTGGCTCACGGGTCTACGCTAAAAAGTTTATGACTTGTTTGGGCTTACCGACAGGGCTAATCGTCTAAATACCCAAGTTGCCGATGGGCTTCGTAGAGTGCAACTGCGGCGCTGACTGCCAGGTTAAGGCTGCGTACCGCCCCTCGCATCGGAATTCGTAGCGTTGCATCGCAGCTCGCCAGCAAATCTTTGGGTAAGCCGTTGGTCTCGCTGCCAAACATCAACCAATCGTCTTCTTCGTACTTAAAATGCGAAAAGTTTTGTTTCCCAGAAATGCTGTAGCCCAATACCCGCCCCGGTTGTTGCCGTTGAAAAGCCTGAAAAATCTCCAGGGTCGGGTGATAGTGCAGTTTTACGTGGGGCCAATAATCTAACCCCGCTCGCTTGAGGTAGCGATCGCTAATTTCAAACCCAAGCGGACCAACGAGATGTAACTCGGTATCTGTGGCAGCGCACGTACGAGCGATATTGCCAGTGTTGGGCGGAATTTGAGGATAAACAAGAACAACACGCGGCATAGCGACTGAGTCAAAAAGAGAAAAAGACTAAAGAACAAACACAGTAAAGCGAAAGACCATTGTAAGGTCTGACAAGAAAATATCGCCAATTTGCCGCGATATCAGCGGTTGAAGAAGTTGAGTCTCCAGAAAATGAGGGGCGATTTGACCCCACATGGGGGCAAAGGCAAAATTCAGAAGTTTGCCAGGATACAAATTAACGAAGCATATGTATTTTTAATACTTCCTTCATATCTGTAGCACTGATTAAATATTCTGAATCATTTGCTTTTTAAGGGCCATTTCACAATTTACGCAACTAACGGCTGACAAAGCTGATCTTGCAGGACATTTTCTTGGTCAATTAGCTCTTGAATGGCATGTTGCATAACGGCTTCGACTGAGGTTTCTTGACGATATAGATCTAGCCAGCGTTGTGCTTCATTGCCTTCTCTGAGGATTTTCTTGATTGGTAGTAAAAAGCAGCTAAAGCCTGCCTTTTTAGCAGTTTCCCAAACCTCGTCATAAAGCGCCTCGACCCAGTCGCGGGTTGCGATCGCTGCACCCGTTTGCCAGTGATAAAGCGTTGCATCCAGACTGGCGTGAGCTGCCGCCAATTCATTTTTGTCGGTGATTTCTAATAAATCTTCAGCTCGGCTATGACTGGGCAGTTGACTGATCACAAGTGGGTCTAAATCAGGATTGTCGATCAATTGGAGGAGCCGAGCTTCTAACAGAGCTGTAATTGCCAGCAACGCAACCGGATCAGACACCAAATCGCAAATCCGTAGCTCTAGTCGATTGAGATTGTAAGGGCGGCGATCGCCATTAGGGCGTACCGATGACCATAAATGCCGCACATTTTGCATCGTGCCCGCAACAAGCTGTGCTTCAGTCCAGCGAATGAAGTGGGTGTGGCTTTCAAATAAAGGCACATGGGCCGGAGTCTTAGGGAACAAACTCCAGCGAGTCGAATGGTGCCCAGTTGGTGCGCCATCAAGAAAAGGCGAAGCGGCACTTAACGCCAGAAATAATGGAGCCTCCACGCGAATCAAGCGACAAGCCCGCATCAAAATTTCTGGATCACTGATGCCGATATTAATATGGACGCTAGCTGTTACAACTTTGGTGCCGTACGTCTGCTCAATATAGGTGTGGTAAGGGTTGGCTGGGTCAGAGCGGTAGAAGCGATCGCTGCCACCGAGCGATAAAGTGCTGCCAGGAATCAGGGTGTAATTGCCTAAGTCCTTTAAGAACTGGCGGAGACGTTGGCGAGGCCGGACTAGATCACACAACAGTCGCTCATAGCGGTAACAGGGAGGGGTCGTGTATTCAACGTTGCGGCTATCTGGCTCACGCACAAACCCATCAAGCGCTTCAACTACCTTGTCAGACAACCCAACGACATGACCCTCAGGGGTGCTGGTGTAGATCTCGACTTCAAACCCTTTTGATAGCACAGCGCCTTTCTCCCTGAGTGCGTTACTGCTCTATGCTAGCGGACGATTGGAACGGGGCGATCGATGTTTCGCTCGAATCTATACCCGTCTGGCTGGTGGGGTATATCACACGCAACCAAAAGGATAAATGGAGCCTGCCAAATGACTCAACTTTTGAGCCTAGACAGCAGCTTAGACTGACAAATCTCATCATGATTTGGCGTGGAATAACAAAATGTAGCACTACCCATAAAAGTTGTTACAAGAAGATGTGGGATCTGCGCTCCTAGTCAGGACTTTCACCCCTGCACCTCCGTCCTAACATTTACCAGTACCGCTATACGATTTTTCTCTTCGCCGATTGTGAAAACGTAAGGGTTAGGTTTCCTTAAAGTGGGGGAACGTACAGAAACCAAGCATGTCTCATTATTTACCCTCAGATAAAAACGTGAAGCGTAACTCTATGTGAATTTTGAGCCTCATATCGCCGGATTTGTTGGAATCTCCGTTTCTTAATCGGGCAACTGCGATTACAATCAGGGGCAAACTTTGGGTAACATTGCATGCCACTCTGGTCGCTCAAGAATGCTCGATGGTTGGTGGTGCCGATCGCGATCGGTGGGATGTTGACTGTTTTATTTGTCGGTCGTACCAACTTTAATGTGCTGTTTCAGGGGCATTCTTCAGCGGCAAATTCGGCATCTGAGGCTTCTGCCAACACTCAACCGGGAGAGCGCGTTTATCTCAACTACCAGCAGTGGGTGGCATTGTTGCAACGTGAGGCAAAAGTGGCAGCACAAAAGCAACCCAGGCGACTCAATGTATTGGCGGGTGACTCAATTAGTCTCTGGTTTCCGCCTGAGTTGTTGCCCGAAAATAGTACCTGGCTAAATCAGGGAATTTCAGGTGAGACGAGTTATGGCTTGCTCAAGCGCCTAAAGCTGTTTGATCAGACGCGGCCTGAAACAATTTTCCTGATGATTGGCATCAATGATTTGGCGAAAGATATTCGGCGCGTCACTGTCGTTGAAAACCAGCGCGAGATCGTACAGTATCTTAAGCGGATGCACCCCAAAGCCCGAATTGTGATGCAGTCGATTTTGCCCCATGGTGGCAGTCGGCTTGCTGCGTTGCCCCACACCGAAACTACCCCGCGTTGGGTAAAACGCTTCTCAACCTTGCCCAACAAAGAGATTCAAGCTTTAAATGATCGCCTCAAACTCGTTGCTCAAGAAGAAGATGTGGAGTTTTTGGATCTGTTTCCCTATTTTCTCGACACCTCTGGAGATTTAGCGACCAATTTAACTACCGACGGTTTGCACCTAAATCGGGCTGGTTATGAGGTGTGGCGATCGCGTCTGTATGCTTTCGATGCCACTTTGTTTCCAGCGAAAGCGACACCGCCCCCCCAAAACTAATCGCAAGTGCCAAGATTGAAACAGCGACCCTTTGGATCGAAGCGCACCATGCCCAATTCTTCTACTTCACTCGCTGAGCAGTTTCATCAACACACCAAGTACGACCCCCACACGATTCACACTAAAAGCCAGTCACTTGATTGGGATCGTCAGCCCACGCCTTACAAAGAGTATCCAATTGGCAAGGTGGTTGACCTCAAGCCCTTTATTGAGAAGGGGGCACCAATCGCCTTAGAAGATGCTGAAGCGCAGTGGTGGCAGCGGTTGTCGCAAATGCTGTATTGCAGCTATGGTGTGACGGGCATGATCTCGACAGTTAGCAAACCCCATTATTTGAGATCGGCTCCCTCGGCGGGGGGGCTATACCCGGCTGAAATCTACCTGGTGTCACGGGGCGATCGCTATTTTGCACCGGGCCTTTACAACTATCAAGTCAAAGACCACTCGCTTGTCCAATTTTGGGAGAGTCCCAGTTGGGAAAAGTTAGAAGCGGCGTGTTTTGGGCATCCGGCTTTGGCGCAAGCCCGTTTGGCGATCATTGTTACAGGTGTGTTTTGGCGATCAGCCTGGCGCTATCAAGACCGCGCTTATCGCCGAATTTTGTTAGATTCTGGTCATTTGCTTGGCAATGTTGAGTTGGCCTGTGCCATTAGTGGCTTTCGCCCTTGTTTGGTGGGAGGCTTTGCCGATGCCGTTGTGAATGAGTTGCTCTATATCAATGAGGCCGAAGAGGGAGCGATCGCGGTCATTCCATTATTGGACTGGTTAGAACAAACAGAAATTGTAGATACGGGCTGTGTGTTGCCGATGCCGAGTCAGAAGGAAGCTGCCACCGTGACGGATGGTGAATTTTTAGGCTACTTTCACCAGCTACTCAGATGCCTGCTACCCCTCAAACTGCCTGGAGAGCCAGCACGACTCGACTCAATAAGACCAGTAAGTACAATTTTCCGTTTTGTTTTAAGGTCGATGCCACAACAGCCCCGGTCAACTGGGGCGATCGCCTCTCTGGTTTGCCTGAAACAATGCTCAAGCGCCGCTCAACCCGTGAATACAATGGTGCGTCGCTAACAATTGAAGAGTTAAAAGCTTTACTAGACTTTACCTACCAGCCTCACCACTACGCCAATCAAGGGTTAGACGACCAACCCGACTTTTTTACGCTTAATTTAGTCGAGACGTTTATCGCTGTTTCGGCCGTGACTGGCTTAGAAGACGGATGTTACTACTACGCTCCGGCTGAGCAGGAGTTACGCCAGATCCGGTTTAAGAATTTTCGGCGTGAGTTACATTTTCTTTGCCTGGGGCAAAACCTGGGCAGGGATGCGGCAGTTGTGCTGTTTCAGACAGCGGATCTAAAGACGGCTGTTGAGCAATATGGCGATCGCGTCTATCGCTACCTGCACATGGATGCGGGGCATTTAGGTCAACGCTTAAATCTAGCTGCGATTCATCTTGGTTTGGGTGTGAGTGGCATTGGTGGTTTCTTTGATGACCAGGTAAATGAGGTGTTGGGTATCCCGCCCGAAGAAGCGGTACTCTACATCACGACGTTGGGAAGAGCGCGTTAAAAGAGTGCTAACCCAGGTTGCAGCAGGATGTGCTTTGCCATGTAAAAAAACGCGGATTCAAGGGTTGGGACTGCAGCGATCGCAGTAGCACAGAAATTCAGCGATCGCTCTAGCAGTAAGGGAATGAAGGCCCTGGATCTTTCACTGGGTAAGTCCGCTGTCCGTCAAATTGATTGCCACGAATTGATGTCGCAATTAATCTCAATCGGTTAGCTGATTGAGACAAGTGTTGGACTCGATTGTTTGTCACCTTGCAGCGCAATAGTTGTAATGGCTCACTATCATTCACATTAAATAGAACATAAGGTCTCGAACCTCCATTACCAGTTTGATTATTGCTAAACTCGCAGTCTTTAAATCGAATCTCTTTTGTATTGAAGACCGAAACGAGATCAAATTCTTGGTTGTCCTTGAATTGGCAATCCTGAAATGTCACGTCTTCTGTGTTTGAAAGACATAAAATGCCATAGGTGCAGCCAGTAATAATCGTATTTCTACAAAACAGCTTATTAATCTGCTGACCATTAATTCCAATTGTGCCGCTGCCTTCTAAAATAGCGTCTCGAATCACGAGATCCTGACAGTTACGGTAAGCAACTACGCCACCGACGCAAGAGCCTTTATCGGGGGAATGAGTTGCTTCAAAATTTTCAAGCCAAATGCTACGGCAATCCTGAAATTCTAAAACATCGGCATAACGAGGTTTCGTCACAATTTTGGTAGCGCGATCGCCCGTTCCCACAATCTTTAAGTTTTCGACCTGGGAAATAACAAATTCGTGACCATCAAAGACTTCGTTAAACTGCACATACTCTGTGCGAAAGTCCGTTGGCAAACTCGATAGGTTGTATTCACCGGCGGCCAGTTGCAGCGTCCGGTTGGGTTGAATGGCTTTGACAAATTCCTCAACGGTGTTGACTGAGACAACTTCTTGCGCGATCGCCCGTTGTTGGCGTGCGAGTGCCCAGCTTCCCGTTGCCATCCATGCACCTGCTCCAATCAACAGCGATCGTCGAGTCTGCTTCGTCATGCCATGCTCCTCAATTTCCGTTTACCTGTTGTAGCCCACTTCACAGGACTGAAACTCAAATCTGTAGAAGTTCTTTAGGAATCAAAAAGGGTTTAGCGCTCAGTCGCCAAGAAAGTCTGAGAATCGTGTAAACTTTTATTAATAAGTTTTAGGAGATGGATGCATGACAACAACTCAGCGTGGATTTGGTGCACCAAAACCGCAACCAAAGGCATCGAAGCGTGCGGTCGAACGGGCGGCGGCTAGTAAGCAGTACGACGAGATGAAAACCGATGGCGTGCCTGAGTTTGAAATCTACATCCGCATTAAAGATAAGAAGAATTGGTTTCCGGTGGGAGCGATCGCGGTGAAGCGTTCTAACCTGATCAATCACGCGATTTACGACAACGAAGAACAATTGCTGCAAGGCGCGTTTCGCATGTTTCCTGTGTTGCGTAAAAACCAGAACAATCTGGAGTATGGCTATCGTCTGAAAGAATATAAAGATGAGCCAATTCAACTTGCTGAAAAGCCTGCCCAAAAACAACCAGGCTTCGTTCAGGGCTTGCTGTCACGTTTTCAGAAAAAGGCCTAATTTCAAGCTTTGTCAGGGTTATTAATCCGCGCTTCGATGTCTTCGAGAGTGCGGATTAGTAGTTTTTGGGCTTCTAACTTCCAACCCCGTTTTTGAATCGCGATCGCGGCTGCACTACCTGCAACGGTCGCAATCAAGTCGAGGGGCTGCATAAACGAGATCCCCAGCAAAAGACCTAACCCAGCAATGCCCCAAAAGGGTAAAGCTACAGTCTGACGCTGCTCTGAAATCAACTTGCTGATTGGGTCAGTCGGCAACTCTGCCTGCAAGGTTTCTTTGATTTGCCGCTGCTGTGAATAGGGCACCGAAAGCGCAATCTTCTTCCGCAACTTCTCAATTTTGCGGGCATCGGTGCTGTATTCGGTGAGTTCATCTTCTGCCATTAAAAGCAGGCGATCGAGTTCAGACATAACAGGCGTCAGACGAGATAAGTAACTTTGCTGATCCTCCCATGATTTGGGTCGTTCGTGCACCGGTTTCAACCCCGATGATCCAAAAATGGAGGGATTTTCTCCCCCCATCTACAAATCCACAACTACAGGATGCGGCAGCGATCGCAATGCATCCTACCCCCAAGTTTTGTTACCACACCAACCTGGCAAGCCCGGTGTCACGTCCTAGTATTTACGCTCCTGTGGCTCAAACATGGTGATGCTTACGGGCTTGTATTGAATATCGATGCCAGCCGGAGAGTAGTAGACCAGCGTATGTTTCAAAAACTCGCTGTCGTCTCGGTTGGGGAAGTCTTCGCGGGAGTGTGCGCCTCGACTTTCACGCCGATTTAACGCCGATGCCAATATCATTTCACCTACGGTCATCAGGTTACGTAACTCAAGCGCCTCAATCAGTTCTGTATTCCAGGTTTTGCCTTTGTCATCGAGGCGCACCTGGCTATAGCGCTGTTGAATCGCTCTGAGTTGAGTTAACCCTTCTTGCATCACGCTTTCGGTGCGAAATACACCACAATGGTCGGTCATGCAGTCTTGGTAGGCTTGTCGTACCTCGGCAATACGGTAGGTGCCGCTCTGGTCGAGTAACCCTTGAAACTGCTGCGCGGTTTCTTTGAGGTAGCGATGCTCATCTAGCTCCGGCAACTTGCGGTTCTGCACGTACTGGGCGATCGCGGCCCCCACCCGCCGACCATACACAACGCATTCCAGCAGTGAGTTACTACCCAGGCGGTTAGCTCCGTGTACCGAGACACAGGAAGCTTCCCCAGCCGCAAAAAAGCCTTCGGTCAAGTCAGTAGCACTACTCCGCACTCGCCCATCGGTATTGACTGGAATGCCCCCCATTGAGTAATGCACCGTCGGGCGCACAGGCATTGGCTCGTAAACTGCGTCTACCCCGACCAGGCGATGCGCTTCTTCCCAACAGAAGGGAATGCGACTCATGATCTTCTCTTTGCCCATGTGGCGCAGATCGAGAAAGACGCAGGGACCCCCGGCGGTTCCGTCAGGGTGTACACCTCGCCCAGCCCGAATCTCTAACGTAATGGCGCGCGAGGTAATGTCGCGGGGGGCTAGCTCCATCCGACTGGGGGCGTAGTCTTCCATAAAGCGTCGCCCTTCGCTGTTGATCAGGTAAGCCCCTTCACCCCGCACCGCTTCCGAAATAAGTACCCCAACGGGATACAGCCCTGTCGGGTGAAACTGCACAAATTCCATATCTTCTAACGGCAAGCCAGCCGCCGCCGTCATGGATAGACCATCTCCCGTGGAGGCGTAGTCGTTTGATGTGGTGTTGTAGACACGACCGTAGCCACCCGTGGCAAACATAACGGCTTTAGCGCGCACCACTTCGACCTGCCCATCGCGAATGCGGTACATGACCAAGCCTTTAGCTTCACCGTCTTCTAAAATCAGGCGGGTGACATACCACTCGTCATAAATCGTCACGCCCTTAGCAATCAAATTGCAGACTAGCTCATGCAAAATGGCATGCCCAGTTTTATCAGCCGCGTAACACGTTCGATTATGAGAGTGACCCCCAAATGCGCGTTGAGCAATGCGACCGTCAGCCAAACGCGAAAAGAGAACACCCATGTGCTCAAGGTCAAGCACAACCCCAGGCGCTTCTTGGGTTAAAATCTCGACTGCATCTTGATCCGCCAGGTAGTCAGAGCCTTTTACGGTATCGAAGGCGTGCGCTTTCCAGCTATCGTTGGGGTCAACATTTTGCAAAGCGGCGGCAATTCCACCTTGGGCGGCTACTGAGTGGGCGCGAATTGGGTGAGTTTTGGCAACAACCGCCACACTCAGGTTGGGGAAGGTGCGAACAATTTCAAGCGCGGCGCGAGAACCCGCTAACCCGCCTCCAACAATAATTACGTCGTGATCAATCATAGTTTGATGGGTGAAACGATGAGAATCGGCAATCGCTTGATCAATTGAACGCTCAATGCTTTTTCAAAAACACAAGACCGCCTATTAGAAATAGTGCCAAAACTAAAGGTTCTCCGCTAGTTGACAGAGAACCCGTAGGCTGAAGCTTAACAAATAAAATTTGCTGGGGTGGCATCGGTCAAAGCGATTGAAAGCTCGCGATCGCGCCTTGAAAACCAGAACTTACATGCGACACGCCCGATACACCCAAGGGTAAGAAACCCAACCCGCTTCTAATAAGTAAACAGCTTATCCAGCCGCCTGAGCTGAGCGCCCCGCAACGGAGGTTGCAGAGGTTGTGGGCTTGGCTACTGAGTCAGATGCTCGCAACTCGATATGATTTAACAGGGTCGTCACAAATGCGAACAGCAAAAAGGGCAATGAAAGCACCAAAATAATGCCAACGGTTGCCAGAGCATAGTATGGTTTGCTAGCCCCCATCATTGCTAAAGCCGCTGCTAAGCTAATAAAAATGACGATTAACCAAACAATAATTTGACCGTAAATATCTCCAAAAGAAAGGGTGCAGACGACACGGTATTTCGATATGTTACTCATTAGGTTTCCCTCAGAGAAAGAATCTGCCAATAGCTTGCTGTAAACCTATACGGTAAGGCTTGCATTGCAAGACTGTCGGGTTTCTAAATCTTTTTGAAACCTTTGTTACGTTGCTTTACGAATCGCGAATTATGATTGGAGGACTAGGTAAGATGCGATATCCTCCTGCTCTAGAAATAAGGAGATTGAAGCTATGAGTTCCGTGCTTCCTCCAATTTTGCTTCTGTTTGATAGTAGTGCGCTGTTGAGCGGCAAAACACGTGAATGGCAGCTTTTTGGGCGCGTAGGAGGTTGTTTTGTACCGAGAGTGGTACTGCAAGAATTAGATTTTCTACGCGATCGCGCAACCGATTCAGCCGTTGAAAGCACCGCGCGTGAGTTTGGTCGTTTCTTTCCTGAGAGTGGCTGGCGACAAACCTCTTCGATCGCCTCTCACCCCTCCCTGAAACCTGCTGAAGGGCATACTTTGAGTAATCGTGCCCGCGTGTCTTTAGCGGTCGCTCAAACCTCCTATGGGTTAGCGCGCAACCATCCTGATAGCCTTGTGGTGCTGGTTTCGAATGACCAGAGCTTGCTGCAAAAAGTGCGAATGCTCGACATCCACAACCTGTGTGGCATTCCTCAACCGGTTTTCATGATGTGGATGCGGACGCAGCGTCGTCCGCCTGCCGTAACGCAACAGTTACAAGTCATGCGAACAATGAGCGATTCAGCGATGCCAGTTGGTGCAAGTAGCCGGGGGCGAGCCTCGACTGCTGCACGATCGCCGATGACGAGTCGCACGACGACTGCCAGTCGGTCAACGTCGGCTCGTGGTGGTACCAGCACAATGAACACGGCAAAAAGTAGCAGTGCAAAAAGCTCAAAACGCACACCCCAGCGTCGCACTCCCCGCCGCTCTATTTCGCTTGGGCAAATTGTTTCGCAGTTTGTCACCCTGATTGTATTAGTGACGTTGGGGCTAGCGGCCTGGCGCATTATTGACCCCATTCGCTTTAACAAGTTTTGGGATCAGTTGCCGATTTCTCAGCAGCGAACTCAGCGTCGATAAATAGCAGGAACTTTGACGCGATCGCCCTGAAGTGTTTGTCAATCTCAGTTTTGCTGCCTGTTTGGGCTAGCTGTCATTTCTCACGCCGTTCGATGACAGCTATAACTTTGCTCCTCAAAATTAAAGATTGTCATAGGACTTTTATATAGATGCTACGGTGAGAGCTAGCCTAATCGAAGGCTGCGCTAGCGTTGTACGTCTTCTTTCGTTGTTGTTACTCGTTGAGAAAGCGCCTAGACTCAGGTGCAATGCTCTTAGAATGAAGAGACAGGTTCTATTCATTGCGACCTGTAAATGCAAACTGGTTACTGCTAGGAGTGAGCGTGTGTCAAAGTCCGCGAAGTATTTACTGGTTGGGTCTACTGAAGCTTACAGTGGCAAATCGGCAACGATCTTAGGCATTGCCCAACAGTTAAAAGATCGAGGTATCGACATCGCTTATAGCAAGCCTTTGGGCACGTGTTGGAACGGCGCAGAATCCTATGACGTTGATGATGACGTTAAATTTATTGCGGAGACGTTGAAGCTACCGACTGAGCGGTTGCTACCCACGATTCTGTTTCTGGATGAAAAGACCATCCGTAAGCAGGTCAGTGGTGAAACAGTGGTTAACTACCCAGAAGAACTGCAGCGATCGCTCAAGTCTACTGAAGCTGACCTGGTGTTAGTCGAAGGCTGCGCCAATTTAGAAGAAGGCACCTTATTTGGTCTTTCTCTGGCAGAAATTTCAGAATTAATTGATAGCCCGGTGTTACTGGTGGCGCGCTTCCATAGCCTGTTGATTTTGGGTGCTTTGTTGTCAGCGAAACAACGGTTAGGCGATCGCCTGTTAGGGGTGTTTATCAACGATATTCCCGAAGATCGGGTGGATGAAGTTCACGATGTGGTGAAGCCCTTTTTAGAACAGCATGGCATTTCAATCTTTGGCTTGATGCCTCGCAGTGCCTTGCTGCGTAGCGTCAGTGTGGCTGAGTTGGTGCATCTGCTGAATGCAGAAGTTTTGTGCCGTCCTGATCGTCTCGATCTGATGGTTGAGAGTCTCAGTATTGGGGCAATGAACGTCAACTCTGCTCTCAAATATTTTCGGAAAGGGCGCAACATGGCTGTGATTACGGGGGGCGATCGCGCCGATATTCAGCTGGCAGCGCTCGAAACCTCAACCCAGTGCCTTATCTTGACGGGGCAAATGCCTCCAGCTCAAGCGGTGATTAGTCGGGCAGAAGACCTGGAGATCCCAATTTTGTCGGTTGACTACGACACCTTAACGACCGTCGAGATTGTAGATAACGCCTTTGGTCAAGTGCGGGTGAATGAGCCAGTTAAAGTCCGCTGCATCAACCAGATGATGAGTGAGCATTTTGACACCGATCGCCTACTTGAAAATTTAGATCTGCAAGCCATAGCCACGGTATAGGCTAGAACTAGAGGTAACAACTGGGGGAAAGAACGAAGCATCAAACGCTAAATTGATAGCTGGGCACTGTTCCCTTGTCTGCTTTCCCCCTGCTGTCTGTGATTGCCCCTGTTCGATTGACGTTGCCTCGCTCTACACGCTTCTGATACCACCTGTTTTCCTCATCTTGCATCATGTCGCTGCCTCCGCCTCCAGAATCTCAGCCCTCTGAGCGCGGCCACCGTCACCGTGAAGAAATTTTGGCCGTTTTGCTTGCCCTTCTAACATTGGGCGGCATTTTTGCCTGGGCTGTTTATCAACGCAACGGGTTGAATTTTGCAGATTGGCAGCGCTCGTTTACTGAGTCCTCGCCATTGCCTGCGGTGCCGACTCCAAGCCTTGTAGCTTCGCCCAAACCACCAGAGATCGCCCCTCCACCCAGTCCCTTAAAGCTCTTGCCAGTGCCCTCTGCGCCGCCACCGTTGCAAGTGCCACCTCCACCTCCTAAACCTGCCCGGATCCAGCCTTTACCAAACGCCTCGGCTACCCCCGCTGCAAAACCGCCGCAAGCGTCTACGCCAGCGCCTGGCTTAACTGCAGTAGCTACCCCTTTTAAGGATGTATCCGCTAATTATTGGGCGGCTCCTTACATCGTTAAGCTAGCTGAGAAGAAGATTTTTACGGGGTTTCAAGACGGCACCTTTCGACCCGATGCGCCAATTAGTCGGGCAGAATTTGCGGTTTTGTTGGATCAAGCGATGAATCTGACTCCGGTTCGCGATCGCCGTGTGTTTCGCGATGTGCCTCGCCGTTATTGGGCGGCTGAGGCGATTCAGACAGCCTACGTGGCCGGCTTTATGAATGGCTATCCGGGTCAACGATTTCAGCCAAAACAGTCGTTAACACGAGTAGAAGCAATCATGGCGATCGCGACGGGTCTGCGCCTGCAACCACCCCCAAATCCCTCGCCATTGCTGCGGCGCTATCTCGACGCGGAGCAGATTCCCCCTTTCGCTCGGAGCAAAGTAGCGGCTCTGATTAAGGCAAACTTACTCAATCCCAATCCGGGGGCCAATCAATTGCGACCGAACCAACTCATGAGTCGGGCAGATACAGCGGCTCTGCTCTATGCCACGCTGCAACGGACGGGTTCGACGCTGGCTCCAACCGAGAGGCAAGCACAGCCATCGAATTAATTTTCATCAAAGTGAGAGTAGTCGATCATCATCTAATCAGGGAATACTGAAAAAAAGCACAAATGTTTTCAGAGATGAGTTGCTCATGCAGTCCTTTTTTCCTCTGGTATCAATTGTTGCTTTTTTGAGTCGATCGGGGCTGCCCCATTTCTGTTAGAAAAGCTCTGGAACTGATTGAGTCGGCTGATCAGTTCACACTTTAACAAGTCCCCCTAAAGAGCTAATTTGTCTAAAATTAGTAGCCAATAGAACATCAAGTTTAGAAAATCGCCTGTTTGGGTGATCCCAATCACTGAAATTTTTCTGGATTTTTATGAATCTGCCATGAAGGGGCATTTATACATCAAAAAAATCGGTGCAATCGATCGTTCGTCAGCAGAACTAGTTGACCCTTCAACTGCTGCATTCGCAAAAAGATTTGAAACAACCTCATGGTAAATATGCGAAACCAGTTCACTGTTAATTTCTGGGGTGTACGTGGCAGCATTGCTTCCCCTGGCCTCCATACAGTGAAATACGGTGGTAATACGCCCTGTGTCGAGATGTGTGTGGCCGGTCATCGGCTCATTTTTGATGGCGGTACGGGTATTCGTGTGTTAGGGCAATCTCTTCTAGCCCAGATGCCAGTTAAAGGGCATATCTTCTTTACCCATTCTCATTGGGATCATATTCAGGGCTTTCCGTTCTTTACCCCTGCCTTTGTGCCGGGTAATCACTTTCAGATTTACGGTGCGATCGCTCCGAACGGGGCAACCATTGAACAACGCCTCAACGACCAGATGTTGCACCCCAACTTTCCCGTTCCGCTTCAGATTATGGGGGCGAAGCTAGAGTTTCATTCGTTGAAGGTGGGTAAGCCGATTGACCTGGGTAATGATGTGGTTGTTGAAAGTGCCATGCTCAATCACCCCGGTGAAGCGGTCGGCTATCGGGTTAACTGGCGTGGCTACTCGGCTGCGTATGTGACTGATACCGAGCATTTTCCTGACCACATGGATGAAAACGTGCTTTACCTGGCCCGCAATGCGGATGTTTTTATCTACGACGCTGCTTATACCGATGAAGAGTATCACTCTGAGCGCAGCAGTAAAAAAGGCTGGGGCCATTCAACCTGGCAAGAAGCGGTGAAATTGGCAAAAGCCGCAAATGTAAAAACGCTGGTTATCTTTCACCATGACCCACTCCACGACGACGACTTTTTAGACCGTGTGGGCGAGCAAGTTGCAGCCGCTTTTCCCGGTGGCATGATGGCACGTGAGGGTCACTCGATCCACATTGAGCCGCCGCTCCCCCTCCCCGAAACGTTGCGCAAGGAAATCTTTCCTGTAAAGGGGTAATGCAATTTGGGATTGTGCTTGTGCTGTTGTAGAAGTGTGTCAGAATGTAAAGCGTGTGGGTAACTTCATCGCTTAAGACAGTTTTAACGCCAACATCGCTTGCCATTGGCAACTTCGATGGGATTCATCGGGGGCATCGGCAAGTTATTTTGCCTGCGATCGCTTCGAGTCAGTTTGGCTGTTCGACTGTTCTAACTTTTCACCCGCATCCAAAGGTCTTTTTTAGCGGACAAGCGCGGCATCTGCTGACTCCCCTCAACGAAAAGATTATTCAGTTGAAACAATTAAATATCGAACAACTGGTGCTGTTGCCGTTTGATCGAGAGCTGGCGAATTTGACTTCTCAAGAGTTTGTTGAGCAGATTTTGATTAAGGGCTTGCAAGCTAAACGCATCAGCGTTGGGGCTGATTTTTGCTTTGGGCGGCAGCGGACAGGCCATGTCCAGGATTTACAGGCGATGGCAAAGGCTTACGGAGTCGAGGTTACGGTCGCTGCGTTAGAAAAGCAGAGTGGCGATCGCATCAGCAGCTCCGCGATTCGTCAGGCGCTAGAGGGGGGCGATGTTGCCACAGCAAGTAATTTGTTGGGGCGAGCTTATTCCCTCATGGGTGAAGTCGTGCAGGGGCAGCAACTGGGACGCAAGTTGGGTTTTCCCACAGCAAATCTGCAACTTCCACCCGAAAAGTTTTTGCCGCGACTCGGCGTGTATGCGGTGCGGGTCGATATTTTTGACTTGCCGATGTCTGACGCGATGATATCCAGCCAAACGGCGATCGGGGTGATGAATTTGGGCTACCGTCCGACGGTGGATGGCAATCGACAAGTGGCTGAAGTGCATTTGTTTGACTGGGCCGATGACTTATATGGCAAAGTCTTAACCGTGCATCTTGTCAGTTTTCTGCGGCCTGAGCAAAAGTTTGCTTCGCTCGATGAGTTGAAAGCTCAAATTGAAACTGACTGCCAGGTTGCACGCGAACTGTTGGTGGGTGCTAACTCGGTCTAATTGCGCTTGCGTCGTTGCAATTTTCGAGCGATCGCCCCAATCAGCCATAAATCTGGGCACACTAGGAGGGAGAACGGCAGGAGAGGGTTATGCGCGATCGCATTCAACGGTTATCTGACAATTTGGGTAAGGTTATTGTCGGCAAGCAAGAGTCGATTCGGCTGGTCATGGTTGCCTTGCTGTCGGGTGGACATATTCTGTTAGAAGACGTGCCGGGAGTTGGTAAAACCTTGCTGGCAAAATCGTTGGCAAAGTCGATTGATGGCAAGTTTCAACGGGTGCAATGTACACCTGACTTGATGCCGACCGATGTGACTGGCACCAATATTTGGAATCCGCGCAGCGGCGAGTTTGAGTTTATGCCGGGGCCAGTATTTGCCAATGTGCTGTTAGCCGATGAAGTGAACCGAGCCACCCCCCGGACTCAATCCGCCTTGCTAGAGGTGATGGAAGAACACCAGGTCACGGTGGATGGTGTGACGCGTAAGGTGCCGAGTCCATTTTTTGTGGTCGCCACGCAAAACCCAGTGGAGTATCAAGGCACATTTCCCTTGCCAGAGGCCCAGATGGATCGGTTTGCGTTGTCGCTCTCGTTGGGCTACCCCAGTGAAGCTGAGGAGTTGCAAATGCTGGAGCGGTTGCAGTCAGACCAGTCCATTGAAGACTTGCAACCCTGCATCTCGCTCGAAGAAGTGCAAGAGTTGCAACGGCTGGCGGCTCAGGTCAAGGTAGAGGCATCATTGCAGAAATACATTTTGAACCTGGTGCGCACGACCCGCGATCGCCCAGAAGATATTGTGTTGGGCATCAGTCCTAGAGGCACTGTAGCGTTGCAACGGGCGGCGCAAGCCTATGCCTTTATTGAAAACCGCGACTATGCGATTCCTGATGATGTGAAAAAACTTGCACCGCACGTGTTGCCGCACCGCATGATTGCAGCGGGTGGTAAGCGCACTCAAGCGTTGATTCGAGAGTTGTTGAACACCGTTCCCGTGGCTTAACGGTCAGGCACAGCTCGAAACATTGCAGAATCTGAGAAAAAAGATAATGATCAGTTAAGCTCCGCGAAGATTTCTAACTGTCTCTCAGATTGCCCCCCATGTTTATGCTCAACGACCTCTTCCCGTTTCAAATCTCGATCAGTGCCCCAGCGATCGCGGCGGTTAGCCTCTGGTCGTTGGCGCTTTACCTGGGGTTTTTTCCCATTACAGAATGGGTGAGTGAGCAGTTAACGCGGTGGTTTAACTTTGCTGAGCGATCGCTCTACACCTCTGAAGCTGAGTTTGAGCGCACCCGCAAAGCTAGAGAGTTGCAAAACTCCTTCTATGCATCGTTTCTCAGCATTGTGCCCTTTCTTCTGACGGGTTGGTTCTGTGCCTTTTTCATCACACGCAGTTTGGGGCAGAGCTGGACAATTAGCCTCGGCATTCTTGCCTGTATCGGTTGTGGTGTATACGAGTTAGGCCGCCGCGACGGGCAATCCTCCTAAAACTTTGCAGGAGGCAGGAGGCAATCTGCCCCGCAATTTCCTGGCAAATCAGGGTGAAAAGACGACGATAGCCTACTGAACAACTACTGGCTCAATGCAGGTAGGCTCATCATTCTTAGGTGTATTCACAACCGGACTCACCGGATAGCTTTCTAGAAAATCGTCTGCGATCGGCTGGAGCAAACTGTGGAGTGAGTCTGGAGGGGTGGTCGGTGTAATCCAGGTTTCGTAGTCGGCTGCGCAGATAATCACTGGCATGCGGTTGTGAACGGGTGCCATCAAGTGATTCGCCTCGGTGGTCAAAATTGTGCAGGAGTGGATGACCTCATCCTGACCTTTCCAGGACTCCCACAGGCCTGCGAAGGCGAAGCTTTGACCAGAGGGTTGCCGAAAGTAAAAAGGTTGCTTTCTCTTTTCCTGCTTTTGCCATTCAAAAAAGCCATCTGCCAGGATCAAACATCGCCGTTGCCGAAAGGCCGAACGAAAGGCAGGTTTCTCAGCCACCGTTTCAGCCCGTGCATTAATCAACCGTGCCCCGATCGCCTGATCTTTTGACCAGCTTGGAATTAGACCCCACCGCAGCTTTTGAAACTGCCAGAGAGAGCCTTCAGCCTGCACCAAAGCTGGAACGAGTTGCGTCGGGGCCAGGTTATAGCGGGGTTGCCAATCGGGTGTCGTCGTTAGCCGAAAGGTTGTTGCTAACTGATCTGCTTGTTTCGTTTGGCTAAACCGACCACACATGGATCAATCTCTGAGACGAGGTTTCGGTATCGACAGCACCAGCAAGCGAAAAAGCTCCTTGCTAAGATCTGCCCTACTAGTTTAACAACTCGTCAGTACAAAAAAACTAGTTGCCCACCAGACAAATTGCCTCTACCGGGAAGCCGACCGCTTTCCATGCGCCCAACCCACCCCGTAACTCAGAGACTTGGCGATAACCAACATTGCGTAGAAGATTCGCTGCTTCGGCGGCTTCTTCATCAGTGTCGCTGTAAACGTAAATGTCACGATTGAGGGGCAAGCTCTTAAGCGCGCGGTTGACTAACTCTGAGAGAGGAAGTGAGATTGCACCTGTAATGTGACTCTGGTTAAACAGGGAGCGATCGCGCACATCAACAATGGTTAGACCAGGTTCACCCCAGTCAAGCCGCGTCTTCAGGTCATACACAAGTGAACGAGACTCCATTGGAGTCGGGGTTGGAATGATTCCAAAAAGGTAATTCATGGCAGGAGGAGCAAAGAAAACTTAACTCCATGATAAACAATGTTACGGATTAAAAAGTTTTATAGATAACTGATTTACAAAAAAGCCTTCTTATCCAGTTGAAAACTTTTTCAACTCCTTTAGCTTAGAAATCGCGTTCACCAGGAAAATCAGCTTTAGGACGTAGATCAATCAAACCTAAAGCGAGATTTTGCTGTCTGTTGAGTTCGCCTAAACTCGCTATGCTGTTCTAACGTTGATTCAAAGCGGTTCATTTTTAGCGTCTTGTTAAACACGGTTGTGTGGAGTGTGGAATGCATTATGACCTGATTGTGTGTGGTGCGGGTCCGGCGGGTGCGACAGCCGCAACCATAGCAGCAGCAGCAGGATTAAAGGTTGCATTACTTGAAAAATATCCTTTACCCCGACACAAAACCTGTGGGGGCGGTATGCCCCTATCGGTGCAGTCATTGCTCTATGAGTTAGCCCCTGACGCAGTTGTCGAAAGCGATGTAACCCAGATTCGCCACACCTGGAAGTTTGATGACGCTTATCTCGGTTTGATCAATCCGCCTGGTACGAAACGTCTTTTGTCAATTTGGATGGTGCAACGCTCGGTGTTTGATGCGGCGCTAGCAAACCAGGCAGTGCAGGCAGGTGCAGATTTGCAAGATGGCCTCGTTGTGCAAGCGGTTGAAGTTGAGGGCGATCGCGTGCGGGTAACGGCGCGGGGTCTCAAATCGGGTCATCCTTTTGTGGCTACTGCAAACACTGTGATTGGGGCAGACGGGGCAACCAGTGTTACGGCTCAGTCGGTCAATTTGCAGCGATCGGCCCCGTTGGGGCTGGCAATGGAAATTGAGTTGCCCTACGAATGGCAAGGCGATCACCCCTATCTGCGCCCAGAGATTGCCCATTTGGAATATGCAGTCGTCAAAAATGGGTACGCCTGGATTTTTCCTAAACGCGACCATCTGAATGTGGGGGCGGGCGTGTTTCGGTTTAGTCGCAAGTCTGTGTATAGCGATCGCGAAGTGCCTGGGTTGTTGCGGCGGGTGATTGCCGATTATTTGAAAGCACTCCAGATTCCCTTTTCATCTGAGAAACTGCGATTTCATGCCCATCCTCTGCCGATCTGGACGGGCAAAAGCAAACTCCAGACGGCAGATGGCAAGGTGTTGTTAGCGGGAGATGCCGCTGGGTTAATCAATCCGCTATTCGGTGATGGTATTTTGCACGCGATAAAGAGTGGTGCGATTGCGGCGCAGTCAGTGATTGATGACAAAACAAAGGTATATAGCGATCTCATTCACGCTGAATTTGCGCCTGACTTTAATGCTTCTCTGCGATTGGCAGGTTTCTTCTATCAGTATCCAGGCATTGCCTTCCGCGTTATGGCAAAACATCCCTATGGCTCTCGTATGGCAACGCAGCTTCTGATGGGCGACATGAGCTTTGCTGAAATTAGCGATCGCGCGATCGGTCGAATTCGCCAAGCCCTGATCGGTAAATTCGTTAAAGCGTAGCTGCGCTCCAGAGTTCGTTAGATTGTGCCATTCCACATGCTGCGGGGTGGCTCGGTGCGGCAGAGCAATTTTCCGCGTGAGATGACGTAATTCACAACGGGGCGACGACGGAGAGCATCATAGCGATCGCTGGCATCGAGAACAATTAAATTGGCGGTTTTGCCGATCTCAACACCGTACTGATCTGCAATGTTGAGGGTTTTGGCACCATTCCAGGTGATCATGTCGTAGCAGGCATTCATCTCGTCGATGCCAGTCATTTGGCAAACGTGCAGTCCCATGTGTGCGACATCAAGCATGCTGCCCGTACCTAGCGTGTACCAGGGGTCTTGCACACAGTCATGCCCAAAGCTGACATTTACGTCTTGCTGCCACAACTCTTTGACACGGGTGACTCCTCGCCGCTTGGGGTAGGTGTCGGTACGCCCTTGCAGAGTGATGTTAATCAGCGGATTGGCAATGAAGTTAATCTGAGTGCGGCGCAGAAAACCCAGCAGTTTGACGGCATAGGCATTGTTGTAGGAGCCAAACGCAGTGGTATGGCTGGCTGTGACGCGGTCGCCCAACCCGGTTTTGATGGTCTGAGCCACCACCACTTCTAAAAATCGCGACTGGTCATCGTCAATCTCATCGCAGTGAATGTCGATCAAGCGATCGTGCTGGATTGCTAAATCAAAAATCTTGTGGAGCGATCGCACACCATCTTCGCGCGTCAATTCGTAGTGGGGAATGCCACCCACCACATCGGCTCCCATGTCAATCGCTTTTTCAAGCAGGGCTTCATTCGTGGAGTTGCTGTAAATCCCGTCTTGCGGAAAGGCGACAACTTGCAGGGTGATCCAATCTTTGACCGCTTCGCGTACTTCAAGCAGGGCTTGCAATGTAGTCAAGCTGGCCTCACTCACATCCGCGTGACTACGTACCCACAAAGTACCCTGCAGGGCTTGCTGCTTCAAGGTTTCAATGGCGCGGGTCTTAACGTCTTCGAGTGACAGTGATTGTTTGCGATCGCCCCAAATCTCAATGCCCTCAAATAGCGTGCCGCTTTGATTCCACCGGGGTTGCCCAGCGGTGAGAGCCGAGTCGAGATGAATGTGGGATTCGACGAAGGCAGGGCTAACAAGACGCTGCTGCAAATCTAAGGTAATTTTGGCAGGACGAAGAAGCTGCGGGGCAATTTCAGAAATCAAACCAGACTCAATGCCAATATCAACCTCAGATATCGTGCCGTCTCGCTCCAGCAAACGGCACTGACGCAGCAGCATATCGTACATAGATTAAACTTTTACCTCATCTGCAAAGCTAGCCCAGCGAACAAATTCAAACGGCCCTGCAACTGAACCCCAAACGTGTTCATCGGTTTCGGGGTCACGCCCGCGATCGCGACTGATAAAGACCTTGTCATCAATCTCAAATTCGCTATCAAGATAAGTGGTTTTTCCTTTTCGTACAACCATGCAAGCTTTGCCTGGCTCAACTTTGCCTTTAAAGCCTTCCCCTGTCCACTCAACCTGCATATTACAGCCTGGTAATTTTTCTAATTCGTCGGCTGTGATCTGACGCAATCGGTTTAAATCTCTTGAGGCACCGTAGTACTTTTCTTCACCCTTGATGACGTAGTTTTCGATTTCAATGCCCCCATCCTTTGTAATTAGTTTAATCACGCGCACCCGATATGGATCACTGAGAGCATAATCGTAAGCTTGCTCAACTAAAAAGCTAACGCCGTTTAACAGCTCCAGCGGCAGTGGGCGCATACACACCCGAATATGAGCAAAAAAGGGTGGGTTTTCAAATGCTTGTGCCTGATTGCTAAAATCTGCTGCCATTAGGCGGGCGAGGGCGGCAATATCGGTGGAGTGAGTCATAAGCTGTTTTTGATGAACAACAAAACAAAATTGAAAAGGTCATTAATTAGGATGTTTGTTCTGTCTAAATCCTAATCAAATGGAAGCTCAGCACCAATCAAATGGGATAGCGGCTAATTGTATCTTCACCGCGATCGCCGATGATTATGCATTCACGTTTCAAACAGTAAGAATTTTCCAATTTTAAGGGGTTGTGCGATCGCTGTTCTACTCAATCGCTGGGCAAAAAGAAATCGCAAACGATTGGATTGCACAATGAGTAGCAGTCAGAATCAATCAAATTAAAAGCCCAGACTCTAGATGTTTCATCCATCCAAGGGTCTGGGCAACAATTGAGGGACTCAGCACAATCACGCCTTAACGTCCGGCGTAGGCTTTCATCGGCTCCTTAATAAAGCGAATGTAGAGGTGCTTAAAGGTCGATTTGATCACGCGGGGCATACCAAAATCGATTGGCACCAGGTTGTCTGGTAGCTTCCAGTCGGCAAGTTGCAACTCCTCTGGGGCGCAAAGCGGGAACTGAATCATCTCCAGGTCTGGGCAAACGCCTAACCGTTGTGAGGCGGCCACCGTTGGCACCAGCGCGGGATTGACCTGCAAAATCTCAACCAACGCCCGGTCTAGCGCAAACACGTTGGGGGATGCTGCTAACACATTCAAGCGTCGGGGTTCGCCCCCGCTGGGGCCGTTGCCCTCGTGCCCAACAATGCCATCCACAATGGTCAGGTCGGGGTTAATGGCGCGTGCGGTTTCAACCAGCATGGCTCCAAAGCGATCGCGATCTTTCCCTGCTTCCATGTGCCACCAGGCTTTCATCTTGCCGGGGACACAGCCAAACAGGTTTTTGACCCCCATCGTCAGCGTCAGTTGAACGTGAGACTTGACCTTCGGCAAGTTGATCACCACATCGGCATCCATTGCTTCTTTGCAGAGACGCAAGTGGTTAAACTCAGCGCTGACGGTTTCATACCGTTTTCCACGAAACTCAACCATCGGCAACTCAAGCCCATCCAGCACGGCTGTATAGCCATTCGCTTTGGCAACTCCCTGGGCACTGCCAAAGGCAGGACTGTCACCCATAAAGGGTTTACCGCCTGCTTCATAAACCATTTGGGCAACACAGTAGACGATTTCGGGGCGAGTCACACACTCCTTGGCGGGTCGCGCTCCGGTTAGCAAATTGGGTTTGAGTAGAACGCGATCGCCCGGTTTGACAAAGGCCGCCATCCCACCCATTGGAGCCAATAAGGTTTCTAAATTAGCTCGTAATTGGTCGCGATCGTAAGACTGAGCCTTGAGCAGGCTGACAAGCGGTTGAGTCATAACTTGAGTGATTTACCTTCTAACTGGTGATATGCGCACGACTGAGCGCGGTAATGCGTTCAGCATTATCAAACACACCCTCGCCTGAGATTCGGTTGATTGAGGGGCGAATTTCTACTTTCAAAATGTTAGCGGTATTCACATAAACCGTCTGTTCAGCTAAATGCAAAATCCACCAATGTTGGTCGAGCATGCGCCGCATCTCTTGCTGCACTTCTTGGTGAATTGCATTGGCCTCAATCGGGTCATGCACGTAATAAGACTCAGTCTGCCCGTTGACGTAGTAGAACGTGAGTTGAACGCGGTCTGTTTGCCTTTCCATCTCTTTTTCCCTACCAGTAAATCATCAGCGATGCCTAGTGGTCTGCCAAGCCAACTTTGTCAGGTAGAGAAGACCAATGACCAATAACCAATGGCTCAGTCATTATCGACCCTGCAAAGTTCTTTTGGTGAACTACTAGATAGTAATCGAAGCACTTTTGCCTGACTTATTAATTCCCCAGGATGGCATTCAAAATGAGATTGCCCCCAAACCGAATTGGGTCAGTGCAGGGCAGACCTGTCTCTGCCTGAGTTTGCGCGATCGCTGCTTGAGCGGCTGGTGTATCGAGGTGATGGGTGTTGAGTGCGATCGCGGCAACTTTGGCCGGGGTAAACATGCCCGTCGCCGCTGCTAACGACTCGTACAATGGCACCACTGCATTTAATGCGGGAATTTTGAGGTCAGGATGGCGACTGATGTGGGTTTGCCCCGCCCGGTGAACTAAAACCAGATGCGTTGGCTGCGAACCCCTCAGCAAAGGCAGTGTTGCAGTTGAAGCCGGATTCAGTAGCGAACCTTGCCCCTCAACAAATACAATATCAGCCTCATGGCCGTAACGCATCACCAGTTGTTCCACGGCTCCGGCTGCAAAATCAACCCGAATCGCATCTAAAGGGATGCCGTCGCCTGAAATCAGAATTCCTGCCTGCCCGGTGCCCAAGAAGTGCGATCGCAGTCCCTGTTGCCGCGCCAACTTATCTAAAATCAGGCTGGTTGACATCTTGCCGACTGCCATATCGGTGCCAACGGCCAGCACCCGCCTGCAACTCAGGTGTCGCGCGGCACCTGTTCCAACGGGGAGGTTGGGTGGCTCCTGGCGCACATCCCAAATCCACTGGTTGGGTTGCAAGAGTTGGTTCAGTTCGGCGTCGAGACTCAAGCGAGTATGCAATCCGTTGGCGATCGATAGACCCGCCACGATCGCCTGTTTGACTTCTGCCCGCCAGTCAGTCGGAAGAACTCCACCTAGAATGGCGATGCCAATCACCAACACATCGGGCTGGTAGGACAGCGCGACCTCGACTGAAGCGACGATGGGAACGTCACGCGGAATCCCGGTGAGGTCGGTGAGTGATTGCCCTGCACATTCGCGATCGATGACGGCAACGATCTCCGCTTCGCTAAACCGCAGCATAGCTAGCCCTGTTTTGCCTTGCGTCCCTAAAATTCCTTCATGCAACAAAATTGCGATGCGTTGATTGGTCTTGAACATAGCCTGGTTTGCTTCGTGCCTTTCTATCCTCCTACGGGCTTCTCAGAAAGCTGAATGTAGATTTGTAAACATTCGATGAACCAGTCTGACTGATTCGGCAAAAGACTGTAGGAATTGTCAGCTTGCTACTGGCGTATGCAATGGGACTGCGAATAAACTCGTAGAAGTGGTTTGAAATTTTCAAAAATTGTTGTGAGGTCGTCTGCATGAGTCATCCCTCTCCCGCATCGGTTAAAGCGGACACGATTAAGTTTGGTACAGATGGTTGGCGAGGGGTTATCGCGGCAGATTTTACGTTTGACCGGGTTCAATTTGTCGCACCGCGAGCGGCTTACGTGTTGGATGAGGTGTATGGCGACCCCCAGCGCGATCGCACCGTGATTGTTGGCTACGATCGCCGCTTTTTATCAGAAGAATTTGCCCGCGCGGTGGCTGAGTCGGTTGCCGCTGCCGGGTTTGATGTCCTCCTTTCGGAGTCGTATGCGCCAACGCCTGCGTTTAGTTGGGCGGCAAAACAGTTAAATGCTTTGGGGGCTTTGGTAATTACTGCCAGCCATAACCCCGCAGCTTATTCCGGTTTGAAAATTAAAAGTGCTTTTGGGGGGTCGGTGCCGCCTGAAGTGACGCACCAGGTCGAAGCCTGGTTTAACAAGGAATTGCCCACCGTGACGCAGTCGGGTACGATTCAGACCTTTGATCCCTGGGCCAGCTACTGTGCAGGGCTGCGTGAGAAGGTGGATGTTGCGCCCATTCGAGCCGCGATCGCGCAAGGGAAGCTCACCGTTTTTGCCGATGTAATGCATGGAGCGGCGGCAACAGGGCTAGAGCGGTTGCTGGGTACGCCGATTCGAGAACTAAACAGTGATCGCGATCCCCTCTTTGGTGGTGGCGCACCGGAGCCTTTGCCCAAGTACCTGCCCGACCTGCTAGAGCAGATGCGGCAATATCATGCTGAGAATTCAGCGCAACTCAGTGTTGGTCTAGTGTTTGACGGAGACAGCGATCGCATTGCTGCGGTTGATTCGCGGGGTGAGTTTCTCAGCTCACAGGTCTTGATCCCCATTTTGATCGAGCATCTGTCAGCCCATCGCGGTTACCAGGGAGAGTTGGTTAAAACCATTAGCGGTTCTGACTTGATGCCCAAAGTTGCAGCACTGTATGGCTCGCCAGTGCATGAAACCCCGATTGGTTATAAGTACATTGCCGATCGCATGTTGGAAGCGAAGGTCTTGTTGGGCGGTGAAGAGTCCGGTGGCATTGGCTACGGGCACCATATTCCTGAGCGCGATGCCCTGCTGTCAGCGCTGTATGTGCTAGAGGCGGTTGTCACATCCGGTAAAGACTTGAGTGACCTTTATCGTAATCTGCAGGAGCGAACGGGGTTCTTCTCTAGCTATGATCGGATTGACCTGCCCCTGGCCAGTATGGATGTACGGGCACGCTTGCTAGAGCAGTTAAAGACCCAACCGCCTACTGAGATTGCAGGCAGTTCTGTAACAGATTGCAACACAGCAGATGGCTATAAGTTTCGCTTACAAGACGGCAACTGGTTGTTGATTCGCTTTAGTGGCACGGAGCCAGTGCTGCGTCTCTACAGCGAAGCCTCGACGCTCGAACGTGTCCACCAAATTTTAGCATGGGCTAAGGATTGGGCGATCGCGGCTTAAGGCAAGAGTTTCATCACAAATTGCCTTCAGTTAAAACTCACGTTCAAACGGTGATCTTGATCATCTGGTAGAAGAAGAATAAACCCCAGAATATTCACAGTTGGTTTTGTGCTGCCTTAAACAGTTAACGAAGCGATTAGGTTAACCATAAATTTGGTCAGCCTGAGTGAGTGCTGGGTCATATTTAACATGGCTTTCAAGGCAGTTCAATTAAGCTGGTGTTTCCCGTTAGAGCAGTGTGTTGGGCAGCGTTGATGTGGATTGTATTTAAGAAGTACAAATTACTTTTTGAATTTTCTGGAATCCCTATGCCCTGTTGTGAATGAAACTTCATAGCCAACCCTCAAACTGTCACTAATTGTAATCGTGTATGTTTTCCATTAATGGTTTGATAAAGAAAGAAGGACTGAGTCTTGCGAAGCCCTAATTGGTAATAAGTAGTTCGTACTGTTTGATCTCTGCCCCAAGCAATAGCAAAAGCATCAAAAGAGATCAATCAATTGGGCGAAGTTTCAGTTCTCCATTTCTTTGATAATTAGGTTGTAACCTTTCTACTTGTTCGGCGTTCCCTTTGCTAAGCAGTAGTTTTTAACGGCTCCTCACTTCATGCAAGTTAACTTTTGGGTTTTTAAGCATCTGCTTAAGAGTCAATTTTTTGTATCTATTTTTTCTAGTTGATTAACTCAAAATTACCTGGTTAATCACTCTTAATTTTCGATAAAGCTGTACATCTATCTTGGGCACAGAGGAGATTGTGAGATGAATCGTCAACCGAATTTCGACATCAAGTCCACATTTCACAATGCTGTTCAAAAGTTAGTTAAACCGTTTTTGTCGGTTTCACTTTTGATGAGCGCTGCTGTTGTCGGTCAAAGCTTCTCTGGAGTGGCTGCCAATGCTGTTGCCCAGCCCTCTAACCAGTCTTCTGCCAGTTTGACAGCACTTCCTGATGGTGTTTACCTCTACGGCCAGTCTGCTCAGCCTGACCAAATTGGCAAAGGGTATTTTGTATTTGAAGTCAGTCAAGGCAAAGTTGCAGGGGCTTTATACATGCCGCGCTCTTCATTTGACTGTGCCGCAGGTCAGTTTGAGGTTGATCAGCTGTCTTTAACGGTCGTTAACAGCTACGATCGCAGTACGAACCCGTTTGAAATTGCGCTTGAGCGTACTTCCAATATTGCTGGTGCCAACCCGACGAAACCTGCTTTGAACCTAGAAGGGTTTCAACGTCTGCAAAATGTCAGCAAGAATGATCTGCGCATGTTAGAGACTTGTAAAACTGATCTCAAGCAACTTTCGCTGAACTAGCTGTTTGTTACTGATTTGGGGGCATCTGCGTCTAGCTCTCACATCAAAGCCTGACGTAGATGCTCAATTTTATCGAGGTAGGCTGGCAATGGTTCGCTGCCGACTTCACAGGCAAGCCGATCAACGGCGACCAGATCTTCTCCCCAAAAAACTTTGCCAAGTGCGACTGACTGACCTCGATCAGGTTGCCAATCCACGCTATGAAATTTGCGATCGCCATCCACAACCGCACCCTCAAATAAGTGCCCGATCGTAAAGTAAACGTCTTGCAACACGAGTGGGACAGAGGGGCGATGCAGTTGACCCCGTGATTTTGCGCTACGAGCTTTGTAGTGGGCGCGAGGAAACAAGCCATATAGGTTCTTGAGGGATGCGGAGATCAGCGGTTCATCTTTCAAAATTGTTCGCTTCAATGCACCTACAGAAATGCGACAATCGACCTCTTCGAGCAAAGCTGGGGCCAGCATCGCTTTAAAGCGGGCGGGCTGAGGCGATCGATTGAGATATTCTTTTAACGGCAATTCGTCGGCATCTAATAGTTGCATCTTGTCATCCAAGAGCGCATACAAACCGTTACGCTCAGCAATTTTGGGTAACGAAACAGCCGAACAGACACCTTCAACAATCAAAATCTCAGCAGTGGGATTAACGGCTCGTAAACCCTGTAAGACTTTACCCAACACGGTCATACTAACCGTTGCTGGCGGCCCTACAGGATAACCTAGATTCGGTTTTACTAAAATTCGACGGGCGTGTTGAGCCGCAGAGGGTGGAGTGTAAACAAATGAATGAGTATCCATTGCGTGGGCGATCGCAACAGTCGATGCAGACATAATGGAAGATAAACGTAATTGACACTGTTGCTTAGTGTAACGAAGTGAGATCAAAGCTGTAAACGAATATCTTCACGTTGATCCACTGTTTGAACAACACGCTGCCACAATGCCGCATCTTGCCGATGGATCTGCAGGGCTTTCAAAGCGGCACTTGCATCCTGCCGATTGCCTTCTGCTACCAGCACCAGCAAAAATTGAATTGCAGCGGGTTGCCGCAGGGTTGAGATGGCTAATAACCCACTCTGCCGCAACTGGGTAGACCGGAGGGTTTGCCACCAGGTTGTTAACAGATCAAATGCTGCTGGCAAACGGGATTCTCCCAACGCTAAGGCGGCGACTTCTGCTTGCGCGATCGCTTCAGGGCTATCGACGTTACTGCGCTCTAAAAACTGCTTAACCAAAGGCAAGGATGTTTCGGGTGATAAAGCCAGAAGGGCAATCAGACACTCACACAATACTGGAGGTGTGTCTCCCACTTTGACCCGTAGTCGTAACAACGGCACACCCTGATCATGACTGGCGTATGCGATCGCGCGAGCTGCACCAATCCGGGCTTCTGGCTCCGGGTCGGCAAGTAAATCGGCTAGCTCAACCATCACAAGGGAGTAATGCATCTGCACCAACGCGAGGGCTGAGACATTTCTCACAGGTGGAGCGGTGTCTTGCCTCCCACCCCAAACAGGCTCCATTTGGATGCAGCGAATGCCTTGTAAAAATAAGGTTTCATTGCTTGCGCCTAAACGGTAGAGGGCTTCCGCGATCGCCCGTTTGGCTCGACACCCAGGGTCAAGCTCAACACCATCGACCAAAAAACGGTCAAAGGCCGCCTCAAGTTGTGGAATCAATGGCCTTAGTTCTAACTGGCCGATTAACTCGGCAGCTTTTGCAACGGCAACCCCATACTTGCTACCCAGCACTGTTTGCAGGCTGTTTAGACTGGCTTCTGAAGTTGGCTCAGCACGAGCGACTTGCAAAAGCGCTATAAAGTCTTCCAGCTTACGAGGTTTTGCCATTATTGGTAGCAGCAATCTAACAGGTGAATGAAAGAAATCTTAAAAAGATGGTTACAGTTGCAAATTAATTATCCTGCTACGAAGATCGTTGGTATCTACTGGAAGACGTAATTGAAGCTAATACTTACACGATCGCGATCGCTTAAGTTCGGTTCAACACCATGCTTTAGCCAGCTTGGAAAAATAAGTAATAGACCTGCTTCAGCAACATGCGCGATCGCGTCAGCCGTGTAAGCGGTGTAATCGTGAACAGAGGGTTTATAAAACGTGCGAGCTTCTCTTGGATCGTAAAACATGAGGTTGCCACAATTCTCATTTGTTTGGACGTAGTAAACGCCGCTAAAGAGAGAATTTGCATGATCGTGAATCTTGTTGCTGGCATATTTAGGGTTGATATTGGCCCAGCAGTTAGCAGCTGCAATTTTTACACCGTCATAACCAATAGATGCAGCAACTTCTGCGATCGCCTGATCAACAATCGCCTTAAATCCTTGCATTTCTTGCAACTCAAACAGGTTGACCTTGCTATGCCAACCCAAAACATTAGAAGCCATCCGACCTGGGTCAACTTCTTGCAACCCATAAATCAGAGCTAATAACTCCTGGTTAAGCCCCTCGTAGTCATGCAAGCGAAATACATGCAAAGCCGTAGGGAACAAGGTGTGATTCGTAACAGTCCATTGAGATAACTCAGACAACATAAACCTCCAGATGATGCTGAGATAAACACCATACAGCCTAATAAATCGGAAAATACGTAACTATCCTAGAAAGAGCGGCGGCGAAATAAAAATTTAAACATTTGAACTTGCCACTACTTAAATAGTTCCCGTACTTTTAGCCGCACCTAGCTTACTTTCTAAAAGCTTCATCTAGTCTTTTGCCAATTTGAGCAATGAGGATACTTAGTCCAACATTCCTACTTTTTTTTCATCGTCCGTAATTATCCGTAACCTAATCAGTAGAAAACTCACATAACGCAAAGTTTATGTAAATTTCTCAATCGGCTGCGTGTAACAAGCTTGACAGTGGGAATCCTAAATCTTGCTACCGAAAGAGATGAAAGCCATGGCTGACACGCTTAACGACAATAGCTACTCCACGACACAACGTTCGATCAATTACTCACCTACCGCTCAAACATTTGGCGGCGACTCTAGTTACAGTCTTGACGCCACAGATCGGCAAGATGTTTATCGTCTGAACTGGAGCCGTAGTAGTGGTATTGCAATCAGCCTCAGCCCTCAGAACGGTAACGCCGATTTAGAACTGCGGGATTCAGGTAATAACCTGTTATATTCCTCTGCCAATACCGGCGCTGCAGCAGATGCGATCCTATTAGATCGGTTAAATGCTGGCACCTATTACATTCGGATCCATAACGATGCAGAAGTAGGCTCTTCGGCTTACTCTTTTAAGGTTCAGGGGTTTGAAAATCGCTCCGATATTATTTGGCGTAATTACAGCGCTAGTAATGGTGGTGTTTTCGTCTGGAAAATGGATGGCATTGCTTATCAAGGTTTCGATGCCGTTACGTACTTGCCTTACCCAGAATGGCGCGCTGAAGCCGTAGGCGATTTTGATGGGGATGGTATTTCTGATATTGCTTGGCGCAACACTACATCGGGAGGCAATGTTATCTGGCTGCTCGATGCAAACAATAAGATCAAAGCTAACGCAAGTATCCCTGCGATTCCTATTAGCTCAGGTTGGCGCATTGCTGGTGCAGGTGACTTTACTGGTGATGGCAAGGCCGATATAATTTGGCGCAACGTAACCACAGGTAACACTAGCATTTGGCAGATGGATGGTGTTACTTACAAAGGCTCAATCGGTTTTGCCCCAAATATTCTATCTGGTGGGCTTGTGAGTCCTGTTTGGTCAATTACAGGCGTCGCTGACTTTAACCTGGATGGCAATCTAGATATAGCTTGGCGCAACACAACCAACGGGGAAAATTATCTTTGGTACATGAACAAAAATAATTTTACCTCTGGGCTTTTTCTTGTTGATACCAACGGTAGCAATAAGTTAGAAGACCAGCGATGGCGAATGGAAGGAGTTGGCGACTTTAACCGAGATGGTAACCCCGATCTGCTCTGGCGGTTTTATGGAGGAAATACCGCGCTGAACTTTGTGTGGTACATGAATAACAATCGAATGGTCAGTGGTGAACAATTTACCACTGTTAGCGACAACACCTGGGAAATTGTTGATAGTGCACCGAAGGCCAACGTTGCTGACTTAGGTGGCAACACGATGAACACAGCCTTCGATATTGGAACGGTTTCAACTTCGACTGTTTCTTATAATGAAACGGTTGGTCGCCTTGGTGATCAGGACGATTTTTATCGGTTCAAGGTTGGGGCTGCTAGCACCGTTAAGGTCGGTTTGTCGCAGTATAACGGGCAAGTAAACATCCAATTAATTCACGATAAAAACAACAACGGCGTTATTGATGATCTAGAGACGGTGTATGACAACTCCGTAAACTCTGCCCAGGTTCCCAACTTTATCAGTGACGGCTTTTTGGCTGAGCAAACAGGTACATATTTTGTTCGAGTGCGGTCAACAACGACTGGTGGTACTCCTTATAACCTGAATCTTTCGACTGTCGCCGCTAATCTGGTGAATCTGTCAGTAATTGCAGATTCGTTCAGAATTTTGAATATGTCGAGTAATCCTATTACTGAGGTCACTTTAGGGACTAACCCAATCTCGATTCAGCTAGAGGTAAAAGTTAAAAACAACAACCCGACGACAGCAATTCAGGATGTGCCGATTAGTTTCTACATCTCACGGGATAGCAACATTGTTCCCAACTCCCAAGATCCCAACACTCAAGATTATGAGATGTTCGTTTCTGCACCGACTGATACAACGATCGATTTTGCGGGTGGTGAAACCAAGACACTCAAATTTACAGTCTCGATTCCAGATGCAACTGAAGATTTCTGGGTGAGTGACCAGTCTTATTTCCTAGGCGCTTACGTTGACCCGCAGAACGTCATTGCTGAGACAAATAACAATGACAACGCAATTAGCAAATCGTTTGTGGTGAAGGGCACGCTCAGACCAGACATTGTTGGGACTCAATTTGCCATTAATACCTCTGCTTCTAGCCCAGGCCAACCGATTCAGATTACCGGAAAGATTAAGAACCAGGGGACACGTCAAACAGGATCCAGTTTCTTGGTGCAGTTTGTGCTCTCGAAGAATAATGTAATTGGTGATTACGTCGATGATTTGCCATTGACAGGCTTTATTGTCGTACCTAAGAGCTTAAGCGCAGGCGAGGAAATTACCTTTGATACAAATCTGAAAGAATCAGATGTTCCAGGTAAAGATAAAGGCTACCTAGCAGGTACGAATGTAACGCCCCCGTTGAAGTTGCCCTCGTTGAGTGATGAATATGCGATTCCTTACTGGCAGAGCTATGGCAATGGTAGCTACTACTTGGGAATGATCTTAGACTTTACTTTTAACGCGGGTGAGCGGACTGGCGATCGCGCCAATAACTCTGGTCTGGGTTTAAATGTTGACTATGGTACTCTCAACATCTCAGGCATTGTCTCAGGCGGCATCTAACAGCGCAAACGTTAGCTAGCCTCGTGTCTGGCTAGCTAACACCTGTTGGCTCAACTGGTCTGGAGTCAGGGCGGGTTCTTTGCAACTTAGCCCTTCACAGACAAGCGCGATCGCACTATCGGGCAGATCATCTGTTGCTTTCAACGCAGCAGTTGGCACGTATTGCTGCCCCAACTGCTCTAGCCATGCGTCTGTTGTGCGAATCAATGTGTGATGGTAAAACCAATCCAGTCCTGAGAAAAGGCTGGGACAGGCTTGGGGGGCTTTTTCCATCACGCTGCTAAAGGCTTGCAACGTTTGCTCAGCGCGATCGAGGTAATCAAGATTTTCAGTCAAAAGTGCTAATCGCACGAGGTTGCTTACGGCAACTCCATTGGCTGAAGGTGTGGCATTATCGGTATAGCTCCGTTCGCGAATTAGTAGATCAGAACTGGCATCCGTATTAAAGTAGCCGCCCAACTCAATACTCCATAAGTAATTATCAAACTCAGTCTGTACCTGCACTGCGGCTTGGAGCCAGGTTTCTGCTGAGTTAGTTTGACCAAGACTCAAACAAGCTTGATGGAGATCAAGCAGTGCTTTGACAAACAGAGCGTAGTCTTCTGACTGGGCTAAAACACTGGGTTTTCCTTCATAGTTGACGCGATGAAATCGCTCAGACTGCCACTGATGTTTGAGGATGAAAGTTGTCGCCTGAATTGCCAGGTCTAAATAGTTTGGTTGCTGAAACACCACACCAGCCCGACTCAAGCCAGAAATCATCAGGCTATTCCAGGCGACGATCATTTTGGTGTCGGTCACGGGTGGAATGCGGGCTGGCCACGCGATCGCTTTAACCTCGGCGTTGTTACGAGCGGGGGTAAACGTCGTTAGCTCGGTTGATGAGGAGCCGTAGCGCGTCACAAATAATTTTGCTAAAGCAATTTCAAGGCTTTCTGGAATTTCACCCGCTTGCCGCCGTTGCAAGACATTATGTCCCTCAAAATTGCCTTTTTCGTTAACTGTGAAGTACTGGGTTAACTCCTCTAACTCCTGTGCTGAAAGCAGATTGGTCAAGGTTGGGTAATCCCAAACATAGAAGGCTCCTTCCTCGGGTTCCTTCTCTTCTGGGGTGGTGAAACTGTCAGCATCTTGAGCAGCGTAAAAATAACCTTCGGGGGCAGTCATTTCTCGCTTTAGCCATTGAACGGTCAACGCGATCGCTCGTTTAAATGCTGGTTCTTGTGCCCCACTCGCCCAAAGATTTGAGAGGTACTCTGTAATTTGACCGTTGTCGTACAACATTTTTTCAAAATGAGGCACTGTCCAGGTGGGGTCTACCGTGTAACGATGAAACCCGCCACCCACATGATCAAAAATGCCACCCAGGGCTAGATCTAACCCCCTTTGAAGACTTGCCTCATTGGCGTTGTAGCGCGACTCAAAATTAAATCGGGCGGCTCGTTGAGCTGCCTCCGCATAGGGAATCATCGGAAAACTGGGACCTGGTGTGCGCCCAGAGATAATGCCTGTGCTGTAGTCGAGACCTTTTTGAAGCAAGGAAAAGTTAAGGTTCTGCGATGTTTTTAAGGTCGCCGACTCGCGCAGATGCATGAAAATTTCATCTTTAACATCTTGCAACTTTTGTTTTTGGGTGTCGTAGTAATTTCGAATTGCTTGCAACACCTGCAAAAACCCTGGTCTTCCGTAGCGAGGCTCAATTGGGAAATACGTACCCCCGTAGAAGGGGACTAAATCATCGGGAGCCAAAAAGATATTGAGCGGCCAACCACCTTGCCCCGTCATCATTTGCAGGGCTTGCATGTAGATGCTGTCGAGATCAGGGCGTTCTTCGCGGTCAACCTTGATCGGCAAAAAGTTTTCGTTCATATAGGCGGCGATCGCCAAATCCGAAAATGCTTCGCCTTCCATCACCGTACACCAGTGACAACTCGAGTAGCCGATCGACAAAAAGATGGGTTTATCTTGTTCCCGTGCCGTTGCTAAAGCTTCTGCGTTCCACGCCCACCAATCAATTGGGTTATCAGCATGTTTACGTAAGTAAAGGCTTTCAGCGTTTGCGAGACGGTTTGGCATAAGACAGATAGACAAGAGCTAAATTTTGAGGCAAGCTCGCTCAGTCTACCGTGTAAGTTCAAAGAAGCGGTTAATCAATCGATAGAGTTTAGCCATGCAAAAGGCTCCAAAGCCTATACCTTGGAGCCTCTCAAAAATTTTGAGAATGATTAGTCGAGGTAGCCCATCAGTGCAGACGGCTCTGGATCATCGATATCATTTGGCGCAATGGGGCGATTGCCAGGGAGCGTGCTGGAGTGCATTAGCAGTGGATCACTTGCCATAATCGGACGATTACCAGGCAACATTCCATCATCGGCCAAAACTAATTCACTCGCAAAAACAGGGCGACCGCCAGGCAGCAATTCCTTCACAACGAGATGGCTAGCCGAGATCGGGCGACCATTGAGAAAAGAACCAACGAGATCTAAATGGCTGGCAATCACAGGACGGACGCCAGCAACAGTCATTGTGCTTGTTACTTCGAGTTCGCTAGGCATAACAGGACGGTTCATAATCATTGAAGTGGGCTGGCGCAGTTGAAGAGCGCCTTTTGGAGCAGGTGCTTCTGCTTTAGTTTCAGACGGCTTTGTCTCGATCTTGACTGGTTTAGAAGAAGGTTCAACCCCATTCTCCTGAACCGTAACCTCATCACTCATTGCTTCTACCTCAACGTTTCCAACATGGCTTATCTTTATTTAGGCGAAGACAAAACTGCCACTTTGACAGATTGCTGCGCCTATAAAAATCCGGGACCGTTTGCTGAACATCCTGCTGGCTCGCACCTTACCGTTGCGTGAAGCTGAATTCAGCATGGTGATTGGGTCAGAGATTACTTTTTTGATATTTATCTTTTAGAGTAGATCCTTAAGAAAATATTATAAGGGCAAAGAAACCCAGAAAGGATCAGGGCGATCGCGGGAAAAACTTATCAAACCAATCGACTTCACTAATAGCCAAAAATTAAGCAGGGGGACGGATGCCCCCCGCACACTAGCCTTAGACGCTAGCTGCAATTTTTGCTTCCTTCGAAGTCAGGCGCTCATAGGTGGCCCGCATCTTCAAGCCCGTTAACACTTGGAACAGACCGGTACCGTTGTTAGAGCCAGGATATTCGCGGTGCTGCAACAACAACTCGGTCAGCTCGCCATTGTAACGAGTCGAAGTGTTGCTGAGGTGCTGCTCCAGGTAGATCACCTCTTCTAGGCGATCGAATTGACCATCGACTTCTAGCACAGAGACGCTGTGACCGTAGTAAGCGTCAGGGCCATAGTGCATCCGAATGCCGGGGTAAGAGCAGGTCAGCTTACGACCGCAAGGGATCCAATCGATGGTCGAACCCTCGTCAAACAGGTATGCCGGATCATAACCTTCGACGCCATCCCGCTGGATCATTTGCACACGCAGAACTTTACGCTCGGTGTCGCCCTTGATCAACTGGGTGGGTAGCACCTGGATGACAACGTTGGCGTGCTCTTTTTGAGGATCGATGTACGCCTTAAAGTCAGGACGACGAGAATTGATCGCGGCTAACACATCATCATAGGTGTGACCACGCTCAGCCATGTCGCGCTGAATCTTCCAGGCAATCTTAACTTCGTCGCTGATATCGAGGTAAACGCTGAAGTCGAGTAAGCTACGAACCCGCTCATCATAGAGAGGATGCAGCCCTTCAATCACGACGATGTGGTTTGGCTCGATTACCTCGGGTGGGTCGATCTCACCGGTTTCGTGGTTATAGATTGGTTTGTTAATTGATTCACCGCTCTTCAAAGCCTTGATCTGTTCATACATCAGATCAAAGTTGTTGGCTTTGGGATTCAATGCGGTGACGCCAAGCTCTTTGCGCTGTTTGCGATCGAGGCTGTGATAGTCATCTAAGCAGATGACCGTCACCAACTCTTCCCCAAACAAATCCTGAATACGACGCAAGAATGTGGACTTGCCGCACCCAGAGTCTCCGGCGACGCCAATTAGAACCACGCGGTCTGGCTTACTGGTCATAGGTTCCCTCTAGCAACGATACTCTACTAACTGGTCTGGTGTTTTATTAAGTAAGCGAAATCTGCGGTCTATGGGCTATTTGCTGAACTGGAATCATCCCAAAAATTGGAAAAATCCGTCGCCATCATCACCCCAGGCATTGACGCAGCAAACAAAAGCTGCTCTCACCAATACAGAGATAGCCTGCATTAGATGCAGATATTCAAAGCTCTGATAGGTATTTAATACTACCGCTTGTTGAGATTTTATCAAAAACGGGATCATCCCAACAAGCCATGAAGCGGGATTTGATCTAGACACTTAAAAGAAAATGAAAATCCTTGATTTTTCCTGATTTTTCGGTGCGCGATATCCCCTCTTTCAGTAGGCTATTAGTGACAGTTATCGATTTGATAGGAAGCTCTTAGCCCTATTGAATCAGGTGTGCCCCTAGCCCTCGCTCCCGGCTTATCGCACAATGTTAAGTTAGGTCAACTTCGGAGAGATCAGATTGATGAACAACCCAACCGCAGTCGGTGCTGCTGCTAACACTTCAGCAGGTAGCCGGATGTTTCGTTATGAAGTGGTCGGTCTACGCCAAAACGCTGAAACCGACAAGCGAGACTATCCCATTCGTAATAGTGGCAGCACCTTTATTACTGTGCCCTATACCCGCATGAATGAAATCATGCAGCGGATTACTCGACTTGGCGGCAAAATCGTCAGTATCACTCCGCTGGATGGCAACGGTGCAACGGCAAACGTTACCGCTGAACAGAAAACTGTGGGCGGCAACCCTGAGACTAAACAGGAAGCCCAAAAAGCAGAGAAGAAACCTATGACTCAAGCAAAAGAAAAGGCAGATATACCGGTTAATATCTACCGCCCAAATGCACCTTTTGTTGCCCGTGTCATCTCAAATGAGCCGCTTGTGGGAGAAGGTGGAATCGGAATTTGTCAGCACGTCAAGTTTGATTTGTCGGGTGGTGATTTGCGTTACCTTGAAGGGCAAAGTATTGGCGTCATTCCTCCTGGGGTAGACAAAAACGGTAAGCCTGAGAAACTGCGCCTTTACTCGATTGGCTCGACCCGTCACGGTGACGACCTGAACGACACCACTGTTTCTTTGTGTGTGCGTCAGTTGGAGTATAAGCATCCAGAGAGTGGCGAAACCATTTATGGTGTCTGCTCCACTTACATCTGCAACCTTAAGCCTGGCGATGAAGTTAAGGTGACAGGCCCGACGGGTAAAGAGATGCTGTTGCCACCTGACGAAGACTCAACCATCATTATGTTGGCAACGGGTACCGGGATTGCTCCATTCCGTGCGTTCTTGTGGCGGATGTTTAAGGATGGTGAACGTCAGCTCAACTCCGAATACCAATTTAAGGGTTTGGCCTGGCTCGTCTTTGGGATCCCAACTTCTCCCAATATCCTTTATAAAGAAGAGTTGGAAGAAATGCAGGCTAAGTACCCCGACAACTTCCGCCTGACTTACGCAATCAGCCGTGAGCAGAAGAACCAGGAAGGTGGTCGGATGTACATTCAGCACCGTGTGGCTGAGCATGCTGAAGAAATGTGGAATCTGCTGCAAAGCCCCAAAACCCATGTCTATATGTGTGGTCTGAAAGGCATGGAAGATGGCATTGACGAGGCCTTTAGCGCCCAAGCTGCCAAAGCTGGAATTGAGTGGAAAGAGTATCGCAGCCAGTTAAAGAAAGCAGGCCGCTGGCATGTAGAGACTTACTAATTGGGTAGGGCTGCTACATTTGCTCACAATCGTTAAGGAACAAGAATTAAATAACTTCGATACTTTTTTGGACGGGCGAACAGCCGTTCGCCCCTTTCGACGAAAAAATATTCGATTTTATTTAATCCATGATCCTAAGAGAGTTAATTTTCTTAAGGAAAATTTTCTTTTCACTTTCCCAGTGGATTGTGATCTCCATGTTTCTATAAAGGTCGGCAGGTTTTTGCTGTAAAAGCTTCCTGTCTTAGATTTGATAGATCTTGTTTTGATTGATAAGGGCCAGGTGACTGAGATATGTTGCCTGGTTTTTATTTGAAGCCAAGTCTGTCAACGCGGCCTGCAATCCAGGATTTTCTCAACCAGAGGTGATGGCTTTCTTCTAGAAAGATGGAAAGCGATCGCCACCGCACCCATACAATGGTTGGATGGACTGCTAGTTGGTAGGTTGACATTGTGGCATTCAAAATTGGGTTGCTCGGTTTAGGCACTGTGGGTTCGGGAACGGTCAAGATCCTGCAAGATCCGGCGCAGCGCCACCCATTATTGCAAGAGCTAGAAATTTATAAGGTTGGTGTGCGATCGCTCGATAAGCCTCGCCCGGTCGAAATTCCCGATGAGAAGCTGACGACCGATTTAGAGTCGATCGTGACGGATCCTGAGGTGGATATTGTCGTCGAAGTGATTGGTGGGTTAGAACCCGCGCGATCGCTCATCCTCAAAGCGATTCAGCATGGCAAGCATGTGGTAACAGCCAATAAAGCGGCGATCGCGCGGTTTGGTGCAGAAATTTACACCGCTGCCGAAGCCGCAGGTGTCTATGTGCTATTGGAAGCTGCCGTTGGGGGTGGCATTCCCGTGATTGAGCCACTGAAGCAGTCGTTGTGTGCCAACCGGATCCATAGCGTCACAGGCATTGTGAATGGCACCACTAACTACATCCTGACCCGCATGAAAAACGAGGGTGGCGATTTTGGTGACATTTTGGCCGATGCTCAGCGCTTGGGCTATGCCGAAGCAGACCCGACAGCGGATGTCGATGGTTTAGATGCCGCCGATAAACTTGCAATTTTGGCAAGCCTCGCTTTTGGCGGTCGCATCAAGTTAGAAGAAGTTTACTGTGAAGGCATTCGCAATGTGGGAGCAGCCGATATTGCCTATGCAGAACGGCTGGGTTTTGTGATTAAGTTGTTGGCGATCGCTCGACGAGAACCTCAGTTATCTCCCGATGAGCCTGAGCAGCTCCAGGTGCGAGTGCATCCTACTCTGGTGCCCAAGCAGCACCCGCTTGCCAGTGTGAATGATGTGTACAACGCCATTTTGATCGAGGGCGACCCGATCGGTCAGGTCATGTTTTTTGGGCCGGGGGCAGGTTCAGGGCCGACCGCCAGCGCAGTCGTTTCTGATGTGCTGAATATTGCGGCCATTCTTAAAGTTGAGCGAGGCAATGCAACCAAACCCGATGGACAACCCTTGCTGGATCCGCTTTTAGCTTGCTCGCATCAACATTACTGCACGATCGCCCCTGCGGATGAGACGGTGACTCGCTTTTATGCCCGCTTTTTAACCAACGATTCGCCCGGGGTAATTGGTAGCCTCGGCACCTGCTTTGGCAACCACAATGTCAGCTTAGAGTCGGTTGTGCAAACCGATGTCAGAGGCGACATGGCCGAAATTGTGGTTGTGACTCATGATGTGCGCGAAGGTAATTTTCGGCAGGCATTAGATGAAATTCGCACCTATGAAACAGTTAACGAAATTGCCAGTACGTTCAGGGTGTTGTAGTTGCCGGAGCTGTGGCATTCCTGCTGAACGGGAGATTCTTATCCAATGAAAAACAGATAGAAATTTCCCATAATTCTGCTGAACCTTCTTCTTCACCTAATTGTCTAAGGTGATACAACACGCGGATCCGATGTTGCTCACTCAACACAACTCAACAAGAGGAAGTTTCATGAAAATCAAGCCTTTGTTTTTGCTACCTGGCGCGATCGCGTTGGTACTTGGTGCGGCTGCGCCCATGCTGCCAACCTTCACTGACTTTGCAACAGCGGGGCCTGGTAAAATGCAAGGCCGTGGCGCGAAGTGGCAAGAGCTAAATTTGACTGAGCAGCAAAAAGCTCAAATGCGTGAAATTCGCGAATCCACTCGTCAGAAAATGGATGCTGTATTTACAGCTGAGCAACGTCAGCAGCTTCAAACAGCTCGTCAGCAACGGCAAAGACCCAACCTCAACTTAACCGAAGAGCAAAAAACTCAAATGAAAGCAATTCGGCAAGAAGCGAAGCAGCAAATGGATGCGGTGCTGACGGCTGAACAACGGCAAAAGCTGCAAGAGATGCGGCAGCAAAAGCGGCAGTCGCGCGGCAATCGGATGAACCCTCAACAACCCACGACGCCTTAAGCCTCGCGGATTCATTCACCTTTAATTTACTGCTGACGAGAAGGGAGTCAAACGACTCCCTTTTTCTTATGGGTTTACGGCAGTTCTCAATTATGTGTGAAATGAGAGAGGTGCTGTGAATGAGGGTTCTAAAAAACGTTTCACAATCCAGATAGGCTTGCGAGCGATCGCAAAGCTGCCCTGTAAAGACAACATCCCAATTTCTTCGAGGACTCGTTCGGCTGCTGACTTCACAATATTACGGAGTCAAAATGTGAAAATAAAGCGTTGACGCTGTTTCAGCGATTTGTGGCGGAAGTTATAACTGGAAACAATCAATTTTATTTGGCAGTAGTTTATTGATACGTTAAGCCGCTGTAAGGTTGTTTAACTACTGGTGAAATTCTGTTAAATGGGAGGTTGTCTCAGGGTTGAGGATGATAGTTTGGATATAGACACAAAGAGAAACACATCACTTCTCTCAACGCCGCTTCTGGGACTGTGTCTCCTTCCCAAAGCCCTACATTGTTAGCCTGTCTGGTGAGTTGCTTGTTATTGGTTAGTGTCTTAATTTCGCGTAAGAGTTTCTCTTAACGCCGTTGAGCTGACAGTTGTCAGTTGGCCTATGAAAATCTCTCCAAGATTAGAAAGGAGGAAGGTAGCTGTTCCATTGCTAACAAATGTAGTGATTGTGCAAACCCTTACTTTGCTATTTCCACTGTAATTCCAGTTTTTATTTGAAAGCCCGACTCATTTCCGTCGGGTTTTCGCTTTTTAAAGTGCTTCTACCGCTTTTTTCTCTTTGTAGCTGTCGCCAGGTGGTTTAGGGCATTGAAAATAAAGGATGTGGGGGGGCTGCGCCCCCAAGCCAGGGGTACCCCATCCTAACCTGGGTGACTACCGCTATAGCTATGGGTCTGCGCTGTTGTTGATTTTTTGAGTGAAGCGAGAGCTGCTTCAACATCCAGACTAAGAAAGCGATCGACTGCTAAGTACATCCAATAAATAGATGCTTGGGCAGCATTAACGGTTGTTTTTTGAAAGCCCAAAGCAGATGCCAATTTTTCATAGCTAGGGTGAATCACGAGAGTATGCAAATCACACAAATTAGGGAAGTCTGTTTGCATCTTTCTGAGAGTATTTTGCGCATCTTGCAGAAAACGCATTTGATAAGCATCGGTATAGTCTGAGTCAATCATCCAACTGCGCACAAAAACAGAGACACAGTCCGGATCACCAACTTGGGCGATCGCAAAGGGATCGGTTGCCGATAACGTGCTGAGGTGCAAGCCTTTGCCGGGTGCTGCAAAGAATGTGCTGTCTGACTCTGGTGCGGTTGGGTAGAAGACATAAAAGCCAACCGGATGCAGATTGTCCGATCGCCGCAGCACGCGCATTCCCGCTGGGTATTGTGCCGCCCACTGGCGCAGGATTTTGGCAATGCGAAAGGGAATCACCTCAACGTTTTGGTTCATCCAACTGTAGTTGGTTGCCAACAAGTTTGCGACAGGAATGGCATCACAACGTGGATCAAAGTCATCCAGCAAAAGTTCACTGGGGGCTTGACTGGCCGTGTCGAGCAGTTCAGGTAGGGGTTGAATCTCGATGCTGGTGGTGTTGCCATCAAACCGTTTTTTGATCAGTCCTAATGCCGCTAACTTGTTGAGCATCATGCCAGCCGCGCGATCGCTGCCCTGATCTTTGTCGTGATAAAACAACTCGGCGGCTTCGCGCAGAGTACAGGTAATCTCACCACTGGGTCTGACTAATTGCTGTAGCGGAAGTTTGTGTTGTTGAGCCGTTGTTTGCTGTTCTTTATACAGCAAGTAAAGCCATAGTCGCAAAAAACACTCGGCGCGCACCCTCGTCAACCCAATACGTTGCGTCAATTGGGTAATAATAGCCTGCCGTTTTGCAGCGGGGAGCCAGCGATCGAGTTCTGATAAATCCATTTGAGGTAGACGGAGAAAAGTATCCCTATCTTAGCTTCATCCCCCTTCATAGCACTTCATAGTGTTACAACACGCTGACCTTGCTTGACGGTGGTGGACTCTGTTCATTGGCGCTACATCAATTGACTAGCCAGAATCGAGCTATCAATCACAGCACTCTATTTGAGGTGACCGATGAATAGTAAGAAATATGCGCCACAGTCCACTCATACGGCTGCTTGGGTGACGCAAGCATGGGTTTCGTTTGTGGTTTCGACCGTAGCAACCGCGATCGGTATTGTCTACATGCCAACCGACAACTGGATGAAAGGCTACCTGGGCATGGGCTTACTCTTTACTGTTGGTTCAACAATTAGCCTGTCGAAGACGATTCGCGACATAGAAGAGTCGAAGCGCGTGATTAGTCGAATTGACGAAGCCAAGTTGGAACGGTTGCTGGCGGAGTATGACCCGTTTAAGAAGTAGATCAAGCTTTAGGGCGAGTGAGAAGGAAGGGAAAGACGGAAGGTTTCTATCTTTTGTGGGCAGAAGGAATCGTTAAAACACATAGACAGAACAAGTTGAAAGTCTGACAGGGTGCCACGGCAAACGATCGCACAGTTTTTCGGTAAAAGGATATGGATTATCTCAGCTTAATTAAGGGGTCGCTGCTGTTGCTGACGAATCCCAATGATGTTGACCCGGTGTATGACATTGAGGCGGGTTTGCTTACGTCACGGGCGATGGATCTGGCGGTAGTACATGCGAGAACAAATCCGGCGATCGCGGCGATGATGGATGAGCGATACAATCCGCCATTGCCAACCTTGGAGACGTTATTGCAATATCCACCCGGATCATTGGGTTATTGTTATGCGCGTTATTTGACTGATATGGGTTTTGCGGCTGACTTTTACCGTGAAACGCCGATCGCCGATGATGCGACTTACTTGCTGATGCGAATGCGCAAGACCCATGATATCTGGCATCTCGTCACTGGCTTTGGCACGGATGTTGTGGGTGAAATCACCCTAAAAGCCTTTGAGTTTGCCCAAACCCGTCGTCCCTTAGCGATCGTGCTGATTACGGGCAGTTTGCTGAAGGCACTGGTGCAAGCCCCCGAAAGTTTAAACCATATCTTGACTCAGCTCTGTCGCGCCTACCAACTCGGCCAACGCTGCCAACCCCTGCTCGCTCAGCGTTGGGAAACGGCATGGGAAAAACCATTGCACGAATGGCAACGAGAGCTGGGAGTGGATGCAAATGCCGCGATCGCCCAGTTGGTTAGCGACTAAGCGGGTTCTAACCTACAAAAAGTACGGACAAACGACCGTTTACCCCTCCCGACAAAAATATCCGATTTTATTTAATCCAAAATCCTTTCTCACTGCGAAATCGCCCACAACAAACTCAGCAAAATCAACGCTGCTAGCAAAAACCAGCCGGAATTGCGACGTAGCCAGCTCTTAAGCAAAAAGCTGCGGGTATAGGTGGGCTTTGTCTCAACAGGACGGTTGCGATCGCAGTACAGAGTGCATTCCTTCGCGTAGGGTCGCTGCGGAAAGGTGCAAGTATTATCGTCATCGTAGACGCAGGTGGCGCACAGATACTCGTTCTTATCCGCCCGATGTAGCGGAATGCCAGGGTGTCCATAGGCTTTGAGCGGTGTCCGACAGTAGGGACACGTAACAGCCTGGGTACTTACAGATTGGTGGCAACGGGGACACTCTGGCATAACAACATCTAAGATTGCTGGTTCCATTCATTGGCGGCATCAGCGATCGCCTGATCCACCGTCTTTTGCCCCAACATAGCAGCTTGCAAATTGTCATAGAGAACTTTTTGCAGTTGCTTTACATTCTTCATCGCCGGAACCAGCACCTCAGCATCCTTCATTTGCTTGGCGCTAATCACCCGTGCCTTATCAATCGGCGTTGCATTGGCGGGTTCGGCTGAGAAGTAGCTGTCTTCCAACGCTTTTAGGGTTGAAGGCAGCACGTTCGCGGCTTTGGCGAAGGCGAGTTGATTTTTGTCGTTGGTGACATACTGAGCAAACTTAAGCGCCGCATCCGGAACGTTGGTGTCTTGCGGAATCACGAGATTCATCACGGCCACATTCTTTTTACCCGTTTCGCCTGTAATTTGGGGGGCAGACGCAGAGGCTTTAGCGACGGTCGGGGCATTGGTGGCGATCGTCCGCAAAAATTCTGCACCAGACGCTAGCACCGCTGTATCCCCCCGCTGGTAAAGATCGATCGCGTGACGGTGGCCTTCGGTTAGCACTTCCTTGGGCATCAACCCTTCTTTGTAGAGATTGACCCAGTATTGAAAGACTTCTTTGCCCTGGGGCGTGTTAAACGCTGCCTTGCCCGATTCATCCACAAGAGGCACGCCCATTTGCACAAAGGATTCCATCAACTCACCTGAGTCACCTGGCACCACCGTAGTAAAGAAGGCATATTTTCCAGTTTTGGCTTTGACCTGTTTCGCAACTTGGGCTAACTCCGCATAGGTTGCCGGAGGTTTGGTAATGCCTGCCTGCTTCAAGATATCAGTGTTATAGATGGCAACGCGAGTTGTCAGATACCAGGGCAGGCCAAAGGTTTTGCCATCCAGGCTGCTGGCTTTCCAAATATTTGGCAAGTACAGCGATCGCACGTCTGCTGGCAGCTTTTCATCCAGATTCATCCAGGCACCCCGCTCAGCCAGTTGTGAGGCAAAACCAGGGTTGAGGTTAATCACATCAGGGGCATCGGCGGCTGAAGCCGAGAGAGTTGTCAGCACTTTGCGCTCCATCTCTGCCCAGGGCACATCGACCCACTGCACCTTGATACCAGGATTCTCTTTTTCAAACTCGGTGATCAGTTGATTGAAGTAGGTATCAAACTCTGGCGAGAGTTGCATCGTCCAAAATTCGACAACCTGATTGCCGTCTGCACTCTGGTTATTGGTTGGCACGGGGGAGCCACAACTGACTAACCAGGTCAGCACTAAACCGAGTAAAGAAAACAGCCCAAATCGTTTCCAAGTGTGCATCTGGCTCATTGTGTATCGGGTGTATGCGTGCGATTAAATCATTGTCTATCCTAAGCCGCGATCGCCCCATTTGCCAGATTCATTCCTGAACAGCCAGTTTGAAGATGGTGTTGTTATTCTCGCTGCTATGGCGCTCTACCACTGGCTATAAGGATGCTTCGCCAGATTGACGTTGAAATAACGCGGATCGTCTGAAACTTCTTGCCCCACCCACTCTGGCAGCGCGATCGCCTGATCAGGGCCGGTTAACTCAACCTCAGCTATCACCAACCCGGCATTGTCGCCTGCAAATTCATCGACTTCCCACACATTGCCCTCATAGGGGATGCGATAACGCGTTTTTTCAACCAGGGGGGGTGGGCAGAGGTTCTGTAGCATCTCCAACGCATCGTCGAGCGGCAGCGGATATTCGTACTCAGCGCGTGCAATGCCTTGCGTCTTCCCTTTAATAGTCAACCAGGCTTGCTCACCAACCACTCGCACCCGCACTGTGCGTCCCTGCTCTGAGGCGATGTATCCCTGTTTGTATTGTTTGCCAGAGCCGAGCGATCGCCAGGTATCCCCTTTCACTAAAAATTTGCGCTCAATTTCTTGGGGCATATCCGTCAGACCCAGCGTTGCAAGAGACTTTTGCCAGACAGTCTACCCCAATTCTGAGTGTCAGCCTAGAGTTTGGTTGGGCTAGACATGCGGTTGCTAACAGAGTTAAGGACTGAGGACAGTTGTGGAACCTGCCTGATACAGCCTTTTCCCGCAGTCATTGCCGCCCTCTCACGAAGGCAACGACTGCTCCACATACTGCTCTACGGCTTCCAACCCGCTCACAACCTGATTGCGTCCGCTAGACTTCGCTTTCAGTAGATTGTGGTCGGCTCGTTTCAACAGACTGGTGCCTCTGGGGTCATCACTATTTCTCAGGGAGGCTGCCCCGGCGCTAATCGTAATCGTTAAGTCTAGACTCTCATCAATGGTGAAAGGCTGCTCGGCAATTAACCGACAGAGCCGCCGACCGACCAGATCGGCCTCGTGTTGATCGGTACTGCTGAGGATAATGACAAACTCTTCGCCCCCATAGCGAAATAGGGTGTCACGAAACCGCAAATTGTGGCGTAAACGGCTAGAAACCAGTTGTAAAGCGCGATCGCCCACACCATGCCCATAGGTATCGTTGATATTTTTGAAAAAATCAACATCCAGCATCAAAACACTGAGCGGCTCTGTGCGAGAGCGGGCGTTTTGCACCTGCCGCGGCAGTTCCCAATCGAGGGCACGCCGATTGTTTAACTCCGTCAACGGGTCAGACAGGGCGATCGCTGAGAGAATATCATTGGTTCGCATCATCTCGCGGTAAACCTTGACCGAACGAAAACCGGCTCCAATCTGCGCCCGTAACCACCGCTCTTGTTGGTCAAGTGTGACCTCATCCAATGGCTCACCATTGCTGTCGTTTTGCGGTAAAGAAAGATAGGCATCAGCGCCGCTTTCTAAAGCGTCGGCGCGGGCTTCCATTTCCCAGGTGCGATCGAAGCTGCTATCAGGTAACGGTTGCGCTGGGCTATCAATCAAGATACAAAAAATCCAGGCGAGCCGTGTTTGACCTTTAATTTCATAACACAGCTCTAAACTACCTGGCATATCTCCTTGAATCATCAAGATATCAGGTTGCTGCGCCTGAATGAGTGGCATTGCCTCACTCGGTGATGCAGCGGATTCAATTGTGCAGGAAACATGCCTACGAATACGTTGCCGCATCGCAGAGACAAACCCCTCTACCCCAACCAATAATATTGAAACTTCCATTCGGTTTTTATCGCCAACCAAACCGTTATCTATAACCTTGATAAGAAGCCCAATTTGTTTGGGCAAAAGCGAAAGCCATGCACGATTCAAATGAGAAGTTCAGGTAAAAAAAGATACCTGACTATACTTACATCAATAAAAGGCGCGGTTCCGCAATGGCACCTGATGAGTTTTGGATGAGATGCATTACCTCAAAGTATCAGCAATCTTTATTTTGAGACTTTTTGAATCTACGATTACCCTACGGTAATAAAATAAGTTTTGCGCTTTAATACTCTTCAACTAATAGATCAGTTGTTTTCTTCTAATATCAATTACTTTTAAAGTAAAGTTAGCAAATTATTACTTGTTTGCTTTTAACTGTTCAAAGTCAATTGTTGATAGGAAGTTTTTTGTGAAATCACGTAATTTAAAAATATCAACGAATGGTTTTGATGTAATTTAGCAAGATTTGACGATGCGGTATACCGAGAGGATGAAATCTTCCAGTTTTAGGTGAAAATCGCTCACCTGCTTGAATCTCATCAATTGTCGCAAGGCCCATATCCAGGCCTTCTCCTAAACAAAGTTGCTCTAGACCAACTTCTAAAGTGCCGCAAAAAACATAACGCATCACTTGCTGATCGTCATAACAGTCTAAAAGCCTCAGCTCTGCTGGCACAAACCCGATTTCTTCTTGCAATTCGCGTTGAACGGCTTGTTCAGGTAACTCTCCTGGTTCGATATGCCCTCCAAACAAAGCCCAATGACCTGGATAAAGGATGGTCGGGATTTCATCACGCAGTTGTAATAGAAAATTTTGCTTTGAATGAAGAATTGCGATCGCAACTTTAATTGGCTCAGCGCTAGTCATAAACTTCACTTTGGGGCAGGTTAATTTACGATTCTAGTTCCACATATACTTTATCCCGACTGTCCAAATTATCTGCTTCAGTGAGATAACGAACCTTGCCAGTGATTTCAATCTGATCGCCTTGATTAGCCATTTTTTGTTTAGCTAAAACCCAAATGCGGCCTGTTGCATCTTGCAGCTCGTAGGCGATCGCACCGTCTGCTAAGGGCACCTGGTCAACCACAACCCCTTTGATGCGAATGATTTGATTGGGTGACACCGCTTGATCGGTGGTGCTGAGTTGTTGAGCAGTGAAGGTTAACGGTTGATCTGTCATTTGACAACCCGCGATCGCAACTAGAAAAGCAATTGCGAGCGATCGCCCAATCAGAGAGGATGGCTGAACCGAAAACATGACGTGACCCTCAACGAACCTGCAAAGTGAGTGAAGTTGCTTCTGTGCTAACACAAACGGTTCGTTATTATCGCTAGGATATTTTGCTGTCTGGCAAAATATTCGTGAAACTACAAACCGTGATTAGTAACCCCTCTGGTAGGGCATTGCGCAAAACGCCTTACCAACAAGGCTTGTCTCAATTGAGATTGATAAGACTCTGAATTGTGCTTTGCAAAACGTTACTTTCTTGATCTGAATCCTAAAAATTTGCACTATAGCGCTACGCCTAAAGTCTGGTACAAGAGGATGTGGGGGCTGCGCCCCCAGCCAGGGGTAGAACCCCTGCACCCCGTCCTAACTTTTTCCAGTACTGCTATACAAATGGGATTTCCGATTTCAATGTTGTGTGAGATGCTCATGCGAGGGATAGTCAAGTGAGAGGCGGTGCAGCCAGCAATTCTCAGTATGGCAAAAGGCTGTTCAAGTCCTGAAAATGCCTGTATTGTAAGGACATCTGAGAGAGCCAAGAGAGCCAGAACGGTTGAGCGAACGGGGGTTATTTGACACTATCGTCGGTT